>Ga0325401_1000147_pt1 | contig 43769 bp, 35 predicted proteins | sample PopdelMetagenome_FD_205666 | JGI IMG/M metagenome (GOLD analysis project Ga0325401, IMG submission 205666) | Populus deltoides microbial communities from Bellville, Georgia, United States - Xylem-PdKOR-R2 | ecosystem: Host-associated > Plants > Phyllosphere > Stem > Wood/Secondary xylem | place...
CGGGGTGGCCGGCGGCGCGGGCGCCGGGGCGACCGGCTGGGGAAGCGGGCGGGTCGAGGCGGGCGAGGTGGCGGGCGGGGTGGCGCGCGGCCGGGGTTCGGTCGCGTCGGCCGCGGGCGGGGGCGCCACGGCCGGCTCGGGCCCATCGTTCGTGGCCGGCGGCGCTTTCGGCGGGGTTCGGTCGACCGGGGGAAGCGCGATGACGGGCGCGGCATCGGCAACGTTCGCGGCGGGCGACGGGTCGCCCAGCTCGTCGGGCAGCGCGGTGTTCGCCGCGACTTGGCCCTCGCCGGTCTGAGCCCGCGCCGGTATCGACGGCATCAGGAAGAGTGCGAGCGGCAGGGCGCGGCGCAGGACGTTCGGCATGGGCCGACGTTAGCTCCCCCTTCCCCGCCCGTCCCGGCCCATAGCTGCCCGCGACGACGGATCGCCCCGGCGGCGCGCCCAACCGGCGGGGGCGCCGGGGCGGCCGGGGCCTTTACGATCGGACGGCCTCCGCCTATATGGCGATCCTTGCCGTACCGCCCGAGACATGGCGCGCCGTCGCGCAGCGCGTTCACAGGATGGGGGTTCGGCTCATAGGACGCCGCAAGCCGCCGGGATGTTCCCGCGCGGCCTTTCGGCGTCCGATGCGTGTCCGGCCCGGGGGCTCCCGGGCGTGAATTGACGGCTGCTAGGGGCAGAGATCTACATGGCGACCAAAGCGATCGACGGCGGAACCGCCCGTTCGGCTCAGGCGAAGGGCGGCACAGCCAAGCGCCGCATCCGCAAGGTGTTCGGCAACATCCACGAAGTGGTGCAGATGCCGAACCTGATCGAGGTCCAGCGCGAGAGCTACGAGCAGTTCCTGCGGTCCGACAAGTCGACCGGCCACGTGTCGGGCCTGGAAAAGACGCTGCGCAGCGTGTTCCCGATCCAGGATTTCGCCGGCACTGCCTATCTCGACTTCGACGACTACGTCCTCGAAGACCCCAAGTTCGACGTCGAGGAATGCCGCCAGCGCGGCATCACCTATGCCGCCCCCATGCGCGTGACGCTGCGCCTGACCGCGTTCGAGGTCGATCCCGATACCGAGGCCAAGTCGGTCATCGATATCAAGGAGCAGGACGTTTACATGGGCGACATGCCGCTCATGACCGAGAACGGCACCTTCTTTATCAACGGCACCGAGCGCGTGATCGTGTCGCAGATGCACCGGTCGCCCGGCGTGCTGTTCGACCACGACCGCGGCAAGACGCATGCCAGCGGCAAGTACTTGTTCGCCGCGCGCGTGATCCCCTACCGCGGCAGCTGGCTGGACTTCGAGTTCGACGCCAAGGACATCGTCAACGTCCGCATCGACCGCAAGCGCAAGCTGCCCGTCACCGCCCTGCTGTTCGCGCTGGGCATGAGCGGCGAGGAAATCCTCAACCACTTCTACAATCGCCTGACCTTCGTCCGCGGAGATGGCGGGTGGAAGATTCCCTTCGCCCCCGAGAACTGGCGCGGCGCCAAGCCGACCTACGACATCGTCGACGGCAATTCGGGCGAGGTGGTGTTCGCCGCCGGCCAGAAGATCTCCCCACGCGCTGCGAACAAAGCGGCCAAGGACGGCCTGACCGATCTGCTGATCCCGACCGAGGAGATCTACGGCCGCTATTCCGCCTACGACCTCGTCAACGAGGCGACGGGCGAGATCTACGTCGAGGCGGGCGACGAGATTTCGCCAGAGAATCTGGAGAAGCTGGACGGCGCGGGCATCACCACCGTCGAGCTGCTGGATATCGACCACGTCTCCACCGGCCCGTGGATTCGAAACACGCTGAAGGCCGACAAGGCCGAGGAGCGCGAGCAGGCGCTTTCTGACATCTATCGCGTGATGCGCCCCGGCGAGCCGCCGACGCTGGAAACGGCGGAGTCGCTGTTCGCCGGCCTGTTCTTCGACCCCGACCGCTACGACCTGTCGGCGGTGGGCCGCGTCAAGCTGAACATGCGCCTCGACCTCGACGCGCCCGACACGCACACCACGCTGCGCACCGAGGATATTCTGGCGGTCGTCAAGACGCTGGTCGACCTGAAGGACGGCAAGGGCGAGATCGACGACATCGACAATCTCGGCAACCGCCGCGTGCGCTCGGTGGGCGAGCTGCTGGAGAACCAGTATCGCGTCGGCCTGCTGCGCATGGAGCGCGCGGTGAAGGAGCGCATGAGCTCGGTGGACGTGTCCACCGTGATGCCCAACGACCTCATCAACGCCAAGCCCGCCGTCGCCGCGGTGCGCGAGTTCTTCGGGTCGTCGCAGTTGTCGCAGTTCATGGACCAAACCAACCCGCTGTCCGAGGTGACGCATAAGCGCCGCGTCTCGGCGCTCGGGCCGGGCGGCCTGACGCGCGAGCGGGCGGGCTTCGAGGTGCGCGACGTGCACCCGACGCATTACGGCCGCATCTGCCCGATCGAGACGCCCGAGGGACCGAACATCGGCCTCATCAACTCGCTGTCCACCTTCGCGCGCGTCAACAAGTACGGCTTCATCGAAACGCCGTACCGCCGCATCATTGAGGGCCGGGTGACCAACGAGGTCATCTATCTGTCGGCGATGGAGGAGCAGAAGCACACGGTCGCTCAGGCGTCGGCCGAGCTGAACGAGGACGGCAGCTTCGCCGAGGAGCTGGTGTCGGCGCGGCAGGCGGGCGAGTTCTTGATGGCGCTGCCCGAGACGATCACGCTGATGGACGTCAGTCCGAAGCAGCTGGTGTCGGTCGCGGCGTCGCTGATCCCGTTCCTGGAGAATGACGACGCCAACCGCGCGCTGATGGGCTCGAACATGCAGCGCCAGGCGGTGCCGCTGGTCAAGGCCGAGGCGCCGTTCGTCGGCACGGGCATGGAGGAGACGGTGGCGCGCGATTCGGGCGCCGCCATCGCCGCGCGCCGCGCGGGCGTGGTCGACCAGGTGGACGCGAGCCGCATCGTGGTGCGCGCCACGGGCGAGTTCGACAGCACCAAGTCGGGCGTCGATATCTACACGCTGATGAAGTTCCAGCGATCCAACCAGTCGACCTGCATCAACCAACGCCCGCTGGTGAAGGTGGGCGACGTAGTGGCGGCGGGCGACGTCATCGCCGACGGTCCGTCGACCGAGTTCGGCGAGCTGGCGCTGGGCCGCAACGCGCTGGTCGCGTTCATGCCGTGGAACGGGTACAACTACGAGGACTCGATCCTGATCTCCGAGCGGATCGTGAAGGACGACGTGTTCACGTCGATCCACATCGACGAGTTCGAGGTGATGGCCCGCGACACCAAGCTGGGGCCGGAGGACATCACCCGCGACATCCCCAACGTCGGCGAGGAGGCGCTGCGCAACCTCGACGAGGCGGGTATCGTCTATATCGGTGCCGAGGTGGAGCCGGGCGACATCCTGGTCGGCAAGATCACGCCCAAGGGCGAGAGCCCGATGACGCCGGAGGAGAAGCTGCTCCGCGCCATATTCGGCGAGAAGGCGTCGGACGTGCGCGACACCTCGCTCCGTCTGCCGCCGGGCGTGTCGGGCACGATCGTCGACGTGCGCGTGTTCAACCGCCACGGCATCGACAAGGACGAGCGCGCGATGGCGATCGAGCGCGAGGAAATCGAGCGCCTGAAGAAGGACTCGGACGACGAGCGCACGATCCTGAACCGTGCGACGTGGTCCCGCCTGCGCGAGATGCTGCTCGACCAAGTCGCGACCTCCGTGCCGAAGGGCGGGCCCAAGAAGGGTGCGACCATCGACATGGACGTGCTGGACTCGGTCGACCGCCACGAGTGGTGGAAGTTCGCGGTGCAGGACGACACGGTGCAGGGGAACCTAGAAGCCGTGAAGGTCCAGTATGACGAGGCGGTGAAGCGCATAAAGGAGAAGTTCGAGGACCGGCGCGAGAAGCTGGAGCGCGGCGACGAGCTGCCGCCGGGCGTGCTTAAGATGGTCAAGGTGTTCGTCGCGGTGAAGCGCAAGCTCCAGCCCGGCGACAAGATGGCCGGCCGTCACGGCAACAAGGGCGTCATCAGCCGCATCCTGCCGGCCGAGGACATGCCGTTCCTGGCCGACGGCACCCCCGTCGACTTGGTGCTGAACCCGCTGGGCGTGCCCAGCCGCATGAACGTAGGTCAGATCTTTGAGACGCATCTGGGCTGGGCCGCGCGCGGCCTGGGCCAGCAGATCGCCCACCAGCTGGACGAGTGGCGCGAGGCCAATCCGGACGCTAAGGCGGGCGCCATGCCCGACGCGGTCAAGACCCGGCTGCGCGAGGTGTACGGCGAGCATTACCTGGACGATATCGACGCCCGCGACGGCACCGAGATCGTCGAGCTGGCGCAGAACCTGCGCGGCGGCGTGCCGATGGGGACGCCGGTGTTCGACGGCGCGGTCGAGCGCGACGTGGCCGAGATGCTTGAGCTGGCGGGGCTGGACGTATCGGGCCAGTCGGACCTGTTCGACGGACGCACCGGCGACAAGTTCGACCGCAAGGTGACGGTGGGCATCATCTACATGCTGAAGCTACACCACCTAGTGGACGACAAGATCCACGCGCGGTCGATCGGCCCCTACTCGCTCGTCACCCAGCAGCCGCTGGGCGGCAAGGCGCAGTTCGGCGGCCAGCGCTTCGGCGAGATGGAGGTCTGGGCGCTTCAGGCCTACGGCGCCGCCTATACGCTTCAGGAGATGCTGACGGTGAAATCCGACGACGTGGTCGGCCGCACCAAGGTCTACGAGGCGATCGTCAAGGGCGACGACACGTTCGAGGCCGGCATCCCTGAGAGCTTCAACGTGCTGGTCAAGGAAATGCGCTCGCTGGGCCTTAACGTGGATCTCAAGTCCATGGAGGAGGCGTCCGACGATGACGACGGCATGGCGATCGCGGCGGAGTGAGAGAGCATCGGGCGTCGCAATGGCATTGCGACGCCCGGCATCCGACCGCGATTGACGATTTCACCCTCTAGAGGGACGAGAACATGAACGAGATGACCCCCTTTGCGAACCCGGTCGCCAAGCCCGAGACGTTCGACCAGATCCAGATCGGCATCGCGTCGCCCGACAAGATCCGCTCCTGGTCGTTCGGCGAGATCAAGAAGCCCGAGACGATCAACTATCGCACGTTCAAGCCCGAGCGTGACGGCCTGTTCTGCGCGCGCATCTTCGGTCCGATCAAGGACTACGAGTGCCTGTGCGGCAAGTACAAGCGCATGAAGTACAAGGGCATCGTCTGCGAGAAGTGCGGCGTGGAGGTGACGGTCTCCAAGGTCCGCCGCGAGCGGATGGGCCATATCGAGCTGGCCGCGCCCGTCGCGCACATCTGGTTCCTGAAATCGCTGCCCAGCCGCATCGGCCTACTGCTCGACATGCAGTTGAAGCAGCTGGAGCGCGTCCTCTACTTCGAGGCGTACATCGTGATCGAGCCGGGCCTGACCCCGCTCGAGAAGTACCAGCTGCTGACCGAGGATGAACTCCTCGAAGCGCAGGACGAATATGGCGAAGATGCGTTCAGCGCCGGCATCGGCGCGGAAGCCGTTCGCATCATGCTGGAGTCGCTCGATCTCGAAGGCGAGAAGCGCGATCTACTCGAGGAACTGGCGACCACCAAGTCCGAGCTGAAGCCCAAGAAGATCATCAAGCGGCTCAAGGTCGTCGAGAGCTTCTTGGAGTCTGGTAACCGGCCTGAGTGGATGATCCTGGAGGTCGTGCCGGTCATCCCGCCCGAGCTGCGCCCGCTGGTGCCGCTGGACGGCGGCCGCTTCGCGACGTCGGACCTCAACGACCTCTACCGCCGCGTCATCAACCGCAATAACCGTCTGAAGCGGCTGATGGAGCTGCGCGCGCCGGACATCATCGTCCGCAACGAGAAGCGCATGCTGCAGGAGGCGGTCGACGCGCTGTTCGACAACGGCCGCCGCGGCCGGACGATCACCGGCGCCAACAAGCGGCCGCTGAAGTCGCTCAGCGACATGCTCAAGGGCAAGCAAGGCCGCTTCCGCCAGAACCTGCTCGGCAAGCGCGTCGACTATTCGGGCCGGTCGGTCATCGTGACCGGGCCGGAGCTCAAGCTGCACCAGTGCGGGCTGCCAAAGAAGATGGCGCTCGAGCTGTTCAAGCCGTTCATCTACGCCCGGCTCGACGCCAAGGGTCTGTCGATGACCCTGAAGCAGGCCAAGAAGTGGGTCGAGAAGGAGCGCAAGGAAGTCTGGGACATCCTGGACGAGGTGATCCGCGAGCATCCGGTGATGCTGAACCGCGCGCCGACGCTCCACCGCCTGGGCATCCAGGCGTTCGAGCCCGTGCTGATCGAGGGCAAGGCGATCCAGCTGCACCCGCTGGTCTGCTCGGCGTTCAACGCCGACTTCGACGGCGACCAGATGGCCGTGCACGTCCCGCTGAGCCTCGAGGCGCAGCTTGAGGCGCGCGTGCTGATGATGTCGACCAACAACATCCTCAGCCCCGCCAACGGCAAGCCGATCATCGTGCCGTCGCAGGACATGGTTCTCGGCCTCTACTACCTTTCTATGATGAAGGAGAAGGAGCCGGGCGAAGGCATGGTGCTGGCCGACATGGAGGAAGTGCACCAGGCGCTGTTCGCCGGCGCCGTCACGCTGCACACCAAGATCACCAGCCGCGTCCCCCAGACGGACGAGGCGGGCAAGCAGTATCTGAAGCGGTTCGAGACGACGCCGGGCCGGATGCTGCTGGGCGAGACGCTGCCCAAGAGCCACAAGGTGCCCTTCGACACCGTCAACCGGCTGTTGACCAAGAAGGACGTGGGCGACGTCATCGACGAGGTGTATCGACACACCGGTCAGAAGGAGACGGTGCTGTTCGCCGACGCCATCATGGCGCTGGGGTTCCGCCACGCGTTCCGCGCCGGCATCTCGTTCGGCAAGGACGACATGATCATCGCGCCCGATAAGGACAAGCTGGTCGACGAGACGCGCGAGCAGGTAAAGGATTACGAGCAGCAGTATCAGGACGGGCTCATCACCCAACAAGAGAAGTACAACAAGGTCATCGACGCCTGGAGCCGTTGCGGCGATCAGGTCGCGAACTCGATGATGAACGAGATCAAGGCGGTGCGGCATTACGAGGACGGCGAGCAGGCCGGCCGCGAGAAGCCCATCAACTCGATCTACATGATGGCCCACTCCGGCGCCCGCGGTTCGCAGGCCCAAATCAAGCAGCTGGCGGGCATGCGCGGCCTGATGGCCAAGCCGTCCGGCGAGATCATCGAGACGCCGATCATCTCGAACTTCAAGGAAGGCCTGACCGTCCTTGAGTATTTCAACTCGACGCACGGCGCCCGCAAGGGACTGGCGGACACGGCGCTCAAGACGGCGAACTCGGGCTACCTGACCCGCCGCCTGGTCGACGTCAGCCAGGACTGCGTCGTGATCGAGGAAGATTGCGGCACCGAGCGCGCGCTGGAGATGAAGGCCATCGTCCAGGGCGGCAGCACCATCGCGTCGCTTGGTGAGCGTATTCTGGGCCGCACCACGGCCGAGGACGTGGTCGATCCCAAGACCAACGCGGTGATGATCCCGTCCGGCACGCTGCTGGACGAGGCCATGGTAGCGCGCATCGAGGCGGTCGGCCTCCAGGGCATGAAGATCCGTTCGCCCCTGGTGTGCGAGAGCAAGATCGGCGTGTGCGGCAAGTGCTACGGCCGCGACCTGGCGCGCGGCACGCCCGTCAACATCGGTGAGGCGGTGGGCGTGATCGCCGCCCAGTCGATCGGCGAGCCGGGCACGCAGCTGACCATGCGCACCTTCCACATCGGGGGTGCCGCGCAGCTGAACGAGCAGTCGAATCTTGAGGCGCCGGTCGACGGCACCGTCAAGTATCGCGACCTGCGCGTGATCGAGGACCAGCGCGGCCGCCGCGTGGTGCTGTCGCGGTCGGGCGAGCTGGTGATCGAGGACATGGACGGCCGCGAACTTTCCAGCCACCGCATCCCCTATGGCGCGTACGTGATGATGGACGACGGTCACATCCTGTCCAAGGGCGACCGCATGGCGGAATGGGATCCGTTCACCATGCCCGTCATCACCGAGAACCCGGGTACCGTCCGCTTCCAGGACCTGATCGAGGGCAAGACGCTCACCGAGCAGACCGACGAGGCGACGGGCATCGCGCAGCGCGTGGTGACCGAATATCGCGCGGCCACCAAGTCCAAGGAGGATTTACGTCCGCGCCTGACCCTGCTGGACGACGCGTCGGGCGAGGCCGGCCGCTATATGCTGGCGCCCGGCGCCACGCTGTCGGTGGATGACGGAGCGCAGGTGTTCGCGGGCGACGTGCTGGCGCGCGTCAGCCGCGAGGCGGCCAAGACGCGCGACATCACGGGCGGTCTGCCGCGCGTGGCCGAGCTGTTCGAGGCGCGCATCCCCAAGGAGGCCGCGGTCATCGCCAAGGTCTCTGGCCGGGTGGTGTTCGGCAAGGACTACAAGGCCAAACGCAAGATCGGCATCCAGCCCGAGGATGGCGGCGACGTGGTCGAGTACCTGATCCCGAAGTCCAAGGTCATCGACGTTCAGGAAGGCGACTACGTCAAGCGCGGCGACAATCTGATCGGCGGTAGCCCGAACCCGCACGACATCCTGGAGACGTTGGGGATTGAGCCGCTGGCCGAGTATCTGGTGTCGGAGATACAGGAGGTCTATCGTCTCCAGGGCGTGAAGATCAACGACAAGCACATCGAGACGATCGTCCGTCAGATGCTGCAAAAGGTCGAGATCACCGACGGCGGCGACACCACGCTGCTGGCGGGCGAGCAGGTCGATCGCGAGGAGATGGACGCGATCAACGAGAAGCTGGAGGCGAACCAGACGCGTGCGCAGGGCAAGCCCGTCCTGCTCGGCATCACCAAGGCATCCTTGCAGACCCGCAGCTTCATCTCGGCGGCGTCGTTTCAGGAAACCACCCGCGTTCTCACCGAGGCGGCGGTCCAGGGTAAGCAGGACACGCTGATGGGCCTGAAGGAGAACGTGATCGTCGGCCGCCTCATCCCTGCCGGCACCGGCGCGGGCATGAACCGGTTGCGCGTCGCCGCCTCCAGCCGCGACGCGGCGTTGCGCGTGCAGCAGAAGGCGCTGGCCGCGACGCTGGTGGCGCCCGCCAGCGCAGACGAATTGCGCGCGGCCGAGGCCGAGCGCAGCCGCCGCGACGACGTCGGCACCGGCGACGACCCGCTGGCGGAGGTGGTACCCTCCGGCGACGGCAGCGACGCCGCCGCGGGCGAATATCTGAACTGACGCCCTCGATTCGTTGGGTCGTCGAGGCCGCCGTCCGGGATGCCGGGCGGCGGCCTTTTTTCGATACCCGGACCGGTGATGATATTTTCTATCGTATTGATTTGGCTGTGGAAACGTTGCGTCGGGGCCACAGGGGACGGCCAATCGCGGTTGCGCGTGTCCCGGTTCATGTTTCGTTACCGATCCCGCTGCCTGGGCTGTTGACGCACTGCCCGGGCGGCGAACACCTGCCTGTGGTTAACAAGGGGTTGCGACATCCGGATGCCGGATGGACGCCGCCTCGACCACAGGGAGTGATCGAATGCGCGTTGCCAAGAGACTGTTGCTATCCGCCCTTGCCGTATCCGCCGCGACGGCGGCGCCGGCCGACGCGCTGACCTTCAACCTCATTGACACGGGCGGCACCGAGCAGGGCACGACCGCGCGCCGCGGCTTCGAGGTCGCGGCCTATTACTGGTCGTCGGTGCTGACCAACAACGTGACGGTGAACCTGAACATCGGGTTCAGCGCGCTGCCCACCGGCGTGCTGGGCTCGACGGGCAGCACCACCTCCATCCAGTTCAACTCCGCCTATTACGGCGCGCTGGCGGCCAATTCCACGTCGTCGGCCGACGCGCTGGCGGTCGCCAACCTCAAGCCGCTCGCCGCCACGCCCACGTTCGGCGTCAACGGGCTGTCGGCGCGGGTGAACGACTTCAACGCCGCCAATAACGGCTACGTCGATACCGCGACGCGCATCGACGGCGACGGCACCCAGAACAACGCCACCGTGTCGGCCAACACGTCCGTCCTGAAGGCGCTGGGCATCACCACCAACGCGAACGGCCAGACCATCAACTACGGCGCCGCCGACGGCACCGTCCGGTTCAGCAGCGGGTTCGAGTTCGATTTCAACCCGCTCGACGGCATCAGCGCGACGGGCTTCGACTTCATCGGGGTCGCCATCCACGAGATCGGCCACGCGCTGGGCTTCCGCAGCGGCGTGGACACCTACGACGCCTATACCTCGCCCGGAGACGGCGTCACCGCGCCCTCGACGCGTACCAACGCGCTGGAAACCGCGACCTTCCTGACCCCACTCGACTATTTCCGCTACGGCCAGCCGGGCGAGCTGGACTGGTCGACGCAGGGCGTGCCGTATTTCTCGCTGGACGGCGGGGTGAGCCAAGTGTTCGGCGACAGCCGCATGTCGACGGGCCGTTACAACGGCGACGGTCGCCAGGCCTCGCACTTCAAGGACAGCCCGGCGGGCCAGCCGCAGCTGGGCAATCTGGACCCCACGTCGGGGCGCGGCCAGATGCAGGAAGTGACGGCGCTCGATCTGACGGCGTTCGACGTGATCGGCTGGCGCACCAGCTTCGACCCGCTGACGCGGTCCGACTATCGCCTGAGCACGTCCAGCATCTATTACAACTACCTGTTCGCGACGGGCGCCATCCCCGAACCCGCCACCTGGGCCACCATGGTGCTGGGCGTAGGCTTCGTCGGCGGAGCGATGCGCCGCCGCGCCCGCGTCAAGGTCGCCATGGCCTGATACATGGGGGGTGGAACGTCGGCAGCGCTTCACCCCCATTCCCTGCGGCTTCGCGCTCGGGGTCGCAGGAATTCCATCCACAGGCCCCGATCCGCCGACCGGTTGACAGGATTGCCGCAACCAGAACAAAAGGGGAACGTTATCGACGTTCGTCCCTGGAGCCGGTCGCGCCATCGCCATGCCTTCCCCCGCCATCATTGCGCTGCGCGAGCAGCTGCGCGCGATCCAGGGCGATGGCTATGACCGTCGCGAGGCGCTGCCCTTCGGACTGCCCGCACTGGACGACCGGCTGGCGGACGGCGGCCTCAGGCTCGACGCGCTGCACGAAGTGACGGGGGGCACGCGCGAGGCTCAGGCCTCGCTGGCGGACGACGCGTGCGCGACGCTGTTCGTGGCGGGGATCGCCGCGCGCGCCTGGGGACCGGTGCTCTGGGCGGTCCGCGGACGCGACCTGTTCGCGCCCGGCCTGTTCGCCCCGGGCCTGTTCCAGGCGGGGCTCGACCCGGACCGCGTGATCTATGCCGAGGGCGCGACCGACGCGGACGTGCTGGCGATCATGGAGGAGGGCCTGCGACACCGCGGCCTGGGCGCGGTGGTCGGTGAGGTCGGACGCGCCGGCATGGCGGCGACGCGCCGGCTGCAACTGGCGGCAGAGGGCGGTCGCACCGCGGCGCTGATGCTGAAGCGGCCGATGCGCGGGGTGGACGACGCGCTGGCGACGCCATCGGCCGCATCCACGCGCTGGCGGGTGTCGGCCGCCCCCTCCGCGCCGTCACGGGCCAAGGGGGTGGGTCGGGCGCGCTGGACGCTGTCGCTCGCCCGCCAGCGCGGCGGCGAAGGTTTCGAACAATTGGTGGAGGCTTGCGATGCCACGGGTCGCCTCGCTCTTCCTGCCCGAATGGCCGCTCGACCGGCTGCGACGGCGGGGAGCGCTGCCCTCGACGCCGCCTGAGGCGCCCGTCTCCGGCCTGTGCGCGGTCGGTGCGCAGGCAGCCGCCGAACGCGACGCGGGCTGTTCCGTCCCGCGCGGCGGCGGCTGGCGGCCGGGCGCGCGCTGGGCGCGGCAAGAGGGCGTGCGCAAAGGGCGCGCGCGGCAGGGTTGGGACGGCGAGGACATCCAGGCCGAAATCGATGCGCTGCCGCTGCATCAGCGGCCGCCGGTTCGCGAGCTGGGGCGTCGGACCGAGGCGGCAGCGCATCCCTTCGCGGGCGCAGCCCCCGCCCCCCGGCCTGCCCCCTATCCGGGCGAGGGCCGTTTCTTCGTGACGGGGCGGATGACGGGCGACGTCATCGGTCGCGCGGGCGAGCGGTCCGCGCGGGTCCTGGCCCCCACCTTTGCCGTCGAAACGGCGACCGTCACCGTGGAACGGGTGGGCGCCGCGATACTGGTCGCGGCCGCCTGCCCCGCCGCGCGCGCCGTCGGGATCGAGCCGGGGTCGGCGCTGACGGCGGCTCGACTGGTGGTGCCTGGCTTGCGCGTCTTTCCCGCCGACCGGGCGGGGGACCGGACGGAACTGGCGGCGATGGCGCGCGGGGCCGCGCGGCGTTGGTCGCCCGCGGTGGCGCTGTCGGGGGACGGTGCGGACGGCGATTGGGGCCTGTTCGTCGACCTGACGGGCTGCGCGCACCTGCACGGCGGTGAGGAACGCTGGGCACGCGGCGCGGTGCGCGTGTTGGGGCGGATGGGCGTGACGGCGCGCGTGGGGCTGGCCGACACGGCGGGCGCCGCCTGGGCACTGGCGCGGTTCGGGGGTACGGGGGTCGCGCTCTGCCCGGCGGGCGGCCATCCCGAAGCGATCGCGGCACTGCCCGCCGCTTCCCTCAGGCTGGACGCGGAGCACGTCGAGCTGCTGCACCGGTTGGGTGTCCGCACGGTGGCGCAGCTGGCGGCGCTGCCGCGCAAGGGGGTGAACCGGCGCTTCCCCGGCGCACTGCGGCGGCTGGACCAGGCGATGGGTGCCGTACCCGAACCTCTGAAGCCAGTGGCCGTGCCGGAGCCGGTACGCGTCGTCCGCCGCTTCGCCGAGCCGGTGATGACCGCGGGGGCGATCCAGAACTGGATCGGGGAGCTGGTGCCCCGCTTCTGCGACGCGTTGGAGCGCGCCGGGCTAGGCGTGCGCGTCGCGGTGCTGGTGGCCGAACGGGTGGACGGCACCGTGCAGACGATCCGCATCGGCCTGTCGCGCGCCTCGCGCGAGGGGGCGCACCTGTCGCGGCTGCTGCTACGCCGGGTCGAGCAGGTGGCGCCGGGCTGGGGACTGGACTCGCTGGGGCTCCACGCGGTGCGCGTGGAGCCACTGGGTGCGCGGGCGCTGGCGCCCCGGCTGGCGGGCGACGGCGTGGCCGATCTGGCCCCGCTGGTGGACGTGGTGGCACAGACGGCCAGCCAGATATGGCGCGAGCGGCCGGCGGAGAGCGACGTGCCCGAGCGCTCGCTGGTGACCCAGGCGGCACTGGCTGCTCCCCACGCCTCGCCCGCCCGCGACGCCGCCGCGGACGGCGTGGGCCAATTAGACACGCGCCCGCCCCCCCATCCCTGGGACCAGCGCTGGCCGCGCCCCGCCCGGCTGCTGCGCCGGCCGGAGGAAGTGGAACACGTCATCTACGAGGCGCCCGACGGTCCGCCGGCGCGGTTCACCTGGCGGGGCGAACGCTACGAGGTGCTGGGCTCGGACGGGCCCGAGCGGATCGCGGGTGAATGGTGGCGGCGGCTGGCTGAGACGCACGCCGTGCGCGATTATTGGCGGGTGGAGGTGGCGGACGGCCAACGCTTCTGGTTGTTCCGTCGCGGCGACGGGGTGCACCTCGAAACAGGCGACCGCGCTTGGTTCCTACACGGCCTGTTCGGGTGAGGCTATCGGCGGGCGTCCACCGCCCTCAGATGGCCGGCGGCATAAGTCAGAATCTTGTCATCGGCCGTCAGCAATGGACGATCAAGGACACGCGCGGTGGCGATAATCAGTCGATCGCACGGGTCGCCGTGAATAGGCGACGGCAAGCTGCCGGCGTCGGTAGCGATATTTGCATCGACGGCGACCACCGATATGCTGGGCAGGGCGATCACCGCCGCCGTGAAATCCCGAACACTCCCACCGATGCACATGCGGCCTTTGTCGACAAGCATAGCCTCTTCCCAGAAGCTGATGGCCGAGATCGATATTCGTCCGACCGCCTGGGCTTCGGCGATCCGTTGTGCGGCCCGCAGGCCCAGCCGCTCGCTGGCACCGAGCCACGGCACGACATGCGTGTCGAGCAGTATCACCGACATAATTCGGGCGGATTGTTCGCCTCCCACTGCGTTTCCCAATCGGAATCGACGGGATCGACCAAATCGTCGGCCATCCATAGGATTGATCCGCGCATCGACCATAGTAGGCTGTTCTCCGGCCCTATCGCCGGACGCTGGCCGGCTGCGTCGACCAGCGCATCCGACTGCGCGTTGACGAGATCGGCGTCCACGGAGCCGTCCTCCAGCGCGTCGAGCATTTCGCGGGAGGCCGCCTTGAACTCGGCGGCGGCGATCATCCTGGTCATGGAGCGGGCTCCGCTGTGCTGGCCGCACGCTATCATCGGCCGACGCGAGTGCCGATAAGCACCCCTTACGCCGAGCTCCAGGCCACCACGCACTTCTCGTTTCTGCGCGGCGGTTCGGCGCCCGAGCAGCTGCTGGCGGCCGCCAGCACGATGGGGCACGCGGTGCTGGGTTTCTGCGACCGCAATTCGGTGGCGGGGCTGGTGCAGGCGACGCTGAAGGCGCCCGAGGTGGCGGCGCAGAGTGCCCCCGTCCGCCCCGTCATGGGATGCCGGCTGGATCTGGTCAGCGGCGCGTCCGTGCTGGTCTGGCCTGAGGACGGGGCGGCCTGGACGCGGCTGACGCGACTGCTGACGCTGGGCAAGATGCGCGCGAACCCGGCCGCGGGCGAGAAGGGCCGGTGCTTCCTGCACTGGGACGATCTGGCGGCGGGCGACACCGCGGATGGGCTGGTGGCGGCGCTGGTGACGGGCGACGGCGAGCCGGCGGGCGGGGATCTGCGCTGGATGGCGGACCTGTTCGGCCCGGATCGGGGGCACGCCTGCCTGACCTTTCAGCGCCGGCCGGGAGACGCGGAGCGGCTGGCCCGGATCGCGGCGGCGACGCGCGCGCACGGCCTGTCGCCGCTGGCGACCGGCGACGTACTCTACGACCACCCCGACCGCCGCCGGCTGCACGACGTGATGACCGCGATCCGCGAAGGTTGCACGGTGGATGCGCTGGGCTTCCGGCGCGAACGCTCGGCGGACCGCCACCTGCAACCGCCCGACCTGATGGCGCGCCGCTTCGCGGACCATCCGGGTGCGCTGGCGGCGGGGCTTGCGATCGCCGAACGGTGCCGGTTCGACCTGCGGTCGCTACGCTACCAATACCCGGCCGAGCAGGTGATGAACGGCCAGAGCCCGCAGGCAGCATTGGAGAAACTGTCGCGGTCCGCGCTCGCCACGCGGTTCTACGGTGCCCCGCCCCCGGCCTATGCCAAGCAGCTGGAACACGAACTGGCCGCCGTGGGTCGTGCCGGCTACGCACCCTATTTCCTGACGGTGAACTCCATCGTCCGCTACGCCGTGTCGCAGGGGATCGCGTGCCAGGGGCGCGGGTCGGCGGCCAATTCGGTGATCTGCTTCGTGCTGGGCATCACGTCGATCGACCCTGTCGAACACGAGCTGCTGTTCGAGCGCTTCATCTCCGACGATCGGCAGGAGCCGCCCGACATCGACGTCGATTTCGAGCATGAGCGGCGCGAGGACGTGATCCAGTGGATCTACGACCATTACGGCCGCGAACACGCCGCGTTGACCGCGGTGGTCAGCCGGTTCCGCGCGCGCGGCGCGGTGCGCGAGGTGGGCCGCGCGCTCGGCCTGACGGAGGACGTGACGGGGGCGTTGGCGGGGCAGGTTTGGGGGTGGTCTGCAGAGGGTGTCGCCGAGCGGCACGCGAATGCGTTGAACCTGGACACGGGCGACCTGCGCCTGGCGCTGACGCTGGAGCTGGCGCGCGAGCTGATCGGCACGCCCCGCCACCTGTCGCAGCACCCGGGCGGCTTCGTGCTGAGCCAGGCGCCCCTGGCCGACCTGGTGCCGCTGGAGCCGGCGGCGATGGAAAAGCGCCAAGTCATCGAATGGGAAAAGGACGATATCGAGGCACTGAAGTTCATGAAGGTGGACGTGCTGGGCCTGGGGATGCTGGGCTGTATGCGCCGCGCGTTCGACCTGTTGTCCGAGCACAAGGGGGTAGCGATGAACCTCGCCTCCCCCGTCTTGCAGGACGACTGCGACGAGACGTTCGCGATGATCCAGCGCGCCGACACGCTGGGTACGTTCCAGATCGAGAGCCGCGCGCAGATGGCGATGCTGCCGCGGATGCGCCCGCGCGAATTCTACGACATCGTGATCCAGGTGGCGATCGTGCGGCCCGGCCCGATCCAGGGCGACATGGTCCACCCCTATCTGAAGCGGCGCGAGAACCCGGAGCTGGTCGAATATCCCTCCCCCGCCCTGCGCGACGTGCTGCACAAGACGTTGGGCGTGCCGCTGTTCCAGGAACAGGCGATGAAGGTGGCGATCGTCGGCGCGGGTTTCGATCCCAAGCGCGCCGACGAGCTGCGCCGCGCGATGGCGACGTTCAAATATACGCAAGGGGTGGGCGAGTTCCGCGACGAGCTGGTGGGCGGCATGGTCGCCAACGGCATAGCCCGCGACTTCGCCGAACGTATGGTGAAGCAGATCGAGGGGTTCGGCAGCTACGGCTTTCCCGAGAGCCACGCCATGAGCTTCGCCAAGATCGCCTACGCGTCGTGCTGGATGAAGTGCCATCACCCGGACGTGTTCTGCGCGGCGTTGCTGAACGCGCAGCCGATGGGCTTCTACGCGCCCGCCCAGATCGTGCGCGACGCGCGCGACCACGGCGTCGAGGTTCTGCCCGTCTGCGTGCAGCACGGCGAATGGGACACGGCGCTGCTGTCGGACGAACCGGGCGTGCCCAGGCGGTCGCGCTTCCTGACCGCGGCGGACGGCGCCGCCGATCGGAAACGGGGCTGGGTGGACCGGCCCGAACGCCTGTACCCGTTGCGGCTGGGGATGCGGATGGTGGCGGGGCTGTCGGCCAAGCACGGCGAGGCGATCCTGAAGGCGCGCGGGGCGGGCGGGCCGTTCCGGTCGGTCGCCGACCTGTGGGCGCGGTCGGGCGTGCCGCGGGCGGCATTGGAGCAGCTGGCGCGCGCGGACGCGTTCGGGGCGATGGGGCTCGACCGGCGCCGGGCGCTGTGGGCGGTGCGGGGCCTGGGCGAACGCGCGCTGCCGCTGGCGGACGGGACGGACGTGGCCGAGGAACAGCCCGACCTGTTCCCCCTGTCGCCGGGACGCGAGGTGGTGGAGGATTACCGCGCCACGCAATTGTCGCTGCGCGCGCATCCGTTGCAGTTCCTGCGGCCCGAACTGGCGGCGCGCGGCATCCGGCGGTGCGAGGAACTGGCGCACATGCGCGACGGCGCGCGCGTCGAGGTGGCGGGCGTGATCCTGGTCCGCCAGAAACCGGGCAGCGCCAAGGGGGTACTGTTCGTGACGGTCGAGGACGAGACGGGCGTCGCCAACGCGATCCTGTGGCCCGACCGGTTCGAGGCGCAGCGCGCGACGGTGATGTCGGCGGCCATGCTGGGGATCATCGGCCGCGTGCAGAAGGGCGCGGGCGGCGTGGTGCACGTCATCACCGACCGGGTGGTGGACTATACCCGCCTGCTGCGCAGCGTAGGCGACGTCGGGGGGGACATGGGGGGCCAGATGGGCGATCTGCCGCGCTTCACCTCGCCCGGCGACGGAGCGACGCATCCGGGCGCGCCCGACCGCGGCGAGCCGGGGTGGAAGGGCGGGCGGCGCGACTATCACCCGCCGTTCCGCGGTGGCCTCGATCCCGAGGACGCGCTTCGCCAGCGGGACGCACTCCGGCAGCGCAGCCGCGACTTTCGCTGAACGGGGAACAACCGCTCGCCCACCGGGCGTTCAGACGCCGGCGATTAGGGACAGCATCACCGACCCATTCGCAAGGAGCCATTCCCATGAAGATCATGCTGACGATCGCCGCCGCCCTGTCGACGCTGGCCGTCCCCGCCGCCGCGCAGGCGCAACGCTGGCAGTCGATCAACCAGCGCCAGGGCAACCAGCTGGCGCGCATCGACCAGGGCGTGCGATCGGGCGCGCTGACGCGGCCCGAGGCCGGGCGGCTGCGCGCCGAGTTCCGCGACCTGGCGCGGCTGGAGGACCGGTATCGCCGCGACGGCCTGTCGGCGGGCGAGCGCCGCGACCTCAATCGCCGTTTCGACGGACTGAGCCGGCGCATCTACGTTCAGAAGCGCGACCGGCAGAACCGCTACTGAGGTCCGACCGATGGCTCCGGCGGCGACGTGCCGCCGGGGCCGTAATGCACCTGGATCGCGCGCAGCACGCCGTTGGTCCAGCCGAAGCCGTCCTGGGTCGGGTATTCGCCCCCGCCGCCGGGGCGGCTTTCCTCGACGTCGTATTTCTCCAGCAGCTTGCCCGACCGCCGGTACTCACGCTCGGCGGTGGCCAGGAAGCGGGTGGCCACCGCGCGCGCCAGGTCGGGGCGACCGGCCCTGGTCAGCGAGACGATGCCCACCCATTGCAGCGGCGCCCAGCCGTTGGGCCGGTCCCATTGCTGGCCGGTGGCGACGTTGGTGGTGCGCAGGCCGCCGGGCGCCATCAGCGCCGTCCCCATCGCGTCGGCGTTGCGCCGCCAGCGACCGGGCGCCCCCAGCCCGACGAACGCCGGATAGGCGGCCGCGGCGGTGATGCCCGACCGCACGCGCCGCCGCGCCAGGTCCCAGTCGCCGTAGCGCCCCTCCGCGTCCGACCACAGCCAGCGTTCGACCGAGCGGGCGCGCGCGTCGGCGGCGGCGGCGAAGCGGCGCGCGGCGGCGGCGTCCCCCGCCGCACCCGCCCGGCGAGCGATCGCGCGTTCCAGGCCCCAGAGCAGCGCGTTCAAGTCGACCGGCACGACGTTGCCCGTCTCGATCGTCGCTAGCGTGCGCCCGTCCGCCAGCCAGCGCGAGCTATAGTCCCAACCGCTCTCCGCACCCGCGCGCAGGTCGTTCCACAGCCGCGGCTTGTCGGGCGCGTCGCGCGCCGTTTCCACGTCCTCGCGGTAGGATTCGTCGCGTGGAGTGCGGCGCGCGTCGCCGTAGCGTTGCAGCACCGATCCGTCGGGCATCGTCACGGAGCGTTCGGCGATCCAGAAGGCGTGTTCGCGGATCAGCGCGCGCAGGCGACGCGCCTGCACCGCGGGGTCGCGCCGGTCGGACAGGTCGGCCATCAGGTACAGGAACGGCGGCTGCGAGCGCGACAGGTAATAGGTCCGCGCGCCGTTGGGCACGTGGCCGTACCGCTCCACCAGCGACACGAAATCGTCCAGCGTCGATTCGAGCAGGTCGCGCCGTCCGTCCGCGACCAGCCCCATCATCGTGAAATAGCTGTCCCAGTAATACAGCTCGCGGAAGCGCCCGCCGGGCACCACATAGGCGCGGGGCAGCGCCAATGCCGACGCGCCCGGCGGCGGCGCCAGCGCCGGCCGGGTCAGGCGCGGCCACAGTTCGGCGATGTGTCGTGCCAGCGGCAGGCGCGGGCCGGTGGCGGAGGCCGGCGTCGCGGCGTCGGCGGGCAGCGCGAAATTGGCGAGCACGAAGGCGCGCAGTTTCGCGTCGTCGCGCCAGTCGCCCCGCCGATCACCGCGCCGGTAATCGGCCAGGATCGCGGCCGGCGCGCGCCTGGGCACCGCGTCGGCGAAGGTCTTTCCGTCCGGGAACAGCCGGCGCATCTGCACCGCCGCGAACAACGGGCCGTAGAGGTCGGCGGGCGACGCGGCCGCCGACGACGTGGCGGGCGCCGCCCGCTGCGCCGGACAAGGGCTCGCCAGCACCAAGGCGAGCGCGGCGAGCCCCCTTCTCACCCGGCCACCTGCTCGCCGGCCACCTGCTCGCCGACCACCTGCTCGATCGCGCCGAAGATCGAGTGGTGGCGGTCGTCCTCCGCCCAGATGCGCACCGTGTCGCCCGCGCGCAGAAAGGGGGTGGCGGGCTTTCCGTCGCGGATCGTCTCCACGGTGCGGACCTCCGCCAGGCAGGAATAGCCGACGCCGCCGTCCGCCACCGGCCGGCCCGGTCCGCCGTCCGCGTCGCGGTTGGACACGGTGCCCGAACCCACGATCGTGCCGGCCCCCAGCCGGCGCGTCCTGGCGGCGTGCGCCACCAACGTGCCGAAGTCGAAGGTCATGTCCTCGCCCGCCTCCGCGCGGCCGAAAGCGCGGCCGTTCAGGTCCACCATCAGCCGCCGGTGCAGCTTGCCGTCGCGCCACCAGTCGCCCAGTGCGTCGGGCGTCACGAACACGGGCGAGAAGCTGGACGCGGGCTTGGACTGGAAGAAGCCGAAGCCCTTGGCCAGTTCGCCGGGGATGAGGTTGCGGAGCGACACGTCGTTGGTCAGCCCGACCAGCCGCACCGCGGCCAGCGCCTGATCGCGCGTTGCCCCCTGGGGCACGTCGCCGGTGACGACCACCACCTCCGCCTCCAGATCGCAGCCCCAGGCCTCGTCGGCCAGCGGGATCGGGTCGCGCGCCCCCAGGAAACCGTCGGAGCCGCCCTGGTACATCAGCGGGTCGTGCCAGAAGGTTTCGGGCATCTCGGCGCCGCGCGCCTGGCGCACCAGGGCCACGTGGTTCACATAGGCGGAGCCGTCCGCCCATTGATACGCGCGGGGCAGCGGTGCCGCGGCATCGTGTTCGTGGAAACGGTCGCGCGGGATGGCGGCGTGTTCCAGGTCGGTCGCGAGGTTGCGGAGTGCGGGCTCCACCCGGTCCCAATCGTCCAGCGCGGCCTGTAGGGTGGGTGCGACGTGGTTCGCGTCGGCGTACCAGGCCAGGTCGTTCGACACCACCGCCAGGCGGCCGTCGCGCCCGTGCTTCAGGCTGGCTAGCTTCATCGCGCGTTCCTCTACCGTATCGCTTGGGCCTTTCGCGTTACGCCGCCGGTCCGCCCCGGCACAAGCCGCGCTTGACCCCATGGGGGCGGCCCGCGACACTCGGGGCCAAAAGGATCAGGAGAGTTTCATGACGCTCGACGCCGTCGCCGGCCGCACCGCCTATTCGGAGGATCACGAGGCGTTCCGCCGCACGGTGCGCCAGTTCCTGCAACGCGACGGCGTGCCCAACGTCGACCGGTGGGAGAAGGAGCGGCTGGTGCCCAAGGATTTCTGGCGACGCGCGGGCGAGGTGGGGATGCTGTGCCCCACCGTGCCGGAAGAATATGGCGGGCTGGGCCTCGACTTCGGCTACAACGCGGTGGTCGACGAGGAGATGGCGTATAACGGCGTGCCGGCCGGCTTCTCGCTGCAATCGGACATCGTCGCCGACTACGTGGTGCATTACGGGTCGGAGGAACAGAAGCGTCACTGGCTGCCGAAAATGGTGTCGGGCGAGGTCGTCACCGCCATCGCGATGACGGAGCCTGGCACGGGGTCCGACCTGCAATCGATCCGCACCAGCGCGCGGCGCGACGGCAACCATTACGTCGTCAACGGTTCCAAGACCTACATCACCAACGGCCAGAACGCCGACCTGGTGCTGGTGGTGGCCAAGACCGATCCCGACGCGAGCCCGGCGTGGCGCGGCATGTCGATCCTGCTGGTCGAGGCGGACCGCGAGGGCTTCCGCCGCGGGCGCAAGCTGGACAAGATCGGCCAGGACGCGGCCGACACGTCCGAACTGTTCTTCGACGACGTGCGCGTGCCGATCACCAACTGTCTGGGCGAGGAAGGCCAGGGCTTCGTCTATCTGATGAGCCAGCTGCCCCAGGAGCGGCTGTCGATCGCGGTCAGCGCGCAGGCGTCGGCGCAGAAGGCGTTCGACGAGACGGTGGCGTTCACCAAGGATCGCCGCGCGTTCGCGGGCGTGGTGTTCGATTTCCAGAACACGCGCTTCGTGCTGGCGGACATCAAGGCCAAGCTACAGGTCGGCTGGGCGCACCTGGACTGGGCGCTGGCGCGGCTGCTGAAGGGGGAGCTGACCAACGAGGAGGGGGCGGCGGCCAAGCTGTTCCACACCGAACTGCAATGGGAGGTGGTGGACAAGTGCCTGCAACTGCACGGGGGGGCCGGCTATATGAACGAGTATCCGATCGCGCGGGCGTGGCGGTCGGCGCGCGTCACGCGCATCTTCGGCGGCACCAACGAGATCATGAAGGAAGTGATCGGCCGCAAGCTGTGAGGCGTCAGGACGCGTTGGTCATCGCCGGATCGTCACGGGGCTCGCGGCCGTCGATCACCCAGGCGCGGCCCTCCTCGCGCGTGGAAACCACGCGGGCATAGGATTGCGTGAACAGGCGGCGGACCTGAAGCCGGGCGAGCTGGCTCTCCGTCACCACCGCCAGCGCGCGCGCCTTGGGCATGGTGGCCATGTGCTCGCCCATGGCGCGGATCATGTCCTGGGTCTGGATGGTGCAGCCGCCCACGTCGATCACCATGGCGAAATCGCGGCGCAACCCGTGGCGCAGCATGGTCGAGCGCAGGTCGGTCATGTAGGCGTCCGTTTCCGCCACGGTCAGCGTGCCGGCGAGGACGACTTCGATCAGGCGATGGGCGGAGTCGACGGTGATGCTGTGCATGCCGCCACCATGCGACAGGATAATGAACGGCGGGTAAAGCTCAGGTCAGCGCCCAGCGCAGCACGCGCCCGACGCCGCGCGCGCCCGCGCGGACGGCGGGCGCTGGATAGGGCTGCTCCAGCCCGTGCATCGCGCGCGCCCAGGCGGGCAACAGGTCGACGCCCGCCGCCATCATCAGCGTGTTGGCGGGCGCCGTCAGCAGGCTGGGACTAGACTGGCCGACCAGCAGCCGCGACACGGTGCGCGTGCGGTCGTCGGCGACCAGGTGCGGGCGCATCCCCGTCATATACGCGTCGAGCGCCGCGCGATCCTCCGGCACGTCGACGGCCCCCAGCATCCGGGCGAGGCGCGCCTGTTCGCGCAGATACGCGTCCTGCCGCTCGGGCGAGAGCGAAGGGTCGCGATAACGCAGGTGCGCGGCGAGGAACATCGACACCTCTGCCGCGTGCACCCAGGTGAGGAGCGCTGGGTCGTCGGCGGCGTAGGGCGTGCCGTCGGGCAGCACGCCGCGCACCCGGCCGTGGATGCGCCGCACGCGCGCCACCAGCGCTTCGGCCGCCGCCGTCGAGCCGAAAGTGGTGCCGCCCACGAACTGCGCCGTGCGGCGCAGGCGGCCGGTCATGTCGCGGCGAAAGCCGCTATGGTCCCACACGCCGGCCAGCGCCGCGGGGTGCAACATCTGAAGCAACAGCGCCGCGACCCCGCCGATCATCATGGAGGTGAAGTCGCCGTGCACCGCCCAGCTGGCGGAACCGGGGCCGAACAGGCCGGGGTCGCCGGGCGGGCGGCGAAGCCCCCCCTCGTCCGACCCGACCAGCGAGCGTATGCGGGTGGCGATGGCGTCGCGCAGGCCGTCCATGACCGTGTGAACGCGGCTAGGGGCGATCGGCCCCGCGGGCGCGCTCCCAATCGGCGGCCTCGTTGCGGTAGGTTTCCGCGACCCGGACATCGAGCACGCGTTTCAGCGCGTCGTCCAGCTCCACGGCACCGCGCCAGACCCAGGTGGCGTTGCCCCACAAGGTCACGCGGCCGTCCGCCGCGGCCCGCGCGCGCATCGGCCCGCCCCGCGTGCGGACGGGGATGATCGTGCCGAAGGGGATGCGCCCCGTCAGCCCGGCGGCGACCGCGCTGGCGGCGACCGCGCTGCCGCACGCGTCGGTCAGGCCGGCCCCGCGCTCATGCGTGCGGACGAACAGGCCGCCCGCGCCGTCGGGCACCGCGACCGAGACGTTGGCGCGGTTGGGCAGCCAGGGGGGTGCCGCCTCGCAGATCAGGCCGATCCGCACCAGCTCCGCCTCGTCCAGCGCGTCGGCGAAATGAACCAGATGCGGGTTGGGCATGGCGACCGCGGTGAAGCGCCAATCGGGCGACAGCATGGGCACGGGCGCGTCGACCAGCCGATCCCCCACCCCGTGCAGCGGCCAGGACGCCGGCGACAGATCGGCCGGCCCCGCCCGCTCCTCGACCGTGTAGACGCCGGGCGCCAGCGGCTCGGCCGTCGCCACCGTCGATACCGACGTCGCCAGCCGGGCGTCGGCGGCGGCGAGCCCCGTCGCCTCGAACCCGGCGCGCGCGACACAGCGCAGGCCGTTCAGGCACGTCTCCGCCTCCGTGCCGTCGGGGTTGAGCATGGTCATGCCGAAGGCGCAGTCCCCGCTCCCGTTGGTCAACAACAGCAGCCCGTCGCCGCCCACCGGCCCGGCCCGGTCGGACAGGGTGCGCGCCACCCGCGCCCAGTCGGCGTCGCCAAGGTCGAGCGAACGCGCGTCGATCAGCGGAAAATCGTTGCCCGCCCCGTGGCATTTCAACACGTCCAGGATCACGTCAAAGGGTCCCTCGGGCTCGGCCGCGACGATTCGCGCGCGCCGCTTGCCACAAAAGCGTTCCTGTAGGACAGCCGGGTGTAACCGCAGCGGTTGGGGGGACTCGGGGCCGATGATTACCGCGATCCGCGAGGTCCGGCGCGCGCGCGGCATGACGCTGGAGGACGTGGCGCGCGCCTGCGTGCCGCCCACCACGCCCCAGACGATCGGCCGGCTGGAAACGGGCACGCGCACCGTATCGGTGGCGTGGCTGAACCGCATCGGCGCGGCGCTCGGCGTGGACGCCAGCGACCTGGTGAAGCTGCCCGAACGCGACGCCCCGCCGGTGGCGGCGTTGCTGGACGCGGACGGCGCGCGCGCGCCGCGCCGCGCGCTGACGGCGGCCCCGCCCGCGCCGGGGCCGGGCCAGGTGGCGGTGATGGCGGTCGCCAGCGTCGGCGATTATCGCGCGGGCGACGTGGTGTGGTGCGACCTGCTGACCCCCACCCGCTTCGGCGAGGCGGTCAACCTGGACGTGCTGGTGCCGTTGCCGCCGGGCAAGTTCCTGTTCGGACGCCTGATGGGGCTTGAAGGCGGCCACGCCCTGCTGTTGCCGCCGGGCCATGCCAGCCGCCCCCGCGCGGTGGAAAGCCCGCCCTGGATGGCGCGCGCGGCCAAGCTGATCCGGGATTTGTAGGGGCGGGGCGTAGAGCGGCCGGACGCGTCCGCCGGCCGCCGGGTGACTTTCGCCGATCGACGTTGTTCGGGGATGCGAAAGGGATCACTATTCGCCGATGATCTTGGTCCTCTCGCTCGCCGCACTTTTACCCGACGCCGCACGGGCGACCGCGGGCAGTCGCGCAACATCGGCCGCCCCCGCGGCGACGCGGGCCTCCTCGGCCGCCGCGGCGGAAGCGGTTCGGCGTTTCGAGAACGCGATCGCCGGTGAGCGAGCGGCGTTTCAGACCCTGCCCGTCGCAGGCGGTATCGGACCCAACCTCGCCGCGCGCGTCGCGTTGGAACAGGCGATGCGGCGCGCCATCGGCCCGGCGGTCGCGGGTTTGCGAGAAGCCGATCGGATCGCCGCCTCGACGACCATATGGCGGCGGATCGGTGCGGTCGACGGCGCGAATACCACCTATGTGAAGTCCGTTCTCCCGCCGGACGGTTGGTTCAGAAGCCGGCGCGACGGTGCTGAAGTCGCACGCCACGCGTGGCTGATCGTACAGCATTCGCCCGACGAGGCGTTCCAGCGGACCGTGACGGCGCGGATGCGGCCACTGGTCGCGTCGGGCGACGCGCGGGGAGCGGACTACGCGCTGCTCTACGACCGGACGGAGATGGCGGCCGGACGACCGCAACTCTACGGCAGCCAGATGACGTGCAGCGGGGGACGCTGGCAAACGGCGACGACCGCCGAGCCGGCTGGCGTTGATCGGCGCCGCGCGGACATGGGCTTGCGGCCGGTGGCGGAATATCTGAAGAAATTCGAGGGCGGCTGCTGACGATACGCCATCGGCGCACGACGCGTTCTTCCCGAGCCCGCCCGGAGGCCGTGCTACGCTATCATGGTTCCGGCAACGCGGCAGGATACGCGGCGCCCCCGTTACCTCCCCTGCTGCCGCCACTTATGGACGGTGCGCTGGACGATGGCGTCCTCGCCGCCCACGTCGCGCCATAGTTCGGAGAACAGCGGGTCGCTCGACGCCGGGCGGCGCGCTTCCTCAAGCTGGTCGAACGACACGCGGATGGGGATGGCCACGCCCTCGCCGCAGACGATGCACTCGCGGTTGCGAAGCGCCGGGATCGAGTCGAGGAAACCGCGTGCGCCCTCCGGCATGGCGGCGCGCACGAACGCCTGGTCGCGCTCGTTGTTGAGGCGCATGGCGATGATGGTGCCGCACTGCGATAGCACGCCCTCCGCCAGGTCGGACGGGCGCTGCGTCACCAGCCCCAGGCTGACGCCGTATTTGCGCCCTTCCTTGGCGATGCGGCCCAGGATGCGGCCGACCGACGACCCGTCCTCGTCGCGGGGGATGTAGCGGTGCGCCTCCTCGCAAACGAGTAGCACCGGGCGGCGCGGCTCGTTGCGGCTCCAGATCGCGAAGTCGAAGGTCATGCGGCTCAAGACCGCCACCACCACCGACGTGATGTCCGACGGCACGCCCGACACGTCGATGATCGAGATGGGCCGCCCGTCGCCCGGCAGGCGGAACACGCGTTGCAGGAACGCCGCCATCGTGTCGGCGACCAGCAGCCCCGAGAACATGAAGCCGTAGCGCGGGTCGGCCTTGATCTCGTCGATCTTGGAACGGATGCGCTGATAGGGCGCGGTGTTGCCGGCCCGGTCCATCTTGCCCATCTCCTGCGCCACGATCTGCGTCAGGTCGGAGAGCAGATAGGGGATCGGCGCGTCCACCGTCAGCTTGGAAATCTCCTGGCCCAGCCGGTTCTTGGCGCGGGCCTGGAGCAGGCATTTCGCCAGGATGTCGGCGTCCACCTGCCGCTCGTTGCCCGTCGTGGTCAGGAAGACCTCGCAATGCTCCTCGAAGTTCATCAGCCAATAGGGCATCTGGAGGTTGGATACGTCGAAGATCGCGCCGTTGCCCCGGAATGCGGCCGCGTATTCGCCGTGCGGGTCGATCATCACCACGTGGCCGTGCGGCGCCATGTCGCAGATGCGGTGCAGGATCAGCGCCGCCGCGGTCGACTTGCCGGTGCCGGTCGATCCGACCAGCGCGAAATGCTTGCCCAGCATCGGGTCGACGTAGAGCGAAGCGCGGATGTCGCGGGTGGGATAAACGGTGCCGATGCCGATGTGCGGCCGGTCGTCGGCGCCGTACACCTGTTGCAGGTCGGCAGTGGAGACGGGATAGAGCGCCGCGCCCGGCACCGGATAGCGGGTGACGCCGCGGCGGAAGTTGTAGAGCTTGCCCGTCAGCCGCTCCTCGTCGCCCTCGCCCAGGAAATCCAGGTCGGCGGCGACGCGGCGGCCGTCCGCCTCCAGCGTCAGGCTGCGGACGTTGGCGACCAGCCAGCTGCTGGCGACGCGCACCTTGACCTGCGACCCCACCTGCCCCGCCGATGCCAGCACCGCGTCGGACGCGCCCGCCAGCGCCTCCAGCCCCGCGCGGTCCAGCAGCGCGCGGCTGCTGGACCCGGCGATCGACAGCACGGTGCCGATCGCCGCGTCCGCGTCTGGCCGCCGCGAATCGACGACGAAATCTCTGGGCGAGGGCATTTCGGTCATGGCGGCCGTCATGGTCGAACAGGCGTAAAGATTACGTGATTTGCGTGTCTGTCCGGGCGGCACCGGCCCGCTCCCCCACCCGACCGCCCATACAGGATACGCTCATGGGCGGTCGGGTGGGGGAGCGAGCCGGTGCCGCATCCGCCGCGAGGCGGATCAGATAGCTAGCGCCGCCCGGCGATCCACCCCGCCGCCCAGCCCAACCCGATCGCCAGCATCACCGCGACCAGCCCGTAGGCGAGCGGCCGGCGTTCGGCCGCGCGCGCGACGAAGCGCTCGAAGCCCGACTTGCGCACCTCGATCGGGGCGACGGCGGCGGCCAGCACGCGGCCGTCGCGGATCAGAAAGGTTTCGGCGGTGAAGCGCCCCACCGGCACGCGCGCGGGCACCAACAGGTTCGCGCGGTACAGCACGCCATCGCGGATCGAGACGGTGCCCGGCGCCTCGTAATACAGCCCGGCGCGGCGGCGCAGGTCGACCAGCCCGCGCGCGAAGCGGCGCTCCACGGCGGGGGCCGCGGCGGTGGCGGGCGACAATTGCAGGCTGTCGAGCCCCAGTTCGTAGATGGCGCGCGTGCGCTGATCGAGCAGCGCCGCGATCGGCCGCGACGAGGCCACCGCGTAGAAGGACGGCGCGGATCGGTAGCGGAAGCTGTCGGCGTTGACCCACAGGCCCGCCACCCGCTCCTTCTCGCGCACGCGGATCGACTGGGTGGGGCCGCGCACCACCACCGCCACGTCGGTGCGATGCGCGCCCGACGGGGCCCGGCCGCCGGGATAGAGGATCGCGCCGAACAGCAGCAGGTCGGCGCCGGTGAAGCTGTAGGCGATCTCCACGCGGCCCTGCGACACGTCGGGCACCAATATGGGGCGACCCGCCGGCTGCGCGGGGGCCAGCGCCGGCACCGCCAGCAGCAGCGCGACCGCCGTTCTCACGACAGGTCCACGGTGAAGATCGCCTCCGGTCGCCAGACCAGGGTGAGCAGCACCTGCGCGCCGACCAGCAGCACGATCAGCGCCAGCGCGAAGCGGAGATATTCGGGCCTGGCGCGGGACGCGAAGCGCACGCCCAGCTGCGCCCCCACCACCGAGCCCGTCAGCAGCAGCCCCGCCAGCACCACGTCGACCGCGCGCGTGGTCAGCGCGTGGGTCATGGTGGCGGCGGCCGACACGAACACGATCTGGAACAGGCTGGTCCCCACCACCACGCCCGTCGCCATGCCCAAGAGGTAGATCATGGCCGGCACCAGCACGAACCCGCCGCCGACGCCGAGCAGCAGCGTCAGCACGCCCACCCCGAACCCCAGCAACAGCGGCGCCAGCGGCGACACGTAGAGGCCCGACGCGTAGAAGCGCGTTCGGAACGGCAGCGCCGCCACCAGCGGGTGATGCCGCCGCCGCATCGGCGGCGCGGGCCGCCGCCCGCGCGCGACCAGGATCGCCGCCACGCTCTCGCGCAGCATCAGCGCGCCGACGCTGCCCAGCAGCAGGACGTAGAGGACGGCGATCACCAGATCGAGCTGGCCCAGCCGTTGCAGGAAACGGAACAGCGCGGCGCCCGCGACCGACCCCGCCGTGCCGCCCGCGACCAGCACCAGGCCCATCTTCACGTCCACGCCGCCGCGCCGCCAATGGGCGATCATGCCCGACACGCCCGCGCCCATCACTTGGCTGGCGGCGGAGGCGGCGGCGACGGTGGGCGGCACGCCGTAGACGATCAGCAGCGGCGTGGTCAGGAAGCCGCCGCCCACCCCGAACATGCCCGACAGCAGCCCCACCGCCCCCCCCAGCGCCACGATCACCAGCGCGTTGACCGACAGCTCGGCGATGGGGAGGTAGAGGTTCATGGGGGCCGTGCCCCGCCCTAGCGGGCGCGGAGGCTAGAAGTCGAGGCCGGCGGACAGGGCGGGACCGGAGCCGGGCCGCGCGTTCCCGGCCACGCGTTGCCGCCAGTCCAGCGTCACGCGCACCGCGCGCCCGGCGACGGGCAGGCGCACGCCGACGCTGGGCCCGAGATCGAGCCGCGCCGCCCCGCGCTGCGCCCCGCCCCAGGCGCCCACCCCCAGGTCGACGCCCCCGCCCAGAGGCCGCGCCAGACGGGCGGCGCCGTCGGCGAACGGCTCCGTCCGGCCGCGACGCACCGCGCCCGCCTGACCATAGGCTTCCAGGCGAAGGCCGGCGACGGGCACGGGGCCGACCCCGCCGACCAGCGACGCGGACGGGCCGCCGCGTCCACCGTCCAGCGCCACGCGCCGTTCCGCCAGGACGCGCAGGCCGGGCATCAGGCGGAACTCGACGCCCAGTCCCACCTCGCGCCCCGGCCCCTCCAGCGGCGTGGCGACGCGGGCGAACAGCGCGGTGCGTCGCCCCTCCCCCAGCGCGTAGGCGAGCCGGGCACCCGCCTGCGACCCGCCGAGCTGGCTGCCGCCCAACACCTCGCCCGCCGCACCGGACGGGCGGCCGATCGCCCAGGCGCTGCCGCTCCAGCGCGACGGCGCGCGCGCGGAGGACGGGGGCAGCGGGGGCGGCAGGGTGGGGGGTGTCGACGGCTGGGATCGCGGGAACGGTGCGACGGCGGGGGTCGGCGCCGCCTGCGGAGCGGGCGCGGCGGGCCCGGGAGCCATGAGCGGGGGTGGAGGTGGTACGACGATCCGCGGCGGCGGGCCGGGCGGTGCGCTCGCCGGCGGACGCGCGCGCGCGATCGCCGCGGGCAGCTCCGCCGCGGCGACCGGCGGTGCCAGCGCACGGACCAGGGCGGGCACCGAGTCGATCGCCGGCCACAGCGCCAGGACCCGGAACGCCGTCCAGCCGCCGATCACGGCCAACAGGAAACGCAGCGGCCGGCCCGCCCCGCGCCCCGAAACCCCGGCGGCGATCAAACGGGCAGATCCGCGTCCGCCGGGAACACGTGCGCCGTCTTGTCCCACGCCACGCGTCCCCCGCGCAGCATCCGGGCATAGGACCATGCGGCCCGACGCACCGCCAGCAAGGCGACGTAGTTGGCGACGAACAGCCGCGGCACCGACCACGCCGCCTCCGCCGCCCCGTGGACGCGGCCCGTGAACGCCGCGCGCGCCGCCAGCCGCCAGACCAGCACCCCCGCGTTCGCCAGCAGCAACGCGACCAGCCACGGGTCCTCCGCCGCGGCGGGCAGCCCCGTCAGCGCGTGCGCCAGCGCGGAGCAGGCCCAGAACAGCAGCGACAGATAGGCCGCCGCCAGCACGATCAGCGCCAACGGCGCGCGGCGGTCGCGGGCGCGCATCCAATGGTCGGCCGCCGTGCGGGGCACGCGCCGCCACGGTCCGCTGGCCCAGCCCGTCCGATCCCAGCCGGCCAGCGCGATGCCCGTCATCCAGCGCGCCTTCTGTCGAACGGCGGCGTCGAGCGACCAGGGGAAATAGGCGTCGGTCGCGACCAGCGGCCCGCCCGGCCGCTCGACCACGCGGGCGAACACGCTCGATCGGCCCATCTGCGACAGGGCGAGGCCGAGTTCGTAATCCTCCACCAGGCTATCCGCGGCGAACGGCCGCCCGCCGCGCCGGTCCGCCAGCGCCGCCAGCGCGTCGGTCGAGACGGCGCAGCCAACGCCCGCCAGCGGCATCCCCGCACCCAGCGCGCCGCGCACGACAAGGGCTTTCCCGTGCGCTTCGGAGAATTCGTCGGCGTAATGTCCGGAAACGAATCGCGATTTCCTGGCCACCAGGGGCCGCACCGGCATCTGCACCACGTCCCAGCGGCGGACCAGCGCGTCGACCACGCGCAGTTCGGCCGGGTGGACCACGTCCTCGGCATCGTGGAACACGACCGCGTCTGTGCGGCGGCCGTCCGCTGCGTCGGCACCTGCCAGTGCCGCCCAGAGCGCGTTGAGGTTGTCGGCTTTGGTCGACGGGCCGGGTGCCGGGCCGATCACCGCCACCGCGCGGGGGTCGGCGGCCGACACCTCCGCCACCGCGGCGACGGTCGCGGGGTCGTTGGGATAGCAGCCCACATAGATGCGGTAATCGGGATGGTCGTAGCGGGCGAGGGCGGCGCGCATCATCCGCCCGATCACCGCCACCTCGTCCCAGGCGGGCACGAACACCGCCAGCCTGAGCGGCCGGTCCGCCAGCGGCAGGTCGGACAGCAGCAGCGCGCGTCCCCGCCCCGCCAGCCGACGCGCGACGAAGATCAGATCGACCAGCAGATCATCCAGCCCGCCCAACAGAATGCCGGCGGCCGCGAAGAGCATGACCTCGCGACCCACCGCATCCCAGGCGGCCAATAGCGTCCCCACGCCAGGCCACTCCCCCCGAAACGGAGTGATTGTTCGTCGGATGCGTGTTCCACCGCAAGCGACGATCGGTCCCGCATCGGGACTTCGTACGCTATCGGGCGGGGAAGGTGCCTCGTGGCGGGGCAGCGGCTGTCAGGCGTCGGTCGCCGGGCAAGGGCCTGCGCCCCCGCCCCAGCGCCGGCCGTCACGCGTCGGTCGTCGGAACGGGGGCTCGCGCCCCCGCCCCGACGCCGGCCGTTCAGAAATAGAACCCCCGGATCGCGTCCACCACCAAGCCGCGGCGCGTGTCGACGAGCAGCGCGTCGTCGTAGTGGCGCACCCAGCGCTGGGGGCCGACGCCCGCGCGCAGGTGATAGCGATAGGGGTCCTGGATCCAGTAGCCGCGCCCGTAATAAGCGGGCGCGATGCGCGCGCCGGGGCGGAAGCTGTTGTAGCGGAACGGTGCGTTCCAACGGCCGCGGGCGTAGAGGTCGCGATGGCCGTCGCGCCAGCCGCGCCAGTCGTTGCGGCCCCAGTCGCGGCCGCCCCGCCCCCGGTCCCCGTAGCGCCCGCGCAGGTCCTCGCGATATTCCTGCCGCGCCTCGTGCAGGTCGCCGCGCGCGTCGCGTACGTCGCCCCGATCGCCGTAGCGATAGGCGTCGTTGAGGTCGCGCTGCTGCTCGCGGATGTCACGGCGGTCGCGCTGCAACTCGCGCTGGGACTGGGCGGCGGCGGGCGCCGCCAGCGGAACGACGCCGGCGGCGATCAACGCTGCGGAAACAAGGGTACGCATGGATCAGGCTCCCATCCGATCAGGAGGACGGCACCGGCCGCCCTTGATTCGTGGGATAGGCCCGCCGCGCTGAACGACGCGGGAACGCGCCCGTCAGCGTTCAGACAGGCGCGGCCGCCGGCTACGGCCCCGTCCGGCCGCCGCCGCCGGCACCCCCGGCGCCGCCCGCCCCGGCCGCGCCCACCGTGCCGATATTGCCGAACAGCGCCTGGAAGAAGCCTTGCGTCTTGCCCAGCGTCGGCGTCTTGTCGCGGTCGGGGCTGATGGACGCCACCTGGTCGACGCCCGACCGGCGGATCGCCGACACGGTGCCCGCCTGGTCGAAGGTGATGCGCAATGTCACCTGGTCCTTGGGCCGGGGGTTGTTAAAGGCGAGGTTGCGGCTGTCGCGCGCGACGTAATACCAGTCGCTGTCGCCGAACTGGCCGCTGATGGTGGGGTTGCCCAGCGTCGCCAGCACCGATTGGCGGTTGTCCACGCCCGGCTGCACCGAGTTCACCAGGTCGGGGTCGAGGATATATCCCTGATGCGAGCGCAGCGGCACGCAGGCGCCGGCGGACGCCAGCGCCGCGGCAGACAGGGACAGGAACAGGATGCGGGGCATGGGAACTCCGGTACGCGCGCATTGCGCGGAACGCCGCCGACCCGATATGCGAGGCCGGGCGGGCGGGCAAGCTCGGCGGGATGGGGCACGCGAGACGTTGGAACTGTTGAACAGGTTGTTCGGGCGCCGCGACCGGGGCGGACAGGCCGAATTGTACGCTGAGGTCGTGCAACTGGGCCGCGCGCCGCACTGGTACGTCGACGGCGGCGTGCCCGACACGCTGGACGGCCGGTTCGACGCGATCGCCGCCGTGCTGTCGGTGGTGCTGGTGCGGCTGGAACGCGAGCCCGCGGCGGTGGCGGGGTCCACGCGGCTGGCCGAACGGTTCATCGACGACATGGACGCGCAACTGCGCCAGATCGGCATCGGCGACCTGGTGGTCGGCAAGCAGGTGGGCCGCGCCGTGTCGATGCTGGGCGGGCGGCTGGGCGCGTTCCGCGACGGATTGGGGGGCGATGCGGCAGCGCTGAACGGCGCGATCGCCCGCAACGTGTATCGCGGCGATCCGCCGTCGGACGCGGCGCTGGCGCATGTGCGGCGCGAGTTGACGGCGTTGCGCGACCGGCTGGACACCGTGGCGTCCGACGCGATCCTGGCGGGGCGGCTGGCATGACGCCCGAATTCTCCCGCCCCGAGCGCGTGGACACGATCGGCGAGCGCGAACGCGCGGTGGTCGTGGAGGCGATGCCGGCCGAGCGGGCGGCCCTGGCGACGCGCTTCGACGTGATCGCGGTCGACGCGCTGTCGGCCGAGTGGACGATCCGCCGCACCGCCGCCGGCATCGTCGCCCGCGGGCGCGTGCGCGCGGCCGTGGCGCAGGCCTGTTCGGTGACGGGCGGCCCCGTGCCGGCGATCGTCGACGAACCCGCCGACATCCTGTTCGTGCCCGAAGGTGCTGGCGCGGAAGAGGAGCTGGAACTGGACGCCGACGCCGCCGACACCGTGTTCTACGCCGGCGGCGCGATCGACCTGGGCGAGGCGGCGGCGGAGACGATGGCGCTGGCGCTCGACCCGTTCCCCCGCTCGCCCGCCGCCGAGGCGGCGCTGCGCGAGGCGGGCGTGCGCGGCGACGACGAGCCCGACGCCGGCGGCGCGTTCGGCGCGTTGGCGGGGTTGCGAGACCGGTTGAAGGGGTAGCTTTCCGGGGCCCATCTTCGTCATTCCCGCGAAGGCGTGAATTGAGAGACACCAACGTCGACGAGTAGCGGGATACCGTAGCGCGTCTGGATCCCCGCCTGCGCGGGGATGACGGTGAGGGGCGGACGATACGCTCCCTCCCACGTTGCCAATCCGTTCCGCGCCGCCCACATCGTTTCGCGACTCGTGCCGCCCGCCCTTCCCCATCCCGCCCTATGGGTCAGCCACGCCGGCTGCTGGATCGCGACGCCCGACGGCACGCGAGAGGCGTCGCGCGCCGAGGCGACCCGCGCCGCCGCCGACACGCCCGTCATCCTGCTCAACGCCGCGCTGACCGGCCAGCGGCTGGGCTATGCCGACCTGTCGGGGCTGGACCTGCTGGAACTGTTCGCGTTCCTGTTCCCCGCGCGCTTCGCCGTGCCGACGCCCGCCGGGCTGGCGCGCGCGATCGGGCTGGACCCGCCGCGGGGCGACGAGGCGGTGGCGGCGTTCCTGTTGCACGCGGCCGACCATATGCTGGCGCTGGCGGGCGGCGACTGGCCCGAGCGCGGCGGCGCGTGGAGTGCCGCGCAATCGCTGTCGCGGTTGCGCTGGCCCTGGGGGATGCTGCTCGCCGATCGCATCCGGCGTCCGGAGGCGGCCGAACGCTGGCTGTTCGCGACGCTGCCCGAATGGGAGGACGCGGCCCCGCGCCCCGCCCCCCTCTCGGTATCGATCGCGCCGGAGGACGCCGCCGCCCGGCTCGACCGGCTGACCGGCACCGCCGCCGAGGCCCGCCCGGGCCAGGTCGCCTATGCCGAGGCCGTGGCGCACGCCTTCGCACCGCGCGGCGCGCGTGACGCGCCGGAGATGGTACTGGCCGAGGCCGGCACGGGCATCGGCAAGACTTTGGGCTACCTCGCGCCCGCCAGCCTGTGGGCGGAGCGGTCGGGCGGCCCCGTCTGGGTGTCCACCTATACCAAGGCGCTGCAACGCCAGCTGTCGGCGGAGACGGCGCGCGTCTTTCCCGACCCCGCCGAACGCCGCGCGCGCGTGGTGACGCGAAAGGGTCGCGAGAACTATCTGTGCCTGCTCAACCTGGAGGACGCGTTGCAGGGCGGGTTCCAGGGGCGCGCGGCGGTGCTGGCGCAGCTGGCGGCGCGCTGGGCAGCGTACACGGCGGACGGCGACATGGTGGGCGGCGACCTGCCCGGCTGGCTGACGACGTTGTTCCGCCGCAACGCGCCCGCCGCACTCACCGACCGGCGGGGCGAGTGCGTCTATGCCGGCTGCCCCCACTACCGCAAATGCTTCATCGAGCGGGCGGCGCGCGCTTCCGCGGAGGCGGACCTGGTGATCGCCAACCACGCGCTGGTGATGGTCAACGCGGTGCGCGGGCGCGAGAGCGCCAATCGCCCCACCCGCTACGTGTTCGACGAGGGGCATCACCTCTACGACGCCGCCGACGCCAGTTTCGGCACCGCGCTGACCGGCGCGGAAGCGATCGAGCTGCGCCGCTGGATCCTGGGGCCGGAGGCGGGCGGGCGCGGGCGGCGGCGGGGGTTGCAGGCGCGGCTATCCGACGCCGCCTCCTACGACGAGGAAGCAGGTCGCGCGGTGGCGGACGCGGTGACGGCGGCCGCCAAGCTGCCGTCCGACGGCTGGCTGGGCCGGGTGGCGGACGGCCAGCCCTTCGGCCCCTTGGAAACGCTGCTCGCCGAGGTGCGCGGCCTCGCCTATGCCCGCGCCGAGCCGGGGGCGGAGGACGCCGGCTACGGCCTGGAAACCGAGCTGGCGGAACCGACGCCCGCCCTGTTGGAGGCCGCGGGGCCCGCCGCCGACGCGCTCGACGCGCTGGTGCGGCCGCTTGTGGCGCTGGGCAAGCGGTTGGAGGCATTGCTGTCCGACGCGCCCGACTGGCTCGATCCCCCGGCGCGCGCGCGGGTGGAGGGCGCCATCGCCTCGCTGGGCTGGCGCGCGGAGACGGTGGCGGGCTGGCTGGCGCTGCTCCAGCGCGTGGGCGGGCCCGCCGACCCCGATTTCGTCGACTGGCTGGCGGTCGACCGGTCGGAGGGGCGCGAGTGGGACGCCGGCCTGCACCGCCGCTGGCTCGATCCGACGCGGCCCTTGGCGGAGGCGGTGCTGAAACCCGCGCACGGCGTGGTGCTGACGTCGGCCACGCTGACCGCGGGCGACGACTGGGCGACCGCCGACGCGCGCTCGGGCGCCGCGCATCTATCGCTGCCGCCGACGCATTTCCACGCCGACAGCCCGTTCGATTATCCCGCTCAGGCGGAGGTGCTGATCGTCAACGACGTGAAGCGCGGCGACCTGGCCGCGCTCGCCAACGCCTATGCCCGGCTGGTGCTGGCGGCGCGCGGGGGGACGTTGGGGCTGTTCACCGCCATCCGCCGGTTGCGCGCGGTCCACGCCCGCGTCGCCGACCGGCTGGCGCGAGAGGGGCTGCCGCTGCTTGCCCAGCATGTCGACCCGATCGACACGGGGACGTTGGTCGACATCTTCCGCGATGACCCCGCCGCCAGCCTGTTCGGCACCGACGCGCTGCGCGACGGGGTGGACGTGCCCGGCCATTCGCTGCGCCTGGTGGTGATGGAGGGCGTGCCCTGGCCCAAGCCCAGCGTGCTGCACGCCGCGCGCCGTCTGGCGAACGGCGGCAAGCTCTACGACGACCGGGTGGTGCGCGCGCGGCTGGCGCAGGCGTTCGGGCGGCTGATCCGGCGGCAGGGCGACCGGGGCTGCTTCGTGCTGCTGTCGAGCGCGGTGCCCAGCCGCCTGCTCGACGCCTTCCCCCCCGGCGTCGGCGTCGCGCGGCTGCCGCTGGAGGAAGCGGCGGCGCGGATCACGGAACGGCTTTCCTCCGCGCCGCCGGTCGGGCAAGGCGCCCCCGAGGCCGCCGTAGGGGAAACGCCGTGAAGACGCTGACGCTGCTGCGCCACGCCAAGTCCGGCTGGGACGACCCCGTGCAACGCGACTTCGATCGCCCCCTCAACGCCAAAGGCCGCCGCGCGGCCGCCGCGATGGGCCGCGAGATGCGGCGCCTGAGCCTCCGCTTCGACCGGGTGATAGCCTCCCCCGCCGTCCGCGTCGCCGAGACGCTGGACGCGGTGGCCGAAGGCTACGGCGCGCGGCTGGTGCCCGAATGGGAGCGCCGCATCTACATGGCCTCCGACGCGACGCTGGCCGAGCTGATCCGCGAACAACCCGACACCGCCGAACGCCTGCTGCTGGTCGGCCACAACCCCGGCCTGGAGGACTTGGTCCTCCTCCTCGTCCCCCGCTCCGACGACGGCCTGCGCGACACGGTGGAGGACAAATACCCCACCGCCAGCCTGACCGAACTGACTTTCGCGTGCGACCGCTGGGCAAACATGGCGGAGGGCGGCGCGACCTTGGCACGGTTCGTGCGGCCGCGCGACCTGGACCCGGCGCTGGGGCCGGACGAGGAATAAAGGTCGTCGATAGGACAGCCGCTTTCGTCAGCTTTACCGGCGATCCGGCGTCGATCTCAGCTCATCGCCGACTACACATCCGTGCGTGAAAAGTCGTCGCCCACGAACAGCAGGGGCGAAGCGGTTTCGTTCGCCAGCGCATAGGCGAAACAGTCTCCGAGGTTCAGGCCCGCCGGATCGACGCCCTTGCCCCATCGCGCATAGGCATCCGCGACGCTGCGAGCCATCCTGGGCGTCACCGGCGCGATGCTGAAACCCAGGTCGTCGATCAGCCGCCACATCTCGTGGCCGCACCCGCGCCGATCCGCGACGATCAGGGCTTCCGCGACCGTGCCGGCCGAAATCGACAAGGCCACCGCCGCGGTCAGCGCATCCGCGCCGGTGGCCCCCGCCGGCTCGTCGAGAAGTATCGCCATCAGCGCCGACGTATCGGCCACAGTCACCGGGGCAGCCCATCCTCGCCATAGAGGTCGTCCTGACTCCGCGCCGCGTCCGGTCCCGGCGTCACATGGCTGGCAACGCTGCGTCGCACCGCCTCGATCAGGGCGCGACGACCCGCGGCGTCGCATTCCCGCTGAATCGGCACCAGACGTACGGCTGCACGGCCGTGGCGGGTAAGCACGACCTCGTCCCCGGCCTCCGCACGGCGAACGAGGTCGGTCAGCTGCGCCTCCGCGTCGGTCACGGAAACCTGCATGAGGACCGCTCCTTGTCCGGCGTCGAAATAGACCACTCGATGGTCCGTATCAACACGGCCGCAGGACAGGCTTCGAGCCGGATCGGACGTCGCTCATTCCCCCGCCAACCGTGCCAGCGCCTCCCCCGACAGCCGCTGCACCGTCCATTCCTCCATCCCCACCGCACCCAGCTTGCGGTAGAAGCCGATGGCGGGCGCGTTCCAGTCCAGCACCGACCATTCGAACCGCGCGCAGCCCCGCGCCACCGCCACCTGCGCCAGGTGCCGCAGCAGCGCGCGGCCCACGCCCCGCCCGCGCGCGTCGGGGGTGACGTACAAATCCTCCAGGTACAGCCCGCGCCGCCCCGTCCAGGTCGAAAAATTGTGAAAGAACAGCGCGAAGCCCACGGGCACGCGGCCCAGCTCAGCGATCACCGCCTCGGCCGCGGGCGGGTCGGCGAACAGGGCGGCGGCGATGTCGGCCCCGGTCGCGGCAACCGCGTCGGGCTCGTGCTCGTACTCGGCCAGTTCGCGCACGAAGCGCAGGATCAGCGCCTCGTCGCCGGCCCGAGCCGAACGAACTTGCGCGGGACGGATATGGGTCACAGCATCGCCTCCTGCGGTTCGGCCGCCGGAGTTCGCGCGGCGTAGAAGCACCCCGCGACGATCAGCGCCGCGCCCAGCAACGTCGCCGCGCCCAGCGCCTCGTCGAAGAACAGCCAGCCCAACAGCGACAGCCAGACGAAGCCGGTATATTCGGTCGCCACCAACGCCTGGGCCTGCGCGCGCGCATAGGCCCAGGACAACAGCACCAGCGACGTGCTGGCGAACAGCGCCGCCCCCAGCACCAGCGGCCATTGCGCGGGCCCCGGCCACCGCGCCGCCCAGGGCGCGAACACGCCCAGGCACGCCAGCACCGTCAACGTCTGAAAGAACGCGATCTCCTGCGGGGCCGCCTGCTGCGCCTGATGCCGTTGCAGCACGAGGTTGGCGGCGTAGAGCAGGGCCGACCCCAGCACGGCGGCGAAGCCCGGCACCGCGTCCGGCCCGTGCGGCGCCCCGAGCCTGGCGGCCAGGATCACCCCCACCCCCGCCAGCGCCGCGACCGCGCCAGCCACCGCGCGCGGCGACACGCGTTCCCCTAGGAACACGGCCGCCAAGAAGATCGCCGCCAGCGGCGCTACGAACGACACCGCGATCGCCTCCGCCAGCGGAACGACGGTGATCGCCCAGAACCACAGGCTGGCCATCCCCGCCACCACCACGCCGCGCAGCAGATGCAGCCGCAGCACCGCCGCCGACGGCCGCCTCGGGGAGCCCGCGGCCCAGACGACGCCCGTGATCCCCACACCCGCGACGCTGCGCCACAACAAGGCCGAATAGGCGCCGATCGCCAGCCCCAGCCCCTTCATCATCGCGTCCATGCAACAGAACACGGCGATGCCCAGGCACGCCGCCCCGAACGCACGCGCGGTCGCGGAGGGGACGGGCAGCTTATTCCGCCGCTTGCGTCAGCGGTGCCGCAGCCTCGCCCGCCGCCAGCAGCCGCGCGGCTTCCGCCGCCTCCATCTCCGCCGCCTTGGCCTCGACCAGGCGGACGATATGGTCGACCATCCCCTCGTCCTGGACGTGGTGGTCGGTGACGCCCGACAGGTACACCATGTGCCGCCCGTTGCCGCCGCCGGTCAGGCCGATGTCCGTCTCGCGCGCCTCGCCCGGTCCGTTGACCACGCAGCCCAGCACCGACAGCGACAAGGGCACGCGGATATGCTGCAACCGCTCCTCCAGCACCGCTACCGTGCGGATCACGTCGAAGCCCTGGCGCGCGCAGGACGGGCACGACACCACGCGCACGCCGCGGTTGCGGATGCCCAGCGACTTCAGGATCTCGAAGCCGACGCGCACCTCCTCCTCGGGCTCGGCCGACAGCGACACGCGGATCGTGTCGCCGATCCCGAACCACAGCAGCGAACCGATGCCGATCGCCGACTTCACGGTGCCGCCGACGAAGCCGCCCGCCTCGGTGATGCCCAAGTGCAGCGGACAGTCCACCGCGTCCGCCAGCTGCTGGTACGCCGCGACCGCCAGGAAAACGTCCGACGCCTTCACCGCCACCTTGAACTCGTGGAAGTCGCGGTCCTGCAACAGCTTGATATGGTCCAGCGCGCTCTCGACCAGCGCCTCCGGGCACGGCTCGCCGTATTTCTCCAGCAGGTGGCGTTCCAGCGAGCCCGCGTTCACGCCGATGCGGATAGCGCAGCCGTTGGCCTTGGCGGCGTTGACCACTTCGTTCACCCGGTCGGCCGAGCCGATATTGCCCGGGTTGATGCGCAGGCAGGCGGCGCCCGCGTCCGCCGCCTCCAGCGCGCGCTTGTAGTGGAAATGGATGTCGGCCACGATCGGCACGCGCGACGCGCGCACGATCTGGCGCATCGCCGCGGTCGACTCGGTGTCGGGACACGACACGCGGATGATGTCCGCGCCCGCTTCCTCGCACCGCCTGATCTGGTCGATCGTCGCGCGCGGGTCGCTGGTGGGCGTGTTGGTCATGGTCTGCACGGTCACGGGCGCGTCGCCGCCGACGGGGACGGAGCCGACCATGATCTGGCGACTTTGGCGGCGGACGATGTCGCGCCAGGGACGGATGGACATGCCCGCCCCTATACGCGCGCGCCGTGACCGTTCAAAGGCACCGCATGGCCGACACCGTACCGCGCAGGCCGATCGGGCGGCATTACGGGCTGGACTGGCTGCGGATCGCCGCTTTCGCCATCCTGATCGTCTATCACGTCGGCATGGTGTTCGTGCCCTGGCCCTATCACGCCAAGCTGGCGATGGAGGACCGAGTGGCGCCGGTCATGATGCTGGCCAACAGCTGGCGCCTGGCGCTGCTGTTCCTGGTCGCGGGATATGCCAGCCGCGCGCTCCTGTCGCGGGGCGGGGGCGCCGGCGCGTTCGCGGCCAGCCGGTCGAAGCGGCTGCTGATCCCGCTGCTGTTCGGGATCGCGGTCGTCAACCCGCCCCAGCCCTGGGTGGAGCTGGTGACGCAGCACGGCTGGACCGGGGGCTTCCCGTCCTTCTGGACCGGCACCTATTTCTCGTTCCGCTTCGTCGACGGCATCGCGGTGCCGACATGGCAGCATCTGTGGTTCGTGCTCTATCTGTGGGTCTATTCGATGGCCCTCGCCCTCGCGGCCGGCCTGGCGGGCCGGGCGGGTCCGCGCACGCAGGGCGCGTTCGACCGCGTGTTCGCCGGCTGGGGCGCGATGCTGCCGATGGCGTGGCTGGTGCTGGTCAGCACTTGGCTGTTCCCCGGCGCGCGCGAGACGCACGCGCTGTTCGACGACGGGGTGGCCCACGCCTCGTACCTGCCGATGTTCCTGTGGGGCTTCGGGCTGGCGGGCAGCCGCGGCGTGCTGCCCTGGCTGGCGCGGCGCTGGGTGCCGTTCCTGGCGGTCGCGGCCGCCGCCTATCTGGTGGTGGCCGGCATCGAGCGGACCTGGCCGCGATCGGCCGCGCCCTACCCCTATGGGCTGATCTATGCCGGCGCGCGCGGCGTGCAGGGCTGGGCGACGATCGCGGCGCTGCTCGGCATCGCCGACCGCTACTGGAACCGCGACGGTCGCTGGCGCCCGATGCTGACGGAGGCGGTGTTCCCCTTCTACATCGTCCACCAGACGATCATCGTCGTCGGCGCCTATTGGCTGATGGGGGCGGGCCTGCCCGGCTGGGCGGAGTTCGCCGTGCTGGTCGCTGCCACGGCGGCGGGCTGCTGGGCCTTCTACCTGGGGGGGCGGGAAATACGGTGGCTGCGCCCGTTGATCGGACTGCGCGCCCGCGTCTAGGCGGCCGCCCTATGACTTGGCGATTGATGATCCACGGCGGCTCGGGGCGGATGATCCGCGGCGAGCTGCCCCCCGAGACCGACCGCGCCGCGCGCGCAGCCCTAGCCGCCGCCCTCGACGCGGGCGAGAACGTGCTGGCGGCGAGCGGCCCCGCGCTCGACGCGGTGGCGGCCGCGGTGCGCGTGCTGGAGGACGATCCCGTCTTCAACGCCGGCCGCGGCGCCGCGCTGACGGCGGACGGCCGGGTCGAGCTCGACGCCGCGATCGCCGACGGCGCGACCCGCCGCGCCGGCGCGGTGGCGGGCGTGTCGGCGACGCGCAGCCCCGTGGCGCTGGCGCGCGCGGTGATGGAGGACGGGCGCCACGTCTTCCTGGCCGGCGACGCCGCCGACCGCTTCGGGGCGGAGCAGGGCCTGCCCCCCGCCCCGCCCGGCTGGTTCGAGACGCCCGAGCGCCGCGCGCAGCTGGCCGAGCTCCAGGCTCGCGGCACCGACGCCTACGACCTCGACATGAAATACGGCACGGTCGGCGCGGTGGCGCTTGACGCGGCCGGCCGGCTGGCGGCGGCGACCTCGACCGGCGGGGTGACGGGCAAGAACTGGGGCCGGGTCGGCGACTCGCCGGTGATAGGTGCTGGCACCTGGGCGGACGGCGCGGTCGCCCTGTCCTGCACCGGCACTGGCGAGCATTTCCTGCGCCTGGGCGTCGCGCACGAGGTGGCCGCCCGCGTCCGCCTGGGCGGCGCGACGCTGGCCGACGCGGCGGGCGATCTACTGGCGGAGGTCCGCGCGCTGGCCGGCACCGGCGGCCTGATCGCGCTGGGCGCGGACGGTGCGGCCGAATGGGCCTTCACCACGCCGGGCCTCTACCGCGCCCGCGCGTCGGCGGGGGGAAAGCGAACGGTGGCGATCTACGACGACGAGTGAGGTGGGACCGCCGGAGGGGTTATTGTAGTACTAGCCCGCTTATAGCCCCCTTATCCCTCCCCAACCTATTGATACCTCTACTGATACAACTTTATCACCGTTGTCGGCATCTAATCTGACAAGAAGGGAGTGGAACTCCTTCATCAAACCAAGCCATACCTTCTCAGTAACCTGCTTTCGACAGAAAAGGGATGGCGCGCCTCGTTCTTTCGATCGCTCCATGTCAGTTGCACACGAGAACCCCCGCCCTTTGATGTCAGACACGGCGTTTTGAAGGGAGTTCCCTACCCGTATCTGTGTTCGGATGGCTTCCGCCTGTTTCTCGATTTGTCGGCTCATGCCGCCTCGCTCACATGATGACAATGCTATCAAGCTGGAAGATAGGACCACCATGCATAATATGGTCGTGCGATCTGGCCTCTTACCTACCCGCCTTACCCTGAAGCAAGGGACCGTAGTCATTCGGCTCGGCTCCTTTCATCCAGCAACTGCCGGTCCCCTTCGTGGCTATTAACTCATGCGTCAGAGCTACAAAGTAGCACACAAAGTCCAATTCT
>Ga0325401_1000148_pt1 | contig 43541 bp, 40 predicted proteins | sample PopdelMetagenome_FD_205666 | JGI IMG/M metagenome (GOLD analysis project Ga0325401, IMG submission 205666) | Populus deltoides microbial communities from Bellville, Georgia, United States - Xylem-PdKOR-R2 | ecosystem: Host-associated > Plants > Phyllosphere > Stem > Wood/Secondary xylem | place...
ACGCTATCAGCGGTTCAAGCACGGCCGCATCTTCGACCCCGTCGTCCAGCACGGATCGCCGGCCGCGGTCATCGTCGCGCGCATCATGAAGGTCGATTGCATGCAGATGGGCGAGGTGTTCGGCGCCTATCATGCCCGCTGGCTGCGGCTGTGCGCCGCCGAGTGGCCCGGCTATCGCCGCGACATGATCGCCACCGTCGACATGCTGCTGGCGCATCTCGACGCCGAACTGCGCGCCATCCGCCAATTGCTGCTGATCTCGGACCTGTATGACGGGCCGGCGCGGTAGGGCGCGGATCGGATCGGTCTAGGCGTCGCCGGTCGGCAGGCGCAGGTCCGCGACGATCCGGTCCAGCGGGGTGCCGGGATCGATCAGGTGCCACTCGGCCGGACGCGCGGCGTCGATCGCGACCACCTGCTGCTTGGGACACAGGCCCAGGCACTTGACCTCGACCACCCCCGCCCCCGCCTTGCGCCCCGTCTTCAGCCCCAGATGGCGGCGCAGCGCCTTGGCGAGCCCGATGCGCCCGTCCTCGCCGAAACCGCCGCCGACCCGCTTCGAGCATTTGCCGCAGACCAGCACCGCGCCCTGCCAGCGGCTGGGGACGATGCGCATCAGGTTCCCGCGCTCCGGCGCTCTTCGGCCGCGCGCAGCACCTCATAGGCGGTCTGCACGGCCTGGAAGCGGCGGGCCGCGTCCGGGTCGTCGGGGCGGACGTCGGGATGGTTCGCCTTGGCCAGCCGCCGCCATTCGGCACGGATCGCCTCGAAGCCCACATCCGCTTCCAGCCCCAGCACGTCGAGCGCGCGCATCTCGTCGCGCGAGCGGCTGCCGTCCCCCGCCCCGCCCCAGGCATAATGCGATGCCGAGCTGTAGCCGTCGGCGGTGCGCCGCTCGGCCCCTTCGCGCGCGGCCGCCTCCTCGGCGTCGAGCCCCTCGAAATAGTTCCAGCCCTTGTTGTACTCGGCGGCGTGCGCCTGGCAGAACCACCAGCGATCGGGGCTGTTGGGGGACTTGGGCGCGGGACAGTCGCCGGGCTCGGTGCAGCCATGCCGGTCGCACAATCGCACCGCCTTCGCCTCGCGCGCCGCGCCATATTCGCGCCAGCGGGGAAAACCCCAGTCGTTGGAACGGGATGTGGGGCGCGGCATCGCGTTGGCAGATAGAGCGGCGGCGCGGGGATCGCCAGAGGCGGCGGTGGCGGAAATGATGCGGGTTGCCGACCCCCGATCTTCCCGCGCCGGGTAGCAAGGCTGCACGAGGGCCGCGCATCCGGACCGGCGTCCTGGCCCAAGCGAAGCCCGCCACGCTTCGCCGGCGGGCGGAGCGGCGAAGCGCCAGAGGGTCTGTAAGCCGGGTTCTGTCCTCGCGGCGAGCCGCGATGGACGGCCATTCCTCTAGGACGACGCTTGCGCGCCGCCTCCAGCAACCAACCCGGGCCTCGGGTGGGAACGCACCCGCATGAGGCCCCTATTCGGTCTTGCTCCCGGTGGGGTTTGCCGTGCCGCCCCTGTTACCAGGCGCGCGGTGCGCTCTTGCCGCACCCTTTCACCGTGGCATCGCCGAAGCGGTTGCCGTCTGCTCTCTGTGGCACTGTCCCTGGGGTCACCCCCGCCGGGCGTTACCCGGCACCGTTGTTCCGCGGAGCCCGGACTTTCCTCGGCGCACTTGCATGCGACGCGGCCGTCCGACCCTCTGGCGCGGCCTCCCTACTCATCCGCCTGCGGCTTGGGAAGCAGCAATGCCAGCAGGATCATGCGGCATTCGGCGTCGATCTCGCCATCGACCAGCTCGGGGCGGAACCGGCGCTGGAACGCCATGATCGCCGCCATCCGGTCCTCGACGTCATAGCCGAAGCGTTCCAGCGCCAGGCAGAACCCCGCCTGCGTCCATTGCGGGTCCAGGAGATTGCGGGTCGGCCGCGGCAGCGCCAGGCGACGGCGCGCGAGTTCGGCCCAGGGGAACAGCTCGCCGGGATCGCGCTTGCGCGTCGGAGCGATGTCCGAATGGCCGACGATGTTGCCGCGGGTGACCTCGTGGCGATCCTTGACCTCCGCCACCAGCGCGACGACGGCCGCCACCTGTTCGGGCGGAAACGGGCGGTACCCCCATTGATGGCCGGGGTTGACGATCTCGATGCCGACGCTGGCCGAGTTGATGTCGGTCACCCCGCGCCAGTGCGCCCGGCCGGCATGCCAGGCACGCGCGTCCTCCGCCACCAGCCGGAACACGGTGCCGTCCTCCTCCACCATGTAGTGGGCCGAAACCTTGGCTTCGGGATCGCGCAACCGGGCAAGCGCGCCCGCGCCGTCCTCCATTCCGGTGTAATGAAGGACGATCATGGTCACCGGCAGCGTGCGCGCATCGAAATTGGGCGACGGCGCCTCGACCATGCGCATGCTTCGGAAACCCTTTCAGCGTTCGGGCCAGCCCTGCCCCGGCGCGCCCGCGCTGTAAACCGGCGCCGTCGCCGTCAGCGTATCTGCCGGGTGTAGAAGCCGCGATGGCGGGCGCTGGGACCGAACAGCGCGGTCTGGCCGATCACGGTTTCGCCCGCCCCCAGCACCAGGGTGCCGCCCGGGCGCAGCGCGCGGACGAAGCGGCCGAACACCTGCATCTTGATCTCGGCGGACAGGTACAACAGCACGTTGCGGCACAGCACGAGGTCGAACAACCCCGACGGCCTCGTCTCGGCAAGCAGGTTCTGCCGGCGATAGGTGACGAGGCGCAGCAGCTCGGGGCGCGCGGTCCACTGGCCGTCGATGCCGCCGCCATCGAACCAGCGCATCATCCGCCGCACCGGCAGCCCGCGCTGGATCTCGAACTGCGAATAGGTGCCGGCGCGCGCACGCGCGATCGCCTGATCGGACACGTCGGTGGCGATGATCTCGGGCACCGGCGTCCCCGTCGCCTCGAACCGTTCGGCGAACAGCATCGCCAGCGACAAGGGCTCCTGGCCCGTCGAGCAGCCCGCGCTCCAGATGCGGATGCGATGCCCCGCGCTCTCGGCGGCGGCGACGACGTCGACTACCTGGTCCAGATACGGCCCGTCGCGGAAGAACGAGGTTTCGCCGTTGAGCAGCGCGTCGACGATGCGATCGCCCAGCCCAGGGTCGCTGCCGTCGAGCAACTGCCCGACGAGCTGGTCGAGCGTGCCGAGCCCGCGCTCGCGCAGCAGCGGCTTCAACGCCGTGTCGAGCCGCCACGACCGTCCGCTCGCGATCTGCTGTCCGGTGCGCGCCTCCATCAGCGCGGTCAGCACCGTGCTGGCGGTGGGGGATGCGCCCGCACGCGCGGGCGCGATCGGATGGGTCATCGTCATGGTCGTGCCCCCGTGGCGATCAGCGTGCCGATCGCATCGGGCGACAGCAGCGCGTCGGCGATCGGCGCCACCGCGCCCGGCATACCCCACACCACCGAGCTTGCCCGGTCCTGCGCCAGGATGCAGCCGCCGACCTCGTGCAGGATGCGTGCGCCCTCCGCCCCGTCGCGGCCCATGCCGCTCAGGATCACCGCCAGCGCGCGCGCGCCATGGACCTGCGCCAGCGACGCCAGCATCGGATCGACCGAGGGCGTGCATCCGCTCGCCACCCGTTCCTCGGACAGGCGGATCGCCATGCCGCCATCGGGCAGCGCGACGCAGCGCAGGTGCGCATCACCCGGCGCCACGATCACGCGGCCGCGCCGCACCCGCATCCGATCCACCGCGACATCGGCGGGGCGGCCCGCGAGCAGCGCGACCTGTGCCGCGAAATAGGGCATGAACGACACCGGCAGGTGCTGGGTGACGAGGATCGGCTGGCGGAACTCGGCGGGGATTGCGCGCAGCACCTGGCCGAGCGCATGGATGCCGCCGGTCGACGCGCCGATCGCGATCACGTCGAACGCCTCCGCCCGAGCGCCGACCGGTGCCGGCGGCGTCGCCGGCGCGGGTAACGGCAAAGGCGGAGTCGCCGCCGGGAGTGCCGCCGGCTGGGCCGGATCGGACAGGCGTTCGAGCTTGGCGAGCAGCGTCTGGCGGAACCGCGCGCCGCCCGCGCCGGGCTCGCCGGGCTTGACCACGGTGTCGGCGGCGCCGAGCGCCAGCGCCTGGATCGCGGCGGCGGTGCCGTCATCGGCGGCGGACGACACGATCACCACCCGCGCGCCGCGCCCGGCGGCGAGCAGGTCGGGAAGCGCGGTGATGCCGTCGGTGCCCGGCATCGCGATGTCGAGCAGGATGACGTCCACCTGCTCGGCCGCGAGGAACGCCATGGCGGCGGACGCGCTGCCCAGTGCGCCCGCGACCTGAAAACGGCCGCTGTCCGCGACCAGCTGGCTCATCACCGCGCGCGCCACCGCCGAATCGTCGACGATCAGCACGCGGGGCAGCACGCGGGGTAGCCCGCTCGCAGGCACGCGCGGCGCCGCGTCGGCAACGGTGCGGTCAGGCTGGATGGCCCGGGCGGTGGATGGCATCGGCGAGGTCCGGCGGCGCGGGCTGCGGGTCAGGCGACGCCGACGATCTGCAGCTTGGATTCGAGCGTGTCGCGGTCGAACGGCTTCATGACATATTCGTCCGCCCCCGCCTCGATCGCGGCGCGGATATAGGCCATGCCGTTCTCCGTGGTGCAAAACACCACCTTGGGCTTGGGGGCGACCGCGCTGTCCTTGAGCGCGCGCAGGAAATCCATGCCGCTCATGACCGGCATGTTCCAGTCGAGCAGCACCACGTCGGGCGCCTGCCGCTGGCACTGGTCCAGCGCCTCGCGCCCGTCGCACGCCTCGCGCACCTCGAAATCCAGCGTCTCCAGGATATGCCGGGCGACCTTGCGGATCACCTTGGAGTCGTCAACGACGAGGCAGGTCTTCATCGGAGGTTACGCCTTCCTTGGGGAACAACGGCAGGTGTAAACGGCAAGCCTTGTCGCCGGGTTAATCGCGCGCGCTCAGGCGGCGAGCGGCTGGGGCACCAGCACCGACAGGTCGAGCACCAGCATCGGTTCGCCATCGCGCTCGACCAGCCCGGCCGCGGCGGCGCGCCAGCCGCCGTCGAGCGCCAGCCCCAGCGACAGCGGCAGCCGCTCGAACGGCGCGACATCCTCCAGCGCATCGACCAGCACCGCGTAATCGTGCCCGTCGATGCGGGTGATGACCGCGCGGCGGCCCGCCTCGATCGGGCCGGGCTCGGCGGGCAGGCCGAGTGCGAGATGAGTGTCGATCACCGTCACCACACGGCTGCGCAGCGCAGTGAGCCCGCGCACCGCGCGCTCGGTGAGCGGCACCGCGATCACCTCGCCCAGGTCGACTACCGACCCCACCTGCTGGGTCGGGATCGCGACCGTGCGGCCCGCGACCCGCGCGATCAGGAACAGTTCGGTCATTGCGCCACTCCGCAAGCGTTCATCGCGGCGATCAGCGCCACCCGGTCGTATCGGTAGACGCTGTCGTCCGCCGGCCCCCGTGCGGCGGGCTGCGTGCGCAGCCGCACCACCGGCGCGCCGACCGCGGCGGGATCGGGGTCGCCGGCACCTTCCATCGCCAGCGCCACCGCCGCGCTCTCGCCGGGCGCGAGCCGCGAGACGCAAGCATAGCCCGACGCCTCGATCGCGGGGCGCAGGAACGTGTCCATCCAGCCGCCCGCATCGCCCTGCAACAGGCAGAGCGGGCGCGCCGCCGTCGCGGGCGCGGCCAGCGTCGCGAACAGCTGATACGGGTCGATCACCTCCACCTGTTCGCCGCCCAGCATTGCCACCCCCGCGATCAGGCCGGGGGCGGCGGGCGGCGCGAGCCGGGTCGGCAGCGTGACGATGTCGATCGGCTCGACCACCGCATAGGCCAGCTCCGCGGCGCCATCGGTCAGCCGAAGCACGGTGATCCCGTCGCAATCCTCCACCGGCGCCACCGCATGCAGCGGCACGATCGTCTCGCCGCAGCTCAGCCGCAACTGCCCGCCGGTGCGGCGCACCGCCTCGTGCCGCACCTGCTCGACCCGGTCGATCGCGGCCAGCGCCACCGCCCGCCGTTGCCCGTCGAGGTCGTCGAACAGCAGCGCGGGAACCCCGGCATCGACCGCGCCCGCCTGCTCCTCGTCACCGACCGCCGGCGCGGCAAAGCGCAACCCGGCCACGGCGGCGATGCCGCTGCCGTCGAGCAGCAGCATCGGCAGCCCGCTGTCGGGCAGCGTCTGGCCGGCATAGACGCCGGTCGCCATCACCGCGGGCGCGGCGGGCTTGACCACCAGCTCCTCGGTGTCGAGCACCGCGTCGAGCCCGAGCGCATAGTCGCCGTCGCGGGTGGCGACGATCGCCAGCACCTGCGGCGGCGCGTCGGTCAGCCCCAGCAGCTGTCCCAGCGCCACCAGCGGCAGCCGCCGGTCGCGCACGGTGGCGAGCGCCGCGTCGCCGACCCGGTCGATGCGGATGCCCGCGCCCGAAGTGCGCACGATCTCGTCGATCGACTGGCGCGCAACCGCAAAGCGCTGGTCGCCGACGCCGACCACGATGGTGGAGATGATCGACAGGGTCAGCGGCACGTGGATGGCGATGGTCAGCCCCTCGCCCGGCCGGTTGCGCAAGGCGATCCGCCCGCCGATCTGTTCGATGTTGTTGCGCACCACGTCCATGCCGACCCCGCGGCCCGACACGGCGTTGACCGAGTCGCGGCTCGACAGCCCGGGGTGGAAGACGAGGTCGAGCCGCTCCGCCTCGCTCATCCGGGCGAGTTCGGCCGGGTCGTGCAGCTTCTGCGCCGCCGCCTTGGCGAGCAGGCGGGCAAGGTCGATGCCGGCGCCGTCGTCGGCGATCTCGACCAGGATCTGGTTGCCCGACTGGCGCGCGGAGATGGCCAGCCGGCCCGCCGCCGGCTTGTTCAGCGCGCGGCGGCGATCGGGTGCCTCGATGCCATGGTCCACCGCGTTGCGGATGATATGCACCAGCGGATCGCGCATCAGCTCGATCATCTCGCGGTCGAGCTCGACATCCGCGCCGTCGATCGCCAGGTGGACCTGCTTGCCCAGCTCGGTCGCGGTGTCGCGGACCAGCCGGGGCATGGCGGAAAACAGCGCCTCGATCTTCTGCATCCGGGTGCGCGTCACCGTGTCGCGCATCTCGGCCAGCGTCAGCGACAATCGGTCGAGCGACGCCTCGACGCTGGGATCGGCCATGCCGTCGCGCAGCCGCCGCGCCAGTTCGTTGCGGGCGAGCACCAGGTCGGACATGCCGCTCATCATCCGGTCGAGCAGGTCGACGGACAGCCGCACCGATCGGCTGGCGGCGCGGGGGGCCGACCCTTGCGACACCTGCCCCGCCGGCGCCGCATCGGGAGACAGCGCCGCGATCAGCAGGTCGTCCGCCGAATCGTCCAGTGCGGTGCCGCCGTCGATCGCCTCGACGACCTCGCCGATCCGGTCGACGATCGCCAGCACCGCGTTGACCAGCGACAGGTCGGGGATGCGCTGGCCGTCGCGGACCGCGGCGAGCACGTCCTCGGCGGCATGGCTCAACCGCCCCAGCCGCGGCAGGTCGAGAAACCCGCAGCTGCCCTTTACCGTGTGGACGAAGCGGAAGATCGCGTCGAGCCGGGCGCGATCGTTGGGATCGGCTTCCCAGGCGACGATCTCGCCCGCCAGCGCTTCCAGCGTTTCGCGCGTCTCGGCGATGAATTCTTGCAGCAGGTCGTCCATGGGTCCCCGGCATCGATACCGGGACGGGCATGGACGAGATTGGTTAAGGCGGAGTTTTGCAGGGGCAAGGCGTTGCGCGTGTCGTGGCGGCGGCCAGGGCCGGGGCCCGGCAGGACGCGCGGGGCTGCTACGCCGCCAGCGCCGCGCCCAGGATCATCACCCCGTCGGCGGGTTCGGACACCAGCACCGAACCCCCCGCCTGCGCCGCGAGGGCATGGACCATGTAGGCCGCCGCCGCACGGGGTGTCACGCCCTCGGTCCCGGACCCTTCGGTCAGCGTCCGCCGGATCTCGGCGTCGAGCACGATGCGCGGCCCTTCCAGCTTGATGACGATCTCCAGCTGGCCGCCATTCTCCTCCCCCCCGATGTCGAGCCGCCCGCCCCGCGCCAGCGCTTCGGCCGCGATCAGCGACAGGTTGAGGAGGATCTTGATCGCGGGCTTGGGCATGTCGCCCGCCTCCACCAGCCAGCCCAGCTCGATCCGCTTGTTGTCGGCGAGCAGGCCCTCGATCGCGGCGCGCGCCTCGCGCACGTCGACCCGGTCGCCGAACCCGCCTGCGGCGCCGAACGCGAGGCGGAAGAACTTGAGCTTGTTGGCGGAGGTCCGTGCGCTTTCGGCGAGCAGTTCCATGCACCGGTCGCGCATCGCCGGATCGGTCTCGTCGGCGAGCAGCTCCAGCCCGTTGTTGAGCGCCCCCACCGGGGACAGCAGGTCGTGGCAGAGCCTGGAACAGAGTAGGCTCGCGAAATCGACCGGGCTGGGGTTCATGCGGTTGTCCTTGTGCGAAGCGCCCTATGTGACGGGACGGGGCACAAGGTGCAAGGCGACCGCGTCGAAACGGCCGTGCATCGCGCCGTCGGCCACCGCCCGCCACGCCCGTGCCCCCTCGCCGCCAGCGACGATCAGCCACACCGTCCCGTCCGCCACCGCGTCGGCGGCGTCGCGCGGCGACGGCACCGCGCTGCCCGACGGGTGCGAGTGGTAATGCCCGATCACCGCCGGCCCGCCGTTCCGCGCGCGCCGGTGCGCGGCCAGCAGCGCGGCCGGATCGATCTCGAACCGCCGGGCAGGATCGGCGGCGACGTTGCGGCACGGCTCGACCCGGTCGATCCGGTCCGCCGTCCCGAATAGCAGCCCGCACACTTCGCGGTCAGGGGAGAGTTCCGCGGCCGTGACGATTTGCTTCAGCAGCTCGCTTGCAATCGTTACCGCCACGCCCACATCCTTACCCCATGGACCGGGGGGTTTCCATCATCGAAGCGACGATCGCGCCGGCCGCCCATGGCTGGCGGCTCGACCGGGCGCTCGCCGACGCGGTGCCGACCCTGTCGCGCGAGCGGCTGAAGGTGCTGATCGCGGCCGGATCGGTGACCCGCGACGGGGTGACGGTACGCGACGCGGCCAAGCCCGCGGCGGCAGGCGATCGACTGGCGGTGACGGTGCCGGTGCCGACACCCGCGCACAACGAGGCGCAGGACATCCCGCTGACGATCGCGTTCGAGGACGAGCACCTGATCGTGGTCGACAAGACCGCCGGGCTGGTGGTCCATCCGGCGGCGGGCAATCTCGACGGAACGCTGGTCAACGCGCTGCTCCACCATTGCGGCGGCTCGCTGTCCGGGATCGGCGGGGTGGCGCGGCCGGGGATCGTCCACCGGATCGACAAGGACACATCGGGGCTGATGGTCGCCGCCAAGACCGACCGCGCGCATGAAGGGCTCGCACGCCAGTTCCATGACCATTCGATCGACCGGCGCTACCTTGCGATGGTCGGCGGCCGTCCGGCTCCGGAAGGGCGGATCGACGCCCCGCTCGCCCGCTCGCCCCAGAACCGCAAGAAGATCGCGATCGTCGCCGGCGGCAAGCGCGCGGTGACGTTCCACCGGACGTTTCGCAACCTCCGCGACGCGGCGCTGGTCGAATGCCGGCTCGAAACCGGGCGCACCCATCAGGTGCGGGTCCACATGGCCTCGATCGGGCATCCCTTGCTGGGCGACCCGGTCTATGGTAGAACGAAAAGCGTACACAGGCCGATCCTCGAACGGCTCGGCTTTGCGCGACAGGCGTTGCACGCCGCGCATCTCGGTTTCGTGCACCCGATCACCCGCGAAACACAGGTTTTCACCAGCGCGCTGCCGCCCGACATGCAGGAACTGTTCAGCGAGCTTCACGTATAGATTAACGCAAACGGCCTTGCTGCGATGCGGGAGGTTGGATGCCCCAGGACAAGGGAGTGAGTGTTTATGGCGAACCGCGGCAACGTCCCCGCGACGATCCCGGCGCTCGGTGGCGAGCAGAGCCTCAACCGCTACCTGTCCGAGATCAAGAAGTTCCCCATTCTGGCGCCCGAACAGGAGTATATGCTCGCCAAGCGCTTCCAGGAGCATGGCGACACCGACGCCGCGGCGCAGCTGGTGACCAGCCATCTGCGGCTTGTCGCCAAGATCGCGATGGGCTATCGCGGCTATGGCCTGCCGACGTCCGAGCTGATCTCGGAGGGCAACATCGGCCTGATGCAGGGGGTGAAGAAGTTCGAGCCCGATCGTGGCTTCCGCCTCGCCACCTATGCGATGTGGTGGATCCGCGCGTCGATCCAGGAATACATCCTGCGTTCGTGGAGCCTCGTGAAGATGGGCACCACCGCCGCGCAGAAGAAACTGTTCTTCAATCTGCGCCGGATGAAGTCCAAGCTCGACGCGTTCGAGGACGGCGATCTCAGCCCCGAGAACGTGGCCAAGATCGCGACCGACCTGGGCGTGTCCGAGGGCGACGTGGTGTCGATGAACCGGCGCATGGCGATGGGGGGCGACACCAGCCTCAACGTCTCGATGCGCGAGGACGGCGAGGGTCAGTGGCAGGACTGGCTCCAGGACGACGGCCCGTTGCAGGACCAGACGGTCGCCGAGCGGCAGGAGGCGGACGTGCGCCACGATATGCTGGTGTCGGCGATGGACGACCTCAACGATCGCGAGAAGCACATCCTGACCGAACGCCGCCTGACCGACGACCCCAAGACGCTGGAGGAGTTGAGCCAGGTCTATGGCGTCAGCCGCGAACGCGTCCGCCAGATCGAGGTGCGCGCGTTCGAAAAGCTGCAAAAGGGCATGATGCGGCTGGCGGGAGAGAAGCGGCTGCTCGCAGCCGCATAACGGTGCCGCTGGCACCCGCCAGCCCGGCCGGCAGGTCGGCGGCCAAGCCGCCAAGCCTGTCCGACGTCACGGGCGGGCTTGGCCCGACCGCCTTGCTTTTTCCATCTCCGTCTCCAGCTGTGGTGGGCAGCAACCCCGCCGTCCGCGTCATCAAACCCAGCACGACCGCAGTCGCATGACCCGCACCGTCATCATCGGCGCCGGCGCGGCTGGCATCGCCGCCGACCGCGCGCTCCGCGATGCCGGTCGCGAGGTCCTGCTGCTCGAAGCGACCGACCGGCTCGGCGGCCGCGCCCGCAGCGTCGCGCTCGCCCTGCCCTCGGGCCGGGGCGTCACCGTCGACCATGGCTGCGGCTGGCTCCACTCCGCCCGCCGCAACCCGTGGACCGCGATTGCCGAGCGGGAAGGGTTCACCGTCGACCGCGCCTCGCCCAATTGGGGCGTCCAATGGCGCGACCTCGGCTACCCGCCCCCGCAGCAACGGGCGTTCGGCGAAGCTTGGGAGCGGTGGGACGCCGCCGCCCATGCCGCGCTGGACGGCCCCGACCGACCGTTGTCGGACTTCATCCCCGCCGACGACCCCGCCCGCCCGGCGATCGACGCGATCTCCGGCTATGCCAATGGCGCGCCGCTGGCCCACGTCTCGCTCCACGACTGGGCGGCGTACGAGGATGCTGCCACGCCGGACAATTGGGCGGTACGCGAAGGCTATGGCACCCTGGTCGCCGCGCATGCCGCGAACGTGCCGGTGCGGCTTGCCACCCCCGTCACCCGCGTCGATCATCGCGCCCGCACGATCCGCGTCGAGAGCGCGGCCGGGACGATCGAGGCGGATCATGTCGTCGTCGCGGTGCCGACAACGGTGCTCGCGCGCGGCGACATCGCGTTCGATCCGCCGCTCCCCGCCAAGCAGGACGCCGCCGCCGCGCTGCCGCTCGGCCTGGCCGACAAGGTGTTCCTCGCCGTCGATGACCCGCCCTGGCCCGCCCATGCGCACCTGATCGGCAACCCGCGTGCCAGCCACACGGCGAGCTATCGCCTGTCGCCGTTCGGCTGGCCGATTGTCGAGGCGTTCTTCGGCGGCGACACGGCGGAGGGGCTGGAGGACGACGCCGCCGCCTTCGCGATCGAGGAGCTGGTCGCCCTTCTTGGCAGCGACTGGCGCCGGCGCCTGCATCCGCTGGGCGCTACCCGCTGGCGGCACGAACGCTATGTCGGCGGCAGCTACAGCCATGCCCGGATCGGCCACGCCCCGGCGCGACAGGTGCTCGCCGAGCCGGTCGACCGCCGCATCCTGTTCGCGGGCGAGGCGTGTTCGCGTGCCGATTTCTCGACCGCCCATGGCGCGTACGAAACCGGCGTCGCGGCGGCGCGCGCGATCCTCAATCCTCCGCGATGAGCCCGTGGTCGCGGGTATCCCGCATGGCGAGATAGGTAGCGAGCGACACCGCGATCATGGCGGTGACGTACCAGTAGAACCCCCGCTCCCACCCCGCATCCTTGAACCACAGCGCGATGTATTCCGCGGTGCCCCCGAACAGCGCGTTGGCCAGCGCATAGGGTAGCGCGACGCCCAGGGCGCGGATGTGCGCGGGAAACAGCTCCGCCTTCACCACCGCGTTGATCGAGGTATAGCCGGTCACCGCCACCAGCACCGCCATCACCAGCGCCGCCGCGACCCAGGGGTCCCGCACGCCTTCCAGCGCTACGAACACCGGATAGGTCCCGACCACCCCCAGCACCCCGAACCCGATCATCAGCGGCCGCCGCCCGATCCGGTCGCTCAACGCCCCGCCCAGCGGCTGGAGAAGCATGAAGACGAACAGCGTTCCCGCGTTGATCCGCGACGCCACCTCGCGTGAAAAGCCGCTGGTCACGACCAGGAACTTCTGCATGTAGATCGAATAGGCATAAAAGGCGAGCGTGCCCCCCGCGGTCAGCAGCATCACCGTCGCGAACGCGCGCGGGTGATGCCGCAACAAGGCGCCGAACCCCGACGGCCTCGCCTCGGCGCGGGCGAAGCTCTCGGTTTCCGCCAGGCCACGGCGGATGCGGAACACGACAATGGCGAGCAGCGCCCCGACCGCAAAGGGGATGCGCCACCCCCATTGCTCCAGAGCCGCCGGAGGCAGCACCGCCTGCACCACGATCAGCAGGCACAGCGCGAGCAGCTGTCCCGCGATCAGCGTGACGTACTGGAAGGCCGAAAAGAACCCCCGCCGCTCGCGCCCCGCCATTTCGGACAGGTAGGTCGCGCTCGCGCCATATTCGCCGCCGACCGACAGTCCCTGCACCAGCCGCGCGATCACCAGCACCGCGGGCGCGGCGATCCCGATCGTCTCGCGGCCGGGCACCAGCGCGATCGCCGCCGATCCTGCGCACATCAGCGTCACCGACAGCGTCAGTCCCGCCTTGCGCCCGTGCCGGTCGGCATAGACGCCCATGATCCACGCCCCCACCGGCCGCATCACGAACCCGACCGCGAACACCGCCGCCGAGTTGAGCAATTGCGTGGTCCGATCCCCCGCCGGGAAGAAGTGCGGCGCGAAGTAGAGCGCGAACGCCGAATAGCAGTACCAGTCGAACCATTCGACGAGGTTCCCGGTCGATCCCCCGACGATCGCCTTCAGCCGTGCCGCCCGGTCCATGGCCTCACCCCCTGCCGTTCGACGGGTGTGTAGCGGAACACGGCATCGACGCCATCCCGCCGGCGCAAGGTCGATCGCACGCGGCCGTTCGCGATCGGATATGCGGTCGGCCGCTCCGGTGAGACCGAAGCGGCCGGCCGCGGTGTCGGGCGTTCAGCTCAGGCGCCGCATTCCGCGCGCACCTGCGCCTGGCACGACGCGGCACATTCGGCGACGCTGCCGCCTGCCGGGGCGCAACGCGTCTGGATGCACTGCTGGACCCGCGCGCCATATTCGGGACCGGTGCACCGGCCATAGGATTGCTGGACCAGCGCCATCGCGGCGGCCATGCCGGCCGCGGGAATGGCCGGGGTGGCCGGGCTGGCACCCGTCAGCGACATCAGGCCCAGCGCGCAGGCGACGATGGTGGAAGCTCTTTTCATGGCATCTTCCTCTCGCTCGGCGGTGCGGGTCGGCGCGACCTGACCGGCTGTCACCTGCCCGCATCCACGACCCGCCGTGTGCGGGCCGCGGGCGAATGTCCGCCAAGTCGCGCGATAGGTCGTCGGCCAGAACCTATCGCCTGCGCGCCGTGACGCCGGTTGCGGCCCCATGCCCGGGCTGCGCGAGCGGATCGAAAGGGGCCGCTGCCGGGTTTCGCCTGCCCAGGACCACGGAGGAGCCCATCATGGCCGGCAAGACGCTGCAAGAGATCGCCAAGGCGATGAAGTCGATCGACTATGCCATGCTGTTCACCAAGTCGGACGGCGGCGAGCTCGCCGGGCGACCGATGAGCAACAACAACGACGTCGACTATGACGGCGACAGCTGGTTCTTCAGCCATGGCGACACCCGCACGGTGGCGGACATCGAGGCCGATGCCAAGGTCGCGCTGTCGTTCGCGGGCAAGCCCGGCCTGCTCGGCAAGCCGGGGCTGTTCGTCGCGGTGGAGGGCCGGGGCGAGCTGATCCGCGACCGCGCGACGATGGAGGAGCACTGGACCAGCGACGTCGAGCGCTACTTCCCAGACGGGCTGGACACGCCGGGGATCGTGCTGATCCACGTCCACGCCAACCGCATCCACTATTGGGATGGCGAGGAGGAAGGCGAGATCACGCCTGCCTGAAGCTGCCCCCGCCCGTCACCCCGGCCCCGAGCCCCGGCCCCGAGCCGGGATCGGACCGGACGCTACTCCCGTCCTCCCACCCGTAATGCCGGGCTCGTCCCGGCATCCCCGGCCGCAAGCGACACCGTCCGAAGCGCCCGCTACCCAGCCGGCGCAACGAACGATCGCTACATCCTCAGTGATTGTCCCGCGGCAATCCCATGGTCTGGGCGATCCGCTGGTATTTCTCCGCCCCTTCCAGGATGGCGCCGGTGTTCATCTGGCCGACGGTGGCGCGCTGGATTTCCTGCCACGGCGTCTGCGAGGCGGGATAGCGATACCCCCCCGCCGCCTCCAGCGCGCGCCGGCGCTCCGCCAGCTCCACGTCGGGCAGCAGCACGTCGGCGGTGCCCTTGTTCAGGTCGATCCGCACCCGGTCGCCGGTCTGCAACAGGGCAATCCCGCCCATCGCCGCCGCCTCGGGGCTGGCGTTGAGGATCGACGGCGAGCCGCTGGTCCCCGACTGGCGCCCGTCGCCGATGCACGGCAGCGCATGGACCCCCTCGGTGATGAGGTAGGCGGGCGGACGCATGTTGACCACCTCCGCCGCGCCCGGATAGCCGACCGGCCCCGCGCCGCGCATGAACAACAGCGTGTCCGACGTGATCCCGGTCGCGGGATCGTCGATCCGGTGGTGATAGTCCTCCGGCCCGTCGAACACCACCACCGGCCCCTCGAACGCGCCCGGATCGGCGGCGTTGGACAGGTAGCGCTCGCGGAACTCGGGTCCGATCACGCTGGTCTTCATCACCGCCGCGTCGAAGATGTTGCCCGACAAGACGATGAACCCGGCATCCTCCTTCAACGGCTGGTCGTAGGGGCGGATCACCCGCTCGTCCTCGATCGTCGCGGCGCGGCAGTTGTCGCCCATGGTGCGGCCGTTGACGGTCATCGCGCCCTCGGCGATCAGCCCCTGCCCCATCAGCTGGTTGACCACCGCCGGCACCCCGCCCGCGCGGTAGTAATCCTCACCCAGATACTCGCCCGCGGGCTGGAGGTTGACCAGCAGCGGCACCTTGTGCCCCTCCGTCTCCCAATCCTTGAGCGGCAGGTCGACGCCGATGTGGCGCGCGATCGCGGCGAGGTGGATCGGCGCGTTGGTCGACCCGCCGATCGCTGAATTGACCTTGATCGCGTTGTGGAAGGCGTCCTTGGTCAGGATGTCGGAGGGCTTGAGGTCCTCGGCGACCATCTCGACGATCCGCTTGCCGGTGACGTACGCCACCTCCTGCCGGTCGCGATACGGCGCGGGGATCGCGGCGGAACCGGGCAGCGACATGCCCAGCGCCTCGCACAGCGAGTTCATCGTCGTCGCGGTGCCCATGGTGTTGCAATAGCCGGTCGACGGCGCCGACGACGCGACCAGCCGGATGAACTCGGCATCGTCGATCTCGCCCGCCGCGAGCAGCTGCCGCGCCTTCCAGACGATGGTGCCCGACCCGGTCCGCTCGCCCTTGTGCCAGCCGTTGAGCATCGGCCCGACCGACAGCGCGATCGCGGGGATGTTGACGGTCGCCGCCGCCATCAGCGCGGCGGGCGTCGTCTTGTCGCAACCGATGGTCAGCACCACCGCGTCGAGCGGATAGCCGTACAGCACCTCGACCAGCCCCAGATAGGCAAGGTTGCGGTCGAGCCCCGCGGTCGGGCGCTTGCCCGTCTCCTGGATCGGATGGACCGGGAACTCCAGCACGATCCCCCCCGCCTCGCGCACGCCCTCGCGCACCCGCTCGGCAAGGACGAGGTGGTGACGGTTGCACGGGCTGAGGTCGCTGCCGGTCTGGGCAAGGCCGATGATCGGCCGCCCCGAACGCAGCTCGTCGAGGCTCAGCCCGAAGTTCAGGTAGCGCTCGAGATAGAGCGCGGTCATGTCGATGTTGGCGGGGTTGTCGAACCAGGCGCGGCTGCGCAGGCGGGACTGGGGGGCGTCGGTCAAGGGAGACTCCAGGGTCAGCGCGCCACGGAGACGCGATAGATCATGCGATGGCGATAGGGCTTGCCCGGTTCAACCCGCGCGGAGCCGAATGCCGGCTGATTCGGGGTATCCGGAAACTTTTGTGGCTCCAGCGCCAGCCCGTCGCCCATCCGGTACACGTGCCCGCCCTTGCCGACCAGCGAACCGTCGAGGAAGTTGCCGGCATAGAACTGGACGCCGGGCTCGGTGGTCAGCACCTCCAGCACGCGGCCCGAGGCGGGGTCCTCCAGCCGCGCGGCGAGCTGCGGCTCGGCGGTGGCGCCCTTGTCGAGCACGAAATTATGGTCCCAGCCGTGCGCGATCACGATCTGCGGGTCGCGCCCGTCGCGCAGGCCGTCGCCCAGCATCCGGCCGCGGGTGAAGTCGAACACCGTGCCCGCCACCGGCTTCAGCTCGCCCGTCGGGATCAGCGCCGTGTCGACGGGGGTGAAGCGGCGCGCGGGGATGGTCAGCCGCTGGGCGTAGATGCCGCCCGCCGACCCCTCGCCCGCCATGTCGAACAGCGCGTGGTTGGTCAGGTTGACCACCGTCGGCCGGTCGCTGGTCGCGCCGAAGTCGATCCCCAGCGACCCCTTGTCGTCGAGCGAATAGGTGACGGTGACGTCGAGCTTGCCGGGATAGCCCTGGTCGCCATCGGGGCTGGTCAGCATCATGGTGACGCTGGCGACCGGCCCCTGCTCCACCAGCCTGGTGATCCGCCACACCCGCTTGTCGAAGCCCTGGGGGCCGCCGTGCAGCGCATTGGTCTTGTCGTTGAGCGGCAGCTGGTACGCCTTGCCGTCCAGCGTGAAGCGGCCCTTGGCGATCCGGTTGGCATAGCGGCCGATGGTCTGGCCCCAGTAGTTCGGCGTCTCGGCATAGCTGCGCACGTCGTCATAGCCGAGCGTGACGTCGGCGACCTTGCCCCGGCGGTCGGGGGCGTTGAGCGACTGGAGCGTCGCGCCCAGCGTCATAATCCGCGCGCTGACCCCGTTGCTCCCGGTCAGCGTCACCGCCTCCACCGCGGTGCCGTCGGGCATGGTGCCGAAATTGGCCCGCCTGGCGGTCGCGGCCCCGGCCGGAGCCGCCAACAGCAGCAGCGACAGCGTTCCGCCTGCCGCAAACATCCTGTTCATCCGTGTTCCCCTCCGCCCGCGGCTGCTCTATTGCGCGTTGACGCTCATCAGGTCACTATTTAGTCTGACAAGTGGCCGGAACGCAAGACGACCAAGGTCGTAGACGGAGGGGACGGGAATGCCATCGATGGGGAATGCGCCGGTCGGCGCCACCGGTACCGGGGCTGCAACCGCAGCCGGCGGGGGCGGCTACCGGCCCGCGCTGACGCTGCTCGCCAGCCTGTTCTTCATGTGGGGGTTCATCACCGTCATCAACAACACGCTGCTGCCGCACCTGCGCAGCGTGTTCGACCTCAACTACACCCAGACCACGCTGATCGAGAGCGTCTGGTTCATCGCCTATTTCTTCGCCTCGATCCCGTCGGCCAAGCTGATCGAGCGGATCGGCTATCAGCGCTCGCTGGTGATCGGGCTCTTGGTCATGGCGGCCGGCGCGCTCGGCATGGTGCTCGCCGCCAGCCTGCCCTCCTACGGCGTGACGCTGGTGATGCTGTTCGTGATCGCCAGCGGCATCACCCTGCTCCAGGTCGCGGCCAACCCCTATGTCGCGGTGATCGGCCCGCCCGAAACCGCATCGTCGCGGTTGAACCTCGTCCAGGCGCTGAACTCGGCGGGCACGATGCTGGCGCCGCTGTTCGGGGCCTACCTGATCCTGGGCCGGTCCAAGGGCGGCACCGCGCAGGCGGGCACCGTGCTGACCCCGGCGGAGCGGCTGGCGGACGCGCAGTCGGTGATCCTGCCCTATGTCCTCGTCGCGATCGTGCTGGTCGTGCTGGCGGTGGTGATCGCGCGCTTTCCGCTGCCCGCGATGGGCGCGGCGACCAGCCGCCTCGCCAAGGAGGAACGCCGCCACCATTCGCTGTGGAAGCACCGCAACCTCGTCTTCGGCATCCCGGCGATCTTCATCTACCTGATCGCGGAGATCGGCGTCGCCAACCTGTTCGTGAACTTCGTGTCGCAACCCGACATCGCCAACGTCACCCCCGAACTGGCGGGCCGCTATCTCACCCTTCTGTGGGGTGGGATGATGATCGGCCGCTTCGTCGGCTCGGCGATCATGCAGAAGGTCGACGCCGAAAAGGTGCTTGCGGTGTTCTCGATCGGCGCGTTCGTGGTGATGATCGCCACCGTGTTCGCGACCGGCCCGGTGGCGATGTGGACGCTGATCGCGGTGGGGCTGTTCCATTCGATCATGTTCCCGACGATCTTCACGCTGGGGATCAAGGGGCTCGGCCCGCTGACCGAGGAAGGCTCGGGGCTGCTCATCATGGCAATCGCGGGCGGCGCGCTGGTGGTGGTGCAGGGCAAGCTCGCCGACGCCTACGGGCTCCAGGCGTCGTTCCTGCTCACCGCCGCGTGCGAACTCTACATCCTGTTCTACGCGCTGTGGGGCGCGCGGGTGACCGAGCCGCTCGCCGCCCCCAAGCTCGACGCCTGAACCGACGACCGGCCGATGCAGCCTGCGTTTCTGGCAATCGACTGGGGCACCACCAACCGCCGCGCCTATCTGATGGGCGCGGACGGCACCGTGCTCGACACGGTGCGCGACGATCGTGGCGTCCTGGCGCTCGCCCCCGACGATTATCCGGCGGAGCTGGCCGCGCTCCGCCGCCGGCTGGGCGACCTGCCCGCGATCACAGCCGGCATGGTCGGCTCGACCCGCGGCTGGCGGGAGGCGGCATATCGGCCCGCGCCCACCGACCTGCCCGATCTCGCCGCCGCGGCGCTGCGGATCGACGAACACCGCCTCGCGATCGTGCCGGGCGTGTCGCTGCTCGCGGGGACCCGCGCGGACGTGATGCGGGGCGAGGAGGTGCAGGTGCTGGGCGCGGTCGCCGCCGGGCTGGCGCCCGCGCAGGCGCTGTTCTGCCAGCCGGGCACCCACAACAAGTGGGTGCGGGTGGAAGACGGCCGCATCGTCGATTTCGCCACCGCCATGACCGGCGAGCTGTTTGCGCTGCTCCGCGGCCACGGCATCCTGGCGGGGATGCTCGACGGCCCGGTCGCGGACGGCCCCGCCTTTCGCCGCGGGCTTGCACGCGGACGCGGCGCGACCGACCTGCCGGTCGCGCTGTTCGAGGTGCGCGCCGCGGTCCTGCTCGGAACCCTTGCCCCCGCCGACGCGGCCGCCCTGGCCAGCGGCATCCTGATCGGGGCCGATGTCGGCACCCGTGTCGCGGACCAGGCCGTCCACCTGCTCGCCACCGGCATCCTTGCCGACCTCTACGCCGCGGCGATCGCGGATGCGGGCGGGCACCCCGTCCCGGTCGACAGCCACGCCGCCTTTGCCGCCGGCATCCTCCGCATCCGGAACCTTCAGCCATGACCAATCCCGCCGCCCGTTTCGCTGAGGCCTTTGCCGCCTGCCCGCTCGTCGCCGTGCTCCGCGGCCTCACCCCCGACGAGGCGCCCGCGATCGGCGACGCACTGGTCGAGGCGGGGTTCACCCTGATCGAGGTGCCGCTCAACTCCCCCGATCCTTGTCGCAGCATCCGCCTGCTCGCCGACCGGCTCGGCGACCGGGCGGTGATCGGCGCGGGCACCGTGCTGACCCCCGAACGGGTCGCCGCGGTGCGCGACGCGGGGGGCGCGCTGGTGGTGTCGCCCAACACCGACACCGACGTGATCCGGGCCACCGTCGCCGCCGGGATGATCTCGCTGCCCGGCTATTTCACCCCGACCGAGGCGTTCGCCGCGCTCGCCGCGGGCGCGCACGGGCTGAAGCTGTTCCCGGCCGAGGCCGCCTCCCCCGCCGTGCTCCGCGCCCAGCGCGCGGTGCTGCCGCGCGATGCGGCGATGCTCGCGGTCGGCGGCATCACCCCCGATGCGATGGCGCCGTGGCGCGCCGCGGGGGCCGACGGCTTCGGGCTCGGGTCCAATCTCTACCGCACGGGCAAGCCCGCCGCCGACGTGCTCGCCGATGCGCGCGCGTTCGTTTCCGCCGTCAGGAGCCTTTGATGCCGTGTCACCGCCTTCTCCAGCATCGTGACGCCGCCGGGCGCCGCCGCGTGATCCTGGCCGAGGACGACCGCGCCGTCTTCCTGTCCGGCGTCGAGACGACGCTGGCGCTCGCGGGCGAGGCGATCGCCGCCGGCACCCGCCTGGCCGACGTCGCCCGCGCCCGCGCGACCGCGGAAACGGTCGACCTCGCCGCCGAGCTCGACGCGGGCCGGCTGCTCGCCGCGATCGACCATCCCGATCCCGCCCGGCTGATGCTGGCGGGCACCGGCCTCACCCATCTCGGCTCCGCATCGGGGCGCGACGCGATGCACGCGGCGGCGCAGGCGGGCACCCAGACCGATTCGATGCGGATCTTCCTTGAAGGGGTCGAGGGCGGCAAGCCCGCCGCCGGCGAGACGGGCGCCCAGCCCGAATGGTTCTACAAGGGCGACGGCCAGTCGCTGGTCCACCCGGGCGCGCCGCTCCACGCCCCCGCCTTCGCGCTCGACGGCGGCGAGGAGCCCGAGCTCGCCGGCATCTACCTCGTCGGCCCCGACGGCACCCCCTTCCGGCTCGGCCTCGCGCTCGGCAACGAGTTCAGCGACCATGTCACCGAAAAGCACAACTATCTCTGGCTCGCCCATTCCAAGCTGCGCGAGGCGGCGGTCGGGGCCGAGCTGCTGATCGGCGACGTGCCCCCCGCCTTTGCCGGCACCAGCCGCATCGTCCGCGACGGCGCGACGATGTGGGAAAAGCCGTTCCTCAGCGGCGAGGACAACATGTCGCACAACCTTTCCAACCTCGAACACCACCATTTCAAATACCCCGCCTTCCGCAGACCGGGCGATATCCACGTCCATTTCTTCGGAACCGCCACCCTCTCCTTCGCCGATGGGGTGAAAACGCAGGCGGGCGACGTGTTCGAGATCGAGGCCGCGCCCTTCGTCCTGCCGCTGCGCAACCCGCTCGCGTTCACCGCGGCCACCCTCGTCGAGGTCCGCAGCCTGTGACCGCCCCCATCCGCCTCGCGATCGTCGGCATGGGCAAGATCGCCCACGACCAGCACCTGCCCGCCGTCGCCGCCGATCCCGATTTCGACCTGGTCGCCACCGTCAGCCGCCATGGCTCGGCGACGAACGGCCTGCCCTTTTTCCCCAACATCGATGCGCTGGCGGACAGCGGCCTGGGCGTGGACGCGGTGGCGCTGTGCACCCCGCCCCAGGTCCGCCGCGCCACCGCGGCGCGCGCGATCGAACAGGGCTGGCACGTCTTTCTAGAAAAGCCGCCGGGCGCGACCCTGGCCGAGGTGGAGACGCTGCGCACCGCCGCCGACGCCGCGGGGGTCAGCCTCTATGCCAGCTGGCATTCGCGCCATGCCGCCGGGGTCGAGCCCGCCCGCGCCTGGCTTGCCGGGCGGACGATCACCAGTGCCACCATCACCTGGCGCGAGGATGTCCGCGTCTGGCATCCGGGCCAGGACTGGATCTGGCAGCCGGGCGGGTTCGGGGTGTTCGATCCGGGCATCAACGCCCTGTCGATCGCGACCCGCATCCTGCCCTACCCGCTTTTCGTCGAACAGGCCGACCTCGACGTGCCCGAGAACCGCGCCGCCCCGATCGCCGCGCGCGTCGCGATGCGCGACACCGCAGGCGCGCCGGTCGCGATGGACCTCGATTTCCGGCAGGAAGGCCCGCAAAGCTGGGACATCGCGGTCGAAACCGACGCCGGCACGCTCACCCTGTCGCAGGGCGGCGGGGTGCTCACCCTTCCCCGGGGCGAGACGGCACCCGCGGGCGCTGACCTGCACGGCGAATACCCAGCGCTTTACGCCCGTTTCGCCCGGATCGTCCGGGCGGGCACGTCCGACGTCGACGTCGCCCCCCTGCGCCTCGTCGCCGACGCCTTTCTGTGTGGTCGCCACAACCGGGTGGAGCCCTTCGTCGAATAGCGCTCCGCCTGCCTCGCGGGGGGTCGATCCGGGTCAACCGCTGTCCTACATCGCCCGTATGCGGTCCAAGCGCCCATGACCCCCGCCCACCTGCCGCTCCCCGCCGGGGTTCGCGCCCCGAACAGGCCCGACCCCGTGACTATCACTGACCTTTCGCGCCCGGCTCAGGGCGTTCCCACCACCAGGCACGCCAGCGCCATCAGCAACCCCGCGCCCCGGTTCGACCGGAACCGCCGCAACGCCCCCGCCCCGTCCTCGGGATCGAGCGTCGCCGCCTGCCAGCCGAGATGCGCCGCCACCGGCATCAGCGCCGCCCAGGCCAGCGGATCGGGCCGCACCAGCCACACCGCCCCGGCCCACAGCAGCACCGCCATGGCATAGCATCCCGCCACCCCGGCGCGGACATGCCGCCCCATTGCCAGCGCCGATGACCGCACCCCCACCAGCGCATCGTCCTCCCGGTCCTGCAACGCATAGATCGTGTCATACCCCACCACCCATGCGATCGACCCGGCATAGAGCAGCGCCAGCGCGCCCCAGTCCTCGCCGGCCACTTCGACCCACCCGACCAGTGCCGCCCAGGAGAAGACCAGCCCCAGCCAGACCTGCGGCCACCAGGTGATCCGCTTCATGAACGGATACGCCGCGACCAGCCCAAGGCTAGCCATCGCCACGATCGCGGCAGGCAGGCGAAGCTGCACCAGCACCACCAGCCCGATCAGGCACAGCACGGCCAGCCAGCCCCAGGCGACCCGAACCGACACCAGCCCGCTCGGGATCGGTCGCGCGGCGGTGCGCGCCACCTGTGCGTCGAGGTCGCGGTCGACTATATCGTTGTAGACGCACCCCGCCCCGCGCATCGCGATCGCGCCCAGCAGCATCCACGCCACCAGCCGCCAATGGCTGAAGGCGCCGCCTGCCAGCGCCACGGCCCAGGCGCCCGGCCAGAACAGCAGCCACCAGCCGATCGGCCGGTCGAACCGCGCGAGCAGCGCCAGCCCACGCACCCGCGGCGGCAGGCGGCGGACCAGCCCGCGATGTTCGCTGTCGGGCACGATATCGGGGGTCATCGGCCGGGCGCGTACGGCGCGCCGATTTGGCGCGCAAGGCCAAGGGGGGTACGGGGAGCCATGGTCGGGCTCTCCGTCGCCCTCGGGCGGTTCTTCGAAGCGTTGTTCTGGGCGATCCTCGGGGTCGCCGGGTCGATCGCGGGCGTGGTCCTCGGCGCGCTGCTGCTGTTGCTGGGCGGCTGGATGGCAGGGCGCTGGGCGTGGCGGCAACGCCGGGGTAGGACGCGCTGATGCCCGCCACCCCCGCCTGGCCACCGCAATCCACCCCGCGGCTGTTCGTCGATCGCCCGCTCGCCCCCGGCCCGCTGGAGATCGACGGCCCGGCCGCACATTATCTGGTCGCCGTCATGCGTACCGGCGTCGGCGATCCGGTGAAGCTGTTCGACGACCGCACCGGCGAATGGCTCGCGCTCTGCCGCACGTCGGGCAAGCGCCGCCTGACGCTGGAGGTGACCGACCAGCTCCGCCCCCGCGAGGCCGCCCCCGACCTGTGGCTGTGCGCCGCACCGCTGAAGAAGGGCCGCGTCGACTGGATGGCCGAAAAGGCGTGCGAGCTGGGCGTCGCGCGCTTCGTCCCCGTCCTCACCCGCCGCACGGTCGTGGATCGCCCCAATACCGATCGCCTCCGCGCCCACATGGTCGAGGCGGCCGAACAGTGCGACCGCACCGCGTTACCCGAGCTCGCCGATCCGGTCAGGCTCGCGACGCTGCTCGCCGACTGGCCCGCGGGGCGCACCCTGTTCTTCGCCGACGAGACCGGTGGCGCCCCTGCCCTCGCCGCCATGCTTGCGGGCGGCGCCTCCGCGGCGATCCTGATTGGCCCCGAAGGCGGCTTCGACGCGCAGGAACGCGACGCGATCCGCGCGCTGCCCCGGGCGGTCGGCATCAGCCTTGGCCCCCGCATCCTGCGCGCCGACACCGCCGCCGCCGCCGCGGTCGCGCTGTGGATGGGCGCGGCGGGGGACTGGCGCGGGAACTGACCGGCCGCCGCAACCTCCGTCAACGGCGCCTGCCCCAGCCTATGGCGCCTCCGTTCACCCCTCGCTAAGGCGCGGGCCATGACCACCAAGACCGACGCGCCGGCCACCTCGCCCATCATCGAGTCGCGCGACCAGCTCATCGCCAACTTCGCGCGCGGCGAGAAGCCGGCGGAACGCTGGCGGATCGGCACGGAACACGAGAAGTTCGTGTTCCGCGAGGACGATCACCGCGCGCCGTCGTACGACGAACCCGGCGGCATCCGCGACCTGCTCGGCGCGCTGACCGAGCACGGCTGGTCGCCGGTGACCGAGGGCGACAACGTCATCGCGCTGTCGGGTGCGGACGGGTCGGTCAGCCTGGAGCCGGCGGGCCAGTTCGAGCTGTCGGGCGCACCGCTCGAAAACCTCCACCAGACCTGCGCGGAAACCGGCCGCCACCTCGTCCAGGCCAAGTCGGCGGGCGAGAAGCTGGGCGTCGGCTTTCTGGGGCTCGGCATGTGGCCCGACAAGGCGCGCACCGAACTGCCGGTGATGCCCAAGGGCCGCTACGCGATCATGCGCCGCCACATGCCCCGCGTCGGCAGCCTGGGGCTCGACATGATGCTGCGCACCTGCACGATCCAGGTCAATCTCGACTATGCGTCGGAGGCGGACATGGTGCGCAAGTTCCGCGTCGGCCTCGCGCTCCAGCCGCTCGCCACCGCGCTGTTCGCCAACTCGCCGTTCACCGAAGGGCGGCCCAACGGTTTCCTGTCGTTCCGCAGCCACATCTGGTCGGATACCGATCCGGAGCGCACCGGCATGCTGCCCTTCGTGTTCGAGGACGGGTTCGGCTACGAACGCTATCTCGACTACATGCTCGATGTGCCGATGTATTTCGTCTACCGCGATGGCCGGTACGTCGATGCCGCCGGGCTGTCGTTCCGCGATTTCCTGCGCGGTGAACTGTCGGTCTTGCCCGGCGAGAAGCCGACGCTGGACGACTGGAACGACCATCTGTCCACCGCCTTTCCCGAAGTCCGGCTCAAGACCTTTCTGGAGATGCGCGGCGCGGACGGGGGACCCTCGAACCGCATTTGCGCGCTGCCCGCCTTCTGGGTGGGGCTGCTCTACGACGGCGGCGCGCTCGACGCGGCGTGGGACCTGGTCAAGAACTGGACGCTGGAGGAACGGCAGGCATTGCGCGACGCGGTGCCACGGCACGCGCTCGATGCGCCGCTGCCGAACGGCGGACGCTTGCGCGACATCGCGGGCGCGGTGCTCGACATCGCCCATGCCGGGCTGGCGGCACGTCGGCGGCTGAACGCGGCGGGGGACGACGAGACCGGCTTCCTCGATCCGCTGCGGGAAATCGTCCGATCGGGACAGGTGCCGGCCCAGCAGCTGCTCGACCGTTACAAGGGCGATTGGCAGGGCGACGTGTCGCGCGTCTATGAGGAACAGCGGTTCTGACGGCGATCATCCGGGGCCGAACGACCCCGGATGCGCCTATCTCGATCAGTTCGAGTCGGAGTCGTCGTCGTCGGACACTTCGCGCACGATCACCACCGCCGCGACGAACGCCAGAAAGCCGGCCAGCGCATATACCGCGCCGCCGGTGACGAGCTTGCTGCTGTTGCCCGACGGGGCACCCACGCGCGCGGACTTGGCCACCGACAATGACGCCGCACCATTCGGCGCTGCCACGGCGGGGGTAGCGACGATCGCAGCGGCTGCGGCGAGGAGTGGGAGGGTGCGGAAGCGCATGATCGATCCTTTGCTTGTTGGACGAGTTGGAAGTGTCACAAGGGCTGGCGTTTTGTGCAATGCGTCATGCGGGGTCGGCTGCATTCTTGCCGAACATGATGCGGAATAGTCGCGGTACCGGCCCGTGGCGGGCCATCCAGTCGCTATAGGTGCGGTAATCCGGATCGGCGCCGAGATGCCGTTCTTCCGTCTTCGCCCGCCAGTAATAGACGCCACTGACCAGCCCCAGGATCGCAGTCGCGCGCGCGCCGTCGACCAGGCTGGCAGTCGACAGCACCGGCATCGTCGCCAGCCACCAGTACAGGTTCTTGGACAGATAGGCCGGGTGCCGCGACAGCGCATACGGACCATGGGTCAGCACGCCCCGATGGGTCAGGTTGGAAAAGCGCAACCCGAACGCCATCGTCGACCACGCGTAGATCGCGGTCAGCGCCACCAGCACCGCGCCCAGCACCGACAATGCCCAAGGGTGTCCGCCCAGCCAGTAGCGCCAGTCGGCGGTCCCCGGATGATAATCGAGCGGCCCGCCCGCCTCCATCAGGATGAATGGGGGATAGCAGATCAGCGCCGCCATCCACGCCGCCGCATGCGGGTTGGCGGAGCGGATATGGCTGTCGAGCGGCCGCATCGTCAGCATGTAGCCGACACACGCGAACGCAACGTCGAGCGTGAACATGAAGTCGATCAGCCACCCCGACAGCGCCACCGGATCGGCGAAGGCCTGCGCCAGCGGCATGCGCACGAACTGGCCGAACCCCGCCGCCACGATCGCCAGCATGAAAGGGAGAAAGAACGCCTTCACGCCCCAGGCGCACAGATGGCCGTGGATCGCGTCGGCCGCCCACCCCTGCTGCCCGGTGAGCCACGCGCCAAGATGCCACGCACCGTCACGCGGCTCGGTCAGCCGGCGGTCGATCCACAACAGATAGGGGGCCGAAGCGGCCACCAGCACCGGCGCGGCATGGAGCAGGCACCACATCGCAAACGACCAGTTGCCCGTCCAGTAGAAGCGCGCGGTGAGGTACAGTGCCGCGATACCCGTCCATGTCGCCCACAATCCGGCAAGCTTGGTCAGGCTGATGTCCAGCGTACCGCGCCATGGCCGCACGCTGTTCCAGTCGATCCCGGTCGAGGGCCGCCGGTGCACCCGATCGACCAGCAGCGACCAGCCGATCATCGGCACCGCGCAGGCCAGCAGGTTGACCAGTGCCGCATAGGGCCCGTCGAGCTGCCAGTACCGCGCCGCCGCCATCCAGGCGATCATACCCGCCAACCCGGCCAGCCCGACGCCATGGCCGACCGCGGACCGGGGCCGTGGATCGTCGCGGACTGCGCGCGCGAGGAAGGGATCGTGGTACATCGCGACCCGGGCTCTACCCCCGCGATGGTAAGCGCCGTGTTAAGCCGTTCTCAAGACGCGAGCACCGCCGTACCTACCGCTGTGAGCGCGCTGACCGCTGGGCAACGGCGGCAACGGCGGCGAGGCTTGGCCTATGACCACCAGCGCCCAGCGACCGCGTTGCATCGCGCCCCTGCCTTGCCATCAAGCAAAGGCCCGGCGTCCAAGTCACCACCTGGCTGAATCGCTGTCGCTCTGTCCACCATCGACGCTTCACCCGTCAACGTTGCCGGTGCGAAGTCGGCCTGACCACATAGGTAAGAGTGGAGCGGGTAACGGGAATCGAACCCGTGTATTCAGCTTGGAAGGCTGCTGCACTACCATTGTGCTATACCCGCGCACCATGCCGCGATGCTGTAACCGCGCGGCACGGCGGGGTCAACGCACGGGGTGGCGGGTGCGGATCGACGCGAGCGCTAGTTCGCTGCGGGCGCACGAGCCTTGGCCGGATCGCCCTGTCCCGCCTTGGTCATCACAGCCGAGCATTTGGAGCTCTGCGCCGCCTGACCGGGACCCATCGCCTGACAGCGCTTCAGCGTCTTCTGCTCGGCCTCGGTGAGCCCGGCATCCTGTGCAGGCGCTTCGGTCGTCACCGATTGACCAGCGGGGGCGGACGGATCGGTCGGGTCGCTCAGCGGCTGGGCGGGAGCGGTCCGGGCCGGTGCGGCCTGGACGGGTGCGGTCTGCTGCGCCCCGGCGGACGTCACGGTCGCCAGCGCGGCGGCACCGAACATCAGGAAAGGCTTCATAGGCTGTCTCCGATCGTTTCGGAGATGTTCAACGGCCCGGCCGGCGGGGCGTTCCCGCACCCGGGTGAGTGGTGACCCGGGTGCCATCGGCGTGGTGGACAGGGCTGGATTCGAACCAGCGTACGCTTGCACGGGCAGATTTACAGTCTGCTGCCTTTAACCACTCGGCCACCTGTCCGGATCGCCGCTTCGCCGGAAAGCGAGGCGGCTCCATGGCGAAGCGATCTGCGGCTGTCAACGCCGCGACGCGCGCTTGCGAACGTCCGGGCCGCGTCCTAGCACCTGCATCATAGGATAAGGGGAACTCCATGCGTCACCTGCTGCTCGCCGCCACCGCCCTGCTCGCCGTCGCATCTTCCGTCGCTGCACAGGAGCGAACACAGAACCGCGCACCCGCTGCCGCGGCGCGGGTAATGGACGAGGGCATGAACCACAGCCAGGTGATGATCACCGCCCAGCACCTGACCGACGTGATCGGCCCGCGCCTCACCAACTCGCCCCAGATGCGCAGGGCGGAGGCGTGGACGAGCGCCAAGTTCAGCGAATGGGGGCTGAAGAACGTCCACAAGGAAGGGTTCCGCTTCGGCCGCGGCTGGTCGATCGAGCGCTCGTCGGTCCGCATGGTCACCCCCCGCCCGATCCAGCTCACCGCGATCCCGATCGCCTGGACCCCCGCCACCGCCGGCGCGGTCACCGCCCCGGTGATCGTCGCGCCGATCGCGCGTGAGCGGGACTTCGACAAGTGGCGCGGGCAGTTGCGCGGCAAGATCGTCATGACCTCGCTGCCCGGCAGCGTCCGCGAGCTCAAGGATGCGCCGTTCGAGCGTTACTCTCAATCCGACATCGGCGAACTCGATCAGTACCGCCAGCCCCGCTACGATCCCGAAACCGCGGACCGCCGGCTGAAGCGGCTCGACTTCGCGCAGAAGCTCGACGCGTTCCTCAAGGCCGAGGGCGCGGTCGCCTATGCCACCATCTCCTACCGTGACGGCAAGCTCGTCCATGGCGAAGGCTATCTGTTCGGCAAGGCCGAGACCCCTGCGATCCCTGGCATCCAGATCGCCGCGGAGGATTACCGCCGCCTCGCCCGCCTCGCCAAGATGGGCCCGGCCCCGACGCTGGAAATCAACAGCGACGTCCGCTTCGACGATTCGGACGAGAACGCGTACAACATCATCGCGGAGATCCCAGGCACCGATCCCAAGGCGGGCTATGTCATGGCCGGTGCCCATCTCGACTCCTGGGTCGCGGGCGATGGCGCCGCGGACAACGGGGCGGGCAGCGCGATGATCATGGAAGCCGCGCGCATCCTGGCCGCCACCGGCGTCCGCCCGAAGCGCACCATCCGCTTCGCCCTCTGGTCGGGCGAGGAGCAGGGTATCCTGGGCTCGATGGCGTACGTGCAGCAGCACCTCGCCACCCGCGGCTCGCCCAACGACCCGGCGACCACAGGGATGAAGAGCTATTACAGCTTCGGCAATCGCTGGCCGGTGACGCCGCTGCCCGGCTATTACGACCTTGCCGCCTACTTCAACATCGACAACGGTTCGGGCAAGCTGCGCGGGCTGTATGCGGAGAACAGCCCGGCGCTGGTTGCCACCTTTCGCGAATGGCTGTCACCCTATCAGTCGCTGGGCGCGGGGGCAGTGGTGATGAGCCCGACCGGCGGCACCGACCACGTCTTCATGCAACAGGTCGGCGTGCCCGGCTTCCAGTTCATCCAGGACCCGCTCGACTATGAATCGGCGGTCCACCACAGCGGCGTCGACACGTTCGATCACCTGAAAGGCGACGACATGCGCCAGGGCGCCACCGTGCTCGCGGGCGTGCTGCTGTCGGCCGCCAACGCCGACCGCCCCCTCCCCCACCCGCCGGTACCGACCCGGCCTGCCGTGACCGATCCGTTCGCGTACAACGCCGACGACGACTAGGTCGGGGCCTCGTCGCGTTCGAGAGCCCGCATCGAGGGGTGAGCGGGACGAGTGACAGGGACGGACGCAGGTGGCAGAACGGGACGCCTGCCGTCCGCCGCCGGCTTGGCGAGCCCGGATCGACCGCCTAAGGCGCGCACCATGGCAAGAACACAGGGCCGCCGCGGCCATCGCCCTTCCACCGGCACCCCCGGCCGGCCGCGCTTCTGGGGACGTCACGCGGTGTCCGCGGCGCTTGCCAACCCCGACCGTGTGGTGCGCAAGCTGTGGCTGACGCACGAAGCGGCGGCGCATCTGGAGGTGTCCGCGGGTCTGCCGGTCACCTATGCCGACGTCGCCGATCTCGGCCGGCTCGTCCCCGCCGATGCGCCGCACCAGGGGATGGTCGCGGAGGTCGATCCGCTCGACGACCTGTGGCTTGCCGACCTGCTCGAACGCGGACGCGACGATCGACGGCCGCTGGTGGTGCTCGATCAGGTGACCGATCCCCACAATGTCGGCGCGGTGCTGCGCTCGGCGGCGGCGTTCGACGCGCTCGGCATCGTAACGCAGGACCGCCACTCGCCGCCCGAATCCGGCGCGCTTGCCCGCGCCGCGTCGGGGGCGCTGGAAACGGTGCCATGGGTCCGCGTCGTCAACCTCGCCCGCGCGCTCGACGAGATCGCCGAGGCCGGCTTCTGGCGGATCGGCCTTACCGGCCATACCGATCGCACGCTGATGCAGGTCATCGGCACCCAGCGGCTCGCGATCGTCCTCGGCGCGGAGGGCGAAGGGATGCGCCAGAACACGCAGGCGCACTGCGATGAGCTCGCCCGGCTGCCGATCAGCGACAAGGTCGAAAGCCTCAACATTTCCAACGCCGCCGCGATCGCGCTGTACGCGGCGGCGGTGCGATGATCGCGATCCGCATCGCTCCGGCCGGGCGGATTGACTTGCATTAGTCGCCGGAAGACCTCAACTTGGCGGCATCGAACGCTGGAGCTCGCATCGACCGACCCGCATTGCGACCATCGCGTCTGCGCCACGTCTCGGCTCCGGACATGCTGCCGGACGGAACACCATCGTTCCGGAAGCGTAAGTTCTCCGACACCGCAACCAAGGAGATGACATGCGTGACACCCTGATTGCAGCCGGGCTCCTCGCCGCGCTGAGCGCCGCGCCCGCCCTGGCCCAGACTGCCGCGCCCGGCCGGACACCCATGACGGTCCCACCGGAGCAGGTGGCATCGGCGCAGACCGGCGCCCAGCAGGCGCCTGCGCAGACGGGTGGCCAGCAGGCACCGGCACAGACCGGCATGGAGCAGGCGCCCGCACAGACCGGGACGCCGGCCCCCATGACCCCGGCACCCGCTGCGCCTGCCGCTCCGGCAGGCCCGCCGCAGGTGACCGCGGGTGCCGCGATCGTCGACGCCGCCGGTGCGCCGGTCGGTACGGTCGCGCAAGTGAGCGGTGCCACCGTCGTCGTCGATACCGGCACCAACAAGGTCGGCGTGCCCGCCGGCAACTTCTCGCAGGGGCCGAACGGCCTAATCCTGGGCAACACCAAGGCGGAACTCGATGCCGCCGCATCGCAGGCGGCAGCGCAGTCACAGGCGCAGCTCGACACGCTGCTCGCGGCCGGAAGTCCGGTGCATGGCGTCAACGGCCAGGTACTGGGCACCGTCAAGACGGCGGACCCGCAGTTCGTCACAGTTACGAGTGCCAAAGGCGGTGACGTCCGCCTGCCGCGCACGGGCTTTTCCGCGGGCGCGAACGGCCTGACGGTCGGCGTCGCCCAGGCCGATTTCGACAAGGCGGTCGCGGCCTCGCGCCGCTGATTACGGGGCCCGGCGGCACCTGTCGCCGGGCCACCGCCTGCATCCCCGATCCTGGGTTGGATGGCGCGAGGCAGGTGGCGACAATCACATGCCGCCCCATGATCAGCCGATCGCGGATCAGTCCTCGGCGGCGATCGTGACGCGCAGCCCATCCAGCGATTCCCCGAACGGCAGCTGGCATGACAGGCGCGAGGTGGCGATACGGTCGCTGGTCGAATCGAGCAGGTCATCCTCGTCAGGGCCGATCGGCGGCAACTTGTCCGCCCAGCCCGCATCGACATGGACGTGACAGGTCGCGCACGAGCAACAGCCGCCACACAGCGCCAGCAGTTCGTCGATGCCGCCGTCGCGGATCACTTCCATGACCGACAGCCCCGCCTCGCCGTCGAGGACGCGTTCTTCCCCCTCGCGGGTGGTGACGATAAGTTGCGGCATGGAAACCCCTTTGTTGAACAGGCTCGGCCATGCCGCGCGCCACGATAGGGATCAAGCGCGATGGGCCTGACACGGTGGGGCTGAACGCTGAACAGCTACGCGAGGGTCTGGACGCGCTTGCCGCGATCGAGCCGGGCTTTGCCGCGGGGCTGGCGCGGGTCGGCTATCCTCCGCCCCGTATCCGCGAGCGGGGCTATGCCACGCTGCTGCGCACGATCCTGGGCCAGCAGGTCAGCGTCCACGCAGCCAACGCGGTCTGGCGCAAGCTGGAAGTGATTGTCGGCAATCCGTCGGATCCCCATGCGATCGCCGCCGCCAGCGACGAACAACTGCGCGAGGCGGGGCTGTCCCGCCAAAAGGCGAGCTATGCCCGCAGCCTTGCCGACGAGGTGACGAGCGGCCGGCTCGACTTCGCCAGCCTGCCCGCCGATGACGAGGAAGCGGTCGCGCTGCTCACCAGGGTCAAGGGGATCGGTCGCTGGTCCGCGGAAATCTACCTGCTTTTTGCCGAAGGGCGCTCCGATGTCTGGCCCGCGGGCGACCTTGCCGTCCAGATCGAGATCGGCCGGCTGCTCGGCCATGACGTACGTCCCAGCGAAAAGGCGATCCGCGCGCTCGCGGAGGCGTGGCGCCCCCATCGCGGCGCGCTCGCGATCTTCACCTGGCACCATTATGGCGCAGGTCCGGACCTAACTCCGGTTTAGCCCCGCGCTCTTGCCCACCACGATCCATTCCGCCACACGGGTGGCAATGACTGCCCCCAGCGCCGCCACCCCCCGCTCGCTCGCCGAGAGCCACCGCTCCATCGCTATTCCCGCCGGTGCCACCGGCTTGCGTCGGCTCGGTGCGTTCATGGGACCCGGCTTCCTGGTCGCGGTCGGGTACATGGACCCGGGCAATTGGGCGACCGACATCGCCGGCGGTTCGGCGTTCGGCTACGCGCTGCTGTCGGTCATCCTGCTGTCCAACCTGATGGCGATCGTGCTCCAGGCCCTGTCCGTGCGGCTCGGCGTCGCGACGGGCCTCGATCTGGCGCAGGCCTGCCGCGCGCATCACTCGCGCACCGTCGCGATCGGGCTGTGGCTGGTCGCCGAGATTGCGATCATCGCCTGCGACCTCGCCGAAGTGCTGGGGACCGCCATCGCGCTCAAGCTGTTGTTCGGCCTGCCGCTGACCTGGGGCGTCGTCGTCACCGCGCTCGACGTGTTCCTGATCCTGGCGCTGCAACGCTTCGGCTTCCGCAAGCTGGAAGCGTTCATCATCGCGCTGCTGCTGGTGATCGCGGCCTGTTTCGCATTCGAACTCGTTGCCGCCCAGCCCAGCGTTCCCGCGGTACTACGCGGCCTTATCCCGACGCCGGAAATCGTCACCGACCCCGCTCGCCTGTACCTCGCGATCGGCATTCTCGGCGCGACGGTGATGCCGCACAACCTCTACCTCCATTCCTCGATCGTCCAGACCCGCGCGTTCGACCAGGACGACGCCGGCAAGGCGGACGCGATCCGGATGGCGACGCTGGACGGCACCATCGCGCTGGGGCTCGCCTTCTTCATCAACGCCGCGATCCTGATCGTCGCCGCCGCCACCTTCCACACCGCCGGCCGCACCGACGTGGCGGATATCGACCAAGCGTATCAGCTGCTCTCGCCGATGCTGGGGGTCGCGGGCGCCAGCGTCCTGTTCGCGGTGGCGCTGCTCGCCTCGGGCCAGAACTCGACGGTGACCGGCACGCTCGCCGGGCAGATCGTGATGGAGGGGTTCCTCCACCTGCGCCTGCCGACCTGGGCACGGCGGCTCGTCACCCGCTTGCTCGCGATCGTCCCTGCGGTGATCGTGGTCGGCGCCAGCGGCGACCGGGGTGCGACCCAGCTGCTGGTGCTGAGCCAGGTGGTGCTCAGCCTTCAGCTGCCGTTCGCGGTGGTGCCGCTGGTGCGGTTTACGGGCAGCCGCAGGGTGATGGGCCGCTTCGTGTCGCCCGCATGGCTTCGCGCGCTCGCCTGGCTGATCGGCGCGGTCATCATCGGGCTCAACGCCACGCTGCTCTGGGGCATGATCTGACGCGACCATTCGCGCGGTTGCGCGTTATGCCCGCGTAACCAATCACGGCTCGGTCGGACCGATCGCGGGACCACGAGGGGGACATGATGACGCCAGCAGCCCGGCACCCCGCGTGACCGCCCTCGCCGCCGCTCCCGTGCCCGACGCCGCCGCGACGACCGCCACGCTGGCGGATGCGATCCTCGACACGCTCGTCCACCGGATCGGCAAGGACGCCCAGGCCGCCCGCCCGCACGATTGGCTCGCCGCGACGATCCTCACCGTCCGCAACGACATCGTCGAACGCTGGATGCGCTCGACCAAGGCGGCGCATGCGGCCGGCGCCAAGCGGGTCTATTATCTCAGCCTGGAGTTCCTGATCGGGCGGCTGCTCGCCGACACGCTCGCCAACCTCGATCGCGCGGGCGAAATCCGCGACGCGCTCGCCGTCCACGGCGTCGATCTGGCGGAGATCGCGGGCATGGAGCCCGACGCCGCGCTCGGCAATGGCGGCCTTGGGCGGCTGGCGGCCTGTTTCATGGACAGCCTCGCCAGCCTAGACCTGCCGGCCTATGGCTACGGCATCCGCTACGTGAACGGCATGTTCCGCCAGCGGATCGACAATGGCTGGCAGGTCGAACTGCCCGAAACCTGGCTCGCGCACGGCAATCCTTGGGAGTTCGAACGTCGCGAGAGCGCCTATTTCATCGGCTTCGGCGGGGAGGTCGCGTTGCGCGATACCGGTGCCGCGCACTGGAAACCGGTGGAGGCGGTGGAGGCTGTCGCGGTCGACACCCCCGTGGTCGGCTGGCGGGGCAGGCGGGTCAACACGCTGCGTCTGTGGACCGCACGCGCGTTCGACCCGATCAGTCTCGACCGGTTCAACGCCGGCGACTTCCAGGGCGCGCTCGAAAGCCAGTTGCGCGCCGAAACGCTGACCCGTGTCCTCTACCCCAACGACTCCACCCCGGCGGGGCAGGAGCTGCGGCTCCGGCAGGAATATTTCTTCTCGTCGGCCTCCATCCAGGACATCGTCCGCCGCCACCTCCAGTATTTCGGCGACATCCGCACCCTACCCGACAAGGCGGCGATCCAGCTCAACGACACCCATCCGGCGGTATCGGTCGCCGAACTCATGCGCCTGCTGGTCGACCATCATGACCTCGCCTTTGACGAGGCATGGGCGATCACCCGCGCGACCTTCGGCTACACCAACCACACGCTCCTGCCCGAAGCGCTGGAAAGCTGGCCGCTGCCCTTGTTCGAGCGGCTGCTGCCCCGCCACATGCAGCTGGTGTACCAGATCAACGCCGCGCTGCTGCGCGAAGCACGCGGGACCGGGGGGATGGACGACCGCGCCATCGCCGCGATCAGCCTGATCGAGGAGGGGGGCGAGCGGCGAGTGCGGATGGCCAACCTCGCCTTTGCCGGATCGCACAGCGTCAATGGGGTGGCCGCACTCCATACCGAGCTGATGAAGCAGACGGTGTTTGCCGACCTCCACCGCCTCTACCCCGCCCGCATCAACAACAAGACCAACGGCATCACGCCCCGTCGCTGGCTGCAAGGATGCAACCCGGGCCTGTCCACGCTGATCGACGAGGCGATCGGCACCGGCTGGCGCGACGACACCGACGGGCTGCACGCGCTCGAAGCCCATGCCGACGACCGGGCGTTTCAGGACCGGTTCGCGGCGGTGAAGCACGCCAACAAGGTCGCGCTGGCGCAGCATCTGACCGACAGCATGGGGCTCCGCCTCAACCCCCACGCGCTGTTCGACATCCAGATCAAGCGCATCCACGAATACAAGCGCCAGCTGCTCAACCTCGTCGAGACGGTGGCGCTGTACGACCGCATCCGCTCGCATCCCGAACGCGACTGGGTCCCGCGGGTCAAGCTGTTCGCGGGCAAGGCGGCCTCGAGCTACCACAATGCCAAGCTCATCATAAAGCTCGCCGGCGATGTCGCGCGCCGGGTCAATGCCGACCCCCTGGTCGGGGACCTGCTCAAGGTGGCGTTCGTGCCCAACTACAACGTGTCGCTCGCCGAACGGATGATCCCCGCCGCCGACCTGTCCGAACAGATCTCCACCGCCGGCATGGAGGCGTCGGGCACCGGCAACATGAAGTTCGCGCTGAACGGCGCCCTCACGATCGGGACGCTGGACGGCGCGAATGTCGAGATCAGGGATCGGGTCGGCGCGGAGAACATCGTCATCTTCGGCCTGACCGCCGACGAGGTCGCGGACAACCGTGCCGGCGGCTACGACACGCGCGCCGCGATCGAGCGGTCGGCGGAGTTGCGCCAGGCGGTTTCCGCGATCGCGTCCGGCGTGTTCTCTCCGGACGATCCCGGCCGCTATGCCGGACTGATGGGCGGATTGTACGAGGGCGACTGGTTCATGGTCGCTGCCGACTTCGACGCCTATGCCGCCGCGCAGGGCGAGGTCGACGACCGCTGGCGGGACCGGGCGCAATGGCAGGCGACCGCGATCCGCAACGTCGCGCGGGTCGGCTGGTTCTCGTCCGATCGCACCATCGCCGAATATGCCCGCGACATCTGGGGCGTGGCATGAAGCCCCCCGCCGACGCCATCACCGCGCTGGTCGAGGGGCGGCACGCCGATCCTTTTTCGCTGCTGGGCGTCCATGCCGGCCCGGATGGCAGCTTTGCGCGCGCCTTGATCCCCGGTGCCGAAACGGCGGAAGCGCATGCCCTCGACGGCACCAACCTCGGCGCCCTCGCCCGCATCGACGCCGCCGGCCTGTTCGAGGGGCCGGTCGCGGGCGAACCGCAGCCGGTGCGCTACAAGGCGCAGGGGTTCGGCGCGCAATGGTGGGTGACCGATCCCTACAGCTTCGGCCCCGTGCTCGGTCCCACCGACGACCATCTGATCGCGGAGGGCACCCACCTGCGCCTCCACGACAAGCTCGGTGCCCATCTGATCGATCATCAGGGCGCGTCCGGCGTCCACTTCGCGGTTTGGGCACCCAATGCGCGGACCGTGTCCGTGGTCGGCGACTTCAACGACTGGGACCGTCGCCGCCACGTCATGCGCCGCCGGTCGGACATCGGCGTGTGGGAGATCTTCGTCCCCGACCTGGGAGAGGGGCGCACCTACAAGTTCGCGATCACCGGCCCCGACGGGGCGCTCCAGCCGCTCAAGGCCGATCCCTTCGCCTTCGCCGCCGAACTGCGCCCCGCCACCGCTTCGCGCACCACCGCCCCGCTCCGCCATCAATGGCGCGATGCCGATCACCGCGCGCACTGGGCCGCGATCGATCCGCGCCGGGTGCCGATCTCGATCTACGAGGTCCATGCCGGTTCGTGGGACCGCGACGACCATGGCTGGTTCCTGAGCTGGGACGCGCTCGCCGACCGGCTGATCCCCTATGTCGTCGAGATGGGGTTCACCCATATCGAATTCCTGCCGGTCACCGAACACCCCTATGATCCGTCATGGGGATATCAGACCACCGGGCTGTACGCCCCGTCCGCCCGCTTCGGCGATCACGAGGGTTTCGCGCGGTTCGTCGACGGCGCGCACCAGTCGGGGATCGGGGTGCTGCTCGACTGGGTGCCCGCCCATTTCCCGACCGACGCGCACGGGCTGTCACAGTTCGACGGCACCGCGCTCTACGAACATCAGGACCCGCGCGAGGGCTTCCACCCCGACTGGAATACCGCGATCTACAATTTCGGGCGGCGCGAGGTCGAAGGCTATCTGGTCAACAACGCGCTGTTCTGGCCCGAGCGCTACCACCTCGATGGGCTGCGCGTCGATGCGGTCGCGTCGATGCTGTACCGCGACTATTCGCGCAAGAGCGGCGAATGGGTGCCCAACCAGCATGGCGGGCGCGAGAACCTCGAGGCGATCGCGTTCCTTCAGGCGACCAACACCGCCGTCTACGGCCAGCACCCCGGGGTCTTCACCATTGCCGAGGAATCGACCAGTTGGCCGGGGGTGTCGCGGCCCGTACATGAAGGCGGGCTGGGCTTCGGGTTCAAATGGAACATGGGCTGGATGCACGACACGCTCCAGTACATGTCGCGCGAGCCGATCCATCGCCGGCACCATCATGGCGAAATGCTCTTCGGCCTCGTCTACGCCTTTTCCGAGAACTTCGTCCTGCCGCTCAGCCATGACGAGGTCGTGCACGGCAAGGGATCGCTGCTCGCCAAGATGCCCGGCGACGATTGGCAGCAATTCGCCAATTTGCGCCTGCTCTACGCGCTGATGTGGGGCTATCCCGGCAAGAAGCTGCTGTTCATGGGGCAGGAGTTCGCCCAGCGGCGCGAATGGTCGGAGGAGCGCGCGCTCGACTGGTCCCTGCGCACCAGCCCCGCGCATGAGGGCATCCGCAGTCTCGTGCGCGATCTCAACCGGCTTTATCGCGACGCGCCCGCGCTCCATGCCCGCGACTGCGAGGGCGACGGGTTCCAATGGCTGGTGTCCGACGACGCCGAGAACTCGGTGTTCGCCTGGCTGCGCAAGGCGCCCGGCGCGAATCCGGTCGCCGTGATCTGCAACATGACCCCGGTCGCGCGCGCTCCCTATCGGGTGCCGCTGCCGCAAGACGGGCGCTGGCGCGAGGTGATGAATTCGGACGCGCGCGATTACTGGGGCTCGGGGCTCGGCAATCTGGGCGGGGTAGATGCCGAAGATGGCGCCGCCTGGGTCACCTTGCCCCCGCTCGCCTGCGTGATGCTCGAATACGAACCGGAACGCCCCCTCGTCCGTTAGGCGGGAGGACGCCAGAACAGGAGGGAGAGAGATGGATCACCGCCGGGGACAGCCGCTCGCGCGCGACGCGATGGCCTATGTGCTCGCGGGCGGGCGGGGCAGCCGCCTGCACGAGATGACGGACACGCGCGCCAAGCCGGCCGTCTATTTCGGCGGCAAGTCGCGAATCATCGACTTCGCGCTGTCGAACGCGCTCAACTCGGGCATCCGCCGCATCGGCGTCGCGACCCAGTACAAGGCGCACTCGCTGATCCGCCATCTCCAGCATGGCTGGAACTTCTTCCGCCCCGAACGCAACGAAAGCTTCGACATCCTGCCCGCGTCGCAGCGTGTGTCGGAAACCCAATGGTATGAGGGTACGGCGGACGCGGTGTTCCAGAACATCGACATCATCGAATCGTACGCGCCCGAGTTCATGGTCATCCTGGCGGGCGATCACATCTACAAGATGGACTATGAGATCATGCTCCGCCAGCATTGCGACAGCGGTGCGGACGTGACGGTCGCGTGCATGGAAGTGCCGCGGATGGAGGCGGTCGCGTTCGGCGTGATGCACGTCGATGAAAGCGACCGGATCATCGACTTCGTGGAAAAGCCCGCCGATCCCCCCTCGATCCCCGGCCAGCCTGACATCGCGCTGGCGAGCCTGGGCATCTATGTCTTCTCCACCCGCTTCCTGATCGACCAGTTGCGCCGCGATGCGGCGACCGAAGGATCCGCGCGCGACTTCGGCAAGGACATCATCCCGCATCTCGTCCAGCACGGCCACGCCCAGGCGCACCGGTTCGGCGCGAGCTGCGTGCGATCGAGCGGCGAGCCCGGCGCCTATTGGCGCGACGTCGGCACCGTGGACGCCTATTGGGAGGCGAACATCGACCTGACCGACGTGGTACCCGAACTCGACCTCTACGACCACCAATGGCCCATCTGGACCTATTCGGAGATCACGCCCCCGGCGAAGTTCGTCCACGATATCGAGGGGCGGCGCGGGTCGGCGGTGGCGAGCCTGGTGTCGGGCAATTGCATCGTCTCGGGCGCATCCATCCACAAGTCGCTGCTGTCCACTGGCGCGCGCGCACACAGTTTTGCGATGCTCGACGAGGCGGTGGTGCTGCCCTACTGCCACATCGGGCGCGGTGCCCGCCTGAAGAAGGTGGTGATCGATCGCGGCGTCCATATCCCCGACGGGCTGGTGGTGGGCGACGACCCGGCGCTCGACGCCAGCCGTTTCCGCCGCACGGACAAGGGCGTGGTGCTCATCACCCAGCCGATGATCGACCGGCTGTGACAAGGATCGCCACGATCCTGTCCGGGGAGGGCGGGGAAACTGCCGTAGCCGGTGGAGGAGCACCGCCACGGTCGGGTTCCCTCCGCCGCTGCCTGCGGTTCCCCTCCCCGTCCCGGGAAAGATCAGCATGAAAGTCCTTTCCGTCGCGTCGGAGGCCTACCCCTTCGTCAAGACCGGCGGGCTCGCCGACGTGGTCGGTGCCCTGCCCGCCGCGCTGGCGCCGCACGGGATCGAGACCACCACCTTTCTTCCCGGCTATCCTGCGCTGGCCGCCGCCGTACGCGACGCGAAGACCGTCCATCGCTGGCCCGACCTGCTCGGGGTCGAGGCGCGGTTGCTCGCCGCCCGGATCGGCGATCATCCCCTGCTCGTCCTCGACGCGCCGCTGCTGTTCGCGCGCGAAGGGCCGATCTACACCGATCCCACCGGGCAGGATTGGGCGGACAACTGGCGCCGCTTCGCCGCCTTCGCCCGCGCCGCCGCCGATCTTGCGAGCGGGGCGGTGCCCGGTCACGCCTTCGACCTGCTCCACGCGCATGATTGGCAGGCGGGGCTCGCGCCGGCCTATCTCCGGCTTTTCCCCGGCCCGGGCACGCCCGCCAGGAGCGTGATGACCGTCCACAACATCGCCTTCCAGGGGGCGTTCGACGCGGCACTGTTCCCCCGTCTCGGCCTGCCGCCGACCGCGATGGACGTGGAGGGCATCGAATATTATGGCGGCGTGGGCTATCTCAAGGCCGGGCTCTGGGCTGCCGACGCGATCTCCACCGTCAGCCCGACCTATGCCGACGAAATCCGCGCGCCCGAGTTCGGCATGGGCCTCGAAGGGTTGATCGCCACCCGGCGCGACCGCATCCACGGCATCGTCAACGGCATCGACCCCGCCGTCTGGAACCCCGACACCGACCCCGCGCTTGCGGCGCGATACACCGCCGACTCGGTCGACAGGCGCATGGCCAACAAGCGCGCGATCGAGGCCCGGTTCGCGCTGGACACGGAGGACGGTCCGCTGTTCACGGTCGTCAGCCGGCTGACCTGGCAGAAGGGCATGGACGTGCTGTTCTGGGCACTCGACGAACTGGTCGCGGCCGGTGGCCGGCTGGCGCTGCTCGGCTCGGGCGACCAGGGGCTGGAGGCGGCGTTCCGCGATGCCGCCCTCCGCCATCCCGGCCGGATCGGGATACGCATCGGCTATGACGAGGCGTTGTCGCACCTGCTCCAAGGTGGCGCGGACGCGATCCTGATCCCGTCGCGGTTCGAACCGTGCGGGCTGACCCAGCTCTATGGGCTCGCCTATGGCTGCGTTCCCGTCGTCGCGCATACCGGCGGGCTCGCCGACACGGTGATCGACGCCAACCATGCCGCGATCGCGGCCGGCGTCGCGACGGGGATCGTCCACCATGGGGTCGAGCATGACGCGATGGTGGGGGCGATCCGCCGCACGGTGGCGCTCCATGCCGACCGCGACGGCTGGCAACGGCTCCAGCGCAATGGCATGAACACCGACAATAGCTGGCAAACGAGCGGGCGGTTATACGCGCGTCTCTATGCCGACCTCCTGGAGGCCCGATGACCCCCAACATCCGTACCGTCGCCACCACGCCCTATCCCGACCAGAAGCCGGGCACTTCGGGCCTGCGCAAGAAGGTGCGCGTGTTCCAGCAGCCCAACTATGCCGAGAACTTCGTCCAGTCGGTGTTCGACGTGGTGGACGGGAAGACGGGCGCGACGCTGGTGATCGGCGGCGACGGGCGCTTCCTCAACCGCGAGGTGATCCAGGCCGCGATCCGCATCGCCGCCGCCAACGGGTTCGCGCGTGTCGTGGTCGGCCAGGGCGGCATCCTCTCGACCCCGGCCGCCTCCAACCTGATCCGCATCCGCGGCGCGCTCGGCGGGCTGATCCTGTCGGCCAGCCACAATCCCGGCGGGCCGGACGAGGATTTCGGGATCAAGTACAACATCGCCAATGGCGGCCCCGCGCCCGAGAACGTCACGGAGGCGATCTTCCGGCGCACGCAGGCGATCGATCGCTGGCTGACGGTCGACGCTGCCGACCTCGACCTCGACACCGTCGGGGAGGTCACGGTCGGCGGTATGGCGGTGGAGGTGGTCGATCCGGTCACCGACTATGCCGCGCTGATGGAGCGGCTGTTCGACTTCGCCGCGATCCGCGCCGCCGGGCTGACGATGGCGTTCGACGCGATGAGCGCGGTGACTGGTCCCTATGCAACCGAGATTCTCGAACGGAGGCTCGGTTTTGCGCCCGGAACCGTGCGCAATGCCACCCCTTTGCCCGACTTTGGTGGCCACCATCCCGACCCCAATCTCGTCCATGCGCGCGACCTTTACGACACCATGATGGGCGACGCGGCACCCGATTTCGGCGCGGCGTCGGACGGCGATGGCGACCGCAACCTCATCATCGGCCGGGGACGCTTCATCACCCCCTCGGACAGTCTGGCGATGCTCGCCGCCAACGCCCACCTCGCACCCGGCTACAAGGCCGGGCTGAAAGGCATCGCCCGGTCGATGCCGACCAGCGCCGCCGCCGATCGGGTCGCGGAGAAGCTCGGCATCCCCGCCTTCGAGACGCCGACCGGGTGGAAGTTCTTCGGCAACCTGCTGGATGCCGGGCTCGCGACGATCTGCGGCGAGGAGTCGGCGGGCACCGGGTCCGACCATGTCCGCGAAAAGGACGGGCTGTGGGCGGTGTTGCTGTGGCTCAACATCCTTGCCGCGACGAACAAGTCGGTGGACGCCCTCGCT
>Ga0325401_1000149_pt1 | contig 43450 bp, 41 predicted proteins | sample PopdelMetagenome_FD_205666 | JGI IMG/M metagenome (GOLD analysis project Ga0325401, IMG submission 205666) | Populus deltoides microbial communities from Bellville, Georgia, United States - Xylem-PdKOR-R2 | ecosystem: Host-associated > Plants > Phyllosphere > Stem > Wood/Secondary xylem | place...
GGCTTCGGTACTGCCGCCACCTTTACGCCCGCATCGACCAGTCCCGGCACCGACTTCGCCTTTGACGCGACGGCATCCGGGCAACCACTCGTTCTGCTACCCCTGCAATTCAGCTCCGGCGGCACCATCGCCGCCCAGAACACCTTCGCCGGAAGCTCTCTCGCGAGCTTGGGGCTAACTGCCGGCCGTTACGTCTACCGCTCGAGCGGCGACACGATCACGATCAACGTCGCGAATGCGGCAACGGCTGTTCCCGAACCCGCCGGCTGGGCGACGATGATCCTGGGTTTCGGCATCGTCGGCAGCGCGATCCGCCGTCGCAGGCCGAGGATCGGGGCCACCGCCGCTTACGCCTGAGGACCCCGCGCCTCCCTCGGAACATGGCAGCCGCCGGTCGCAAGATCGGCGGCGCCTCGCATGTCGAACCGGCGACCCGACGGTGGCCAGCGATCACGATCGCGCAGATCGCTTCGCTCCGTCCAGGCGTTCACCCCCGATCGCATGTTCCCACATGCCGCTCGCCCCGCTCCGCTGCCAGCGCCACCTGCCGGTGCCGCTCGGCATAGCCTGCGCGCTGCTCCCCGGTGCGGGCATGGTGACACCGCGGACAGGCCACGCCCTCGCGATACAGCGGCGACGCGCGGTCCGCCGCCGACACCGGCATCCGGCACCCCCGGCACAGTGCATGGGTCCCCTCCGCCAGCCCGTGCCCCACCGCGACCCGCTCGTCGAACACGAAGCATTCGCCCTGCCAGCGGCTGTCGGCCGCCGGCACCTCGGCCAGATAGCGCAGGATGCCGCCACGCAGGTGGAACACCGCGTCGATGCCCTCGCGCTTCAACAGCGCGGTCGACTTTTCGCAGCGGATGCCGCCGGTGCAGAACATCGCCACCCGCTTGCCGGCCAGCGCGTCGCGATGCGCCCGGAACCAGGCGGGAAAGTCGCGAAAGCTCGCCGTCCCCGGATCGACCGCGCCGGCGAAGCTGCCGACCGCGACCTCGTACGCGTTGCGGGTGTCGATCACCACCGTGCCGGGATCGTCGACCAGCGCGTTCCAATCGGCGGGCGAGACATAGGTGTCGACATCCGCCGGATCGAGTTCGGGTTCCCCCATCGTCACGATCTCGCGCTTCAATCGCACCTTGAGCCGGTGGAACGGCATCGTCGCGGCGGCCGACCATTTGACCTCGGTATCCGCGAACCCCGGCTCGGCACGCAACGCCGCGACCAGGCGGTCGAGCCCCGCCCGCGATCCCGCCACCGTGCCGTTCACGCCCTCGTCGGCGATCAGCAGCGTGCCCTTGATCGCTTCCGCCTCGGCGACCCCCAGCAACCGCGCGCGCAACGCGTCGCGGTCGGGCACCGGGGCGAAGCGGTACAGCGCCGCAACCGCGATCACAGCGCGTCGAAGTCGATGGCCCCGTGCCGGTCGAGCGTCCGCGGCGCTTCGGGCATCGGGTATTTCAGCCCGGTGGCACAGTTGAACAGCACCACCCGCTCGTCCTCGTCGACCTCGCCGGTCCTCACCGCCTCGCGATACGCCGCCAGCGTCGCGCCCCCCTCGGGGCACATCAGCAGCCCGTCCTGCCGCGCCGCGTCGTCCACCGCCTTCAGGATCGCGGGGTCGCCGACGCCCAGCGCCTTGCCCCCGCTTTCCCGCACTGCGCGCAGGATCAGGAAATCGCCCACCGCGCGCGGCACCCGGATGCCCGCCGCCACCGTGTGCGCGTCCTCCCAGCGTTCGGCATGCTCCGCCCCCGCCTCGAACGCGCGCACGATCGGCGCGCAGCCCGACGCCTGCACCGCATACATCCGCGGGCGCTCCGGGCCGATCCAGCCGAGCTTCTCGAGCTCGTCGAACGCCTTCCACATCCCGATCAGGCCGGTGCCGCCGCCGGTGGGATAGAAGATCGCGTCCGGCAGCGTCCAGCCGAGCTGCGCCGCAAGCTCCAGCCCCATCGTCTTCTTGCCCTCGATCCGGTACGGCTCCTTCAAGGTCGAGAAATCGAACCAGCGCCCCTCCGCCGCCCCCCGGCCGACGATCGCGCCGCAATCGTCGATCAGGCCGTTGACCCGCCACACCCGCGCGCCCTGCTGCGCGATCTCGCGGACGTTCACCTCCGGCGTGTCCTCCGGGCAGAACACGATCGTCTCGATCCCGATGCGGCTGCAATAGGCCGCCAGCGCCGCGCCGGCATTGCCGTTGGTCGGCATCGCGATCCGCGTCACCCCCAGCTCGCGCGCCATTGCCACCGCCATCACCAGCCCGCGCGCCTTGAAGCTGCCGGTCGGCAACCGCCCCTCGTCCTTGACCAGCACATTGGCCCTGCCCGAACGCGGGATCGGGATCAGCGGCGTCTCGATCTCGCCCAGCGAGACGATGTTCTCCGTGCCCCGTACCGGCAACAGCTCGCGCCACCGCCACATGTCGGTCGGCCGCGCCTCCAGCATCCGCTTGGGCAGGTTCGCCCGCACCGCGTCGAGGTCGTAGCGGACCAGCAGCGGCCGCCCGGCGCGCGACAGGCCCTGCAAGCTGTCCGCCTCGTACCGCTCGCCCGTCAGCGAGCATTCGAGATGGGTGGTGAAGGTCGGCCGGTCGGTGGTGAGGTTCGGATTCATAGTGCCCGATCTACCGCGTCGCCACGCATCGCGCAAAGTCATGGAACCACGCCTCGTACCGGCCGCTATCGTGTCAACACAACAGGACATCCGCCATGACCGAGACCGATCGCCGTACCTTTGTCACCGCCGCCGCGCTCGCCGCGGGTACCGCCGCGACCGCGACCGCGACCGCGCAGGAGAAGACGCCGCCGGGCGCGCCGACCACCCCCGCGGCCGCCGCCTATCCCAAGCCGCCTTTCGCGGTGCAGCGCCAGCCCTGGCCGGGGCTCGCGTCCAAGATGAACCCGCGCCCCGACCATGGCGAACAGAGCTACAAGGGCTCGGGCCGGCTCGCGGGCAAGAAGGCGCTGATCACCGGCGGCGATTCGGGGATCGGCCGCGCCGCCGCGATCGCCTATGCGCGCGAGGGCGCGGATGTCGCGATCAACTACCTGCCCGTCGAGGAGCCCGACGCGCGCGAAGTGGTGGCGCTGATCCGCGCCGCGGGACGCAAGGCGGTGGCGATCCCCGGCGACCTGCGCGACGAGGCCTTCTGTCGCAAGCTCGTCGCGCAGGCGACGCAGCAGCTCGGCGGACTCGACATCCTGGTCAACAACGCCGCCCGCCAGCAGACCCGGCCCGGCATCGCCGACATCACGTCGGAGGATTTCGACGCGACCATGAAGACCAACGTCTATGCCCCGTTCTGGCTGAGCCGCGCGGCGCTGGAGCGGATGGGGCCGGGGTCGGTGATCGTCAACACCTCGTCCGAACAGGCGGGCGACCCGTCCAAGGACATCATCGACTATGCGATGACGCGCGCGGCGGTGCTCAACTTCACCAAGGGGCTGGCAAAGCAGGTCGCGCCGCGCGGCATCCGGGTGAACGCGGTCGCGCCGGGGCCATTCTGGACCCCGCTCCAGGTGTCCGGCGGCGCGACGCCCGAAAAGCAGCAGAGCTTCGGCGAGACCTCGCCGATGGGCCGCCCCGGCCAGCCGGCGGAGATCGCCGGCCTGTATGTCGCCGCCGCCGACCCCGCGCTCAGCTATTCGACCGGGCAGATCTTCGGTTCCACCGGCGGCAACGGCCAGCCGGCCTGACGTACCTTGCCCGCCACCCCGACCTTTGGGTCGGGGTGGCGGGCCGGTCCTATTGCGCCTTGGCCACCGCGACCAGCGCCGGGCGCAGCAGCCGATCCTTGATCGTGTACCCGACCTGCATCTCCTGGACGATCGTCCCCGGCTCGGCATCGGCGGAGGGCAGCTCGACCATCGCCTGGTGCCTGTTGGGATCGAGCGGCTGGCCCATCGCCTCGATCCGCGCGATGCCGTGCCGGCCGAACACCGCGTCGAGCTCGCGCCCGGTCGCTTCCAGCCCGGTGACCAGCCCCTTGAACCTGTCGTCGCCCTTCAGCTCGGCCGGGATCGCCTGCAGCCCGCGGCCAAGGTTGTCCGCCACCGACAGGATGTCGCGGGCGAAGTTGGTCACGGCATAGGCGCGGGTGTCGCCCGCTTCCTTTTCGGCGCGACGGCGGACGTTCTGCACCTCCGCCTGCGCATAGAGGACGGCCTGCTTGGCGTCGGCGAGCTGGCGCTCCAGCTCGGCGATCCGCGCGGTCGCGGCATCGTGCTCGGCGACTTCGGGCGCGCCCTCGGCGGTGTCCTCACGCAGGTCGGTTTGGGTATTCTCGGTCATGCACAATCCCTGTTGGTCGCGATGCTCAGCCCAGCAGGCGGGCGAGCGTCGCCGCGGTGAAATCCACCATGGGCACGACTCGCGCATAGTTCAACCGGGTCGGTCCGATCACCCCGACGACGCCCACCACCTGCCCGTCCGCCCCCCGGAAGGGCCGCGCGATCACCGACGATCCCGACAGCGCGAACAGCTTGGTCTCCGCCCCGATGAAGATCCGCGTTGCATCCCCCGCGCGCGCCGAATCGAGCAGGCTTGCCACCTCCTGCTTGCCCTCCAGGTCGTCAAGCAGGTCGCGCACCCGCTCCAGGTCGGCCGCCGCCGCCGCATCGATCAGCCGCCCCTGCCCGCGGACGATCAGCACCGGCCGGCGCGCGCCGTCCTCGCTCCACACCGCCAGCCCCTGCGCCACCAGCGTCCGCGCCGCGCCGTCGAGCGCCGCGCGCCCGTCCGCCAGCTCGGCCGCCAGCCGCGCCTGCGCCTCGCCCAGCGTCAGCCCGCGCAGCGCCGCGGTCATGTAGTTGCCAGCCTGCTCCAGCGCCGGCGCCGCCATTCCTTCGGGCAGCGTCACCACCCGGTTCTCGACCGACCCGTCCTCGGCGACCAGCACGGCGAGCGCGCGCCCCGGCGCCAGCGCCACGAACGCGATCTGGCGCAGCACCAGCTCGCGCTTGGGCACCATCACCAGCCCCGCGCACGCCGACAGGCCCGACAGCGCGGCAGTGGTCGCCGCGATCGCCTCCTCGACCGGGCCGCCATTGCCCGCCAGCGCGCGCGCCTCGATCTGCGCCCGCTCGTCCGCGGTCGGCACGTGCGCCTGCATCATGCCGTCGACGAACAATCGCAGCCCGCGCTCGGTCGGCACCCGCCCCGCCGAGGTATGCGGCGACCCGAGCAGCCCCAGCGCCTCCAACTCCCCCATGACGTTGCGGATCGACGCGGGCGACAGCCCGATCCCCGACTGGGCCAGCGTCTTGGACCCGACCGGCGCGCCCGATTGCAGATAGCCGTCCACCACCGCGCGAAAGATCTCGCGCGCGCGGTCGGTCAGCTCGGCGACGGGCGGGGCGGGCATGACCGGACTGTAGGGCCTCGCGTCGCCCCGACCAAGCCTTAGGCGCTGGCGCCCGCCCGGCCGCGGCGGTAGGCAGGGCTCCGTCACTTCAAGGAGAGTTGAATGCGCCCCAGCGGCCGCAGTCCCGACCAGATGCGCCCCATCACCGTCGAGCCCCGCTTCACCCGCCATGCCGAGGGCTCGGTGCTGATCGGCTTCGGCGATACCAGGGTGCTGGTCACCGCGTCCGTCGAGGAACGGGTGCCCCCGTTCCTGCGCGGCAAGGGCGAGGGCTGGGTGACCGCCGAATACGGCATGCTCCCCCGCGCGACCCACACCCGCGGCAGCCGCGAGGCGGCCAAGGGCAAGCAGTCGGGCCGGACGCAGGAGATCCAGCGGCTGATCGGGCGCTCGCTGCGCGCGGTGGTCGACCTCAAGGCGCTGGGCGAACGCCAGATCGTGATCGACTGCGACGTGATCCAGGCCGATGGCGGCACCCGCACCGCGTCGATCTCGGGCGGCTGGATCGCGCTCAGGCTCGCGGTCGACGGGTTGCTGCGCGACGGCAAGCTCGCCGCCGACCCGATCCGGCAGAAGGTCGCGGCGATCAGCTGCGGCATCTGCAACGGCACGCCGGTGCTCGACCTCGACTATCCCGAGGACTCCGCCGCCGACGCCGACGCCAATTTCGTGCTGCTCGAGAATGGCCACATCGCCGAGGTGCAGGCGACCGCGGAAGGCGCCACCTATGACGAGGAGGCGCTGCTTCGCCTCCTTCGCCTCGCCCGGATCGGCTGCGCGGACATCTTCCGCGCGCAGGACGCGGCGGTGCAATGAGCGACGACGCCCCCGCCCCCCAGGCGATCCGCAAGCTCGCCCCCGGCCGCCTCGTCATCGCCAGCCACAATGCCGGCAAGGTGCGCGAGATCGCCGCGCTGCTCGCACCCTACGGCATCGACACCGTGTCGGCGGCGGAACTCGACCTGCCCGAACCCGAGGAAACCGGCACCACCTTCTTCGCCAATGCCGAGCTCAAGGCGCGCTCGGCGGCCGACCTGTCGGGCCTGCCCGCGCTCGCCGACGACAGCGGGCTGTGCGTGGAGGCGCTGAACGGCGATCCGGGCGTGTTCACCGCCAACTGGGCGGAGACCCCGGCGGGCCGCGACTGGCAACTCGCGATGCGCAGGGTCGAGGATGCGCTCGCCGCCAAGGGTCCGGACACCAGCCGCGACGCCCATTTCGTCTGCGTCCTCGCGCTCGCCTGGCCCGACGGGCATGTCGAATGGTTCGAAGGGCGCGCCGACGGCACCCTCACCTGGCCGCCGCGCGGAACCGTCGGCTTCGGCTACGACCCGGTGTTCGTGCCGCTGGGCGACACCCGCAGCTATGCCGAGCTCGACCCGGCCGAAAAGCACCGCATCAGCCACCGGGCCGCCGCCTTCGAAAAGCTGGTTGCAGCGGTGTTCTGAACCCGGCGCGGACCGCGCTCACCCCTTGTGCCGGGTCCGCTCCGCCCCCGCCAGCAGCGCCGCGACCCCCTCGCGCTCGAAGGCGAGGGTGGCGCGGATCTGCCGGGTCATGTCGAGCATTGCGGGCTTGTACGCCTCCCACCGGCCGAGCACGTCCGTGCTGCTCCAGCGCTTCAGATAGTCCTGGAACGCCTCGCCCGCGCCGATGCACCGCGCCGCCATCGCGCGTGCCTGCGCGGAGCGGACGGGATCGCCCCGCGCGATCATCGGCTCGAAGATCTCGCTGTGCTTGAACACCTGATAGGCGCGAAGCTGCCGCGCCACCGTCCAGCGCGCCCGCGCGAGCGGGATGCACGCCCGCCCCGGATCGCACTCGACCAGCGTGGTCGCCATGTCGATCGTCGCCAGGATCGCGGACTGGTGGCGGTTGAGGCTGGCAAGCACGGCATCGGTCTTCATGCCCCGCCTGTCGGCCGCGCGGGTTTATCACAGGTTATCGCCCCGTTCCGGTTGCGATGGAACCGATTACGTTACGGAAACCGTGCCGATCCCAACCAGCCATGAGCGCAATCCGGCTGCCGCGCGACGATACCCGCCCGGCGCCGAGGCAGGCGCGGGCGCCTCGATCCCGCCCGGCACGGCGCCGGGCCAGGCCCGCCTAATCGCGCGCGGTCCGCATCGCCGCTCCTGCGACCGCCGGTGCCCCCGCCACCAGCAGCAGCGACACCGCCGCCAGCAGCTTCCACGCCCCCGCGCCGCCGCCCGCGCCGAAGATCAGCAGCGGCAGCGCCAGCGGCAGCATGACGAGGCCCGCCACCGCCCCCGCCCCGCGCAGGCCCGCGGTCAGCGCCGCGGTCGTCACCCCCAACGCCGCCAGCCCCGGCGTTCCCGCCAGCAGCGCGAGCTCCAGCCGCGCCAGCGCCCCCGCATCGAGGTCGAACAGCGCCCCCGCCACCAGCGTCGCGGCCATCAGCGCGGGTGCGAATCCCAGCCAGTGCGCGCCGATCTTGGCCGCGGCGATCGCGGTTTCCGACCAGCCGGCCAGCACCAGCTGGTCGACCACACCCGCCTCCAGGTCGGGCGCCACCAGCCGTTCGACCGGCAGCAGCGCCGCGAGCAGCGCCGCCGCCCACACTACCCCGCCGCCGACCCGCCGCAACAGCGCCGCATCGGGGCCGATCGCAAAGGGGAACAGGATCGCCACCAACAGGAAGAACACCACCGGCGCGACCAGCCCGCCGCTGCTCCAGGCGCGACGCAGGTCGCGCGCGATCAGCCCGATCCCCGTCATCGCCCGCCCATCATCGCCCGCCCGTCACAGCGTCACCGCCGCCGCATCGGGCATCGCCACCGGCTGATGCGTCGCGACCGCCACCGTGCCGCCCTGCGCCCGGTGTCGCGCGATCTCCCCTTCCAGCACCGCGCGCGCCGCGGTGTCGAGCCCGTTGGCCGGCTCGTCGAGCAGCCACAGCCGCGCCGTTCCCGCGGTCGCGCGCGCCAGGTTGGCGCGCTGGCGCTGCCCCGTCGACAACAGCCGTACCGGCACGGGCGCCAGCGCCCCCAGCGCCCAGCGATCGAGCGCAGCCGGGGCCGCGTCGCGCCCGGTCCACTGCCCGATCGCGCGAACAAGCGGCAGTTCCTCGTCCAGCGCCGCGCGCGCGTCCGCCAGCGCCGCTGGCACCCGCTCCACCGTTCCGGCGGCGGGCGCGAGCAGGCCGGCGGCGATCCGGAGCAGGCTCGACTTGCCCGCGCCGTTGGCGCCGGTCACCACCAGCGCGTCGCCGGGGGCGAGCGTCAGGTCGAGCGCTTCGAACAGCAGCCGCCCGCCCCGGCGGCAGGCGACGCCGCGGAACGCCAGCGGGGTCATGCCTCGTCCGCCGCGTCTTCCAGCGCGTGCATGTCGGCATCGGACAGGCCGAAATGATGGCCGATCTCGTGGATCACGACATGGCGGACCAGATCGTCCAGCCGCACCCCCGTGTCGATCCATTCGTCCAGGATCGCGCGCCGGTACAGGCGGATGCGGTCGGGCAACTGGCCCGACTCGCCCGCCTTCTCCCCCACCGGCAACCCCTGATAGGTGCCGGTCAGGTCTAGCGGATGCGCGATGCCTAGGTCCGCCAGCGTCGCGTCGTCGGCCCATTCATCGACATGGAGCACCACCTCGCCCAAATGCGCGCGGAACTCGGGCGGCAGCGCGGCGATCGCGGCCCGGGCGCACGCCTCCATCCACGCCGCGTCGGGCGCCGGTTCGCCCGATGCCGCGTCGTCGCGCGGCCGATCCGGTGCTTGCCGCCCCATGCTTCAGGCCATAGGCGGTCCCGCGAAAGGATGCGACCATGATCGAGCCGCTGGACGACACCGAACGCGCCGACGCGCTGGACGGCCTGCCCGACTGGGACCATGACGACGCCCGCGACGCGATCACCCGCAAGGTGATGTTCGCCGACTTCGCCGAAGCGTTCGGCTTCATGGCCCGTGTCGCGCTAATCGCAGAAAAGATGGATCACCATCCCGAATGGCGCAACGTCTGGAACCGGGTCGACATCCTGCTGACCACCCATGACGCCGGCGGCCTCAGCCACCGCGACATCGAACTCGCCGCCGCGATCGACGCGATTCTCGATGGATAGGCCCGCGTCGTCCCGGCCATCCCGCCACCGTCGGGCAGCCGCGCGACTCCAGCCCGGCGGCGGATGATCGCCGTCAGATCCGGCTGCGCCGCATGGTCGTGCGTAGCCGTCCCGGCATCCACCGCGCCGCAAAGGTCAGCCGCCGCGCGGTCGGGCCGACCGGCACCAGCAGGCGCTCGCCATGCACCGCCGCCCAGGCCGCATCGGCCACGTCCTCGGGCGACGTCAGCTCCAGCCCCGCGCCCGTCACCGTTTCGCGGATCGACCGGTTCGATCCCTCGGGAGTCCCGTCGATCAGCGGCGTGTCGATGAAACCGGGCACCAGGCCGCGCACCCGGATGCCGTCGCGGTGCCATTCGCCGTCCAGCGCCTCGGTCAGCGCGCGCACCGCGAACTTGGTCGCCGAATAGGTCGCCAGTCCCGCCGACCCGTAGATGGCGGACGCGGACGCGGTGTTGAGCAGGCACGATCCCGGCGTACGCTTCAGGAACGCGTGGCCGATCTTGGCACCGTTCAGCACCCCCATCAGGTTGACCGCGACCGTCCGGTCGATTCCTTCCCACGACGCATCCGCCAGCGCGCCGCCCAACGGCACCCCGGCATTGTTGAACAGCACGTCGAGTCGCCCGCCCGACCCTTGGGTGAACGCGTCGAGCGCCGCCGCCCAGCCGTCGCGGTCGCGCACGTCGAGCCGGTGGATCGAATGCGGCGCCCCGCCCAGCGTCGCCGCGGTGCCCTCCATCCCCGCCGCGTCGATGTCGGCGATCCCGATCCGCCACCCCTCGCCGGCGAAGCGCCGCGCCGTTGCCCGCCCGATCCCGGACCCCGCGCCGGTGATGAAGATCGCCCTGGTATCGCTCATGCCCGCGATCCTGACCGATCCCGCGTGCCCGCGCCAGCCGTCAGAAGAACAGCTTGCGCACCGACAGCCGGACGCTGCGGCCCAGCGGGTCGAGATAGGCCGGCTGGAACCCGATCGGGGTCGCGCCGGCGGCGTCGGTTACCTGCTGGCGGGTGTTGAACAGGTTGTCGATCGACACCGCCAGCCGCATCCCCCGCGCCCAGGGATGCGCGCGCACCAGGTCGAGCCGCTGCCCCAGATCGGCGAACAGGCGCAGGTTGGCGGTGGCGAGGTCGCCGAAGCGGAGCGCGTTGGGCACCTGCACGGTGCCGCCGTTGACGGTGGTGGCGCTGCGGTAGTTCGCCGACAGCCGGACGCCGACCCCGTTGTTCGAATAGCCGGCCTGCGCCTCCAGCTCGTGCCGCGACGAGCCGCCGGTCTGGCCGATCGCATCGCCGTCCAGCAGGTCGAGCAGCGGCCCGCCGTCCGCCACCAGTACCCGGTCGGTGAAGCGCCAGCTATGATACAGCGCGAACTGGATGCGCCCGCCGCCCTGGCCCCCTCGCCCTCCTCCGAACCCGCCTCCGCCAAAACCGCCCCCGCCCGGTCCCCCGCCGAAACCACGCCCGCCAAAGCTCCCGCGTTCACCCTGCAGCGCCGGTGCGGGTGCCGCGGGGGCGGTGCCGGGCGTTCCCGCCTGGGGTGCCTCGCCCGGCGCGGTGCCCGTCGCCGGGGCCGGCTGACCGCCTTCCTGCTGCCCCCCGCCCCGCCGTCCGCCCGGCGGCCTCAGCCCCGCGAACGGATTGGGACCGGTGCCCGCGCGGAACGCCTCGAACTGCTTCTGCAACGCCGACCGGATCGGCCGCGACCAGTTGAAGCCGTAACGCAACTGCGACCGCTCGCTCCGCGCGAAGTTGATCGGCCGGGTGTCGAGCCGCACCAGCGCACCCTCGACCCGCGTGAACCGGTCGGGAAACGCCGCCTCGATCGCCGCGGTCGGGGTCGGGAACGCCGCGATCGGATCGTCGACGCGGTTGCGGGTATAGTCCGCGGTCAGCGTGAAGTCGGCCGCGGACCACGGCTTCAGCGTCAGCCCGACCTTGGTCGCGTGGCGGTTGTTCTCGATCAGCCCCGTATTGCCGCCGCTGATCGTGGTCACGGTGGCGGTGGTGCCCGCGACATAGTCGAACACGCGGACATTGGGGGTGGTGACCAGCGGATTGCCGAGCTGCGCCGCGCTGGGCGCGTTCTCCTCGTCGGTCCACGACGCGATCAGGCGCACCCCCGTCACCGGGGACCAGTTGACGCCATAGCCGAGCGTGGTCAGCGTCCCGAAGTCCGACAGGTGGTCGACTGCCGCGTTGCCGTTCAACGACAGCTGCCCCAGCCACGGCAGCACGTCCGCGCGCGCGCTGGCGATCGGCAGGTCGATATTGGCCTGCCCGTTGGCGATGTCGCGAGAGATCCGGCCGGGGGTGACGATCCCGCCCCGGAACGACCGGCTGTTGAGGTCGCTGGTCTCCACCCCCGCCCGGATGCTGGTGTTGACCGGCCCCGCCGGCAGCCGGAACGGACTGCCAAAGGCCAGCGCGTCCACCTGCCCGCTGCTCGACACCGACCGCGCGCGATTGCCCGGGCTCGCACCGACCAGGTCGGGACCCAACGGCCCGAACGGATTGGCGGCGGCATCGCCCGCCAGGATGCGCGCCTGCAACCCGCTCGCGTCCACCCCCGTCTCGGTAAAGGTGCGGCTGTCCACCCGGTCATAGGCGCCGATCACCGACCAGTTCCACGTCCCCGCCTGCCCGTTCAGCGTCGTGCCCAGATGCCCGGTGATCGCCCGGTTGCGCTGTTCCAGCGGGTCGAACGGCTCGCCCAGCGCACGCACGACGCTGGTCGCAGTCGCAAAGGGGCTGAACGGATTGCCCTGCGGCAGCGCCAGGGTGACCGTCGGCAGTCCGTTGAGGCTGCGGCTGCTGGTCACGTCGAGCCGGCCGTTGATCGTCGCGTTGACCGGCCCGATCGGGCGGGCGACGATCGCGTTCGCCCCGAACGCCTGCGATCCCGACAGCAGGGTCCGGAAGGGCGTCGGGTCGGTCGCGGTCTGGGGCGTCCCCGCAAACTGCGCCAGCCCCACCGGGCCGCCCGCCGCCGCCGCCGGCACCCCCGCCAGCACCGATCCGTCCGCGCCCAGCACGTTGCCCGCCAGCGATGCGGTGCCCGGCGCGAAGCTCACCCCCCGCTCCGCCTCGGTCAGTGGCGTGCTCGTCGTGTAGCTCAGGTGCAGGTTCGCCCGCGTGTCGCGCGCGATGGTGAGCAGGTCCAGCTCGCCCTGCGGCGTGTTTCGCCCGCCGCCCGTGGCGATCCGGTCGGACGCTTCGGCGGTGGCGGCGCGGAAGCGGCGGCGGAGCACGAAGTTCACCACCCGCTGATCGGCGCGATAGCCGTATTTCAGCGCCACTTCCTCGGGCAGCACGTCGACCCGCGCGATCGCCTCGGTCGGCAGGTCGCGGATCTCCTGAAAGCCCGAGATGCGTCGCCCGTTGAGCAGCACCACCGGCGCGCCCCCGGCGCCGCGCCCGCTTCCCGTCTGCGGCGCAAGCTCGGTCAGCAGTTCCGCGACCGAGTTGACGCCATAGGAGCGGATATCGGCCGGGCCCAGCTGCACCTCGGGCGGGATGTCGCCGACCACCGATCCGGGCAGGTTGCGGGTGCCCGTCACGATGATGTCGGGCTCGGGGGCCTCGTCCTCGCCCGCGACCGCCACGCCACCGCTTCCCTGCCCCTGGCCGCGGGCCTGCCCGGCATCGGCCTGGGTCGCGGCGGTCGGTGCGGGATCCGCAGCCGGGGCGGACGGTGCCAGCGCGGGATCGGCGGCGGGCGCGACCGGCGCCTCGGCGGTGGGCGGCTCCACCCGCGGGCGCTCGGCCGCCGGTCGCTCGGCCGGGGCGGGCTGCTGCTGCGCCGCCGCGCTTGCCGGCAGCACCGCCACCGAAACCAGCCACACCGCCCTGCGCATACGCCACTCCATCCCGAACAGCGGCGCGCCTAGGCGGCAATTGTCGCACAATTATGCCGGGGCGCCGCCGCCGCCGCGCAGGTACGGCAGCAGCGCCGAGAAGTCCCGCCCGCCCTCGCCCGCCCCGGCCAGCGCCTCGTACAATTGGCGGGCGCGATCCCCCATCGGCACCGGCGAGCCCGCGTCGTGCGCCGCCTCCACTGCCAGCCGCAGGTCCTTGAGCATCAGCGCACCTGCGAACCCGCCCTGATAGTCGCGGTCGGCGGGTGTTTCCGGCCCGACGCCGGGAACGGGGCAATAGCTCGTCATCGACCAGCTCTGCCCCGACGAGACCGACGCGATATCGTAGAACGCCTGCGCGTCGAGCCCCAGCCGCTCGGCGAGCAGGAACGCCTCGCACGTCGCCGCCATGGTCGCGCCCAGGATCATGTTGTTGCAGATTTTCGCCGCCTGCCCCGCGCCCGGCGCCCCCGCATGGATCACCGCGCGGCCCATCGCCGACAGGTACGGCTCGGCCAGCGCGAACGCCTGGTCGCTCCCGCCGACCATGAAGGTCAGCGCGCCGGACGCCGCCGCCGCGATCCCGCCCGACACCGGCGCATCGACCGGGTGGAGCCCCAGCCCGCTCGCCCGCGCCGCCACCTCGCGCGCGGTGGCGACGTCGATCGTCGACGAGTCGATCAGGACCGCGCCGGGTGCCGCAACGGCGCACACCGCCTCGTACACCTCCGCCACATGGCGTCCCGCGGGCAGCATGGTAACAATCGCCTCGGCCCCGTCCGCCGCCGCCGCCGCGGTGTCCGCCCGCAGGCATCCGGCACCCTCCGCCCGCACCAGCGCGTCGGCGGACAGATCGAACGCACGCACGTCATGCCCCGCCTTCGCCAGGTTGGCAGCCATCCCGCCGCCCATGTTGCCCAGCCCGATGAATGCGACGCGTGCCATGCTAACGCTTCCTCATGATGATGGTGGCGCCACCCGCGCCGAGCAAAAGGGCGACCACCGCCACTGGTGCGACGAACAGCGTCGTCATGCCCGCCAATTGGGCCGCCAACGCGACATCCAGCCCGCCCAGCGCGAGCAGGAGGAACAACCCTGCGGCCACGGCCATCAACATGGCCGCGCCCGCCCGAACCGGATACCGCCGCCCCGCTGCCCCGACCAGCAACGCCGCCAGACCGACGATCAGCGCGAGCAGTTGCAGGGACTCGCCGTAACCGTCCATCCTACCGCCCCGTCCACTTCCCCGGCCGCTTCTCGACGAACGCCGCCATTCCCTCGGCCTGGTCTGCGGTTCCGAACAGCCCGTGGAACAGCCGCCGTTCGAACTGCACGCCCGCGCTCAGCCCGGTCTCATAGGCGGCGTTCACCATCTCCTTGTTCGCCAGCACCGCCAGCGGCGCCATCCCCGCGATCGTCGCGGCGGTACGCACGGCCTCCTCCACCAGATCGTCCGCGGGCACCACGCGCGCGACCAGCCCGGCGCGTTCGGCCTCGGCGGCGTCCATCATCCGGCCGGTCAGGCACAGCTCCATCGCCTTGGCCTTGCCCACCGCACGCGCCAGCCGCTGCGACCCGCCCATCCCCGGCGTCACCCCCAGCTTGATCTCGGGCTGCCCGAACTTCGCGCTGTCGGCCGCCAGGATGAAGTCGCACATCATCGCCAGCTCGCACCCGCCGCCCAGCGCATAGCCCGCCACCGCCGCGATCACCGGCTTGCGGGTCGCCGCGAACCGGTCCCACCCGGCGAAGAAGTCGTGCGCGTACATGTCGGCGAAGCCTTGCGCCTGCATCTCCTTGATGTCCGCCCCGGCGGCGAACGCCTTAGCGCTGCCGGTCACCACCGCGCACCCCAGTTCGGGATCCCCGTCCAGCCCGCGCATCGCGTCGAGCAGGTCGGCCAGCACCTGGCTGTTGAGCGCGTTGAGCGCCCCCGGCCGGTTCAGCGTCACCAACAGCACCCGCCCGCGCCGCTCGGTCAGGATCGTTTCGTAGTTCATTACATCACCCCTGTTGTGCTCCCGCGCAGGCGGGGGTTCAGACCGGGTTCCCGCCTCTCGCGGGAACACATCTCACGCCGGCGTCCACTCCTCGTCCGGGGGCAGCGGCGCGAAGATACGGTCGATCAGATGGTCCGACACCGCCTCGGGCGTCGCCGGGTCCCAGCAGGGCGACCCGTCCTTGTCGACGATCACCGCGCGCACCCCCTCGGCGAAGTCGGCTCGCTGGACGACGCGGCAGGCCACGGCATATTCGGCCCGCATCTCGTCCTCGAACGTGCCCACGCTGCGCGCGTCGAGCACCAGCTTGAGCGCCACCTTGCAGGCCTGGGGCGATTTGGTCCGGATCACCGCCAGCGTCTCCGCCGCGAAATCGCCGCCGTCCGCCGCCAGCGCCGCGATGATGTCCTCCAGCCGGTCCGACGCGAACAGCCGGTCGATCGCGGGCGCATGCGCTAGGATCGGTGCCTCGCCCGCCGGCTGACCCGCCTCGTCCAGCACCGCCCCGATGTCCTGCGGCCGTTCGGCGATCCGCGCCTTGGCGGCGTCGATCCCGGCGCTGTCGATCAGGTGCGTCGCAAGCCCCAGCGCCAGGCACTCCGCCCCGTTCAGTCGATGCCCGGTCACCGCCAGGAACTCGCCCATCCGCCCCGGCAGCCGCGACAGGTACCAGCCGCCGCCGACATCGGGGAACAGGCCGATGCCGGTTTCCGGCATCGCGAATTTCGTGTTCTCCGTCGCGACCCGGTATCGCGCCGGCATCGCGATCCCGACGCCCCCGCCCATTGTCACCCCGTCCATGAACGCCGCGATCGGCTTGGGATAGGTGAACAACCGGTGGTTCATCCGGTACTCGGTCCGGAAGAACTCGCGCGCCGCCGCCCCGTCGCCCGCGCCCGATTCGGCCAGCATCCGAATGTCCCCGCCCGCGCAGAACCCCCGGGACAATCGGGGGTCGCCGTCCGGCGAGGGCGCATGGTCGATGACGATCGCCTCGACCGCCGCGTCCCCGCGCCACGCCTCCAGCGCGTCGAGCACGCCCGCACACATCGCCGGGTTGAGCGCGTGGAGCGCCCTGGGGCGGTTCAACCGGATCCGCCCGACCCGCCCGTCGACCAGGGTGAGAAGGTCGCTCACGCACCACCTCCCCGGCACGGGGAGGGGGACCAGCGAAGCCGGTGGAGGGGCGCTTCAGCGAGCGAGAAGGCGTGGGGCGATGCCCCTCCGGCGCCTGCTTCGGCCCGCCTCCGCGTGCCGGGGACGTTCGCAAGCCCCCTCACCTCACCAGCTCCCGCCCGACGATCATCCGCATCACCTGGTTGGTCCCTTCCAGGATCGAATGGACGCGCAGGTCGCGCCAAAACCGCTCGATCGGATAGTCCATCAGGTATCCGTAGCCGCCGTGCAGTTGCAGCGCCCGGTCGACGACGGCGGACCCGGTATCGGTCGCCAGCCGCTTCGCCATCGCGGCAAACCGCGTCCGGTCGGGCGCCCCCGCGGTCACCTTGGCCGCCGCGAGATACAGCAGCGCCCGCGCCGCTTCCAGCTCGGTCGCCATGTCGGCCAGCGTGAACTGGGTGTTCTGGAACTCCGCCAGCGCCTTGCCGAACTGCCGCCGGTCCTTCACGTAACCGACCGACTCGTCCAGGCACCGCTGCGCGCCCCCCAGCGAGCACGCACCGATGTTCAGCCGGCCGCCGTCCAGCCCCGACATCGCGATCCGGAATCCTTCGCCCAGGCTCCCGACCAGGTTCTCGGCCGGCACGAACACGTCCTCCAGGATCACCTGCGCGGTGGGCTGCGAATGCCAGCCGAGCTTGCGCTCGTTCGCGCCGAAGCTGACGCCGGGCATGTCGTGGTCGATCACCAGGCACGATATGCCCTTGGCGCCTTCCTCCCCGGTCCGCACCATGGTCACATAGACGTCGTTGGCGCCCCCGCCCGAGATGAACTGCTTGGTCCCCGTCACCCGCCAGCCGCCGTCGACCGCCACCGCGCGGGTCTTCAGCGCCGCCGCGTCCGACCCCGACGACGGCTCGGTCAGGCAATAGCTCGCGATCCGGTCCATCGTCACCAGCGAGGGCAGGTACTTGTCCTTGACCGTCGCCGACCCGTACCGGTCGATCATCCATGCGGCCATGTTGTGGATCGAGATGAATGCGGAGGTGGACGGGCAGCCATAGGCCATCGCCTCCATGATGAGCGCCGCCTCCAGCCGCCCCAGCGCGATCCCGCCCGATGCCTCGCTGACATAGATCGCGGCGAACCCCAGCTCGGCCGCCGCCCGGATCGTGTCGACGGGAAAGATGTGCTTCTCGTCCCACTCCGCCGCATGGGGCGTGATCCGGTCGGCGGTGAAGCGGCGCGCCAGCTCCTGGATCTCGCGCTGGTCGTCCGTCAGGTCGAACTGGTCGGTCATGCTTGGTCCCTATCGGCGGCCAGCCACGCGCGGGCCGCCGCCTTGTCGAGAAATACCTTGAGCCCGGGCACCGCCATGGTGCGCTCGGCCTGTTTCTTAGCGAGCGATCCGCCCACCACGATCGCGGTGCGTCCGCGGTGTAGTTGCGCGCCCTTGCGGGTCAGCGTCTCGAACCCGGCCGCGACATCGGGCGCCTGGACGGGAAAGCCGGTGGCATCGCTCAGGATGTCGTACGGCTTGTGCCTCAGTCCGAGCTTGCCCGTCTCCAGCGCGATCCGCGCGCCGAAAGCGGCCAGCGTCGCCTTGGTCCAGAACCCCGCGATCCGCATGTGCAGGATGCCGCTGGCCTCGTCGAACCGCACCTCGAACGCGGGCGTCTCGCTCATCCGGGACACCGGGTGTAGCGCAGCGTCTGCGCCGGGTCGCTTTCCTCGCGTACCAGCGTCCGGCCCTCGTCCAGCAGCTGCATCGTCGTCCGCTTGGTCCATTGCTGGCCCTCGCCGGTGAAGGCGATCTCGGCGACCAGCCGCGTGGGCGTGGCCTGCTCGATCCGGCTCGGGCGACCGCGCGATTCGTAGAACACGACGCGCCCGGGCTCGACCGCCATCAGCCCCTTGGCATCGTCGCGTGCCGGGTCGCAGTCGTCGGCCCCCAGTCCCCAGCGCCCCTGGAACACGGTCGGAAAGCCGCCTGCCGCGACCGGGGTCGGGCTGGCGGCGGCGGGCAGCGGGATCACGCTGTTGCCCGGGTCGATTGTCGCGTTGTCGGGAATCGGCTCGACGGTGGTCGACGCCTCGTCCGCCGAATTGTTGCCCGCCTCCTCGCCACCGCCGCCACAGGCACCGAGGAACAGCAGGGGGGCCAGGAAAAGTGCGCGCATGCCGATCATCCCATCGTGGGTATCACGAACGCATCCTGGACGCGCGAAGGTCCGCCGTCCTCGCTGCCGCGGGACAGGTCGCCGGTGCCGTCGGGCCAGCGCTGGGTCACCGTCTTGACCCGCGTCCAGAAGCGCACGCCCTCCATCCCGTGCTGGTTGTGGTCGCCGAACGCGGACCTCTTCCACCCGCCGAAGCTGTGATAGGCGACCGGCACCGGGATCGGCACGTTGATCCCGACCATGCCGACGTTGACGCGGGCGGCGAACTCGCGCGCGGCATGGCCGTTGCGGGTAAAAATCGCGACCCCGTTCCCATATTGGTGCTCGCTCGGCAGCCGCACCGCCGTCTCGAAATCGGGCGCGCGGACGATCTGCAGCACGGGGCCGAAGATCTCCTCCCGGTACGCGCTCATCTGCGGCGTCACCCGGTCGAACAGCGTCGGGCCGACGAAGAACCCGCCCTCATGCCCCTGCAGGGTGAAGCCGCGCCCGTCGACCACCAGCTCGGCGCCCTCGTCGACCCCGGTCTGGATCCACTGCTCGACCTTGGCCTTGTGCGCCGCATTGACCACCGGGCCGTAATGCGCCTCGGCATCGGTCGACACGCCCACGCGCAGCGCCTCGATCGCGGGGATCAGCTTGTCGCGCAGCGCATCGGCGGTGCGATCCCCCACCGGCACCACCACCGGCAGCGCCATGCACCGTTCGCCCGCGCTCCCGAACGCCGCGCCGGCCAGGTCGGCGACCACCTGATCGAGGTCCGCGTCGGGCATGACGATGCCATGGTTCTTGGCCCCGCCCATCGCCTGGACGCGCTTGCCCGCCGCGACGCCCTGGCGATAGACATAGTGCGCGATATCGGACGACCCGACGAAGCTCACCGCCGCAATCCCCGGATGGTCGAGGATCGCGTCCACCACCGCCTTGTCGCCATGGACGACCTGGAGGATGCCTTCGGGCGCCCCCGCCTCCCGCATCAGCTCGGCAAGGCGAACGGGGACGGACGGATCGCGCTCCGATGGCTTGAGGATGAAAGCGTTGCCGCACGCGATCGCGACCCCGAACATCCACATCGGGATCATTGCGGGGAAGTTGAACGGGGTGATCCCCGCCCCCACGCCCAGCGGCGTCCGCATCGAATAGACGTCGATCCCCGGCCCCGCGCCCGGCGTGTATTTGCCCTTCAGGAGGTGCGGCACCCCGCAGGCGAACTCGATCACGTCCAGCCCGCGCTGGATGTCGCCCCTGGCGTCCGCGATCACCTTGCCGTGCTCGGACGACAGGAGGTGCGCGAGCACCTCCATGTCGCGCTCGACCAGTTCCTTGAACCGGAACATCACCCGCGCGCGCTTCTGCGGGTTGGTCGCGGCCCAGCCGGGCTGCGCGGCCTGCGCGGCGGCAACCGCACGGTCCACCGCCGCCGCATCGCCCAGCGTCACCCGCGCCTGCACCGCCCCGCTGTTCGGGTCGAACACGTCGCCGAACCGCGAGGCCCCGCCGCCGGCCCCGCCGACGATCAGGTGGTCGATCTGCCGCATCGCTCTCTCCTTGATGGGACAGGCTCTGGCGCAGCGGCGCGGGCGAGGCAACCCGGAATGGTAACAGATGCGACGATCGGGGGCGTTCGCACGAACGCCCCCGTCGACCGCCTCACCCGCTGCGCTGTCCGTTCAACGGAAAGCTGCCGAACGCGCCCGCGCCCACCGTCCCGGTGAGCCGGTCGCCCTCCGCGGTCGCCTGGCAGTCGAGCGTCATCGGCATCGGCACCGACACCTGCTGCTTCCAGCTGATCGTGTCGCCCGCCACCTCGCCCGCGATGTCCGCCGATCCCATCGCGCCGGACCCGGTGCCGGTAAAGGTCGATCCCTCGCTCCGGACGGTCAGCGTCAGCTTCTGGTCGCCCAGCGGTGATTTCACGGTGCAGTCCCAGCTGCCGTCGACATTGGCCATGCAAAAGTCTCCTTATCGGGCGCCGGCGCCGGCCGCGGCGGGAGCCGCCCCGGCCACGGCCGCCGCGGGCACTACCTCCACCGGCAGGCCCAGCGCGTCAAGCTGCGGCCGGACCTTGGCGGCATCGCCCACCACCACCCAGGCCATCTTCGCCGGGTCGATCGTCGCCTTGGCCGCTGCCTGCAGCTCGGCCAGGGTCAGCTTGCGGTACCGTCCGCTGACGGTGGCGTAGTAGTCGTCGGGCCGCTTGTAGAGGTCGTTCTGCTGCAACGCCGCCAGCACCACCGCCGACGTCTCGAACCGCCCCGGCAGTTCCAGGATCGCGCCGTTCACCGCCAGCCCGAACTCGTCGGCGGTCATCGGCTTGGCACCCACGAACTGCGCCACGTCGTCGCGCGCCGATGCCAGCGACGGCCCGGTCTTGTCGGCCTGCACGCCCGCGGAAATGACATAGGGCGCGGCGAACTCGGCGGTGCTGAACCGGCCGCTCGCACCATAGGACCAGTGCTTCTGCTCGCGCAGGTCCATGTTGATCCGGGACAGGAAGCTGCCCCCCAGCGCGTCGTTGACCGTGTTGACCGCGAGCAGGTCGTCCGTGCCCTTCAACCCCGTGCGCTGGACGCCATAGATCACCGACTGCGGGCTGTCGGGCCGGTCGACCAGGAACACCTTGGGGGCGAGCGCGGGCTGGGTCGCGGGAAAGCTCTTGGCCCCCGCCGCCCCGGTCGCCGTCCAGTCGCCGAACCGCGCATCCAGCGCCGCCCTGACCTCGGCGAGCGACCGGTCGGACACGACGAACAGCTTGGCCTTGTCCGGCCGGAACCATGCCTGCTGGAACGCCTTGAGGTCCGCCGGGGTCAGCGCCGCCACCGCCGCCGGGTCGCCGCCGCCCTGCGCCTTTTCGTACGGAGTGCCTCCGCCCGCGACGCGCGCGACCATGCGCGCGCCCAGCCCGTTGGGATTGGTCAGTTCCTGCTGGATCCCCGCCACCGCCTGCGCCTTGAAGCGCGCGACTTCGGCGGGGGCATAGGCCGGGCGCCGCGCGATCTCGGCGAACAGGTCCAGCGCGGGCGACAGGTTCGCGGTCGGCACGCTCATCGACACGGTGGACCGGTCGTTGCTGCTGCCGCCGCCGATCTGCATCCCCAGCCGCTCGCGCGCTTCGGCGATCTGGGTCGCGTCATAATGCTCGGTTCCCTCGTCGAGCATGTTGAGCGCCACCGCCTGGGTGCCCAGCTTGCCCGCCACGTCCGCGGCATAGCCCGCGTCGAAGCTCAGCACCGCCTGCGTCACCGGCACCGCGGTCCGCTGCGCATAGACCAGCTCGATCCCGTTGCTCAGCCGGGCGCGCTCGACGGTCGGAAAGGTCAGGTCGGCGACCTGACCGACCGCCGGAATGGCCCCGCGCGTCGGCTTGACCGGCTGCTCGGGCGCGGCTGCCACCTCCGCCTTGGCGGGCACCTGCGCCTCGGCATAGGCATCGCGCGCACCCGGCTCGACATTGACCGCCAGCACCGGCCGGGTCAGCCATTTGGCCGTCGCCGCCCTGACGCTTGCCGGCGTCTGCCGCGCAAGCTCGGCGAGCTGTTTCTTGTAGAAGCCGGGATCGTTCGAATACAGCGCCCCCTCGGCCAGCGCGACCGCCTTGCCGCCGAACCCGCCCACCGCTTCCAGCCCGCGGACGCGGCCTGCGACCTGGGTCGTCACCACCCGGCCCACCTCGTCCGCGGTCGGGCCGGTGCGCAGGAAGTCGGCGGTGACCGCGTCCAGCCGCCTGGCCGCCACCGCCGGGTCGACACCCGGACGGACCAGCCCGTTGATCTGGAACATCCCGATCTGCGAGAACGCGCTGTTGTTGACGCTGACCTGGGTGAACAGCTTCTCCTTGCGCACCAGGATCGTGTCCATCCGTGACGAGGCGAGCCCGCCCAGCACGCCCGCCGCGACCTCCAGCCCGGCGGAATCGGGATCGTTCAGCCCCGGCACCGCCCAGTTGCGCGAGATCATCGTCGCGGCGACGCGATCCTTCAACACCACCGTCTGCGCACTCGGCAATGTCGGCACCGGCGCCTGCGGCAGGACGCTCTTGGGGCCTGCCTTGATCGGTCCGAAATACTTCTCCACCAGCGGCCGCGCGCCCGCGACGTCGATGTCGCCGGCCAGCACTAGCACCGCATTGTTGGGCCCGTAATGACCCCGGAACCAGTTCTTCACCGTGTCCAGGCTGGCCGCGTCCAGGTCCGCCATCGACCCGATCGTGTTGTGGCGATACGGGTGCCCTTCCGGGAACAGCCCGTCGCCGATCGCATATTCGACCAGGCCATAGGGCTGGTTGTCCCCCTGCCGCTTCTCGTTCTGGACCACCCCGCGCTGCTCGTCGAGCACGCTCTGGTTGATCGCGCCGAGCAGCCAGCCCATCCGGTCGGACTCGAGGAACAGCGCGCGTTGCAGCGCCGCGGTCGGGACCGTCTCGAAATAGTTGGTGCGGTCGTAATAGGTGGTGCCGTTGTAATCGGTCGCGCCCACCTGCTTGAGCGGCTGGAAGAAGTCGCCCGGCGCGTTCTCCGACCCGTTGAACATCAGGTGCTCGAACAGGTGCGCGAACCCGGTCGATCCCTTGGGCTCGTGCTTGGACCCGACATCGTACCACACCGACACCGCCACCACCGGCGCCTTGCGGTCGGTATGGACGACGACCCGCAGCCCGTTCGCCAGCGTGAACTGCTGGTACGGGATGTCGACCTGCGCCACCAGCGTCGCCGCAGGGACCGGTCTGGCGGCGGGCGGCTTGGCGGCGGGCGGCTGGGCGGCGGGCGACTGGGCGGCGGGCGATTGGGCGACGGCGGGCGAAGCGAGCGCGAAAACGGCGACACCGGTCAGCGCGGCGAACTTGATGGTCATGCGGTTCCCCGAAAAGGTGTATGGCCGAACCATAGCGCCCGCCTCCGCGCGTGCAACGCCTGTCCTACATCGCCGTATCTGCGCTACGCTGTCACCGTCATCCGGCCCCGTGCCGGGGCGCGAAGCCGCGAGCCCACCAGCCATCGGGCGCGCAACCCCGGAGGTCGGGACGACCCAGCATGACGCAAAGGGATTGAGGACCGCTTCGAAAATGTCGATCGCCACACCCTCTCCCGTCACCCCGGCGTCGTGCCGGGGTCCGGGGTTCCCCGGATCAGCGGCAGGCTGGCACAGCAGGCCCAAGACGCCCGCACCGATCCGGCACGACAGGCACGTGTCATTCCGGCAACACCCGTTCGCGACGGCTACCCTCGAAGGAGGACGGACGGAAATGCGCCATCGCCTCAACTTCCTCAACTTGACACAGCTTGTGTTGCAGATCCGTCACACCATCAAGGCGGCCATATCAACAGGGATCAGTCATGAACCTCGACAAGTTCACCGAACGCGCACGCGGCTTCCTCCAGTCCGCCCAGACCGTCGCGATCCGCATGAGCCACCAGCGCATCACCCCCGAACACGTCCTCAAGGCGCTGCTCGAGGACGATGGGGGCATGGCCGCGGGACTGATCGGCCAGGCCGGCGGCGACGCTCGCCGCGCGGTCGCCGACACCGACGCCGCACTCGCGCGGGTGCCCCAGGTGTCGGGCGGCGGCGCGCAGCAGACCCCGGGGCTCGACAACGACACCGTGCGCGTCCTCGACGGGGCCGAACAGGTCGCGCAAAAGGCCGGGGACAGCTACGTCACCGTCGAACGCCTGCTGCTCGCGCTTGCGCTGTCGAACACCCCTGCCGGTCGCGCGCTCAAGGCCGCGGGCGTCACGCCAGAGGGGCTCAACGCCGCGATCAACGCGCTGCGCGGCGGCCGCACCGCCGACACCGCCTCGGCCGAGGACCGGTACGACGCCCTCAAGAAGTTCGCCCGCGACCTCACGCAGGCCGCGCGCGACGGCAAGCTCGATCCCGTGATCGGCCGCGACGAGGAGATCCGCCGCACCGTCCAGATCCTCGCGCGCCGTACCAAGAACAACCCGGCGCTGATCGGTGAGCCCGGCGTCGGCAAGACCGCGATCGCCGAAGGGCTCGCGCTCCGCATCGCCAATGGCGACGTCCCCGACAGCCTCAAGGAGCGCCGCCTGATGGCGCTCGACATGGGCGCGCTGATCGCCGGCGCAAAGTATCGCGGCGAGTTCGAGGAGCGGCTGAAGGGCGTCCTCGACGAGGTGCGCGGCGCGGAAGGCGACGTCATCCTGTTCATCGACGAGATGCACCAGCTGATCGGCGCGGGGAAATCCGAAGGCGCGATGGACGCCGGCAACCTGCTCAAGCCCGCGCTCGCCCGCGGCGAGCTCCATTGCGTCGGCGCGACCACGCTCGACGAATATCGCAAATACGTCGAAAAAGACCCTGCGCTCCAGCGCCGCTTCCAGCCCGTGTTCGTCGGCGAACCCACGGTCGAGGACACGATCTCGATCCTGCGCGGGTTGAAGGAGAAGTACGAGCTTCACCACGGCGTGCGCATCACCGACGGCTCGCTGGTCGCCGCCGCGACCCTGTCGAACCGGTACATCACCGACCGCTTCCTCCCCGACAAGGCGATCGACCTGATGGACGAGGCCGCGAGTCGCATTCGCATGGAGGTCGAGTCCAAGCCCGAGGAGATCGAGACCCTCGACCGCCGCATCCTGCGCCTCAAGATCGAGCGCGAGGGGCTGCGCCGCGAGTCCGACGATGCCTCGCGCGACCGGCTGGAGAACATCGAGGGCGAACTCGCCAATCTCGAACAGCAGTCGGCCGAACTCACCAGCCGCTGGCAGGCCGAGCGCGAGAAGATCGCTGGCGAGGCCAAGCTCAAGGAACAGCTCGATGCCGCCCGGCTCGAGCTCGACCAGGCGCAGCGTTCCGGCGATCTCGCCAAGGCGGGCGAGCTCTCCTACGGCCGCATCCCCACGCTCGAGAAGCAGCTCGCCGAGGCGGCGGGCGCGACCCAGGGCGCGATGCTGCGCGAGGAGGTCACCGCCGACGATATCGCCGGCATCGTCAGCCGCTGGACCGGCATTCCCGTCGACCGGATGCTCGCCGGCGAGCGCGACAAGCTGCTCGCCATGGAAGCCACGATCGGCAAGCGCGTGATCGGCCAGGCCGATGCGGTCCGCGCGGTTTCCACCGCCGTCCGCCGTGCCCGCGCCGGGTTGCAGGACCCCAACCGCCCGCTCGGCTCCTTCCTGTTCCTGGGGCCGACCGGCGTCGGCAAGACCGAGCTGACCAAGGCGCTCGCCGAGTTCCTGTTCGACGATCCGGCCGCGATGGTCCGGATCGACATGAGCGAGTTCATGGAAAAACACGCGGTCGCCCGGCTGATCGGCGCCCCTCCCGGCTATGTCGGGTATGAGGAGGGTGGCGTCCTGACCGAGGCCGTCCGCCGCCGCCCCTATCAGGTCGTCCTGTTCGACGAGGTCGAAAAGGCGCATGGCGACGTGTTCAACGTCCTGCTCCAGGTGCTCGACGACGGCCGCCTCACCGACGGTCAGGGCCGCACGGTCGACTTCTCGAACACGCTCATCATCCTGACCAGCAACCTGGGCAGCCAATATCTCGCCAATCTCGACGAGGGCGCCGGGGTCGAGAGCGTCGAGCCGCAGGTGATGGACATCGTCCGCGCCCATTTCCGCCCGGAGTTCCTCAACCGCCTCGACGAGGTGATCCTGTTCCACCGGCTGGGCCAGGGGCACATGGCCCCGATCGTCGACATCCAGGTCGCCCGCGTCGGCCGGCTGCTCGCCGACCGCAAGATCACCCTCGACCTGACCGACGCCGCCCGCGCGTGGCTCGGCCGCGTCGGCTACGACCCCATCTACGGCGCAAGGCCCTTGAAACGCGCCGTCCAGCGCCACCTCCAGGACCCCCTCGCCGAAGCGATCCTGCGCGGACAAGTCAAGGACGGCAGCACGGTCGCGGTCGACGAAGGCGACGGAAAACTGGCGCTGACCATCGCCTGATCAGGCAGGCGCCCGCCCCACCCGCTGGGCCCGCACACGAAAACGGGGGCCGGCTCACGCCGACCCCCGCTTCAATATCTGGCGTGGACAGTATTAGAAGCTCACACCGAACTGCATGCGAACCGATCGGGGTGCCTGGAAGTTGAGCGGCAAGCCATAGTTCGGGGATGGCGCACCCGCACCGGTGGTGCCCACCTCTTGCAGGTTGATCACGGCCTTATCATTCAGAACGTTGAACACCGACAAGCGCAGCGTACCGTCAAACGCGTCGGTCGGAACCTTGATGGCAACATCAAGATTGAGCTGCGTCGTCCAATCGCTGTTGAGTCGCGACCCACGCGGGGTTAGCTGGCCCGTGATACCATTGACATTGGTATTCACGTTGTACGGCCCCTGGTTCAGGATGTTACCCCCGGTATCAACCACGCAGTAGAAACCCGCAGCATTGTAAGCACCGGCGGAACCACCGTCGATGCGGTTAGGCACGCGCCCAATGCACCCGTACTTGCGCGGTGACACGGCCGAAAAGTTGACACCCAGATTGACGATATCGCTCAGCTGATAGCTGCCATACGCCTTGATGTTGTGCCGGGCATGCGTCGGGAGATAACCGTAAGCACCATTGACCAGCGCCGGGTAATCGAACGCCGTAGTCAGGCCGCTATCCCGCTGACCGTTGTCGGACCGCACACCACCTTCGATGTTACCGACGTTCGCCGATATGGTGTAGTTGGTGGAGAAGCTCCACTTGCCATCCCACTCGCGATCGAAAGTCAATGTCATCGACTTATACTTGCGAACGGCCTGCGGCAGACCAAGGCCAGCAGCCGTCAGTTCGACGCGCTGCCCGTCTAGGGCGGAGCCATCGAGCACCACCGACACGTTCTGACCCGGGTTGAAAAGCGCATATTGATGCGCCCCACTGAACGTCTCCAAGCACGAGGCCAGGACTGCACCGGTCTGCGTACGGCGGCAATAATCCTGAACGCCGGCGTCGATATAGGCGTCCTCAAGCGATTGGCGCAGGTCACGCTGCGTGTAGAACGCTCCGAAGCGCATCCGCTGCCCGAACCGCTGCTCGAAGCCGACCTGATACTCGTCGAGCGACTGCGCTTGCAAGTTACCGCTGACCAGCGAGTTGAACGGCGGCGACGTGCCGTCACTGTTGATTGTGCAGTTTCTGACATTACCGGGAGTCGGCTCGATTGCTGCCGCAGGGCAGGCAGTCGCCGCGGCGCCAGCGATGGCAATCGGGGCACCATAGATCGGCGTATTGTCCGCATTCAGCCCGTTGAGGACATAGAATTGAGTATAATCAAGCTCCGGACCAGCTAGGCGGATATTAGTGTTCGTCGCCACCGGCAGGAAATACCGATTGAAGGAGCCGTAGACTTTGGTTCGGCCATCGCCAACTGGATCGAAGCTTGCGCTCAGGCGCGGAGCCCAGTTGTCGCCCGAATCGAAGAAGGTTTCACCATCGGCATTCTTATTGCTGAAATTATCGTTGCGAACACCGGCAGTGATGTTCAGGCGATTACTGAACAGGGTCCATGCATCCTGCACATAGTAAGCCTCACCCTTGGTGGTGAACAGCCCGCCGTTACGGAAATAGCGACGTGACACATATTGGGTATTAGGCGTCGTCACCACGCCGTCGCCGCCCGCACCCGAATTGAAGTATGAGATCTGGTAATTGCCGTTAGCCAGCGTGTTCGACTCGAGCCGCAGGTTTTCGCGATCGTAACCGCCGCGGATGTGGTGCTGTCCCAAGAGCTTGAAGTAGAGATCGACGTCACCACGATAGAACTCGCGACGCGACTCCTGGAATGTCGAATTGCCCGTCGGGTTACCTAGCGCGAAAGCAGCGCCGGTGCGCTGATCCGAGATCGACGGGAAGTCCGGGGTCGACGAAATAGGATCATCTGCGTTGGCGTACGAACGTCCATATGCACCCGAAATCGTGATCCAGTCAGTGAACGTGCCGGTATAACGGCCGACATAGTTCTCGCCACCGATCCGCTGGACGGACGTCGAAGCATAACCCCCGGGCACGTTCGTGTTCGGGTTGTAGCGACGCCCGCTTGCCAGCGAGAAGGTTCCGTTGCCGTAGGTGTCAGTCCGCGTGACCGACTGCGTGTCGAAGTAGGTGAACTCAAGACGCTGCCCATCAACAATAACCGCGTCGATCTTCCCACCGAAGAACGGGCTCTTTGTAGTCGAACGGTTGAATCCCGTGCCAGCTAGAGCAAGACCTGCCGTACCCGGCCCCGGGTAATTCGCACAGAGCTGTGGATAAGTCGCGCAGCCATTAGCGCCAGTTGCAGTAGCAGAAACGGCTCCCGTCGTGCCATTACCCTGAACAATGTTACGCGCATTATAAATGCCGTAGAAGAACAAGTGGTCCTTGATGATCGGGCCGGACAGCTGGAATACGGTGTCCTTACGCTCTACATACCGCGAGTCGTTATCGGTCGCATACGAATTGGGCTGCTTGGCCCGAAGATCGTCCGGCTCCCAGTTAAACAGGACGCCGCCGTGGAATTCGTTCGATCCGGACTTCGTCGTAGCATTGACGAACCCACCAGTGAATCGGCCGAACTCCGCCGACACGCTACCGGTCTTGATTTCGACCGTCTGGTAAAAATCGAACGGCACGGTGCTGCTGCCGATGGCCGTTGAGAAATCGGTGACGTTGAGCCCGTTGATATAATAGGTATTCTCCGAGACCGACGAGCCGGCGATGGAGGGCACATTACCGAATGTCGGAGCGCCTAGCTGGGTGCCAGGCGCAAGCAGGATGGTCGACGTAAGATCGCGGGCGACCGGAACACGGGTCGCAAGCTCGCCAACATTGATGACGGCACCGGTCGTGTTGCGGTCGAAGTCTACGACCTGCACACGGCCGGCGGTCACGACGATGTCGCCACCGGCACTGCCACCGGTCGCGGCCAGCGTGAACTGGTTCGCTGCACCGGCTTGCGTCAGCGTCACCGCGTCATCGCTGAAACTATCATAGCCTTCTGCGGAAATTGTGAAAGTGTAGCTACCCTGCGGCAGCGACGGGACACGGAATCCACCGTCGTTGCCCGTCGTCACCGTCCGGGTGAAACCCTGCGCATTCGACGTCACCGTGACCGTCGCACCCGCGACTGGCTGACCGTCGGTGCCCTGCACGCGGCCGGTGGCGTTCACCTGGCTATAATCCTGTGCGGCAGCCGGAACCGCCGCGGCCGCAGCGCCGATGCCCGCGCCGATCAGGGCTAGCGCCCGGAGTGCGGTGCTGCAACGCAGCGACTTGCGCACGAAAGTCGAAGAAATGGTCACGTGCTACCCCTTTGTCGTCCTGGACGCCGTTTGAACGGCTGACCGAATGGCACTCCACCTCAGCCCCCGCCTTGCGGTCGGATGATGCGGATCAGGTGATAGGCGAGCCGGCCCGACAAACGATAGGTGCAACAGCAACTTCCGTGCATTTTGCCGGCCGCTGTCACCGAAACGCCACAAGCCGACGCGGCATTGCAACAAAGTTAGCTGGCACGAGATTAAGACATGGTGATAATGTCGTGGTAACGCGCGTTGTACGGCCGCAGGCGCGAAAAAGGCGTGGACCCATGCGTCTATCGCGACGGCGCAGGATTCGACGCTGTGGCAGTCGGCAACGACCGCTGCTCCTGTAGCGGCCCTGCCACCAACAGCGGGTCGAGCCGCGCCGCGCTCTCCCCGCCGCCCCAGCGCAATCCCCAATGGAGGTGAGGCCCAGTCGCACGCCCGGTCGCGCCCACCGCCCCGATCACCTGCCCCGCGCGCACCCGTTCGCCCGTGCGAACGTCGATTCGCGACAGATGCAGAAACGCGCTCTCCAGCCCACCGCCATGATCGACGAGCAACAGATTGCCTTCCAGCGTGAACGGCCGGTCGGCGGCCAGCGTCACCACCCCGCCCGCGGGCGCGCGCACCGGTGTTCCCGTCGGCAGCGCGATGTCGATCCCGCCATGATAGCTGCCAGGCACGCCGCGATAGAGGCGCTGCGACCCGAACAGCCCGGAGATACGCCCGGTCGCGGGCCAGCCGAGCGGCGCCCGCCAGCCTTCCAGTCCTGCAACCCGCGCCGGATCGGGCGACCGCGCCGCGGCGATCGCGGCCAGCTCGGCGGGGCGCAGCGCGTCGAACTCGGCGGTGGTACGCCCGGCTCGCAGCGGCGCGTCGACCGGCTGGATGCGCCAGGCCCGCCGCAGCACCGCGATCGGCGCACGCACGACGCGGCCGTCAGTCAGCGTCGCGACCACTGCCGCCTCCGGCCCGGCATCGCGATCGAAACCGACCAGAAAGGCACCCCCGGTCGCCACCTGAACCGGCACCGGTGCCGCACCCGCCACCACCAAGTCGAGCCGCATCGTCCCCACGGGCGCCGTCCCGCGCAGCACCCCGCCCTGCTCGACGAGCCGATCGACCGCGATCTGCGGCGGCGCCGGTGTCATCCACGGCCCCGTCGCCACCTGCGCGGCACCGGGCACCGCGGCCAGGACCAGCAGTCCCGCCGCCATCCCGCCGCGCGTCAACGCGGCGCCAGCGCCTCGCTCGCGATCTCCGAAGTGGCAAAGGCCTGTTGCCCGGTCACGCTCCAATAGCGCAGCTCGGCAAGCAGGATGCGCCGGCCCGACACCGCACACACCACATGGTCCCCCGGCGCCAGCACGCGGAATCCGTTGGCCATGTAGTGGAGACGCGCGGGCCGGTCGGTGTTGGACATCAACATGGGGGCAACCTTCAGGGGCGTGGGCGCTACAGAAGCGTGGGCTGGTCGGCCGCGACATAGGCCCGCCCCCGCCCGCGCTCAACCTTTGCCGGCCGCTCGCCGCCTGCAACCCCGGGGCCGTCGACGACCACGTCCACCGCTCCGTCGCGGAAGCGCAGGCTGAGCGCCCCCGCGGCGCGCGCCGCGTCCGCCCCGGTCAGCGTCTCGCCCGCGCGCGTCGTGACGCGGGCATAGCCGCGCTCGAGCACCCGATCGGGGTTGAGCGATTCGACCAGCCGCCACGTCCCGCCCAATCGGTCGCGCGCCGCGCCCAGCCGCCGGTCGAGCACCCCGGGCCGCCACGCCATGACCAGCCGCTCGCGCGCTCGATCCAGCTGCCGCCCCAGGGCCGCCGGACGCAGCGCCCCCGCCGCCCGGTCGAGTCCGCCGCGCGCCACCGCCGCCCGTCGTTCGAGCCCGCGGTCGAGCCGCATCGCCAGCTCATCGCCACGCTGCCGCTGCGGCCCCAGCAACTGGTCGCGCCGGGGCAGCAGCCGCGCCTGCGCTTCCAGCCGCTCGCGTCCGCGCTCGATGTAGCGATGGGCGCATCGCGCCGTCCGCGCACCATATTGGCCGACCGTGTGGCGCAGTTCGGCAAGCACCGGCACCGCCATCTCCGCCGCCGCCGTCGGAGTCGGCGCCCGCCGGTCGGAAGCGTGGTCGACCAGGGTCGTGTCGGTCTCGTGCCCCACCGCCGAGATCACCGGAATGCGGCACGCGGCGACCGCGCGCACCACTTCTTCCTCGTTGAAGGCCCACAGGTCCTCGATCGACCCACCCCCGCGCGCGACGATGACGAGGTCGGGCCGCTCGCCTTCGGGCAGCGCATCGAACCCGCGCACCGCCGCAGCGACCTCCGCCGCCGCGCCCTCGCCCTGGACCTTGACCGGCCAGACCACGACGTGGGTCGGGCAGCGGTCCTCCAGCCGGTGAAGGATGTCGCGGATCACCGCCCCGGTCGGAGAGGTCACCACGCCGATGGTGCGCGGCAGGAACGGCAGCGGCTTCTTGGCGGCGGCGTCGAACAGGCCCTCGCCCGCCAGCTTCGCCTTGAGCTTCTCGAGCAGCGCCATCAGCGCGCCGGCGCCGGCCAGTTCCATGCGTTCGATGACGACCTGGTATTTCGACCGCCCCGGATAGGTGGTGAGCCGCCCGGTCGCGATCACCTCCGCCCCGTCCTGCGGCGCGAACCGCAGGCTCGCCGCCTGCCCCTTCCAGATCACCCCGTCGATGACGGCGCCGTCGTCCTTGAGGCAAAGATAGGCGTGCCCCGACGCCACCCGCTTATAGCCCGAGATCTCGCCGCGCAGCCGGACATGGCCGAATTCGCCCTCCACCATCCGCTTCAGCTTGCCGGCAAGCTCACTGACCGACACTGCCAGCGCGTTGTCGCCGGCCACCGGCTCGGCTACCAGCTTTGCGTCATCGGAAAAGGGGTCTGGCATGAACGTCCTGCTGATCGGGTCGGGCGGGCGCGAGCACGCGATCGCGTGGAAGCTTGCCCGGTCGTTGCAGCTAGATACGCTCTACGCCGCCCCCGGCAACCCCGGCATCGGCGCCCATGCGACGATCGTCGCGCTCGACGCGACGGACCATGGGGCGGTTGTCGCCTTTGCCCATGGCCATGCGATCGGCCTCGTCGTGATCGGGCCGGAGGCGCCGCTGGTCGATGGCCTGGCCGACACCCTACGCGCGGCCGGCGTGCCGGTGTTCGGCCCGAACGCCGCCGCGGCACGGCTCGAGGGGTCGAAGGGCTTCACCAAGGACCTTTGCACCCGCGCCGGCATTCCCACTGCCGGCCATGTCCATGTCACGACCCGCGCCGCCGCCGAAGCCGCGCTCGCGGGCACCTTTGGCCGGCCAGTGGTGCTGAAGGCGGACGGGCTCGCCGCGGGCAAGGGGGTGGTGATCGCCTCCACCGACGCGGAGGTCGCCGCCGCGCTCGACGGCTTCTTCGCCGATGGCGACACCCCCCTCGTCATCGAAGAGTTCCTGTCGGGCGAGGAGGCCAGCCTGTTCGCGCTGACCGACGGCACCACCGTGATGCCGTTCGGCTCGGCGCAGGACCACAAACGGGTCGGCGAAGGCGATACCGGCCCGAACACCGGCGGCATGGGTGCCTACAGCCCCGCGCGCGTCCTTTCGCCGGAACTGGAGGCGCGCGCGATAATGGAGATCGTCGAGCCCACCGTACGCGCGATGCGGGAAGCCGCCACGCCCTTTTCCGGCGTGCTCTATGCCGGGCTGATGCTGACCGAAGCGGGGCCAAAGCTGATCGAATACAATGTCCGGTTCGGCGACCCGGAGGCGCAGGTGATCCTGCCCCGGTTCGAGGGCGACCTGCTTGCGGTCATGCTGGCGGTGGCGCAGGGGCGACTGGCGGACCTGCCCCCGCCCGTTTTCTCGGACGATGCGGCGCTGGCGGTGGTGGTCGCGGCGCGCGGCTATCCCGGCACCCCGGCCGCGGGCGGCGCGATCGATCTGTCCGGGGTCGAGGACGCGGAAGTCTTCCAGGCCGGTACACGTCGGGCGGGCGACCGGCTGGTCGCGGCCGGCGGGCGGGTGCTCGCGGTGACCGCCACCGCGCCGAGCGTCCGCGAGGCGCAGGCCCGCGCCTATCGCGCGATCGACCGGATCGCTTTCCCTGACGGCTTCCATCGCCGCGACATCGGCTGGCGCGAGGTCGCGCGCGAGGAACGGGCGCTGTCCGCGGACCGGTCGAATTGAACCTGTCGAAGCCCGGCATACTCCCTGACGGGCGTTGGCTGGCGGAGCCGGTTGTGGGATGCTCGCAATCGTAACCGGTTCAGGCGATTGCCGCTCGCCGCCGCCCGCCGGCGCGGGTACATGATGGGGCATGAACGAAACCGCTTCCGCCCCTGGCGCCAGCCTGCTGCCCGACTCGACCGGGCTCATCACCTCGATGCACCTGGTGGTGATCGGGCTCTTCGCGCTGCTCGCGCTCGCGATCATCGTGGTCGGCATGCGCAAGAAGCGCAACCGCAAGAAGGCCGAGCACGCCTTCGACGAACGGGTGGCTGAAGCGGAGGACGCGGCCCCCGCAGCGCCGCCTGCACCCACCCCCACACCTACGCCCGAGCCACGCGTTGCCGTGCCCGGTCCGATCCCGACCGCTCCAGTCGATGCCCCGCTGGCTCCCGCCCCCCTCGCCGATGAGCCCATCGTCGCCGCCGCCCCGCTCGACGCCAGCCCCGCGGCCGAGGCGAACGCGGGTCCCGCTTCCGGCCACGACCCTGCCGATGCCCCCCTCACCCAGCTCAAGGGGCTCGGCCCCAAGGTCGCCCAGCTCCTGGCCAATCGCGGCATCACCCGCGTCGGCCAACTTGCCGCGCTGTCGGACGCCGAGGCCGTCCGTCTCGACGCCGAACTCGGCTCCTTCACCGGCCGCCTCACCCGCGACCGCTGGATCGAACAGGCCCGCCTGCTCGCCGCCGGCGACCGTGCAGGCTTCGAGGCCGCGTTCGGCCGGCTGTAGGCATCGGGTACCCTTCAGCGTCGGCACTGCAAGAACGCCAGGTAGCAAGACCTGCAAGCGGGCGGCGAACGCACAGCGTGAAGGCTCAAGCCTGCCCTACATGCACGACCCGTGCTCAGCCGAACGAATCTCCGCCGCCATAAGCGCTAGCCAAATTTCCGCCTCGTCCGGATCGCGCCCGAGCTGCTAGTCATGTCGTTCGCCAAGAAGTTGGAACTTTGCCCCGCCCTCTCGGCCCGCATGAGCCGTGCCGGCCGGGTGCCCTGCTTGATCCCGACCTCGCGCTAGGTTTCACCGTTGGCGAGAGAGAGCGGAATGCTCGGTCCCGCCAAGCGCGATCGAAAGCTGCTTTGAGCGCTGCGTCGTACGGCTTCAGGATAGCGAGTTTGATCATGCCGATGCCATCGGCACCCCCCGCCCGTCAGGCCCGCCCGACCAGCAGCTTGTCGATCCGTCGTCCGTCGAGGTCGACTACCTCGAACCGCCAGCCCTGCTCGGCGAAGCTCTCGCCCTCCGCCGGCAGGTGGCGGAACGCGGCAAGTGCCAGCCCCGCAACCGTCGCGTAGTCGCGGTCCTCGGGCAGGTCGATCCCCAGCCGCTCGGCGAGTGCATCGGCGGCGCAGGTGCCCGCGACCAGCAGCGACCCGTCATCGCGCTCGACGATGGCGGGGGCATCGTCGGGATCCGTATCCGAAGCGAACTCGCCAGCGATCGCCGCGAGCAGGTCGGTCGGGGTGACGATCCCCTCGAAATGGCCGTATTCGTCGTGGATCAGCGCCATCGGCACGTCCGCGGCGCGCAGCTGCACCAGCGCGTCCATCGCATCGATCCGGTCGATCACCACGGGCGCCTTGCGCATCAGCGTCTTGAGGTCGAGCGGCTCGCCCCGGACCAGCGCCAACGCGATGTCGCGCGCCTGCACCACGCCCTCGACCGAGTCGATCGATCCCGCGCCCACCGGCAGGCGGGTGCGCGGGGTCTCGATCAACTGCCGGCGGATCGCGTCGGCGTCGAGCGTGCAGTCGAGCCAGTCGACATCCGTCCGCGGCGTCATCACCTCGCGCACCGGGCGGTCGGCGAGCCGCACCACGCCCGAGATGATCGAGCGCTCATGCTCCTCGATCACACCCGACTTGCTCGCCTCCGCGACGATCATGTGCAGCTCCTCGGCGGTCACCTGCTCCTCCGATTCGCGGTTGAGGCGCAACAGGCGAAAGATCAGCGAGCTGCTCTTGTCGAGTATCCACACGACCGGCGCGGTCACCACCGCCAGCCATCGCATCGGCAGCGCCACCGCCGACGCGATCGGCTCGGGCTTCCTCAGCGCGAACTGCTTGGGCACCAGTTCGCCGACGATCAGCGACGCATAGGTGGTCATCCCGATCACCAGCGCGAACCCGACCGTTCGCGCGGTTTCGATCGACAGTCCCAAGCCCTGCAGCCGCAGCGCCGTGGGTTCGCCCAGGCTCGATCCCGAATAGGCGCCCGCGACGATCCCGATCAGGGTGATGCCGATCTGGACGGTGGACAGGAACTTGCCCGGATCGGCGGCAAGCACGATCGCGGCGGCGGCACCCCGCCGCCCGTTCCGCGCCATCGCCTCCAGCCGGGCCCGGCGCGCGGAAACGATGGCGAGTTCGCTCATCGCGAACACCCCGTTGAGCGCAACCAGCGCCAGGATGATGAGGACGTCGATCCAGGGAAAGGGGGGAAGTGCCATCGGCTTTGTCGACGATCCTTAGCCGGGGAAAGGGTCGCCCGGCAACCGTTGCCCGCCGGGCGTTCGCTCATCGGGCGTTCAGTGTGGCGGCGGAACAGAGCGCGGGCCTGCCGGGTTCCACGGCGATCAGCAAAGGGACTATCGATGAAGACCACGATCCTGGGCCTCGCCCTTGCGGCCACTGCGCTGACGGCGGGCTGCACCACCGATCCGGAAACCGGCGAGCGCCGCATCTCCAAAACGGCGCTGGGCGGCATCGGCGGCGCGCTTGGCGGCTATCTGGTCGGCGACCTTGTCGGTGGGCGACGCGACCGGACGGAGAAGATCGTCGGCGCCGGCATCGGTGGGCTCGCAGGTGCGGCAATCGGATCGTACATGGATCGCCAGGAGCGCGAGCTGCGCGCGCGCACCGCGGGCACGGACGTGCAGGTGATCCGCCAAGGCGACGACCTGGTCCTCAACATCCCCTCGGGCATCACCTTCGCCTATGACTCGGCGACGGTGCAGCCGCAGTTCCAGCGGACGCTCGATCAGGTCGCGCAGACATTGGCGCAGTACAACCAGACCTATATCGACGTGTACGGCCATACCGACTCGACCGGCAGCGATGCCTACAACCAGACATTGTCCGAACGCCGCGCCCGCGCCGTGGCGGACTATCTGTCGGGCCAGGGCGTACAGCCGGCGCGGATCGGCACCCGCGGCTATGGCGAGACCCAGCCGATCGCACCCAACGACACCGACCCCGGCCGTGCCGCCAATCGCCGCGTCGAGGTGAAGATCGTGCCGATCACCCAGAGCGACGTGCGGAGCTGATCGATCGGTCGTTGCCGGACCGGGTAGCGGCGCGGGACGAGCCGAACCGTTACCGTCGCGTCGCGAAGAACGCCTTGAGTATCGCCCCCGCCTCGCCCTCGCCGATCCCGTGATACACCTCGGGCCGGTGATGGCAGGTGGGATGCGCGAACACCCGCGCGCCATGCTCCACCGCCCCGCCCTTGGGGTCTGCCGCAGCATAATAGAGCCGTCGCAGCCGCGCATGAGCGATGGCGCCCGCGCACATCGCGCACGGCTCCAGCGTCACCCACAGGTCGCAATCCGCTAGTCTCTCCCGGCCCAACGAGGCCGCCGCGGCGCGGATCGCGAGCATCTCGGCATGCGCAGTCGGATCGCACAGCCGCCGCGGCGCATTGCCCGCCGCCGCGACCACCACGCCCCGATGCACGACCACGGCCCCCACCGGGACCTCGCCGTCCTCCGCCGCGGCGCGGGCAGCATCCAGCGCGGCGCGCATGGGCGGGGGCAGCGGGATCATCGCTCCCGCCCTGCCCGCGTCACCCGCCGCGAGTCAAAGCCCGGTCATTGCGCCGCCGCGGGCGTCTCGCCTGGCTTGCGGACGCCGATCGTTGGCACGGTCACCTCCTGCTTCTTGGTACCGAGCGACACTTCGGGCAGCGCGGCCTTGAACTCGGGCGCCTGCACCACCGCCTGGCGGGTCTGCCAGACCGGGATCCAGCCCGTCACGATCAGCCCGGCAACGACCAGCACGACCACCCCCAGCAGCACCAACAACGTGCGCATTCCTCTTCTCCCATGACGCTGCCGAAACAACGCCGGTGCGCGCGTCCGGGTTGCACCCGGTTGACGCGAGCGCCGCCGCCAGCTATCCGCGCGGCCTTTCCGGGCATCGCTCGATATCAGGGTTACAGATCATGTCGCGTATCTGCGAACTGACCGGCAAGGGCCGGCAGGTGGGCAACAACGTTTCCCACGCCAACAACAAGACCAAGCGCACCTTCCTGCCCAATCTGCAGAACGTGACGCTGCTGTCCGATTCGCTCGAGCGTTCGGTGCGTCTGCGCGTCTCGACCCACGGCCTGCGCTCGGTGGAGCACAATGGCGGGCTGGACAACTGGCTGGTCAAGACCGCCGACGCCAAGCTGTCGCTGCGCGCCCGTCGCTTGAAGCGCGACGTGGTCAAGAAGCTGGCTACCGCCGCCGCCTGATCCCGCCCGGCGGTGTGCCCGCCGGAATCGAGGACGCGATTGCCCGCTTCCCGCATGGGAACGCGGGCTTTCGCGCTTTAGGTCTATTCTCCTCACCTTGTCGTTTCAGCGAACGCAGGGCTGCAAACAACGGGTTCGGCCGTCACGCCGAGCCCTTGGGCGGATGTCGTCCAGCAACATGTCTGCCTCGGCCGAACTCAGGTCGGTCGCCAGCTACCCGCGCCTGAACGCGGTCGGGCCGTCTTCCACCAGCGCAGCGGCAGGCGAAAGCTCGGCCGGGTCGTTCCGGATCGGACACCGGCAGCGATCCCGGCAATCGCCTTTCTCCCTGAACACCCGATAACATCCGCATTCAGGGTCCGCTCAACGCGACTCGGGCAAAAGCTCCCCATCGAAGGCGGTTCGCCGCCGGGAAACACCAACGGGAGTTGTTGCGATGTTCAAGAAGCTCACCCTCGCCGCCGCCGCGCTGGCCACGGTTGGCACCGGCCTCGTCATCCCCGTCGCCGCCGATGCCCAGCGTTATGGCAGCCGCTACGACCGCGCCTATGACGGCGCGTATCGCGACGGATACAATCGCCGCGCCTACCGCGACAACGGCTATCGTGCCTATCGCGCGCGCCAGAAGTGCAACGACGGCGACGGCGGCACCATCATCGGCGGAGTCGCGGGCGGGCTGCTCGGCCACACGCTGGCGGGTCGCGGCGATCGCACGCTGGGTGCGGTGCTCGGCGCAGCCGGTGGCGCGCTCGCGGGTCGCGCGATCGATCGCTCGGATCGACCGGGTTACTGCCGGAGGTAAGCGGACCTCCGCTCGCCGGCCACCCGACGGCACCGTAGCGTCCTGAGTAACGCCGTCGGGCGGCCACCGGCAGTCACGTGTCCTCGCGTAGCGTATCGAGGGCGGGAGGGTCGTCCTTTTTCGGAAGGGCGGCCCTTCTTGCGCCCGCCGCCCGTACCACGGCCGCGGCCGACAGCAGGATCGACGACACCAGCACACCCGTTGCGACCAGCCCGGCGGGGGTCATCGCCACTGCGGCCCGCACCCGCACCGGCCCCGCGCGCAATCGCAGCGTCGCCGTCTGCCGGGTCATGCCGCGAACAGTTCGGCCGGCACCGCGTACAGCACCTCCGCCGAAGCCTCTGCCGCCGCACGCAGGCCCAATGCTTCGGGCACGATCTGTTCGAGGTGGAACCGCGCCGCCGCCCGCTTCATCGCCCCGAAATCGTCGTCCCCGGCGGCCGCGGCCTGCCGTTCCATCAGCCACCCGCACACCGCGGTCGCGCACATCGTCAGGAACGGGTAGCTCGCCGCCAGCCGGTCGTCATGCCCCGCCCCGGCCAGCCGTCGCCCGATCGCTTCCACCGCGTCGATCAGCGCCACCAGCGTCGGTGCCCGCGCCTCTCCCTTCATCTCCGCCACCAGTCCGGCAAACGCCGCACCATTGTCGAGGCTGAGCTTGCGTCCGACCAGATCGGCGGCCTGGATGCCGTTGGTCCCCTCGTAGATCGGGGTGATCCGCGCATCGCGCAGGAACCGCGCCGCGCCGGTTTCCTCGACATAGCCCATGCCGCCATGCACCTGGACACCGATGGAGGCGACCTCGCAGCCGATATCGGTCGCGTGCGCCTTGGCGAGCGGGGTCAGCACTTCCAGCCGGCTGCGCGCCGCGGCATCGCCCAGCGCCGCACGGTCGACCATCCCGCAGGCATAGTAGACCAGCGCCCGCGCCGCCTGCGTCTGCGCCTTCATCCGCAGCAGCATCCGGCGCACGTCGGGGTGCTCGACGATCCGGACCGAATCGCGGCTCGCCGCCCCCGCCCGCGCCGATTGGACGCGCTCCAGCGCATAGGCGACCGCCGCCTGCGTCGCCCCTTCGGCCACCTGCACCCCCTGAAGCCCGACGTTGAGCCGCGCATTGTTCATCATGGTGAACATCGCGCGCATCCCGCCGCCTTCCGCGCCGACCAGTTCGCCGACGCACTGCCCCTCGTCCCCGAACGACAGCACGCAGGTCGGCGAGGCGTGAAGCCCCATCTTGTGCTCGATCGACACCACCCGGACGTCGTTGGACGTGCCGTCCGCCCTGTTCCTGGGCACCAGGAACAGGCTGATCCCGCGCGTTCCCGCCGGGGCGTCGGGGGTGCGCGCCAGCACCAGGTGGACGATATTGTCGGCAAGGTCGTGGTCGCCGAACGAGATGAAGATCTTGGTTCCGCGAACGCTCCACTTGCCCTCGCCGATCGGCGTGGCGCTCGCCCGCAAGGCCCCGACATCGCTGCCCGCCTGCGGCTCGGTCAGGTTCATCGTCCCCGTCCACTCGCCGGTCGCGAGCTTGGGCAGATAGGTCGCCTGCTGCTCGGGGCTGCCATGGTGGTGAAGCGCCTCGATCGCCCCCACCGTCAGTATCGGCGCCAGCGCGAAACCCATGTTGGCGGTGCCCAGCGTTTCCAGCACCGCCGCCTGGACGACGAAGGGCAGCCCCTGCCCGCCCCACGCGTCGGGCGCGCCGATCGTTCCCCAGCCGCCCTCGACGAACGCCTGATAGGCGGCACGGTAACCCTCGGGCATCCGTACCCCTTCGGGCGTCCACTTCGCTCCCACGGTGTCGCCGGACTTGGCGAGCGGCGCCCACACCCCCGCCGCAAACTCGCCCGCGCCGTCCAGCACCGCCTCGATCACGTCGGGGCTCGCCGCCGCGAACCGCTCGGTGCCGGCCAGCTCGGCCAGCCCCGCGACATGCTCCAACACGAACCGCTGTTCCGCGACTGCCGGGGTGAAGGCCATCATTCTCTCCTGCTCCGTCCGCCGCTATAGCCTTGCCCGATGCCCGATCCAGCCCCGCGCGTCCGTCCCTTCGGCCCTGCCGCGATCGGGCAGGCGGCCGAACTGATCGCGGGCGGTGGCATCGTCGCCGTGCCGACCGAAACCGTCTACGGCCTTGCCGCCGATGCGGGGAACGCGAAGGCGGTGGCGCGCATCTATGCCGCCAAGGGCCGGCCGAGCTTCAACCCGCTGATCGTCCACGTTCCCGATCTCGCCGCGGCCGAGGCGCTGGCGCTGTTCGACGCGGACGCCCGCGCGCTGGCCGTCCGTTTCTGGCCGGGGCCGCTCACCCTGGTGCTGCCGCTCCGCCACGGTGCGCCGGTTGCGTCGCTGGTCACCGCCGGCCTGGCCACGGTCGCGATCCGGGTTCCCGCCCACCGCGCGATGCAGGCGCTGCTCGCCGCCACCGGCCGCCCGCTCGCCGCCCCTTCCGCCAACCGGTCGAACGGCATCAGCCCGACCCGGGCCGAACACGTCGTCGCCAGCCTGGGCAGCGCGGTGCCGCTGGTGATCGACGACGGCGCCTGCACGGCGGGGATCGAGTCGACCATCGTCGCAGGACATACCGTCCTGCGTCCCGGCCCGATCACCACCGACCAGCTGCTCCCCGACTTCCACCCGTCCCGAGCGCGGTCGAGCGACCCGGACGATCATGATAAGGTCTTCAAAGACGCCGCGGCCGAACGCCCCACCGCCCCCGGCCAACTTGCCAGCCACTACGCCCCGACCAAGCCCTTGCGCCTCGACGCGACGGGGTCGGACCCGGACGAATGGCTGATCGGCTTCGGCGCGATCGCCGGCGACGACACGCTGTCGATCGCCGGCGACCTTGGCGAGGCCGCCGCACGGCTGTTCGATGCGCTCCACCGTGCCGATGCGAGCCCCCGCGCGCGGATTGCCGTCGCGCCGGTGCCGGCGCACGGGCTGGGCGAGGCGATCAACGACCGCCTGTCCCGCGCCGCGCACCGCTGACGGCGGGAGCGGATCAGGCCGTGACCGCCCGCGCCCGCGCCGCGAAGCTCTTTCTCAGCTTCTGGAGCTTGGGCGGAATCACCGCCATGCAATAGGGGTTCGACCGGCCCGACGTTTCCCAATAGTCCTGGTGGTAGCCCTCGGCCGCGTACCAGGTCGCCAGCGGCTCGACCGTGGTCACGATCGGCTTGGACGCGTCCGCCTGCGCCCGCTCGATCGCGGCGCGCATCGCCGCTTCCTGCTCGGGGCCGTCGGGAAACATCGCCGACCGGTATTGCGTCCCGACATCGTTGCCCTGCCGGTTGAGCTGGGTCGGATCGTGCGTCGCGAAGAAGATGTCGAGCAGGTCGTCGAGCGATATCTGCTCCGGATCGAACCCCACCCGGATCGCCTCGGCATGTCCGGTCGCGCCGCCACAGACCTGCTTGTAACTGGGGTCCGGCACATGCCCGCCGATATACCCGGACTCGACGGTTTCAACCCCGATCACGTCCTTCATCACCGCTTCCGTGCACCAGAAGCAGCCGCCCGCCAGCGTCACTTGTTGCGTCATGCCTGTCTCCTTTCCCTGGATGTAGGAAGCCGCTAGGCGCGGCGCAAAGGAGGACTTTGCGCATGGCGTTGAACGGACGGGTGATGGTGACCGGCGGTGCCGGCTATATCGGCAGCCATGCGGTGCTGGCGCTGCTCGACGCGGGGCAGGAGGTGGTCGTCGTCGACAATCTCGTCACCGGCTTCGACTGGGCGGTCGACGAGCGGGCCGAGCTGATCCGCTGCGACGTCGCCGACGACGGCCGCGTCCGGGCCGCGATGCGCGGGTTCGACGTCCGCGCGGTCATGCACTTCGCAGGGTCCGTGGTGGTGCCCGAATCGGTTGCGGACCCGCTCAAATATTATCGCAACAACACCGCCGCCTCGCGCTCGCTGCTCGAGTCGGCGGTGGCGGAGGGCGTCCCGCACTTCATCTTCTCGTCCACCGCGGCCACTTACGGCACGCCCGAGCGGGTGCCGGTACGCGAGGGCGACCCCAAGGTGCCGATCAATCCCTATGGCATGTCCAAGCTGATGACCGAGGCGATGCTCGCCGACGTCGCCGCGGCCCACCCGATCAACTAT
>Ga0325401_1000150_pt1 | contig 43438 bp, 23 predicted proteins | sample PopdelMetagenome_FD_205666 | JGI IMG/M metagenome (GOLD analysis project Ga0325401, IMG submission 205666) | Populus deltoides microbial communities from Bellville, Georgia, United States - Xylem-PdKOR-R2 | ecosystem: Host-associated > Plants > Phyllosphere > Stem > Wood/Secondary xylem | place...
TCTTATATTGTTTATTTATGTTTTTCTTCTTCATAATATCTAGCTAAGTTAATTATGTCAAGGTGAAAAGGTTTCACTAATGGTGTTAGAATATGTATAATATAAACTCAACATGGACTTTAATGTTATATCCAAGAAAGTTTGCTATTAACATGTCTTATCATTTTTATCTTATTAATTCTTAATACCTTGCTTGTTAAATGATTAATCTAGATTTGTGTTGTATAACACTTGGTACATCAAATACTTGATCCTTCATAGTCTTCGACCAACATTGTTGTTATGAAAGGAATTTGATTTGTTGTCAACATAAGTTAGCCTCATGAATACCTAATAAAATTTATAAATATGGTGTTATGTAAATAAGATGTGTTGTTACTCATTTTTGGACCCTATGTTTGCTGGAAGATTGACAAAAACAGATGAAAGAAATATTTTTTCGAAACCCTGTTTGAGCTGTTTTCTGCCCTCTTTATCCTTCCACTTTGCTGCCAAAATCATCAGGTTTTCTTAGATTGATCAGAAGTCTTCATAATGCCAAATTCATTTCTTTTTTATCTAGTCTTTAAGGTTGAATAAATCCCTCAGAATTTGCATAAAAAAATGGTTCTGCTGTTGTCGTAATTTTTTGTTCCAACTTGATTCTGACTCGGTTTCGTACGATATCTGACCATCCTAGGTATATTCTGTCACTCATGATATGTAAAAAAATTGACGTACACCTTTATTAGGTCCTAAGGATCATTGTTCTTAGGGCAAATTCTCAGTCAGATTCGGATGCTCAGCATCGTCAGATCAAGAACCTTTTTAACCAACTAAATTACTGGCAGATTCTGTTCTCTAAAATGATTTTATCTCACTTCAACTCCTTCATCAAATTTGTATTCCGAGACACGTAAATGAATTTGAGCTTTTGAATTGCTTGATTTTGATATCAGAAACTCAAGATATTCCTGTTTGAAATCTAGCGTGAAAACATAGACTCTTGTCGCGAAAAGGTTTCCAGCTGAGTTTGGTTGCAATTCTGTTATTCAAAATGAATTTATCTCACTTGGAATCTTCATCAAAGTTGTAGTCCGGGACACATAGATGAATTTGGGCTTTTGAATCGCTTGATTTCAATATCAAAAGCTCAAGATATTCCCGTTTGAATATCTAGTGTTGAAAGCAGGGATTCCTAGCCGCGAGAAGGATTTTTGCCCAAGTTCACAGGACTGATTCGAAGGATTTTTTTTGGATCAAGGACTGAATCGAAATGTGCTAAATCGAGGGATTGAATTGAAGAAGGACATTGAAAGCTGGAGGGGGGGCTTGATCATTATAAATAACAGGATTTTACCACACCGAATAAGGAAAATAAGACCTTGCAGTTGCACCCTCCAGCTGATTTCTTTCCTTTTTTCTCTGCTGTTTTTCCTTTATCATCACACCTGATTTTCCTTTATCATCACACGAATAAGGACTGAATCGAAATGTGCTAAATCGAGGGATTGAATTGAAGAAGGACATTGAAAGCTGGAGGGGGGGCTTGATCATTATAAATAACAGGATTTTTACCACACCGAATAAGGAAAATAAGACCTTGCAGTTGCACCCTCCAGCTGCTTTCTTTCCTTTTTTCTCTGCTGTTTTTCCTTTATCATCACACCTGATTTTTGGAGCTGCAACCACGTTTTTATTGCCTCATTTCAAAGGGAGCAGCTGGCCCTATGGAAGGATAGAAAGAAGCCACACCATACTCTAAAAAACTGGAAAGAAATCAGACATCAAAATCAGAATATGGCAGTTTCCTTTTTGCATTTTTTTACTGCAAATCAGTAGGGATTTGCATCCTAGAATTAATGCATTAAATCTTTCCTAAATAGAGATATGTTAAACTATATATAAGCCCTTCTAATGACCTAGGAGAAGGGGGTGAAAAAAGAAGAGAGAGGAGAGCAGAAAAATAAGAGAAAAATGGAGAGAAAAAAGCAGAGAAAGAAACAGCCAAAGACTGAAAAGAAAAATGCAAGAGAGGCAGAGTAAAAAAAAAACGCAGTAAATAGAGGGAATTTCTTGATTGCATTCTGGTGTTATCGTGAGGAAAGAGGAGAAAAAAAGACAAGACGTAGAGGGGGTTTTGCTCTAAACCTTGGCAGCAACGTGCGCTGGGTTTTTTATTTCAGTTGTTGCAGTAAACCATTTCAGCGAGACCTGCAGGTACTTGTTTTTGAAGTTTTAAAAACTACTTTATTTTCTGGCTTTTCATTTTCGTTTTCTATTTCCTTTTTGCTATACAATGAATGCCTGTCTTCTGTTTTCTTTCCGTGGCTGGAGTTTAGATGGTTTTTTGTGTTAAAGTTGCGGGTTCCTTGTTTCGTTTTTTCTTTCTGGTGCATGAGGAATCGGGAGAGGGGGGGCTGTCTTCAGCCCACTTTTTAGTTCAGATGTTTTCCTTTTCTGCTTTATAATCTGGGATGGGGTATCTTTGATAAGTTTAGGCCGTGGAAGGAAATTGAAATTGCGGGGAAACCCCCTCTGCAATTGCAGTAAGGTGTTGGGCAGATTCAAAGGGGGGAGGCGTTATCCTTTTCGCTATTGAATGACAGCATTTATGTTACTGTTCAAGTGAATTATAATTCACTTGAACAGTGACAGAGCTTAATTTTTGGGGTTTAAGAATGAACTGAATTTTATTTGAGAAAAGTTAGTTTTGAAGGACCATCTTTGTTTGGTTATATTTTATTCATTTTTTGTAGAATTTTGAGAATATATGTATATGCGTACAGTTTGTTGTCTTTAATTGTGATTAACTGTGATGTTTATGTTTTGAAAAAAAATGTTTTCTTGTGTGTTGCATACGGCCAATACCCTAACATGTTTTGAACGTTTTTTTTATATATACAAAAAATATTTGAAGTTTCAAAAATGTGTTTTCGCATGGATTTCTTAAACACAACAAAAATTATTTTCTTGCATTTCTGGATTTTACAACATGTTTGTAAAACTCCAAAGGGTATTGGCCAATATTCAAAAAAATATAAAAATCTTATTTTTGGGGGGAATTCATCTTATTATTCACCGCTAATGTTTGGATAAAGAAATCCTTAAAGGACGAATATCCAAAATATTATTGGGAATAATTTGTTATTATTCACTGTTAATATCTGGATAAAGAAACCTTGAGTGGTAAATATCCAAAATAATTTTTTAGGAATAATAAATCCGCACACATCCTTGAAAGAAGCCTTGATTATAATCGAGGACATTTTAATTTTTTGTACTCCACGGTTTACGAGCCGTGAGAGTACAAAACACTAAGGCAAAAATAGGTTTTATTTAAAAACACCTTAGATTTCTAAATTTTTGTCCCTTCTCCTTGCGATTTACGAGTCGCAAACTCTTGAAATACTAAGGGAAAATGAGCTTTTGAAGCACATGGGATCTCCTTGGATTTCTATCTTAATAAATTTAGTTAGAATCAAACTTAGAAAAACTGATGGAATTAGAAAACACCAACACCATAGTAATTATAAAACAAACCAAACACCAAGCAGCTTACCTTAGGTAGAGCGTACTAGGGGTGCTAATACCTTCCCTTTACGCAACCAGTCCCTTGCCTTAGAATCTCTGAAAGACCAGTTAGGTTTCCTAGTGACTATAATACTAGGTGGCGACTCCCTTACATAAAACAAGACCCCGAAATCAATCGAGGATCGCCGCGACGCCTCGCTCCGCTCGCGAGGGTGCGACAAGATGATTAATATGATCATGTTGATAATTTATAAAGAATTTATACTTTACTTATCTCTAATACTATTAGTGGATCCTCTAACCTTGACATTTGTTTTTATCATTGTTTAATTTTCACATTAATCTTACATCTCAAAGTCCTCTTTAACTCACCACCACCACCACCACCACCACCACCATCATCATTGTTGTTGTTGTTATTGTTGTTGTTGTTATTTATAATTTATATAGTTCACCTCCCTGTGGTTCGACCCCGGTCTTGTCGGGTTATTTATTACTTTGACACTCTTGCACTTAGGATAAGACATCAACTATTTGATCGTGTCAACAGGTAACAGGTTTTTAGGATGCAATTTGTGTTATTTTAGCATTCATCTTTTTTGTTTCATTATTTGTTTTATTTTCCTTTGCATGCCTTTTTTTATTGGGTTTTTATGCCTTGTAAATCTAGTAGTCAAACAGCCTAGGATTTATTCTCTCTTGTATATAATAAATGCCTTTGTTTTCTTAAGAAGAGAGATAAAAAAAAAATAAAGAGGAGGAAACCAACATTTTTTTTTATGAATGTAACTAGATTTGCAAATTCTCCTAATGTGATGGCCCTGCAAGTATGATGTTTCCATGAAAAAAAAAGGATTCTTATCATGGTTTTGTGTCTCACACAAGGAAAGTTAATACCTATGAGTGTTTGTAAGTTGAATGAGAAGTCATAAAAGTTGTGTTTCACTTTGCGGTGTTATAAACTTTTTCTCTCGTAGTTAATAAGTGTAAGTTTGAGGTTGTTTGGTAAAACATGAAGGTGACAATATTTCTTTTGGAATAAATGAGCAATCTTTATGTTTAGGATTTCATAAAAATAAAAGCATGGCTTTGTGTAGGTTTTTTGTTTTGCTTACCATGCATTTGTTTTTTTAGTTAACAAGTGTATACTATGTTTTTGGTAAAAACATGCAAGCAAACATGAGGTAGGCATTGATGAAAGTATATAGGGTATATAGGGTAGTCGAGTCTTTTCTTTAAATTCTAGTCATGTGTTGGACCTGTTAGTAGAGAATGAGAAAGTCGTTTGAGAGGTTGGTTTTCTTAAGGGTGAAAGGTTGATAAGTCAGTGGTTCTCCTCTTCTTGTAACTGCTTATTTTTGTGTAAAAGGGTTAGTTTTAATCCTTAGTTTTTCTACCCTTAAAACAAGAAAGGAGGTTGTGTTTTATTTATAAATAGGGCATGTGATTAGTACTTAAAAGTGTATTTTTATCAAGGTTTTATATCATCATTTTGCACTTAAAGTATCAATAACTCCTTAACTAGAGCATGTTTTATAATATCATGTCTAATACTATAAGATACCTTTAATTTATGGTAAATGTTCATCTTAAATGCAAGCCTATCACATAAATGAAGGGATTGATAGATGAGTTTAACTACTGAAATTGAGAAAACAAAGAGAGGGATAAGTTTAGAAAAAAGATGTTGGTTCAGTCCAAACTGGAACACTGTTCAGTCATTGGGTCATATCTAAAGCTATAGATCTTGGATTCCAATTTGGTTTATATGGCTAGAAAGCTAAGACATAGGCCTAAAACATTCATGAAGAGTCCAAGACTCAATTCTGCTGTCTGGAAGTCCAAATCTTAGCAACAATAAAGAAGTCGGAATCTGTCTTACAGCCCAGACACTGTTCAGTGTTCAACCCATATCTCAAGTTCTAGAAATTCAAATGCACCGATTCTTTTTTTTTTAGAAAGCTGAGACAATTTCCTAGAACTTTCATGGTGACAATCTGTTCAAATTCTGATATTAGCAATGATGTTTTGTTCAGACAAGAAGATAAGGATTGTCACCAAGTCAAGATGTAGCCACCCACTCAACAATTAGTCATCAAATCAATAGTTTCAAATTTTAGCCTATAAAAGGAGGCATTTGCCATGCATTTAGGCATCTTGGTTTTCAGATCAAGATCATGTTCTTGCTCTTTCTCTTTATATTTTTGTAATGCTTAAGTTTTGTTTATATTAATCTTTTGTTTATGCTTTTCATTTCATTTCCTTTACTTAGTTAACTTATATCTTATTTATGTTTTTATCTTGTTTATTTATGTTTCTCTCTTTCATTATGTTTAGCTAAATTTAATATGTCAAAGTGAAAAGGTTACGCTAATGGTGTAAGAATAAGTATAGTATAAACTCAACATAGACTTCAATGTTTGATACTAACATGTTTTGTATTTGTTATCTTGTTCAGTTTTAATACTTTGCTTGTTAAATGGTTAATCTAGATTTATGTTGTATAACCCTTGGTACAACAAATACTTGGCACTTTCATATCCCAATCGTATGGTATAATCGACACATGTGCTATGAAAGGGACTTGATTTGTTGTTAACATAAGTTATAATCATGAATACCTGACAACATTTACAAGTATTAGCATTATTCGAATAAGATAACTAATGTAATCATGTTAACAATTTATAATCCGATTGGAACCTTCTTTGTGTGTGGTTTCTAGTTGAGTAATAAGAGTTTATATTATACTTGTTTGAAATATCATTAGTGGATCCTCTAACCTTGACAATTGTTTTTATCATTGTTTAATCCGTATATCAATATCACATCTCAAAGCTCTATTCAACTTATTATTATTTATAATTTATATAGTTAACCTCCTTGTAGTTCGACCCTGGTCTTGCTAGGTTATTTATTACTTTGACACTCCTACAATTGGGAGAAGATATTAATCTTTTGGTCGTGTCAGCAAGCATGTGAAATGCACGGATTAATGAACATGTTATTTTAAGAAATGTCATTGCACATCAAAACTCTTATAAGCTTTTATTTTATTTTCTTTGATTATATGTGATAAGGAGGAAACTCTTCTCTCTTCTTTCTTGAAAAATCCAATATGAACATACATTTTTAGGAGTTTAGGTTTTGTTGAACTTCTCTATATATTTTGCCTTACTTAGGAATCATGCTTCCTTTTTTTATATGTTATGTTCCTGTCAAGGTTTGTTCATGGAAATACCATGTAACTATAATTTTATGTATGGGGATTTAAGTCTTTTATCCATAAAGCTTTTAGTGGGCAATTTGTCTAGGGTTTCCTTAATCATTGATAGCAAATATGGACTTTTTTTTAGTGCTTTGTAATGTCAAAATCTTTAAAAATTCCTTTTTCGATCATGTATTTTGGCCAAGCCTCTCACACATAAAACAAAGTTGCATTTATTTATTTTTCATGCAAGTCTTAGTAATCATTAGTTATCTTTTTAGTATTTTTATTTTTATGCATGTATTTATTTTTAAAATAAAAAAATATTTGTCATATTGCATGCATCCATTTTGGGTTTTATAACTTGCTTATAAAACCCATTGAGATTTGACCCATATTAAAAAGACCTATATGAGTTGACATTCCAAAACCCCTATAAAAAAATTAAAACCATGTTGAATATAATATTTTCTTTTTGTTATTACTTGTAGTGTTTGAGATAAATATACTCATAACGAGATATTATCTTAAATGTCAATAAGGAGTAACACCTCATGTATTAATTTCTTTAGCAAATTCTAAATGTTCATGCAACTAGATTCTACCACTAAGTAGACCAACTTATAATTGTTATTGTTTGGATATTTAGGGACTTGAGTGCAAAAATCTTATTAAATAAAAATTATGAGTGAACCTTGATACTATAGAATAAATAAACCTAAATAGGTCATTATCCATGGGCCACTATTACATAAACAAAATGTTTAGTAACAACTCATCCTATGATAATGGATGATTTTAATGGGATTGATAAAAGCCCACCTAATTATTTATTAACAAAGCTTGATAGACTATTGACGGTCACATATGATGATCAACGGTAAACAATTGTAGACATGTCAATTCACTAAACAATTTAAAGTAATAAAAATGACATTGACTTTATAATGGATAAGCTTATACCTACTCAGGGTTTAACTCATTGCAGTAGACCCGTTATCACCTAATAGATAGACCATTAATATTAGGCACAACATATTATTAGAAATAAAAGATGAGTAGAAATGTAACTTACTTCAAGTATGATGCTTTAGTTTGATAATATGTTTTCTCTAGCATAATCAATCATTTACTTTAAAATTCTGAAAACCAATTAGGGTTTCTAGTAACATTAATAGTAGGTGGCAACTATTTTTGATAAGTTTAAGATATTTTCCCTATAAAAAAATCTTTCTCTTCTAGGAAAGAGGGCAGGTCCCTACAACGTCGGGTGCCTACTTTTAATATAAACATGATAAAAAAAAATACTATCATGCATACCAAGCATATATTAAAACTTGCAATATATACAAGATTAAAGTCCACATATAATTTTAAGGCAAAGCGTGATGGTCAAGTCGTGTAGGTTGAAAAAAAAAAACAATGCTTAAATTAAAATAAAAAAGAATACTTACTTGTTTAAACACTTTAAAGAAATGAAACTTTTGTTATTGTTAATGATAAATCCTTTGGTCAAGTCGTGTAGGTTGAAAAAAAAAACAATGCTTAAATTAAAATAAAAAAGAATACTTACTTGTTTAAACACTTTAAAGAAATAAAACTTTTGTTATTGTTAATGATAAATCCTTTGTCTTTAAGGTTTTTGTTATTGTTAATGATAAATCCTTTGTCTTTAAGGTTTTATTACTCTTTACTTGTGCAACTATGATGTTTGCAATATTCCTCTCAATATTTTAAAACATCATCTTAGTTTAAATATACTTCTAAACAAGGTTCTTAAATCAAAATAAAAAAAAAACTTAAATATCTCTAATAAAGTATAAACTTAAACTTTGAAAAAACAAAAGTATAAAAGAGAATGAAAGTGCTAAAAATGAGACGAGAAAGAGTGAAAAAATATGAAAAAATCAAATTAGAAACTCTTTTTTCAGCATATTTTTTATAGTGAATTTTAAAAGTTAAAAGGTTGAAGAATTAATATTAATTAATTCCTACTATTATCAATATTTGATTAGCCGCTATAAATCAATAATTAAATTTAGAAAAATCAAGAGTTCTTTGAATAGAAAAACAAATGGTTTTTTTAGATTAATTTTTTATTCACCCATAATTTAATTAAATTATTTTAATTAAACAAGTTTCCAACATATTTTAAGATAAATTACCTAATCATCTAAGTTGGGTAAGATTTTTACAAATTGATTTAAGCTATTTTTTTAATTATCTTTTGACTTGTCAATAAGTTATACATTTGATTAGAAATAATTTTTTACTGTAAAAAATTGTTGGGAAATTGAATCAAATTTTTTTTTATCTTTATGGATTTTAACTTATATTATCTATTTTGTGTAATAAAACTATTTTGAGTTATTTTTACTATATTTATAATTTAAAATTATTTTGATTTTTTTTGTTATCATTGATGTAAGAAAATGAAAATAATAATAATAAGAAAAAAACCGTCTCCCTAAACTCGCGTTCTCTTTGCGCACCAGCTTGCAAAACCGGATTTGGGATGCCTAGGATCCATTTTTATCGCATGTCATGAACATGCATTTTGTTGCAGTACGAATGGAAGTCACATCACTTTAAAAAATATTATTTGGTATATAATTTGTATTATTATTTATCATAAATATATATAATTCATACTACAAAACAATTTACGAAGTCTAATTTAATTTCATAAATCATAAATGCTGAATTTAACATAACCTTCTTCCTCCGCCCCACTTTCATTCAAGGAGCGGCGTGTCTCATGAAAAAGCTTATATTATATGCTTTATGCTGACAAACAAACACTCTCAAAAACAAATAAAACAAAAAAAAAAAAAAAAAAAAAAAAAAACAGAAAAAAGCATAAATTACCCTCCCAGGGGTTAAATCCTCACAAACCCCCACGCGCTGCAGTCCCCAAACCGAAACAAGAAATAAGCATCTTTTTAGCCGCTCCCCAAACAATGTGAGCGAAACTGGCTATGAGAATCTGATTGCTCCTCTCCTCTCCTCTCAAAACCATCAGGAGATTTGCAGTAACGTGAAGGTCTATTCTTGCAAAGCTTCTGCAGCGTAAGTTGATAATCTCAATCTCTTCATCATATTCTTATAGATCAGTCAGCCTATGTCGTAGTAGATCTGAATTTTTCTTTTCCTTTTGTTTTTGTGTATGTGGTAATGGGTCAAGTGGAACAAGAAGGATGGGTACTTGTATGAACAAAAATTACAACATACGAGTCTCAATACTATGATTCTACTGATTTCTGCATTCGCTGTTACACTTTGTTTATTCGTTTTACTTTGGTGTTTTATATCAAGTTTTCTTTCATTTGATAGGAAATTTTCCAATAATCCTCGCTCCTGTTAGAACCCATTTGCTGAAATGGCCAATAACAATAACAATTCACCACCTGTGTCTTCGAAAGAAAACCCAGATCATGATTCTGAGACGAACCTAATTGCCAAGGAAGATAGCTCCCTCGCAGCTATAGCACGTAGGTTTCAGGACTCCATTTCCTTAGGCAAGACACACAAGTTCTGGGAAAGTCAACCTGTTGGTCAATTCAAAGACATTGGTGATTCAAGTTTGCCCGAGGGCCCTATTGAGCCTCCAACCCCACTATCTGAAGTTAAACAAGAACCATACAATCTCCCTACTCAGTATGAATGGACCACCTGTGACATGGAGTCCGAGGAGACTTGCAATGAGGTCTATAATCTCTTGAAAGACAACTATGTTGAAGATGATGAGAACATGTTTAGGTTTAATTATTCACAGGAGTTTCTTAGATGGGCTTTGTGTCCCCCGGGTTACTATCCAAGCTGGCACATTGGGGTTCGTGCCAAACCATCCCAGAAGCTCGTTGCTTTCATCACAGGTGTCCCTGCAAGGATTCGGGTGCGTGATGAAGTTGTGAAAATGGTTGAGATCAATTTCTTGTGTGTTCATAAGAAGCTTCGGTCGAAGAGACTTGCCCCTGTTATGATTAAGGAGGTTACTAGGAGGGTTCATTTAGAGAATATTTGGCAAGCAGCATATACTGCTGGTGTGGTTCTTCCAACACCAATAACAACCTGTCAGTATTGGCACAGGTCTTTGAACCCGAAGAAGCTTATTGATGTTGGCTTTTCAAGGCTTGGTGCAAGGATGACAATGAGTCGGACAATAAAACTCTACAAGTTACCAGATTCCCCCGCCACCCCTGGATTTAGAAAAATGGAACTTCGTGATGTACCTGCTGTTACAAGGTTGCTAAGAAATTACTTGAGCCAGTTTGTTGTTGCACCTGATTTTGATGAGAATGATGTGGAGCACTGGCTTCTTCCAACTGAGAACGTGGTTGATAGTTACTTGGTTGAGAGTCCAGAGACTCATGAGATCACTGACTTCTGCAGCTTCTACACGCTTCCATCCTCTATCCTAGGCAACCAGAATTACTTGACGTTGAAAGCTGCTTATTCATATTACAATGTTAGCGTGAAGACTCCATTGCTTCAGTTAATGAATGATGCACTGATTGTTGCCAAGCAGAAGGATTTTGATGTTTTTAATGCATTGGATGTCATGCATAACGAGTCTTTCCTGAAAGAACTGAAATTTGGACCAGGTGATGGGCAACTACACTACTATCTTTACAATTACCGCTTACAGCATGCCTTGAGACCCTCGGAACTGGGGCTTGTCCTCTTATAGATTGAAATATCTGAAAGTTGGTTCTGTAGTATCTTCGATTGAATGGGTATGTGGTTGCCCGTATTTTTGTTTTCCCTCAGCACTAGGATCAGATTATGCACTGTATTTGAGAAAAAAAGCTTGTGTTTCCATAAGCTTAAGTTTTTGAGGCAATTGCAATGTTATTCGCTATTCAGTATGTTCTCTGGACACGAAAAAAATTGTTGGGAGCTTGAATAACCCTTTTATTCGGGGTTCATGTCGCCAACTTTTTTTTTTCTTCCCCTTCATGCCACAGACAATAGTTTGCTTTATTTATTGCTTAAGGTCACACGAGGTCTTTTCATTATCTACTGCTATATATCTGATCTTCTTTGACATTAACCAAGTTTGTTCTGTTGAGTTGCTTTCCATATTTGGATCTCCCATCTCCCACACAACGATGGATGGTCTAAAGTCTGAAGATACTTGGGGTGGGGATGTTGCTCAACATTAAAATCAATGGGCTGTAATACCATCTGTAACTGTATTCGTATCTATGGTTAAAGTCCTGGATCGCTGCATCAATCGATTTTGTTTATTGACATATCCAAGACAGCTGTTTCCACAGTCATGGCGACCTATCTTAGTAGTTGCTCCGGTTGACTGGCAAAGCAACAGATAAACTGGTAAGTAGAGCTCGCTATTTCTGCTACTACTGCATGACATGACATCATGTTTTAGAAACAGAATTCAGAAAAAGATCTTGATGGTCTCCGTTCAAATTTAGGTTTTATTTGATTTTTCATCCAGCGAATCATGTTGTGGAAATAGCATCATGACTCCGATTCTCGTTAGCCGCCATGTAATTAATTATTAATTAGTGTTATTTTATTAATTATTTAAAAAAAACAAATATAAAAAAGAAATAATAAAATTTATGATTTACTAAAAGCTATAAGCATATCTATTAATTTTTTTAATTCAAAATAAGTATAGAGAATAACTGATAAGATGGAATTAGTTATTCTCTTAACATTATAAAATTTCTTTGGTACCACCAAACACAATTCCTTATTAATTGAAACAATGAAATGATTGTTTTACCATTTTTTTAAAAAAATATTTAACTAATTATTAGAGATAAAATAATTGTTTTTAGAGGATTCATTTGATCAGGAACAATTGATCAGGAACAAGAGAGCGTTTCTAAAAAATTCAATTTTTTATATGTTTTGGATTATTTTGATGCGCTGATCTCAAAAATAATTTTTAAAAAATAAATAAAAAATATTATTTTGATGCATTTTAGAATGAAAAATATTTTGAAAAACAATCACAACCATATTCCCAAACGAGCAACCTTTAACATTTAAAATGCATAATGAAATGAATTAAATATTCTTAAAAGTTTTTCTTTTTTAAAAAATCTAGTGCTTTTTAGTCTTCTAACTCTTTGATTGCATAATGCAATAACTAGATTGTTTTTTTTTTTTTTAAATGACATCCAAATACTTTTTCTTATTTTTATCATATTTTTTTTAGTTATAATCAATTTAAATAAAGGGCAATTTAGTTTTTTTTAACAAATATAAATATAATTAAAAAAAAGATAGCTAGTGCGTGATATGTACACGATAGCGAGTGAGAGACATTTATGCTCTTTGGGCTACGCATGCGGTGTCTCCCGATGGTAAAACATTGCCTTTTATGATGGCGTTGGAAGCGTTGCGTTGTCCTCTTTTTGGTTGTCAGACGCATATGCATGGCGGAATAACAATTGGACTCCAATGAATTTTTTTTTCTTTTCCTCTCCTTTTCCTCTCTTCTCGACTTGAATTTCACACTTGCCTTTTTCAAAAATTAAATGTGTCCTTTCATTTTATGTTTGCATCAATTTTGGTTCTTATTCTTTTAATTGCTATTTGTTTTTCTTTTCATTTTTTTCTAAGTTAATTTTTTTCAATTTCATCCCCTATCATTTTTTCATTTAATTTTTGTATTCGACTTGGTTCTTATTCTTATTCTTTTGATTTATATATTTTTTTATTCTTTTCTTGATTTTTTTTTATTTTTCAATTCAGTCCCTCATTATTTTTTTTATTTAGTTATGATACTAGATTTGGTCCTTTTTTGTTGTGATTGCTATTTGTTTTACTTTTTAATTTTGGACGATTATGAATTTTCCTTCGTGATTTTTTTTATATTTTTTATTTATGAGGTAATTTTGATCTCATGATCCAGGTCAAAAATTTCAAAAATTAACTCGATTTAACTTTGGTATTTTTTTAGGTCCTATTTTTAAAGTTGTTTTTTACTTTCAATTTCATCATTCAACATTAAATTATTTGGTCTTAAACTTCGTGAATTGGTTTCTATTTTTTTATGTGGGATTATCTCAATCTTATATCCCAAATCGCGGGTTAGTCGAGTTAACTGATTGTTTTTCTATATTTTTTTAAATTGATTTTTTTCAGTTTCGTCTTTTATCATTTTGTTCCCTTGAGAGTTGACCCTTGATGTTTTATTCAACTTTTTATGTAAGAGGTTATCTCGGGCTCACGACTGCACTATAATTGAACTTTGATTTTCTTTTATTTTTTTATGAGGTTATTTCATTCTCATTCTCATTCATTTTTGTTTTTGTTATTATCAAATAAGATTGTTGATACATTTTAAGAATATTTAGAAGATATTCTTTTATAATATTGATAAGCGTTCATTTTTTTAATTAATTATTGACTTTTTATTATTATTATTATTATTGGTGTTTTTATTAATTATATTATTAAATTAATCAAGATTATTAAACCCATTTAAATCAATAATTAAATCAATAACTAGGATCCTAAATTTTTGTTGCTCCTTATTTTATATTAAAAAAAAAATCCGATTATAGACAATTGCGAACTACCTATCTAGTAATACCTAAGTTCTAAGAGGAGCAAGGCAATTAACGTTATTGCATCACGGGGCTTGTATTGAAGTCACAGTTTATTAGGGGGGTAAAAAGAAAAAAAGAAAAGAAAAGAAAAGGATGGAGAGAACGCAAAAAGCAAGAACCCTTTGTTGTTGGACACAGCCGAGTGATGTCAATCATCAATGTTTCTGAACTCCCATGCCATGCCAAGGTGACTGAATGCTTGATAAAGTTTCATCAAATAATAGGGGTGATGATTTTTTATTCGATTTAATTTTTATTTATAAAAATAATAAAACTAAAATATTATAAAATATATTAAAAAAATAAAAATCAGACCAATTAATTTTCTTAAAATATTTTAATTAATTTAATTAATTTTTTTTATGATTCGATTTTTTCAGTTATTTTTTTAATTTTCTCAATTTAATCAATTTATCAATTATTTTGCTCACTTTTTCAAATAAAAAGTCACTCGTGTATTTCTAAACCAAGGGAGTTCTTTCAAAAAATTTTGATTTTTTTTTGTTTAAAATAAATTTTTGTTAGGTTTTTAAATCATTTTAATATACTAATAATAAAAATAATTTTTAAAAATTAAAAAAAATTTTATTTTAATATATTTTTAAATAAAATTTTTTTTAAATCATTGCCGTTACCACTATTACCATTCACGCAATCCTGACCAGTGAAAAAACAGAGAAAGAGAACGCCCAACAGTTTTTCAGTTCCTCCCGTACCTGGAACTAGTCATGCATCCTTTTCTAGACAATGTTATCATCACTCGGCGCGGTCTGACTCGGTCATTGTTAACACATTATAGAGCATCAAACTAAAAGATGAAAGGCCATAATCAAAGCTCATGCTTCCTTGTCATGCAGACTGCATTTGCACATTCTAATAGATTTTCAGGAACAACCATACTCTGTCTAGCACATCAAGGGAATTTTTGGTTTGCGAATCAAGAAAGAGAAATTGCCGCTTCTGCTACTATGGCATCTTTGTCAAATCAAAGAAACAAGAGCTTTAAGGACATCAAAACAAAATGTGTTATGCAATATCTTATCTGAGAAATTACACTACAATTGCTACCACAAAACCAGCCATAAGATTTAGCTTGATCATGCCTGGAAAAACTATGAAAAACAGGCACTATTTACATGCATTCTAGTTGTTGGGTCATCTCCAGCCTATTGTTTTAAAAGTCCAAGCTCGTATCTCATCCCATGACCACAATCTCACCTCGTGAACCTGCCAAAGTAAAGAATAAGGACACAGGTTAATAGAAAGTGGAAAAGCAGTGACTGAAGAAGCAAGGATGAATTTACATTTCTCAAGTATCTCTTTGGCCAACTGTAGTAGTGAATTTGCATCTTCAGCCATCTTTGAAACCCTCTCTGACTCCTTAACTGCTTCAGTTGCAACAAATGATTTGTTTTCTGCTTCTGCAACCATATATGCAGCATCATCTGCTGCTTCTGCGACAGTATCACCAGAATTTATAAGGCCAGTATTCTGTTCAGGCTTGGGACGCACCTCTTTCTGCTTAGGAGTCGGTGTTTTTGTCCCAAATGAAGAAGCTTTCTTTATCTTGTAGAAATTTTGGACCTGCATTTAATTCATTAAAACTTTCAACCATTCAGCACGTACTCCCAATGTCTACGTAGCATAACTTTGTGTTAAATATTCTCGTAAGAACAAACTGTTCCCTTCCACAACTAAAACAAATTCCCTTTTCTGCTTCTATAAATGTCATAGTTTTTCCTTCAGTCCGTTGAAGGATAAAATTTCATACACAAGAGATTGGGTTTTCTTTGCAGCGATCACTAGCGACAAGTTTACTATCATTTGTTTCCAATGATAATATTAAAAAGAATTAATGAACAAATTTTACAAACCCATACATGAATCTCTATCCTCTCCATTCATTTTTTGTGGGGTGTGGCGGTGATGGTCTTTGAGGAATACAATCAACTTGCTACAACAAACTCTTCCTCTTCAATCCCAATTCTCCTCCAAGCAATAAAAGTATGAACAAAGAGGAGAGGATCACAACAAAATGCAAATGGAAATTAAAAAAAGGAAACAACTTGATTCAACATTTTAAATTAAAGAAAAATTATCTAGCAGTGTGACAAGGTGAGCTGATGTATTAGGGATATCATCATCAGCAAAGAAGTTACATTGCAAAAATAAACAACTCACCTTTTCAAGTTTTTCCTGAGCTACGAGCCTCCTCAACCTTGAACTTAATTGCCTTCTAAAATTTTGTGGTAACTCTTGCCTTCTCTGTGTGAATTATCGAGAAAAAACAAACACACCCATCATATTTCTTAAAACTCATAGAGCTGGAAAAATCACCAATGGTAAATAAGAAATAATAACGAGCAACTAATGGTTGATTTACATAATTTACGTTTTCATAATCATTCACTAATCTCATCCAGAAACGTGGTTTCTTATTCTTTCCTTTAATTTTCCTTTCTCAGGATAGCAACCTCTGACGCATGCCCAGGGGTGTGGGATATGGATGAAATGACTTGCTCCTGATACTGTTTATGAATCAGAGGAGTATTTACAATTTTCTTCTCTCCTTTCCATGCACAACATATTAGATGAGAGGGATTTCAAGGGCATTGGTTCTCTTTCTCCTATTGCAGCTCTAGGAGTTTAACATATGATATACTTAGCAAGTCCAATTCTAGCCCATATCTCAAAAAGAATAAGAAAACAAATGTATACAACCCATATGTATTCTACATCAAGTCCAACTACATGATTGCCAGAGCTAACAAAATCACAGAGATTCATGTCCCATCTCGCAAGTACAAACCAATCTCGATGGGAAATCTATGACTATAAGATACAAAAACAGAAAACATTTTAAGGAAACAAAATTCGTTTAGACCTCAATGTAGCTGATGATTGCACTAGTGTCTGCTCCATTTGGCTCATTCAACGCTGAAATTGCTTCAAAAATCATTGCATTGTATCTGCCAAATCAAGTAATTCAATCAAATATCATGGCATTGTTGAAACTTCTCCAAGTGTAGGCAGGCCACGCCACAATTCTAAATTACTTTATACTGAGAAAGCAATGCTTGACTTATGATCCATACAAATTATGTCATAAAAATACATACACTAATTGCCACCAACTCAAAATAACTCACAAAACCATCTTGTTCCAAAAAAAAAAAAAAAAAAAAAAGGAATTTAAAGCACCTACTTGGGAGCAGTTTTTGAATCTGCTGCAGCTTCTGAAGAATCGTCGATAACGACATCAACCGCAGCAACAGCAGAAGTATGGGGATTGGACAGAGGAATTGAAGCAGCAACAACAGCAGCAGCATCGGGATTGGATTTCGCTTTTAGCGTCCGTGACTTGTCCTTAACGCTTTGGCTACCGGCACTTACAGTCATATTCCTCCATTTATCCTATTGACATTAACATTATTAATATTATATCATCAAATCATACAGCAATTACAATAATAATAAAAAAGAATAAAAAAGAAAAGAAAACCTTGAGATCGATATTAGAGCGAGAACGAAGGTAAGGATTGAACTCGGGGTCTCTCTGTATGTTTTTCCATTTTCCAGTACCGTGTTTGGCAATGCCTGCTCTTAATGCTTCTTCTTCCTCTGATTTCCACTTTTGCTTTGGATTACCCATCTCTCCGTTTGCAGTCCTTCAAAATTTCTTATTTTTAAGGGTTTGTTTATGCCTTCATGTGATATGATCTTGTTCTTCTCTGCTACTCGACCTTGAGGTATTCAGCAGGGCAAGGCAACCGTTGATGTGTCAGCCCTAATTTTGCAATTGAGAAGGAAGATATGAGTATGGTGTCGTAGTTTCCTTATTTGACAATGCAAGGAAAAGAGAAACGACGTCGGTTGGACAGTTAACACCGGTCCTCCATAGGAGCAGCATTGTTCAATTGCTTTGCCAATCTAAGACGTCCATGTGGCTGTTTTAGGATGACAGTTGAAGAGATGATGAGCAAGGTAAAGACCAGACAGGCAGTCACGATTTATCTTCATTACTTTTTTTTTTTCAAGAAAAAAAACATTTCAACAAATTCAACAAATACTGCGAGAGATAATAAAGAGGTTTCTCTCAAGTCTAAAGACTGTCACTAGTAGATATCATCTTCGATTTTCAAGAACAGCAATGGCCTTCTTCTTTTTTGACACATTAAAAAAAGAAGAAGAGAGAAAGTAGAGTACCATACGAGCAGAAAGCAAGAAAAGAGAGTGGAAATTAAAAAAAGTGGAGGGCGTAGGAGCTCCACATTTCGGAGCGATGGCGGCAGTGTTTTCTTGTCCTGTGGGCATGGAGATCAAAAACAGGAGTAGCTGCACAGCCACAGCCACGGAAGAGTAGTACACAACTATAATATTAAATAATACCGACAAAATATTCAGTGGTATCTTAAACATTCATTTGTATATTTATTTTTGCATTTAAAAAAAAATATTTAATTTTTTTTTATTTTAAATTAATATTTTTTTTTGATATTTTTAAATTATTTTGATGCTCTAATTTTAAAAATAAAATTTTTAAAATAAAAATATTATTTTAATGCATTTCCAAGTAAAAAACACTTTGAAAATCCACCACAATCACACTTCTAAACACCCTAATAGATGAAAAAAAATTCATCTCAAATAAATTTAGAGCATATTTATTATTTCATTTTAAAAACATATATTTTTTTAATTTTTCACTTTAAATTAATATTATTTTAGTATTTTTCAGATCATTTTGATATGCTGATGTCAAAAATAATTTTTTAAAAATAATAATAATAAAATATTATTTTGATGTATTTTCAAGCGAAAAACACTTTGAAAAATAACCGGTATCACAATCTCAAACACACTCTTAATCATGGATGGACATTGGTAATAGAAAAATATATCATTGATGTTTTCTATCTTATAGATCATTCTATCAGTAATATAATTATCAATTGATTTACAAATGAAAAAAGTACGTCAAACAAAAAAGTTTTACTAGTATCATTTCATCTGTAATTTTATCGGTGAATATGACATATTAAAGATAGAATACACTGTTAGTAATTTCATTGGTGATAGAATCCATATTACCAATGAAATCAACTCGTTAAAGATCTATATATTGTCAGTGGCATGGTCCTATAATTTTTTTCCAATTCTTTTGAACTTTTTGATAGACTTGGTTTATTAGTGATTCTTGCTGTAATTGTTAGTAATAAAGTTCTATAATTTTTTTCAAACTCCCTAGAACCATCCGAGGGACTTAGTCCTTTGGTAATTTTGTATGTGATTATTATTTTGTTGGTAATTCATTTTGTGATTATTATTCCATTGGCAATTTCATTAATATTGTATTTAATAATTTAAAAAATTGTAAGAAACAAAACAAAGAAAATTAAAAGAAATAAAACTAAAATAAAAAACCAAATTTTTATTATTAATTTAAAAAATATTATTGAATACAATTTATCTAGAAGACATAAGCTGAAGAAGAAGAAGAAGAAGAAGGTCGAGGTAGATCTTTGCCTAATCAAGTGGGTGATGGGGTAGACCACATGTACCACCGAGGCTTGACAACAGATCCTCGTACAATCGTCAAAGTTTGGTCATCTTGGATCTAAGTTGAGCTGTCTCAACATTAAGTTGGGTAGTTTGAGCTTTAATTTATTCTTGTATAATTGTCTGGACAACTAAAGATTGGGAGCTCGAACTCGATTGTGAGGAGCCAACGATTGACATATATCCTCGACCGCAGTGTTTGAGATACCGTAAACCTGCTTTCTATCAAATTCATCGGACGATTCAACTTTTAACCACAAATTTGGATCACATTCTGGATATGTCAAAGGATCATCCATGTATCTCTCCTGCAATGGGGTGTTATGTGCTTCCTAAAAAACAATCAATAATTTTTAAAAAATAATAACATAAGAAAAAAATTATTGAAATCCAACTAATCACAAACTTCTGAGTTCGACTATCGACGAGCTGCTACACCTCTTTTAGACTACCCTTATTTTGCATATGAGTTTCAACAAAAAGTTACATTGGTCTTGGATCGCGTTCAAGAATCGTGGCCTGTAAAAGAAAGCTACTATCAGTTAAATATTTTCATATAAAACAATAATTAAAAAAATGTATATAATAAAAAAAAAATCTTGCTATCCGCTTTGCATACGAAACAAACATAATGGATCCCCCTGTTACGATTTTTTGCATCGGATTGCGACTGCCACACAAAATCATTAGACATCAGTGCTGGATATAAGCTTTCCAGATAGCCTTCGAGATGTGCGGAGGTCTGAAGTCCCTCCATACGACCACATCTTCCCAGCCTGGAAGACCCTTTTCTTTTGCATATTTCTTTGATTTGTTTTGCACTTCATACTAGAAATCACACAACTTATATGATAAAAATAAATTATTGGTTAAGATAATGAAAAATAAAATTTGAACATTTTTTTTAAATAACATTTTAAATTCAACCATACCTAATAGCGTCGTGATTCTCCCACACGCTCTTGGCAACAATATTGTAGTCTACTCCTAGTAAATTTTTTTCTTGCATATCAATTTCATAAAATAATAACTTCAATAAAACTTTGAATTTTCTAAACCAAGAATAAGCTTTCATTCAAGATTTTTGAAAACTTGACTCCACTAAAATAAAAGCATTTTCATTGACGATTTCATCGCTGATGTTATCATGCAAGCAGCCTCCACTTGTGTAAACTAGAAATTCCATTCGTCCATTGAAATTAATTATTAAAAAATTATCTATTGTTGTTTATTTTTTAATCATGCAAGAAAGGAAAAAAAACATTATATGCCATGACCAGGCTTCCACTAAGTAATGTACTTTCCAGTGTATACATCATGCTCAGAAGGCACACCCTCTCTGCAAGGTGACATAGCACTCAACGAGCTTGCATCAAGAGAGGGTGCTTGTGCCTGATTATAATTGGCACCTAGCGACGCGTGGTCATCTGACGTACTGCCAGAAGAACCAACAACACTCCTGTTCGTATTACTAACTAATGTTAAAGCTTTCAAATATAGAGGTCTGGACTTGACCATATAGAAGAGACTTTTGTTTTTGTTTTTTTTATTTATTATGTGCCATCATCATGTTCTTCATCATGATAAATGAAAGATTAATTTGATAACCTCTAATCATGCAATCAATTAAGCATATATCCTTAAATGTAACTTTATTATAATGCCTTTTCTTTGACAAAATATTATGTGCAATGATTCTATGAAGGATCTTAGGTTGTAAAAGCAAATCTTTGCTTTTGATTTTAGCACTTGGTGTAAAGTTATAACAACCAGTATGCAATGCTACTTCTTCATTATACACAAATCTTTCAATAGTAGGGATTATCTTCATTTCAAACACTTTAAGATCATCATTACTAATTCTTAAAATATCAAGCAATTTAGGTTATATCAATTTAGTGTGATTTGAGTGGGTTTTGAGAGAGAATCGGGTTAGGTTTTTTTTTTTTTTTGGTTTTTGACTTCTATTGAGATAGGGACAATTATATATATACTATCGAGCAACTGGTCAACCGGTTGCTATGAGTTAAGTTCAATCGGTTAACTGGTTGAAAGCTAAATGAGAGTTTCTAAAAATTCTGTTCGCATTCTTTCTTTGCACTTAAAATGGAGCATTTCCATACATAAATTATGTCCAAAAAACAAAGAAATTGAGGGAATAAAAATTCACAATTTAGGCCATAGCCTCACTACCAATGCTTTAACTTAACCGGTTGACTGATTGATCTAGTTGTATGAATCGGTCGACTGGTTCACATAAAAAGCAGATTTTTGTAAACCTTTTCTTCAAAATAAGTTTCATGAGTCAAAATACATACATACATATGCTTGCCAAACTTTTATACTAAAAAATAGTCTCCAACAAAAATATTAAAACATTACTATTAGTACAATAACTTTTCTTTGTTTTTTAGAATCTACCAATCACTTGGTTAAACTGACCATTACAAATTGGTCAACCGGTTCGTCTCAAACCTGAACATACAACAAAATTTACAACATAATAGATTTTTAATGGTGTTCATGCTTAAAGAGTATACCATTTATAATGTGAATATGTCCAATTTATTTCCATTAATGTATACAAACAAAAATAACACCTCAAACATCTTTAGCATGAAAAAAGCCTAGGTTACTTCTTGTTTTGCAAAATCAATCCTTACTTAAAGGCTTTGCAAACACATTTGTTAGTTGGTGTTTTATGCCTACAAACTCAAGTACAATGTCTCATTTCACAATGTGGTCCTTTAAAAGTGATGTCTCACTTCTATGTGTTTTGTATGTAAGTGTTGGATAGGATTTTTAAAAAGACTAATCGCATTAGTATTATCACACTTAATGAGTATGTGATCAAATTCAAGTCTGTAGTCTTCTAAGTTCTGTTTCATTTATAAGATTTGAGCAGAACAACTACCCGTCACTATATATTTTGCTTTGATTATTGATAGGGCTACAAAGTTTTGTTTCTTATTAGCCCAAGATACCAATGAGAATCCTAGGAAATGACATGTTCCATTAGTACTTTTTCTAACTTTACATCTGACAAAATTCGCATCCAAATTGCTTATCAAACTCAACTCTTTTCCTTTAGGATACCACAACTCTAAATCTATAATAACATGTAAATAACAAAAAATACATTTTACAACACTAACATACGATTCTTTAGGGAAAACTTGAAAATGTATACATCTATACCCAAAACATAATATCAAGTCTACTTGTAGTTAAATAGAAGAGTGAATCGAACATGCCTTGATATTTGGTGGTCTGCATTCTTACTGATTTCATTCATATCAAGCTTTGTTAATGTTCCTATAGGTGTGTTGGTTACTTTGACATTTCCATCCCAAATATTTTTAGAAGATCCTTGATGTACTTGCTTTAATTGTTGAAGATGTCATCATTTGTTTGTTTGATTTGCAATTTAAAAAAGAAGTTCAACTCTCCCATCATTCTCATTTCAAATTCATAATAAATGCACTTTGTAAAATCCTTACAAAGAGATTCATTAATAGCATTAGATATAATATCATCAACATAAATTTACACATTTAAGATATCTTTGCCTTTTCTTTTTGTAAAAAAGATGGTGTCAATTTTACCAATGTTAAAATCATTATTAGCAAGAAAAGACTTGAGTTTATCATACCATATCCTAGGTTCTTGTTTTAAACCACATAAGGCCTTTTTAAGTTTAAAAACATGATTGAGAAAACAATTTTTTTCAAAACCTTGTGGTTACTAAACATACACTTCTTCCATGATAAATCCATTTAAAAATACACTTTTAACATTCATTTGAAAAAGTGTGAAGTTATTATGATAAGCATAGGCTAAAAACATTCTTATTGATTCTAGTCTAGCTATCGGCGTAAAGATTTCTTCATAATCTATACATTCTTCTTGATTATAACCTTTACCAACTAGTCTAGATTTGTTTTTAACTATTGTTCCATGTTCATTAACTTTGTTTTTAAACACCATTTTGTTCCAAATATAGATTGATTATTAGGAATAGGGAATAGTTCCCAAACACTATTTATTTCAAATTGGTTTAGCTCATCTTGTATAGCCAAAATTCATTTTTCATCTTTTTTTTATTTCTAGAAATGATTTAGGTTTTATTTGAGAGACAAATACAAAGTGATCATTAATGTTTCTAAGTGAAGCTCTAGTCTTAGTCACTTCAAAACAATTACTGATAATTAATTTAGGAAGGTTCTTATATACCTTAGCTTTTTTGGGGGTACAAAAAAGTTACTTACAATCTCATATTGATTGCTTGAGCTTAGTTGGTCCTTGTTTATGCCTTCATTATTTGTCTTCGTAGGAGTTTTACCATTAAGACTCAAATGTTAAACACTTTCATTCATGTTATCTAAAATCTCAATAATTACGTTATTTTGAGTTTCTTCAAAGGCGACATGCATAGATTCTTTAAGATAAAGAGTTCTATTGTTATAAACTCTATATGCTTTGCTAGAGGAGGAATAACCAAGAAAAATTCCAACATTAGATTTTGAATCAAATTTATCTAAATTATCTTTAGTATTAAGAATAAAACATTTTGAACTAAGAACTTTAAAGTAAGAGATGTTGTGTTTCCTTCCTCTCTAAAGCTCATAAGAAGTGTTTACAACTTCTGTTCAAAAACATTTAGGTGTGTAAAATTCATTTAATATAAATCCACCATTTCTTGAAGAGACTGATTTTTTTCCCACAACCTTATTTTGTTAGGGAGTTCTACGAGTTGAAAAGTTATGGCAGTATCATTTTTCTTCACAAAACATTTTAAACAAATCACTTATAAATTTATCACCATAATCACTTCTTATGTTTATTATGGAAAAACTTTCATTTTTAACTTTCTTTGAAAACTTTACAATTTCATAAATTTTTTCATCTTTAAATTTCAAAAACAAAAACTCAAGTATATCTTGTAAAGTCATTAATAATTACAAACACATATTTATTACCACATGCACTTCTAGTTCTGATAGGTCAAAAAATATCTGTGTAGTAATTCTTAGGCCCTGTTTGTTTCATGGAAAGTGGTTTCCTGGAAATCACTTTCCAAACTTTTTTGCGTTTGTTTTCCATTAGAAACGTTGGTCAACGAAAAATACTTTCCAGTCAAAGAAAAATTTAGCTTGGTTTTCAGGGAAGTGTTTTCCTTTTATTTTGGGTGGAAAGCACTTTCCAGAAGTTGTGAAAAATTTAGAAATGTCATGTTATTTCCTGATTATATCAAATTTGATCCTCAAACTTTTGATTGCTATATATTTTGTTTTGAATCTTTTTTTTTCAATTTCACCCATTCGAATTTGATTTAATTTGATTTTTATATCAACTTTGGTTTTTATTTTTATGATTGTTATTTTCTCTTATCATTTTCTTAATTGAAAATTTTTATCTATCAGATTTGGTCCTCATTCTTTTGATTGTTATTTATTTTATTTGAAATAATTTATGAAATTGGAATTTTTTTATTTCATTATCTTTCAACTTTTTTATCTATTCGATTTGATCTCCATTATTTTGATTGTTATTTATTTTATTTGAGATAATTTATGAAATTAGATTTTTTTTCAATTTCATTCTCATTTAACTTTTTAATTTGTAAAATTTATTCCTCATTATTTTAATAAACTTGAAAAAATTATTAATAAATTATTTTCCAATTCATTTTCTATGACATAGCCAAACATTAGAAAACGTTTTCTAATTTATTTTTCATGATACTTTAATGCTAGTAATAAAACAACTTTCTATTCTTATGCATGCATCTATTTTCTACGTAGATTACTTTATCTTCTTTAAGAATTAAACAACATGCATAATTGAAAACAATTTTATAGCCTTTAACATATAGTTGACTAATGTTAAGCAAATTATATTTTAAGTTATTAACAAGAAAAACCTTTTTAATGAAAGGAGAAGATTTACCTTCAATATTGCTAGCTCCAATTATTTTACCTTTTGAGTTGTCTCCAAGTGTGACATTTTCTCCATTGATTTTGGTAATGCTTCATAATAATGAGTTGTCTCCAGTCATATATCTTCAGCAAGCACTATTCAAAAAACCATTCTCTATACTCCATTGATTCCTACACATAAAAATCAAGATGAAATTTTTGGTACCCATACCTTCTTGGTCCTTTGTTGTTAGAGGTGGTTCCATTTGGAATCTAAATCATTTTATAAACTTTGTCCTTCTTAATAGGACATGCATAAATCAAATGACTTATAGCTCTACAATAATTTCATTTATGGTTAGGGTCATAGGATTGTTTAGATTTAACAAAATAAGTCTTTAAATACTTTTGGTTCTTTTTAGGTTGGTAACCCAAACCTGTTTTGTTAAACACACATCTTTGGCTTGAAAACATAGTTTCTAGGATTTTTTTAGCCCTGTGTGAATTTAGCTAAAGTTATGTTTAACTTGTTTACCTTTTCTTTTAATAATTTGTTTTCATCTTCAAGTAGATTTACCTTATTACTATCATCAAGCACAATGTAAGCTTTCTTTTCTAAAGTTTATTTCTCTATAAGTAAACATGTATAATTTCTTTTTAATGAGCCATATTTTGAACCTATTTCTTAAATTCATCATATAGTGATTCAAGTGCATTATACAACTCATCATAAGTAGGTTCGGATTCATCATCCAAAGATTATACATCATTTCACTTTTAATTTCTATAAAGCACATGTTTACCATATGTTCTTCTTTATCGCTTGAATCGGCAAAGTCGACAAAATCGGCTGCAGGTGTTGATGATGAGTCTGGACAGACTTTCATCACTTCAAATAGCTTTCATTGCCTTCTTGTGATGATGTCTCTTCTTCTTATTTTGAGGAAATTGACAATCTACTTTGATGTGCCTTGCTTTGTTGCATTTGAAGAATCTTAGGAGTTTCTTATTTGAATCTTCCTTGTTCCCATCTTTCTTAAAGTTTGAGAATATTTTCTTGCATTGTTTATTCCTTAGGAAACTTTAGAATTGCTTTGTGATTAAGGCAATGTTTTCTTCAATGTCATTATAATGTGATGAACGATTTTGAATTCCAAGTTCTTCTTTGGCTTTTCTTCTTGTTTTTGTTTCTCCATGGTAATCTCATAGTTTATTAAAGAACCAATGAGCGCCTTCAATAGAAGTTTGGTGAATCCCTGACTTCTTGAATTGTTGTCACTTTTGCTTTCTATGTTTTTAGTTGAGACTTAAGAATATTTCTTACTGTTTCTGTATTAGTGTATGTCCTACCAAATGCATCCAAACTATAAGTTATGGTAATCATTCTAGTAAACATGCTAGTTATGGATTCACTAGGAAGCATTTTAAATAATTTATATTAGTGAACTAACATGTTGATTTTAGACTATTTGACTTGGTTAATTGTTTCATGAGTTCTAAAGCATGCCATATATCTTTAGCATTTTTACATGATGTCATTCTATTGAATTCACTTTTACTCAATGAAAATTATAATATATTTATGGCTTTAATATCCATAAAAAGTAACTTTTATTATTGTCCGTATATTCACTTCTAGTTTTAGGAATCTCAATATCATTTTCAATCTTAATTGGTCTATGAGGTCCATTCTCTACGGATAACCATAAATAAAAATAAAAATTAATAGAAAATAGATTATCATTCTAGCTTTCTAACATGCATAATAGTTACCCTAAAAAAATTGGCCTGGATGTAGATAATACTTTATTTTGAAGATTATAACTAGTGGTTGTAATTCTACTTAAAGTCCAAACAAACTTTATATATGAGAACTAAGCTCTAATACCAATTGTTGTTCAATGATTAAGGCAACTTAACATCTAAGAAGGGGGGTGAATTATGTGTATCACTAAATTCTATAATTAATGCAAATTACTTCAAGTAAACACAATAGCTAACAATGTAATTAAAGTATGTAAAGTAAAGAGATAAGAGAGAGAATTTACAAACTCGTTTTTAACATGATTTGACAAGCGGGCATCCATACTTCTAGTACCAAATCATACTAACATATTGTATTCTTTCACTAATCCAAGTTCAAGAGTACAATATCCACTTGGTGATATATTCTCTTCAAGATGTTTTCCTTGGTGAAATTCCCTCACTAATACCAATAGTTTTTACCTAACTCTCAAATATTTACAATGATGATTTTGTTTTCTATAAAAAACACTCTTACTAGAATGAATAACACAATTTAAGTTCTAATATCTCCATAACTCACTAGATAGCACTTATAGAACTTATAAGTATTTAAGTATAGTGAGAATAAAATTGAATGCTCTTTGTGCTAAAATATGAAGGTTTAAAAGCATAAAATAGAGTATGATCAAGGATTGATGATTTTATAGTTGTTTTACTCTTAGAATAGCTTGTATATGATATATATATTCAGATTCTACACCTAATTCTGTAATTAGACAAGTTATATATATATATATATATATATATATATATATATATATATAAGAAAAAAAAGTTGTTTATAGCCATTACTATTCGTTTGATAGCTAAAACAGTTGACTAATTTAGATTGGTCAAGCCAATTGGTTGACTGGTTCCTGCAAAATTTTCAGGAGTTCATTTTGTAATCCTAAACAGTCGAACGATTCATGCAAAATTTTAGATTTAACAATTTAAACCAGGTGAATTCTTAGAACCATTTATCTTAGTTTTAATCTAATTATTATCAGTCCTTTAATGCGTGTAGAGTGAAGTGTGTTGTTACCCATTTTTGACCACACACACACATAATAATAATAATAATAATAATAATAATAATAATAAATAAATAAACAATGCAAGAGGACATATATGAAGAAAACCTAGAAGATTGCCCAAGATTGGTGGTGGAGGACCAAGATGACAAGTGAAAAAGTTCAAGGACTAAAATATATATGATTAGAAAAATAAGCAACCCAATTTTGACTGACAAAAGACCCTACTAGTGAAAATATTTATCTGGGGTAAAGAAACATAAATCTAGATGGGTAAGAACTCAATGAGAATTTTAAAAGGCTTAATTAATTTTATTATGGACTTAATTGCAAGGGAAATTAGTTTTTAGAGTCAATTTGGGTGTTAATTAGAAGAAATTGAAGTTTGGGGATTAAAATTAGACTTTGAAAGGTTTAATTTGTTAATTTAGGGTCTTGTGAAAAAAATTAAACTTTAGAGGATATTTAAGGACTTATTTGTAAATTCCCAAGACCAAGAACCAACCTGTAAGTGGAGCGTGATTGTAGAGGCTAAAATTGACCAAATCAGGGGCCAGATTGAAAGGAATTAAAATTTTAGTGGTTAATTAAGGTTAAAATTAAACAAATTAGAAACTAAGAACTTGTTTGTAAAAGGCGCTTGAATAAAAAGATTCAAATCTCAATTTCTAGTGATGTAGTTGGAAGGATTAATTGGATTTCGAGTCAATTAAGGGTGCATGTGCCGTGATTAGAAAAAAAAAATTAAATTAATTTTTGGCAAAAATCAATGAAGAGCCTTAGTTTTTAGGGTTTTTAGTAGACAACCTGTCATTTGGTTTTAATGAAAAGACATGAATGACGCGTCATACACTGGTTTTCTTCCTTTTCTTCTAGTAGAAAATGATGATCAAGTTGGCACTTTCTAATAGCTTGTTGTGAAATTTTAAACCTTCAAATGACACAAGGTTCTTTTACAAATGGAAGAAGAACATCCCCTTTACAACCCCATTTCCATGAAATTAGACATTTACATTCTAATTCTTTTTATAGAAGTCTCTAAGATCTTGTTCTTGATCAACCATCACTACAATTTCATATTCTAGGCTGATTGAATTGGCACCTTTGGATGAATGAATGTGAAGTTACAAACTTCCAAATTAAGTAAGGTTAGATCCAAACAAAAGATATGCACCCCTTATATTTCAGGCGGTTTCCAATGATGTTTACATTGGAGTTGTTCTAACGAAGACTCGAAAGTGGTCAACCCAATCAGTCTTGATTGTCACATATAATTTTATTTCGTGTTTTCACACTTAAAGCTTCTCAAAGGGTTCTTATTAATGGCTTTAAAACCTTCCTCTTAAGATCCAAAAGGCTAGAAATAGTTCCTTGCCCTCCAAGTCTAGCAAAACCACCAAGTACCCCTAAAACTAAAGCCACCATTGCAAAATCAACCTAGTACAGAAGCTTTTAGCTGTTAGTTTTTGTCTAGAACCATCTCACTTTGATCAAAGGGCTAAGCTTTGAGGGAATCCATCAAAAAACCTAGAAAAACCCTATAAATACCCCTGATAATAAAAGAGAGAGAGAGAGGAAAAACATGGAGAAATACTTTGTTAATAAACCCCATTGTGAAGGTTCAAGAGCCTAACATTAAAGGTCAAACTTTGGAAAGAAAGAGAGTGAAAGGGAAAGAAGGAAGGAAAAGAAGAAAAAAAACAGCATATTGTCAATAAGCTTGAAGAAGGTATAACTATGTAAAAACTTAAGGGTAGAGTCCATATGGCTTGCCCATTCATGTTTTTTTTAATGTTTAAACCTCTTTTGATATATTTTTTGAACTTGTTTAGTGTTATAATGTTTTCTAGTTTTGTTTTGATTAATACGTAAAAATATTGTTTTTATTGTTTAAATCTTATTTGGAGTTGCTGTTGATGTTACTAAGTGTCAAGACAATATGTTTATGACTGATTTTGATTATGCTAAAAGTTGGTAGTGGGTGTTTGATGCCTTTTCTATTTTGTTAGTGTATGTTCTTGGTTCTTGAGCATGGTTTGAGTCCAAGTGTTCAAAGAGTTAATTTTGAATTGAAATTTGATGTTTTTGTTGGCTATCATTAGGGCTGCATTTATGAATTTGAAATCTAATTCATGTTTATGATGATTTGATCTTCTTTGTTAGTTCTTTTGATTCAACTATACTTGGTATTGAAAATATGGTTGTGAAGATTAAAATCAATGTGTTTAGAGACCTAAAATGTTCATTTCTAGGGCTTGGCAGTGCTAGGTAATGGCTAGGTTTTTGGACAATGTCCTTTGTGTTCTTAGTTTGAACATTGCCTTAGCCCCTGAATTTAGACCAATTTTGGTCAATTTCTTTGAACAAAACCTTTATTTATACTTGATCAGTGAATAATGTAGGGTTTCTTTGCATCAATAAATTTTCGTTATAATCTAGGGTTTCATTGCATCAATGTTCTTTGTGCATCAATAACCTTTTTTTGTTTTATTCCTAGGGTTTTGATTTTGAACTGAAACCTATTTTGATAAAATTGTGATTTTAGAGTGATAATCAAAGTAAATGGATGCTAAATTATTGATCCTTGCTTGATTCCCAACATGTCCATGTCGTTGGTTTATCCATAACTAGTCTGATTTGAGAGTTATGTGGTTGAGTATGTTGTAAATATTCTTCGTGTTCTTCATTTTTTTTGTGTTTAATCCATTTGGCTCAAGTTTTTTTAAGTTTGTGTTTTTTGGGTGTTTAATCTATTTTTTTTGGCTTTGGTTTTATTTTGGGTTGTTTTTCGGGTTAAACCATAATTTTTGGGTTCGGTTTATGGTTGAACCAAAAATTTCAAGTTCAGTTGATCAAGTTAACCTGATTGGGTCAATGACTCAGGCTTTGTTTGGTTTGCCATTGTTTTAATAAAAGGAATTTTGGCTTAAGGACATGTTTGACAAGCCTGTTTTGACAGTTTTGTTTTGAATAAAAAAGGGTTTTTGTCAAACAGGTCCTAAATAAATTCCAAAAAATTTCTAAAGAATTTTAAAGACAAATTAAAAATTATTTGTAGGTTGTTTGCATGTTTTTTCAGCAATTTTATTTAATATCAAGGCTATAGACATACTGTAAGATACTAACTTAGTATTAAAATACTCGTTTTTCATCGAAATCTCAAAGATTTCCAAAATTTCTAAAACATTTTCTCATCTCAAAATAATACAAAAAATGATTTTTATTTGGGGTGCATATGGTCAAGTCTCTTAAAAAATAAAAATTATATTTTGGCGTAAAAAAATACTTGGTATGATTTAACATTTTTTTTATATACATAAAAATTAAAAAAATATCTTTAATGCATTTTTTTTATATAAAAATTATATTTTGGATTTAATAACCAATTTATTAAATTCATGAGAACTTGACCAATATTTGAAAAATCTTAAAATTGTTTTTCTAAGAATTAATGGTCAGCATTTTAATATGAATATTGGACCTACAAGTAGGCTGCTATTTAAATACTAGGAGTTGATTAGAAAATTCTCAAAATTATTTCAAATATTCAACAATTTTAATCAATAGTATTTTTTACCATGATATATAAGTTGTTGAAAGCCCTTTCTCCTTCTAGGATAAGTGAACCTTGTTAGGGCACTTACATGGAGTTTTTCCCATAAAACATGTCCATAATAAATTTATTCATAAGCGTAAATATTTATTTTAAGCCATAGATGGACCATGGGTTAGGAACCTATCGATACCTTTAAGTCATATTTAGATCATACAATGTAGCTTACCTTAGATAAGGTGCACTGGGGGTGATAATACATTTCTTAGCCACAAACTAGTCCATTACCCTAGAGTTTCATATAAGATCAGTCCATCTAGGTCTCCCAATGACCATGAACCAAACAACTAGGTGTCGATTTCTTGATCCCGATATCCCGTCACGTCGCGTGCGACAAAGTATGTGAGTTTATTTTAATTGTACTATCAAGTAAGATATAAAGATTTACATTTGAGAACTAAAACAAACACTTAATCTAAGTCTTCACTTTGCTTCTTTTTTGGACTTCCTAATTGATTTCTTAATGAAATTCATCATGTTTGTTGATATGTTCTTTGTATAAAATCTGTTTAAAGTTTATTCTCAACTAAGCATATTATTAGTCTATTTTTCATTTTATTGTTATTATTAAAATATATAAAAACATGAATGTGTGAAACTAAAAGTCAACATTCTCTAAAAAAAATATATACTAGATGAAAGAGAAGTTTTGGTTAATGACAGACTGGTTCAACTCATTCTGGACATCGAACAAATACATCAATTTGTTGTTGGTGATGATAAGTAATAGGATCCAAACCAAGGGGGGGAGACAATGATATATGCAAGGAAGAGGAAACAACTAAGTTAACAAGCCATCAAAATGTTTTTTTGCTGTTATGAAACTTTACTATTTTTTAATCAGTAATGAATATTGAATATTGAATATTTTAGTCATTAATAAATAGGATATTTTTGTAGCATAGAAACCTTTATGTTGAATACTTGATGCATGTAGTTATATAACAATATCTTATAAGTGATAGTTGCATTTTGAACATATTATGAACTATTAAGATGCAACATGTTACATGAAGTATTCTTTGAAAATATTATGAACTGATTACATAAATATTATTAATTGTTTTCATGATACATACCACTGTTTCAATTATACGTACAAGAATACTTTAATGAAGTATCTGTTTATGATCAAACAATCTGAATTACTTGCATGATAATTTATCCTTATTATGTGTTTTCACAAATCAACTAAAAGAAAGATTGTACATGTTAAAATAATTGGTTTTGATTAGTGAAAGATTATTTGCGTTGTTAAAAATGAATTTGTTTAGATTGTTAGTTTATCCAAAATTAGATGAAAAATTACTCAAGCTTATCTTTTAGGATATGACGTTGTTATTTTTTTAAATATCAATTTTTTTTGGATAAATTCTATAAGAAGTTCATATAGAAAATAAATATAAATTATCTGAAAACAATTGTGAGAGAAATGTTTTTGTGAAACACAAATAGCAGTCTGTTAAGAATGTATTAGACTATAAAAGCTTAAAGATAATATTATATCCTATCATATAGTGTTTTTTAATCTTTTGAAAAGTTCTTTAAAATATTTTTTATTTGTAATCAAATAATTTGTTAATTACTTATATTTATTTGGTTATTTGGTCAATGATCAATGTTTTTAAAGTGTTTGATTCTTAACATACAGGAACATAAATGTAACTGTCAAGTTCCATGTTTAGAAGCTGAATATCCAACATTTCTTTATGCAATTCCTATGCCATCGGCCATGTTTTTCTTTGAGATTTGTTCAATATGATCTGTTTTGGGTATTAGCAATTTTATTTATAACAATTATGTGCAAAGGTTCAAGAGATATTAAACTTCAGGAAACTTGTTTGGCCTCAAAATATGCTATGCCTTTCGACATGTTAAAGAGTAAACTCATGCCAAGGTTAGCGACCATGGGGATCCGATAAAAACCTATGAAGAGGTTATCTTCACAGCCAAATCTGTGATGTCTTCTAGGAGTAGGTTTCCGTATCTTTACTTTTGATTGACTCCCAAGACGAGTCTTCATGCGTGAACAAACGCTTCTAGCTCATTGTAAGGACATTCTTCATTCCACACCTTTTCTTTGGGAAAATCCTCTGCAACATGGATTCAGCTTCCTTTAGGCCTCTTTTTGAAACGATTTTTCTGGTCCAGTTTGTGAAAACATAAATAAAGACAAGATAGCTGATTTTGATGAACTCATGGTTAGAGACTAATTTATGCTGAATGCTTTTCTTGTTTCTCTGCTTGGAATACTCTTTGGCCACTGGAGAGAAAACGTCAAAGGGCATTCTTTCTCTTTAGACTAGCACTACTATATTGCAGCTGGATATTGAAAGTGATAAAGACATTAAAAAAGGGTTTGGGCTTGGTTGGGTCTAAAAAGGTTTTGGTTTGGTTGGCCTAGGCCTAACCAAGCCTTTAATAGTTTAGTTTTTTTGCCGACCCATCATCTTTTCTCTCTCTTCTTTTATTTTATTACTTATTTTTTTATTTTAGTGAGCACATCAAGTTATACATATTATAACTTCATTACACTTCAGCTAAAATTGTCATCTGCTATAAATGACATGTGCAAGCTATCCTATGTTAGGGTAAGTTATGCAATAGAATTGTCACCTTACCAGGTAAGTAGCTTCAATTTTTTTCTAAAATAAATTATATATTCCCAAGTTTAGGAGAGAAGATGATGAATTTTTCATCTCAACATAGAAATATAATATTTAACTTTCTCAGTTCATTTTTCTTACATAATATCTACCTAAAAAACCCTAAATTGATTTCAATATCAGAGGGTTCTTTTGCATGTTACACCCCCATCCAACCTGTTAAGATAAAGAGTGAAATGAACTTAGTTTTTTTAGGAATTCTCTTTTGATTTCTTGGTTGTGAGAGGTAACAAACTTATTTAATTAATTTGTTTTAAATTGTTTTGTGTCTTTTTGTATGATTGAGTTGTTAGAGTCTTATGAAAAAAAATAAGTTTATGAGATTTAATGTTAAAGTATGTGTTTTGATGATTATATGATGTTAATTGGGATATGTGACGATTGATTAATGATTTAATAGAGGGAGTTTTAATTGTAAAGGGTGAAATTGATTAGGTTAATGAGTGTAAGAATCATGTTAAGGAAAATTTAAAATGAATTAAATGGTTATTATTGCTATAAATGATGGAAAAGTTGCATGGAAACATTTGGTTGTTAAACCTTAAAAACAAAAACAAGACAACCTTGTCTCTTGACTTTTAACTGAAAATGGGACCGAAAGATGATAGAATTTGAAAACTATTCCTTCATAAAAGTTATAGGTATGAATGTTAATTTTTGAACTTAACCGGACTCATTTAAATTAGAGTTATGAAACTCCACATATGGAATAAAAATCAAAGAAAGGTCTACACCAAGATTTGTAGGGCAATTTCCACATACTACTATAATTAGTGATTTTAGGCCTCTAGAAGGCAGAACTGGGTTTAATGTTCTTCATCAAAGTTTTAGATATATGTTTTGGCTTTCTATAGAAATAATCCATGCATAAAACCAAGTTATAAAACTATGATTGTGATTAAAACACAGAATGGTGTACATAGTCGATTATGATGAATCGCCTAAAGTTGGTTAGTTTAAATTGTTAGGTAAATGTTTGGAAATGATAATTTATTTGGTAACGGATATAAGAAGGAAATGGATATGCTTGTTCATACGAAAGAGGCTTTGGAAGCTGGGCAACAATAGGGAGACATTTTGAAATCTTCGATCACAGATTTTTTGTAAGATTGTTGTGAAAATGTTTTTGATATGTTATGTTATTTTTTATATTTAATTTCTAAAGTATTTAGAGGAAAAAAAGTAAATTCCCGGTTATAGGATTAATGGCCAGTAAGGGACAATGAAATTATTCTTGTTGATGGGATTATTGCCTAGTAAAGGGCAATGGAACTGGTCCTGGTGATGGGATTAATGTTTGGTAAAAAGATAGAAGAAATTAGTTCCCGGTAATGGGAATGAAGTTCAGTAATAGACATAAGGAATTAATTCATTCCAATATTAGGATTAATGTTCAATATAAAGGAATAAAAATTGAACCCTTGGATAAGGGAGTTTTACCCGGTAATGGATGAAGAATTTAGATTTTGTAAAAGGAAATAATGTCTGGACTTAGACAAACAAGGAATTACTTGGCATTGAGTAGTATTTAAAAAGAGCTTAATATGGAGATTTTTAGTTTAGGAAAAAGAATGTGTATTAAAAATGATGACAAATAAGAAATATTGACACAAAAAATAAATCATCTAAATTAAAGATGAATTGTGTAAATGGTAATCAAATAAGTCTTTATGATGAGTTGTGTTCAAACATACCACTGCAATTGTTTAAATTGTTTAAGTAATATATTATTACAATACTTAATTTGTCACTTATATATTAATTATAGGTATTTCTCAGCCTTAAGTAGCATAATAGATATCTAGAGATTTTTTGTTAATTTTGTAAAGGATTATAATAATTATCCTTTTGTATTTGAATATCAATTTCCCATATATTATGTAATTATAAATCCAACTTATTTGTGCTAATATATAATGATGTATGTATGCCCTTTTATCGTAGCTTAGACTATAGTACCAAATAACTTATAGTTACAGATCTTTGAATTGAATCTTGAACATTATAATTGAATGCATAAAGTGATATTAAAATGAATTGCAATGATTGTGATGAGTTATGTTGTGAAATGATGAATCCAGAATGGTTGGACAATGATTTGGCTGCGTGTGTGATGAGTGTATTGAAGTGTTACTATACACCCTGAGAAATAAATGTTTGTGTAAATTGCAAACAAAATAAATAGAAAATAAAAGTGAAGAAATTCATGTACAGATTTAAATAAAATGGGAATGTGGAAATTTTCAGATATGAATTTCCAGATGAAATATTTCGAGATATTATAACTTTAACTCAAAAATATTGAGGGTTGGACTAAATTAAAGAAAATAAACTAAACTAAAAAGTTAAGGGGTGAAATTATAAGAAATGTAAAGAGGTATAACTTCATTATAAAAAGAAATGATGTGGGGGTAAAAAATATACGCTTAAAGAAAATAAGGTCTAAGTGCAAATAAGAGAAATTATAGGGTATAAATTCCCTCTCCCTTACCCATCCAAAACTGACAGCATCAATTTAAAAAAGAGGGAATGAGTTTTTTATTTTGTTCTTGCCAAATCAAGAGAGAAAAACCAAAATCCCAAGAACCGATCCAAGATTAAGAGTTAAAAGGTAGAATAAACACTTGTGGGCAAGGGATTAATAAGAAAATTTAAAGGTAAAGAAAGAAGGGAGGGTCGACTGTCAATAGAAAAGGGGGAGCCGAAAATTTTCGACTGGTTAAGGATCGAGACCTTGATTTTTACTAGGTAAGGAGTTCTAAATATGATTCTATAATTCGTTTCAAATTCGATTACGAATTGATGCCTTAATGTTGAATTTTAATTAGAGTTCTTAGACTTGAATTGGAGAAATGTATTAATTGTTAAAATTAAGTTAATTCATGTGTTGTATGTGATTGGGGGTATGAAATCATGATGATTCATTAAAGAAAATGTATGGGTAATTAAGTTAGGGGTGGTTGATCGTATGTAGAGAAAAGAGGGATATTATGGTTTTCCTTATTAAGTTTATTATTATAGCTTTTTTTTTATGTGAATGTGTGTGACTCGAATGAAATTAACATGAAAGGAACGAGGGAACTCTTGATTACTTTCGGCTATGCTTTCGGCCAATTATGCATAAAAGGGGGGGTGTTTAATTTGATATATTTAGCTTGATGACATGTGTTTAATTGTGTCTAAATGAGGGAAAATACATGTTGAAATAGCAAGGATTGTGTTTAGAAGAATATTGTTTGGAAAGTTAGTAAAATCGATAAAATGTCATATTTTGATGTTAAGAGGAAAGATTGAAATAAATAGAGTAAATTGGCTCTTAAAATATATTTTTGACACTTTTATATGGTATGTGATATGAATAGGGGTTGAGATAAAAGAGGAAAAATTGAATTGTGGATATTGTGTGTAAATGGAAAGGTTAATGAATCTGGACAGGTTGATCTCTTGACTTTCGATGAGAATTTGAGTTAGAGGATGAGAGAATTATGACCAGGTTCCTTCTTAGTAATTGTAGTTTTTGATGTTGACTAACTAAAGAAATTGGTCTTACTTAATTTGGATCTATAGAATTCTAATTATGGGTCACCAAACGAGATTAGGTCATGACAGACCCTATAAGGCAATGGGTCTAATTCATTGATGAGTAATTTTGAGTGTCTTGGGGCCGAATGGGGTTCTCCTTCCCTTAGTGGACTTGTAGCCCCGTGTCTTAACTTTCCAACGAGACCAACCTCGCTTGAAACAGAGTCCTAAAACTCCGGATATAGTAAAAAAGCTGAGGAGAGGTCGGAAGGCGACCTCTGCCAGCAGATTCAGAAAGTCATTAAAGCAACTATTTAAATGCATTAAGGGTGAAAATTGGGTCTTTTCCCTTCAGAGAAACATTTCATATTACATCTCAACTTCCAAAAGAAATGAGCCATGTTCGAAATGGAAACTTGTAATGATAACTATGGTCGGACAAAGAATGACGATATTAATGAGTGAAATGAGAAAAAAACATAAAATATAAAGAAAGGAATAATTAAAAGAAAGACCTATATTGGTTGTTAATATGGTTATTATGAAATGTATCATTAAATGAGGATAATTTATGAGATATGCTTGTGATTACAGGTGGGACCACATGCGTGGTATAACAGCAGCAATATGAGAGCACAAGTAGAGCTTCTATTATAGGTAAGTGATCCGCACCTGTGCTTTCTAGTTAAATTTCATGATTTAATATGTTATTGATGTGAAATATGAATTGAAGAATATTGGATATTATATGAAAGAATGAAAGTTTGCGTAATGATGTTATTACTTCGGATAGTATCCCGAATGTATATATGTTCAAGGTGAGAATAGTCTTGTATGTGATTTGCTAAGTGATGGAAGTATCGCTGACATAGAAAATTTGAGAAGTGTGATATGGGGTATGGTCCAACATACATTAAGTGTATGTTAGGATCTCGGGTAAGGGGATCACCATGTATCGATGCCTATGAGGTATGAACTAACAGTGTATGTTAGGATCCCGAGTAAGGAAATCATCATGCATCGATGCATATGGGGCATTGACTAACATATATTTAATGTATGTTAGGATCTCGGGTAAGGAGATCACCATGTATCGATGCCTATGGGGTATGGACTAGCATACATTGAGTGTATGTTAGGATCCCGGGTAAGGGGATCACCATATGTCAGCTAGCGAATATTTAGTGTATGTTAGGATCCCAGGTAAGGGAATCAACATGCATCGACTAACATATATTAGTGTATGTTAGGGGTCTCGGGTAAAGGGATCACAATGCATTGATGCCTACGAGGCGATGATGATACCGATGGAATTGGTATCGACAATGTGTTAGATGAAAATGGTTCTTGTCAATTTTATGGAATCTTGAATGGAAGTTGAAAATGGAAGATGAAACAATTTTTAATAGCTGAATGAGAAAGAGTTCTAATGAAAACAAAAAAGGGAAAAGTGAATAGAATATGAATACGTGTCTTTTTAAATTGTTGGATTTTTATTTTACTATATTTGTCGTGATATTCATGTCTCAATAATATGTGTTTTGTTTCAGGACCATCGCATGCATGACAAGAGTAGATCCTAACTTTTGTTCATTTTTTGTATCTAGTTCTAGGGAGTATATCCTTGTATTTTATATTATTAAAACATTTATATAACTTATTTTGTATAATTAATATTTAAACTTGAATAAATGAACTTAACTCTGAAATTCATATAATCATGTTCTATGTATGCGTCTTTATCTCGTTTATTCCTCTATAATGACAGTTGATGTTCAATGCATGTTATAAATCTTGTGGTTGTGATGATAATGATGTTTGTGAGATTAAGACCCAAGACGATTGGGTCATGATTGAGTTATGAGATATGAGATTTTAGAAGTGTAAATAGGTTAAATGTTGATAATTTGAGACCTTCCGGTATATGGGAGACTCTTCTGAAATTTTGATAAATTTTAGATGAAAACTGTATAAATAAAAAAAAAATTCCCTATTTGCTTATGTGTTTTGAGTTGATTTGTTCCGGAAAAATTATGAATGTTACAGTTACAAGTATTTGTGAATAACTTGGGATCTTCTAGAATAGGAAAGATTCTGCCAAAATTAGTAAATTCACATAGAACTAAGCTTATATATAAAAAAATTCACCCAAAAAATAGAAATATTTTACAATAAATAAAGCTTAAAATGTATGAAATTGATGAGGTTGTTATAATATCATTTTTCTGCTTATAATGAAGGTATTTTACTATTCTTAAAAAAAAAGGAATAGACCTTTACATCCCCAACCAAAATGAAAATGACAAATTGATCACATGGAAAAATGTTTTTTACCCCTAAGCATAGTCTTCTGATTTGATGAATGACATCATTGACGAGGGCTCTTAGTCTTTTCCCTCAGGTAGTCAGGAGATTCAGCCTATTTGAAACTCAATTAATTTCCATCATAGGATTGCATTGTTTAATCACTATATCTAGAAAGGTCATCCATCAGGAAGATTGACACGATACCCATAAATTTTATACATCACCTCCTTTAGTTTCCAGATCATATCCTAAGACACTATTTTATCCTATGTGTAACAACCCAAAAATTTCTATTCAAAATGAAGAGCAAGGACATGATAATTCAATTAAGATTAGAGAATTTTTTTCTCTGTAATCAATAAAAAATTCAGCATAGTTTTTCCTATATTTTTAGGTATTAAGTTGTCGACTTTTCTTCCACAATCCCTAATTATTAAATTTCTTACTCGTCCTATCATCCAAGACTTTCTCCTCTCATTGCATCACAACTTCTCAATAATCAAATTCACATATGTCTAAACAATTCAATATCCCACATTTATATGAATGCAATCTAAAGAATTATTCTATAAATTATAACTGAAGTACATTTCACAATTCAAAGATTTACAAATAAGGACCATTAACAAAATTATAATTGAAATAAGTACAAAATTAAATAAGAAATTCATAATTAAGATTATACTACACAAAAGAGTTTTTGATAAACTGTTGACGCATTATGTTACATAACAAAATGATAACATCATTTATTACAAAATGATACCCAACAAAATATAAGGAAACTAATCTACTGTTCAGTCCGATTGAGGGATGTACCTGAAAATTGATTAATACAATAATTTGATTAGACAGATGAAAAAAATAAAATATCCATAAAATTCTTTCTACTTTCTTTCTTTCTTCCTTTTTTTTTTGAAAATTTAGTCAAAAGATCATTAAATTAACTTGCTCATCTAGTATTATATATATATCAATTAAATTTCAGAATAATCAATGAGTTTTTTTTTTTTGAACATCAACCAAAAAATAATTATTCATATCGCCCAAGTAACTTGGCATTACTTTCACTAATAGATGATTAATTTTCCACCAGTTCTTTCAACAAGCACTATTGTTATCAATCCAAAAATTAGTTTAATGTTTCATCCATTCATCAGGTAACAAATCTCATTAATCAGGGAATTAATTCTTCATCTCGCCCATTTGCTAGGGCACTAATTCCATTAAATCAGGAATTAGTTCAACGATTTACCCATTCACCAGGGTACTAATCCCATTAACAAGGGACTTAATTCCTCATCACGCCTATTTACCAAGACATTAATCTCATTAATTTAGGAATTTGTTCAACCCATTCACCAGGATTCTAATCCCATTAACTAGAGAATTAATTCGTTATCACACCCATTCACCAGGGCATCAATCCCATTAATTTAGGAATTAATTCGTCACATCGCATATCTTATTTTCTTAAGTAAACAATATAATAATTACTACTTTATCGACCACAATTAATCAGATAAAAAAATACATATTGACCAATAATAAATTCGGGCACCGTGTAATTACCTGACGACGGAGCTTGAGCCGAAGTTCCCTACTGTGGTGTCGGTCTGGCAGCCTCTTCTGAATTGACAGGTATATCACATCATTATTCTACTTTCCATATTGACACACTCAATAAATAAAATCTTTCCAATTATCCTTTTATTTGCCAAAATAAAATTTAGAGAGAAACATGAAAATTCCCTTCTTTTTTTTGTAAATTTCCTTTTTATTTTTCCAATTTCCACATTTTAACACAATTCATTTCATCATTCAAATCAATAATGTTAACATAATTTAACAATCAATTGTAATTTTTTCTAAAATTTATCATGAACCATAATTCCTCATTTCACAAAGTTCAAATTTAAAATATAAATTCTTCAAGAATCTTATTTAAAAGTGTGACAGCATGTTACCAAGCAATAGTCAAAGCTTTAACACTTTTAAATTGAGAAATTTTCCTTACTTAGAGTTTGCTTTTCCTCTCCTGGCCGGGTGCTTCCTTCTCTTTAAAAAGCAAGTTTGTTCTTTTTTTATTTTTCCTTAATAGGAGTTCAAGATTCAAGTTACAGTGTCTTTCATGGTGCCAAATAACCCAGTAAGAATTCGAAGCCACCTTGAATGGTAGAGTATAAATCTGATGGGTAGTTAGAAGATAAGGAGATTGCAATTAACATCGATTCGTCACCTAAACCATCTTTGATGGGTGGTTAGTTAGAAGACTCTTTCCTTGGTTTGCTACTGATATTTGTTTCTGCTGAATACTGATTTGTCCTGCATACATATATACAGACAAAAGGATTTGTCGTGTGAAAGCATACTCTTGTTCGTTGAGAAAGAGCATCAGCTCGTCTGGAAAATGGCGATTACAATGTACTTAAAATACTAGAAAGAGACCATGACTCTTTTGCCTTTATTTGTAATGAAACAATGGAATAGTATAAAATAAAGTTATTTTCTCCTTATATCATCATATAAAAATAATAATAATTGATTCTGTCAGACAGTACTCGTAGCAAGAACGTGGACAGGTAGGGCATATACTCTCCCTCGTCATCCGATTAGACCCAATCGGGATAAGATAAGATGAAGGGAATCGCTTCGTGCGTGGTGGCTCTGCCCAGCCGAAAGGAGGCATCCTTGTAGGATCTCCAGCATGCAGCCCACCAA
>Ga0325401_1000151_pt1 | contig 43417 bp, 34 predicted proteins | sample PopdelMetagenome_FD_205666 | JGI IMG/M metagenome (GOLD analysis project Ga0325401, IMG submission 205666) | Populus deltoides microbial communities from Bellville, Georgia, United States - Xylem-PdKOR-R2 | ecosystem: Host-associated > Plants > Phyllosphere > Stem > Wood/Secondary xylem | place...
GGATGAGGGAAAGGGAAAAGGAAGCGGTTCAGTTTGTTTGGAATACTAATCCGAAGTTTTGGAAGAGATATAATAATGTAGGCATGCATAAACACTATAGAAAAAGGAAAAGAAGGGGAAAGCTAAATCAGCCTATGGCCCAATAAAAAATCACATGTGAACTAAGAGACCATTCTGGTCCAACCTTCATTGGCAACATAATAGACCAGCTTTGTATTCATTACACTTGGAAGCAAATAGAAGTACCTCACTCAAAGTTTCGTTTGGGTGCGGAGCATAAGCTTCCCTGTAAGAGACAGCTTTCCTCAAGCGTTTCCCTCGACCAAGAGCAGCTTCCTCCTCGGTTTGATACTTCTCCCATCTAAAACCCAGTAAAACAAACAGGAAACTTAAATAAGCATTCCAGTGAAATACATTTCACTAAACAGAATAACTGAGTAATGGTAATTTTATCTCATGAATCATTTGAATTATGCATGTGGTTATTAGGAAAAACAGGGAATAAGAAACAAATATTAACATGTTGGAGAGTAATTATTTCAATCATTGCTTTTCAATGCGGGGAAAAAAAAAAACAGAGTGTCCCAGGAGAACAAAATAAGAATTGGAAAGTTATAATGTATTATTTCCCTAGTAAAGAAAGAGGAAGCTATGAAGTGAGAATGATAATAAAAAAGGAATTAAAGAAAAAGATTACTAGACACTGAGACTAAAACAAATTTTCATATAATTTTAATCATAACTCTTTGTAGATGTTAAACCATGTGAAGAAAAAAAAAACCATCACTAAAATTCAATTCTATTACAACCCCGTGGAACCTTGACTGTCAGGGTAACTTGACTTTACTCTTCTAAAACAATAACCAAAATAACAAATTACAAGACTTTAAGGATCTACTGGACACTTTTCCATGTAAAGGACTTCAAGCTGGAAGGGTGTGGGTGTCCATAATTTATATGTGGACTTCTACAACAGAAAGCAGTATCCAAGGTCAAACATGGTCAAATCAATTCACTGTACAAACAGTAATTCCTAGAACACAAAACTACTTCAGGTGTCGCAAAATCACCAGAAACAAAAAATTTTGAAATCACTGCAATTCTTAATTGAAGTTGCTATATAATAACAAGGCCACTAGCAGTTCAGGATAACATCACCACACATGAACAGCTGGGATGTCTACCTATAAATATACTCTACTGGACTGAACCCTCCCTTTGACCAATTGACCAAATGAATTGTTAATAGACTGTATTATTAATATAAACCCAATCAATGCACCTCAATTTGACTGTTTTAACAAGTCTTTCGATCAAATAAATCAAGCAACAGACTGACTGGTTCCAGAAAATCGTTCATAGCAGCGCGGATAGATAACTAGTTGAGTCATAAGATACAGATTATTTTTTTTTAAGAATGAGTGACAAGACAACAATAACATGAAGGGAATTGCATGTTTAAAATTTTCCAGAGTCGCTAAAAAAATCATGAGTATATAGTTCAATCATGGTGAAACAATACATTTGCCAACACAGCCTGTTCACTTATCCATGTGTTATAGAATAAAATTCAGACAAAGTACAACCACAGGTAAATCTCCTTACCTTACACGCAAAAGCCTGTCCCATTCACTTTCTTCAGTGACATTTATCACATTCTCCTCTTTCCTTTCAGGATTTTGTCCACAGGTATCATCAACCACAACTGGCGATTCAGCTCCCCCTTGCTCTTCTGTTGTTTCATCATTCCATTCCAAGGACTGCTTTGAAAAAAGCAGAGAGATTATTAATCAAAACCAGCAGTAAACATAATTTTGTTTGTGGTAGTCCTCTTTAGAATTAATCATTAAAGATGAAACATTCTGGAAAAGATTAAGATAAATAAAAGAACCAGGAAAATCCACACAGCAACCAAAAAGGCAATAACAAGACAATCCAAAGAATATATTCAGAAACATTTTGAAACCAAAAGAAAGTCTCATCAAATAGCTATTTTAAGGAATAAATTTTTCAGAGGCTGAAAAAAAGAAGGAAAGTTTAAACAAAACCGAGCCAAACTAAGAAAAGAAATATACAGACTCCTAGAGGCCACTCTCCTTCAAATAACTTGGTCACATGTTTTCATCATACATCGGGCAAGATGCAACAAACAGTTGCAACAGAAAACAGTAAGGCCTGGGAAATATGGTTGTTAATTTCTACAAGGGAAAGCCTAACTTTTACTCAAAGTAAATTTACAACCGTTTGTAGCATCAGAATATTGCCCAGAGCATCTAACTCGACAAATTCCAATTTAAATAAATAAACTGGGGTTTTGGTAGATGCACCAAGGCACCAAGGCACCAAGAAATGATATTTCAACCAAAGATTCTTATGAAGCAAAAGTCGTATTCCAGTAAAATAGTAAAAAATAAGCATGTCACCTGTAAGAGCAAAATGTGAGTACTTTTGATGTAGGAACAAATGAACAGATCAAAGTAACAACCAAATCACACACTCACCTTTACTGAGCCAAGCATATCATTCTCAAAATCTCCTTCAGCAGCATCAGTTGTTGCCAACTGGAGGTTTGAGCGGTCAAGTAACTTTGATATTGCATTTTCATCCCACACAATCTTGTTGCCACAATCTGTACATTTATCCTGATACACATCCCCGAGGCCACCACCCCTCTTCCTCTGCTTTTGCTCCAGATCTGCTATTGCATCATCTTTATCTTTGTTGATATTATTCTCACTGTTATCTTTCCCATTCATGCTTGAAGAATCACTAAAAAGTTCTTCAGTTCCCCATCGTAGAATATCTTCCACTTCTTTCTGAGACCCAGACTTATTCACAAAGAGCTGATCAAGCACTAGTTTCTTTCTAGCAAGTTGCAAGATGCGCTCTTCAACACTGGCACGAACAACAAGCCTGTACACCAGAAGTCTATTGGATTGCCCAATTCGATGTGCTCGATTCATAGCTTGGATATCAGAATGTGGGTTGAAATCGGAATCATAAATAATGACAGTGTCAGCGGATGCTAAATTGATTCCAAGGCCACATGAGCGCGTCGACAACAGGAAAACAAATCGACTTTTATCTTGGTTAAATCTTGCAATTGCTGTCTGGCGATCAGAGACTGATACAGAACCATCCACTCTCTCATATGTTTTAGGGCCGAACTCTATGTTCAAATAATCCTCAAGGATATCAAGAAGCTTGGTCATTTGTGAAAAAATTAGAACTCTATGCCCTTCCTTGTATAAGATCTTGAGCATGGAATGCAGCAGAGTCAGCTTGGCCGAAGCTTTTATTCGCATTTCATGAAGAAATTCTAATGACCCAGAATCAGGCTCAGTACCTGGTATGAGATATGGATGATTGCAAATTTTTCTCAGCTGCATCACAATGTTTAGCATCGATTGTTGTGCAACTCCTTTCCCAATGTTTCGTAACATTTGATAATTCTTCGTTAGCATTGCTCGGTAATATTCAGCTTGGATAGAAGACAACTCAACAGGAACTATTCGTTCCGTCTTGGGGGGGATATTTTGCATAGCATCCTTTTTAAGCCTTCTTAACATATGTGGTGAAACAAGTTTCTTCAGTTCTTCCACTTTTTCAGTCGTTGTGAGATCATTAAATTTCTCCTCAAAGGAAGATAAAGAGGGGAATGAAGCTGGCTGTAAGAAATTGAGCAAATTATACATCTCACCAATGTTATTCTGAAGAGGGGTACCAGTCAAAAGAACACGGTGTTGGAAAGAGAACGTATTGAGCAAATTGAACAGCTTGCTCCCTGAATTCTTAAGTCTATGGCCCTCATCAACTACAAGAACTTCCCAAGGAACTCCTCGCAAATAAGTGGAATCCGCAAGAACCATTTCATAAGTAGTTAAAAGAACATTAAATTTGTAGGAAGTGGTTTTCTTATTCATCTCATTGGGATTACTAGCATGCCATTCATACTGGCGAATCATGGCCCTTGCTTTTGCACACCCATGGTACTCCACAACATTTAAGTTGGGAGCCCACAGTGCAAACTCAGAGAGCCAGTTAGGCATTGTCGAAAGTGGAACCAAGACCAAGCAGGGAAGAGAAACTTTGAGCTCAAAATACAAAGATGAAATAAAAGCACAAGCAGATACTGTTTTTCCCAGCCCCATCTCATCAGCAAGTATCACATTTTTGGATCTATGCCAACACTTCCGCAACCAATTCAATGCCTCGAGCTGGTGAGGGAACAAGGAGCCTCCTTTTAGCTCCTCTGGTTGCTCCACCAGAGTAGCAATTTCATTTTGCAGACCATCACACCTCCCTTTCCGTAGACCATCCCTTGCAGAATCTTTTTCCAATGCCTGGTGTTCAAGTTGATCAAACTGATTGATCAGATGAACTGATTTTTTGAGAATAAGATCGTCCACACTTTCCCAAGTGCATTCGTCATAAGGAAGACCAGTCCATTTTACAAAAGCTTCCCTGCTGCCCTCAGAACCACGGAAAGCAATTACTCGCTGGGGCTGCTTCCACTTCTCCTCACAGATATTAATCACAGCATTTCCATACTTAGCCTTATAATTCTCTAGTTTTCTCTTTGCAAGAACTTTTAGCTGGGATTCTGAAATCCAACTGTTATGTATATGAGACCTCCCCACCCACTTAACTAGGAATTCATAAACTGTTGTCCCTTTGTTCACACATATTGGTTCTTCCATGGTAGGCTTCAGTACTTCATTTTCACCACCACAAGTTTTGATTTCCACATCTTCTTTTCTGTCTTTGATTTTAGGAGAGACATGTGTTTCACAAACTTCAGAAATTTGAACCCTAGAGCCTTTCAAACAAAAATCAGTGGTTTCTTCAATCACAGGATTTTCATGTCTTTTCGCTGTTACTTCTGTCGTTATTGCAGATTCATCTTGATCCGTACCACTTATGCCTCCAGAGCCTGAATCCTTTCCATCCTTCCCTAGTAAATCCTTGTTGTTCCCTCCTTTACAGTCTTTGCTTGCAGATCTTCTGTATACACGTATTGTGTCCACTCTGATGTCGTTCTTCACACTTACATCCTTCTCAGAACTTTCAATAATGTCAGGATGACCCTCGACATGATTTTCAGCAATCCCCGCATCTGAATCCACATCACAAACAGCTTTTACCTCTAGGTGTCCATTTTCAAACTCTGGAATAAGCAATTCATCAGAAAGCTGGTCATTTTTGGTAATCTGAAATGTAACACATGACGAGCTTGTATTATCACCTTGAATCCGACAGCCCAATACCCGATCAACCTGTAATGTGGATATAAATCATATTGTATGAATTCAAGTATTTCTAGTAGAAAGCATTCGTCTATATCTAAGAGATTAATAGAAGAAAGCCTACAAATTTTCTGGATATAGCTGATTCACCTGCTGAAGTTCGGTCATGATAATATCTTCACATTTCTGGGTTTCTTCCACATGAACCTCCGCTTTATATGACTCTTCTAATGTTTGTGCAACTTCCACGGGATTCTTCTGATGAAATAAATAAATTTACTCATAATAATCATAACACCAAACATAGCATGCAACAGCAATAAATGACAATGATGCTGAGAATGACAAGAGGAACAGTACTGACATGTCAGAAGATGACAATGATTGTAAAGTGCTGATCTTGAGTAAGGGATATATGTTTGGGCTGATTGCATCATTTATTGATTTTGCTAGTGTGAAGCCTAAATCCAAGATAGATGGAGGTTCTATGAGCACACGGTGGTGGAGAGAAATAATCTGCCCATGGTAGATGGTGCCAGGAGGAACACCACCAACAACAAACTACTGTGCCAACTTGTATGTAACATCAATAATGCAAAACCAGACAGATGAAGTGGTATATTGTTACAGTGCTAACAACTAATGAAGAGTGAGAATTTAATGTAGCAATAACCAGTGACATGTGGTAAGCACCTAATGACCTAAGGTACAGGCACATAGTCATACTTACCAACCGTTATTGTTACTATCTTGTATTTTATGCTTGATGAAATATCCACATAACTATAAAGGGAAAATGAAAAATAATAGTAAAAAAAAATTACCTCATCCTTCTGCAAATCTAAGTTCTTGAGTTCAACATCTTCTGCTGACAAAAATACAGAAACCTCATGATTAACAGCTTTCTGTTTCTGGTTCGATTTATGAGTCCCAGAACTTGCAGTATTGGTTTTGGATCTATGTTTTTTGGAAGTGCGTTTTCCCTTGTTGGTCCTGTGCTTCTTAAAACTGACCACACTACAGCCTTCAAGCTTTCTTTTCCTGTTCTCAGAGGTTGCACCAATTGCAAGAACAATTTTCTTTCTTGGAGATCCATTATCGCAAGACAAGACAAGCTTCTCACCAGAACATTCATTATTTGGCTCGGATTCAGTAAGTTTAGAACAAGACAAAAGTTCGTCAGCAAGGGAGATTGATTTCTTCCCTGCTGATGACTCCTTTGGAGATGCAGGAGGTTTCTTTTCATCAATGTTCACATGCAATGAAGTGCCATCTACAGAACCAAGAGCAGATGGATCACTTGGCTTGGAGCTAGAAGATACATATAACAAGGAATCTGGGTCTTTTTCCACGGATTTGGATCCTACTGTTAGAACAGATTTCCCTTTGCAGGAGGACCTTCGCTTGGAGACAATGGAGCTTCCAAAAAGAGCAGATACTTTGTCAGCGACTGATGACTTTACTCCAGTCCTAGAATTTGTAGTGACAATTTTTGTTCTTGCACGTTTTGAAATGGAACCCAGTGGGTTAATGGACTTCAGCGGGTCACTTTTTTTAGAGCACTTTGGGCATTGCCATTTTCCCATTGGAATGCGCTTCAGAACATGAATAAAAAAGAATTAAAAATATGAGGGAACAGTCATTGATATCATCAAATATGGCAGGACGGAAAAACAGAAAGAAAATCATCAGCATGCAGCTTCAATACAACTGAAAATACCTTTAGAGGTGGATCAAGGCACTGTAGATGATACACCCGGGGACAGCTATCACAGCACAACAAGTTGCCACCAAGATCACATATTACACATTCATAGTAATACTGGAAGGCAAAGTTTATTAAAAGGTAACAAGGAGTTAGTAAATGCAAGCACATACCCAAGACGCTCAACTCCAAATAGTTATAAAGATGAGTAGCTTGCTGAAACAACAAAATTAACCACGGAAATAAGTTATGAACAGAGGGAATAGCATATCAAATGAACTTTGTTGGCATGTGATTTTAACTTGCGATCTAGAATCCTAATGGTATCATCAAAAATATAGATGAGGGGGAGAGAGGGATTGTGAACACCAGCTACACGCCTCTGCCACATAAAGAGATCAAAAAACTTCCCACATTGTTCTAGTGCCACCATCCATAGACAAGTTACTTGCTAAAACAACCAGAAAGCTTGCGTCGTATTTAGGTTTGGAACGCCCCATGTAGTTAAAATTTATAATTCCAGAAAAGGCTCCAGAAAAATGAGAAGAAGATCCTTAGATTATTGTTCTGCTCAAAGACATCAATTATGTTCAATTGCAAAAAAGACTAAGCTAGAAAAGGTTCTTCAAAACACTTACTAACAGTTTCCTTAATTTGATTGGAATCAATGAGATCTTCTGGTAAAACCTAGAACTAAAATTTAAAGGAAAGCATTGGTGATGTATCAAGTAAATATTTTCACATCAGGGGGGTCTTCCTGTCATGATCTCAACAGAGCATTTCATGAGGATCATTGCTTTTTACAGAACACACTCTACAGCCAATTTTTGCCCTGATAGGGATGTACAGGATTTCTTTTACTTCCTGTGCTATTTTATGTTACCAAAGTCCCGTTTCAGTAATAAATATTTAATTTAAAGCCATGATGAAATGATATTTTCAATTCTCAAAGAAAAGGAAGAACTGACTAATTAAAATGTCCAATTGAAGCTTCATCAGGCTTTATATGGAAGAAAGTCCCATTCATAAAAAGGAATTGGTTCCAAACACATAGGACTGTCAAGCCACATGGATGTTTTTGTAAGACAAATTGGATCCAGATGATGATCATAAACATCCATGCAACTGAGCATAGAAGAAGAAACCCAAAACATGAGACAAAGATAATATAATTAAAATGTGCTCCATAAATTATCAGAAAAGGTTTTATTATTCAAAACCGATGATAAGTAAACTGCCTGTTCAATTAAAATCAGAGCAAAAATGTGTTCATACACCATCTATCAAGGATTTTATGCTATACTTTTGAGCTGAAGAAACATCAATCCAACAGAATGCTACATCGAACAAAAGGATAACTCACCCCATCATTTCCTTTCTTCTTGGATGTAGATAGATCAGAACTTAGTTCACTCTTTGGCCTGCGTTTAGCAGCAGAAGTATTCCTTGGAGACTCCAGGTTATCTTCTTTACTAGTAGAAACAACTCGTCCATATAGAATCTTTTTTCGTTTTCGCTTCAAGACCCAGTTTCTGCTTATCATTTTGCTACTTGTTGAGCCGTTATCCTTCATCTTTTAATCCTTTGTTTTACATTTTCCAGAAGCATCCCCACAACGCATGCCATGCATCAGATAGGAAGTAGCATCAAAGCTCCAAAAGAGCAATTTAAGCCACTACAAATCCTCAGCATCCTGTTGAACATTTATAAAGGAACTCCAATAAGAAAATAGCAACATTGGATAACGACAAATTAGAATGAACCAAATGGTGACTAACTTTAATACTGCCTACTGGCTTTGACAGCATCCACATAGAGAAGTACAAGACATAATCAGTGTTCAGTACAGATAATCAGACCTTGTCAAATCCAACAGAAAAAAAAGGTTAAAATTGCATGATATCTCAAACAAAAGCAGCACAAAGCAACAAGCACTTCACAAGGTTTTGACTTCAAATTGGCTAATCACCGCAATTATCTACATCGATCACGTCAAAGAACTCATGTTATTATTTCCTCTCAGCGAAAGGTAACATTCTGCAATTTAGGAAAGGATATGATACCAGATCATCAAAAAGTTAAGTCCTACACCACGTAATAATTGCAAGGGGGTGCATCTTCTCGCTAAACTAGCGAAATCAAGTCACGTAGATGAAAATCCAAAATTAGCATTTCACACTAAAGTTTAACCCATCAGATTAGTTTCGGTAAAGTAAAGGACTCAAATTGCAGAAATGATCCCAATGCAAGTATTACAATGACAACAACCCACCTCCGGACTCAAAGCACAACCAACCAAAACCATTGACTTGATTAATCACCAACTACCTATTTGTTGACCTCGTAGCAGGAGATTGACAGACATTTGCTACAATTCCCAATACCAAATTGGAATTAGCTCCAACAAATACATACAAGCCTCACAGAGACCAGAAGCCAGCCACTGCACTAGTACAGCACAGCTGAAGCAAGCCACCACAATCTCTGTAGTGAAATCAATTAGCTGTTCAGACTTAAGCAATCAAAACCATGAAATGTCTAACGAAACAACAAATAGAGTGCCAAAATTGAAGAATCCAAACATAAGGAACTTGACCAAGCACATGCATTCACTCAAAACCAAAAACCCCCCATTCCATCAACTATTCAATGACACCACATTCTTTTCAAAACCCATGTACCAAATAACTCCATATCACCAAACAATTCGGCAGCAATCAATAAAACAAACACGAACTCCAAAATCAAGCAATAAAAACATCAAAACAGCTAGGAAATTAGCTCAAACTACATAATATCGAAACCACTCGTAGAATTAACCCAACAACCAACTTCAAACAAAGAAATAAGAAGTACCCAGATAAGAAAACAAGCTCACCAATCTTTGTTGTGGATCAAAAACCAATCTTTGCTGTCTAATGTCCTCAGAAATTGACGGGTTAAGCAAGATACACACTATAGAAAGCTGGAGGGATTAGGGATTGGAAGTTAAGGAGAGAAAGGTATGAGATGCGAGAGAGAGAGAGAGAGAGGCTAAGACACAAATAGCAAAACAACATTAAAATAATAAAAAGCCCCCACCACGTCTCTCTTTATATATACAATCAATACATTTAGAGAGAGAAAGAGAGAAGGATACGGTTTCGCCGGGGTCATAGGACGGGGTTACACGCTGACATTTCAGCGCATGAGAGAGACAGTGAAAGCAAGCAAAAGCCCGTCAAATTGCACCTACCCAATTATATATTGCCACGTGTCTCAAGCTGGGTTCATGTTCCCAAAAATTTGATCGTTGATCTTTGCGTGTCTTTCTAAATGTAACTCCAATGAGTCCCCTACTCCTCGTCCTCTCTCTATCTCTCTCTGGTGGCGTTGCATTTTATAGAAAGAAAATGCAGAGAGAGAAGGAGGGAGAAGGCGAGGCTCAAATATTCATCGTTATTTTTTGCACGCCGATTCGGAGGCACTAACCGCTGCTGCTGCCGCCACTAATTCTACCCAAACTTTCATAAAATGTCAGCATAATATACAAGCTCATGTTTTTTTATCCCCATGATGTTAGTGTTTATCTATTGTATATGTATATACCTATTTTCATTCCCCAAATACATATATATAAAAAAAAGATATAATTTTCTACCATTTTGTATTAACATCCCATGTATACCAATAGTTTCTTGGATTTCTTTTACTTTTTTTTATTTTTGAATCTGAATTTTTCTTTGATGCTGTTGGTATTCAGACCATTTAGCTCGAACACAATTTAGAATATTCATCATTAGGCACTTGTATATTCTCTCTCTCTTTATGGTGTTGTTTCTGCTTACAATCTATGCTTATTTCTACCATTACCTATCAATACATACATATATATATATACATATGTATATATATATGTATGTATGTATATAATGTGATATGATTTTACTACAACAGTGGAGTGCACGTGATTTCTTCTAATGGAACACGACATGACTCCATTGGAAGATTCACCACGTCTGTCTGCGTAACGTGGACATGTTAGTTATTTTCTTTTAATGGAACTGGATTTTAGTAATCTTGTGTGTGGATTGAAATCACTTTTTTTATTTAAAAAATTTTATTTTTTATATTATTATATCAAAACAACTCAAAATCTCAAGAATAAAAAATCATAAATTTTTAAAAATAAACACCGCCTTCATTTAGTGAAATTTTTATTAATAAACAACTGGCCCACACTAGTTATTAATGCCATGGTAGAGCCCAGTCATGTTGAAATCTTTATTTGCTGCGAAGAACAACAGTTCACTGGATCTTCTGGGTCGTTCCGGGAGGAGAGATCATTTCCCATTATCTGAAAATTGGAATACAGTTACTGCTATAATAAAAACAAAAATAAAAATAAAAATAATCCTGAAATACTAACATCAATGAAAACAAAAAATCTCCATCACCAACAAGCTTTTAAGTGGGACCCTGCACAACTAAGCATAACATAACATGATGGATGACAGATGATGGCTTTGTGCAAGGCATGTACTCAGTTTTTTAAAATGTCTTTTATTTGAAATTATTTTAAAATAATATTTTTTAAAATTTTAGATTTATTTTTTATATTAATAGGATTTAAAAATATATAAAAATAATAATTTAAATTTAAAAATATATTTAATTTTAAACAAAAAAACACAGAACAGAATAAGAAACTAGAACGTAATTGACACGCGTGTGTTTTTCTTTTATCTCTCCGTAAATACCGCTTTTTTTAAGATAAAAATCACCATTACACCGTTGCCCCCTAAAATATATATTATTAAAAAAAGGCCAAATAAAAATTGACAGATCTACTTCATTTACCAACACAAATGATAGAATAAAACCTATAATAATAATAATAGAAAGGATAAAAACAAGAACATTCTATATTTATACGCACAACAATCAAGAGAGAAAGAAAGAAAAACAGAGTCTGGCTGTTTCCTAAGCTGACTTACTGTCTTTGCTTCTATTTTCTGGTACTCTCTCTTATTTCTTCACTTCTCATCGACTCTCTTTTTTGGCTAAAAGTTTATCTTTTAGTTTAAAAGTTTTGATCTTTCTTATTTGTTCAAGCTGTGATCGTGATTAGTTTATAATAATTGTGTTCACGTCTTACTATTAATTCTTTTTGGGTAAGTTGAGGTGTAATCAGTGTGAGTTTTGGGTTTTTGAGTGGGATTTTTATGTGGGTTATATTTGGTATTGATTTAGGTTTTTTAAGAGTTTAAAGTTTACTTCTTTGAGCTTGATTTCAATTTGCAAGTCGTTGTTAGGGTTTGATGTTGTTTTGTCTTTGTTAATTTCCAAAGTCACCCGATTATAATTTTTCAGTCCTTATGTTGTGATCAAGTTTTTTCAAGTAGATTTAAATAATTTAGTTCTCTAATTATGGTTTTTTCTTTCGACTTTTTTTTTTCTGGGTAAAAATTGTATATACTTGTCCATCCGGGATTTCCTTTTTTTCTTAGTATGATTGATATATATTGAGTTGTGTCTTTAAAAGATTGTACCAACACAGTTACTGTCTGCAGTTATATTTGTTTTTTTAAGGCAATTTCTCATTAGCATCACTGAATCTGTTTTCATCACTTAATTGATTCATGGGGCATTGAGTTGTGGTGTTTCAGTGGTAGCTACGATGATTCTTGAATGTAACTGATAGTTTTCTATTTGTTTGGCCACCAAGAAACACAAGGAAAAGTAACCACATCTAAAGTTTTCAGTATCAGGTCTTCTTTGCCAAAGACATGGAAATGAAGCACCTGATAATCTTATGACCTATAAGCTCAACACAATTTTTTAGGCAGATCCATCTCTGTCGTAAGGCATGCATATTTGTATTCTTTCTGTGAAAATTAATCCCCTTATTTCTTTCTTTAAGTGGGTGGATCTATCTATTCCATGTTACTTTGTGCAACTCTACCGTCAACGGGGGGGCTTTCCTGTAAAATTTACTGACCTTTGATAGCAAATAATCCCTTGATCATGTGTTTGTTTCTATTTGAAATGCTCTTAAGTTTTCTGTCTTGTTGCATCAAATATCTTCTTTTCCTAAAGATTGCTCATACTAGGTGTTTGCTTTCGAATTACCCATGTAATTCTCATTGCCAAGATCTTATTTCCCATTTCAGGTTTTCTCCTGCTAAGATGTCATTTTCCAAGCAAAGCTTGTGGTTGGCCATATGAGTGTTTCTGTACTGATATGGCATTATTGGCATCTTGCTTTGCTGGTGCAGTTGATTTAAATGGACAGGAATCTGGGAAAAATTATGGTAGATCAACAGAAAAACTATGAACAAATTCAATCCAATAACATGGAAGCTAGAAATGAAGGGAAGGGGTCTGTAAACCAAAGATTTTTCCATGATCCATCAGCTAATATTAATACTAACGTGCGACCTCCTGACTACAACATGTCAATGGGAGCTAGGCCTGTGCTAAATTACTCCATTCAGACTGGTGAGGAATTCGCTCTTGAATTTATGCGGGAGAGGGTGAACCCCAGGCAACAGTTCTTTCCAAGTGCTCACATTGATCCTAATAGTTCAACTAGCTATGTTGGACTGGAGGGTGTGTTGGGAATATCCCATATGGGTTCTGAAAGTGGGGCTGACATCTCTATGATTAGCTCGGTTGAAAAAGCTCGGAACCAGGAGTCTGACAGGAAGGGGTCTTCTGTTAATGAAGATCAAAGTTATTATGACCCTGTCCCATCAGTACCGCGAACCTCACCGAGAAATGACAGCAGTCGAGGAATTCATGGTTATCCATCTTCAGGAGCTTCTGATAGTTCATCAACAAAGTTGAAGTTTCTCTGCAGCTTTGGTGGTACAATTTTGCCTCGTCCGAGTGATGGAAAGCTGAGATATGTTGGGGGCGAAACGCGCATTATCCGAATAAGCAAAAATATTTCTTGGCAGGAGCTTATGCAGAAAACAGTGGCAATTTACAATCAATCTCACACTATAAAATATCAGCTTCCTGGTGAAGATCTGGATGCGTTGGTTTCTGTATCCTGTGATGAGGATCTTCAGAACATGATGGAAGAATGCAATGTATCAGAAGATGGGGGGTCAAAGAAGCCTAGGATGTTCCTTTTTTCTTGCAATGATCTAGAGGACTCCCAGTTTGGCCTAGGAAGTGGAGAGGGTGAGAATTCTGAGATTCAATATGTAGTTGCTGTAAATGGTATGGACTTGGGCTCAAGGAAGAACTCAATGAATCTGGCAAGTGCATCTGGGAACAATTTGGATGAGTTGCTCTGTCTTAATGTTGAGAGGGAAAGCGGTCGAGTTGCAGCTGAATTTACTGGCAGTAATGTCCCGTCTTCAGCAGTTAATATGCTGCCATCAACAATTCAATCTTCTCAACCAGTGCCGATGATTTCATCTAGTGCCCAAGAATCAAATTCACAACCTTACCATGGCCAGAAAATGCACCGTGGAGATAATAGCCAGCGCCCAGCATCATCCATGCAACCTATTGAGAGCTTCTCCCATGTGGATGGAAAGGGCGTCAATCCATTGCCAGTCCCAATTCAATTTGGTTTTGGTTCTCATCTTCCTGACCATGCAACAGTTGGGGAAAATTTAGTGGGAGTGCCTTTCCATGTGTATCCTCCAACACAACAGGGGTTTTTGGGAGAAGAGAAACTGTATAGTGGCATTCATGTGCAAAATGCAGAAGTGTCTGCAAAGGATACAAAACTCAAAAGAGATAGCTCAGGAAAGAAAATAAATGAACCTGAGAAAGTTAAAACTATGGATAAGGAGGCAGCTAAAAAGGAATTGAAAATGAAGCGGGATGATTCATTCCAGAAGCTTAATGAAACTTTTAAAATTCGGGCAGTGGAAAATGATACTGTTTCCTTGCATCCACATGATAGTTCTGCTCCAAATTACACTTCTAGAGAAGAAGTATCGGTTGCCAATTCAATGCAAGAAGTAGGATCACCACTGCAGCTCATGAAAACTAATAAAGGGCCCCAAGAAGCTGTACTCAGTTCAATGTCCACTGAAGCTGTGACTGAAGGGATAAAAAATAACGGGGATGACCATTTCCATTCATCTGGTGATCCATTTGCCCCAGGATATGGGGGTTCTGAGGCTGATCCAACAGATTTTAGCTATCCTGAACCATCTGTTGTTTCTCATCGGGTTTTTCATTCTGAGCGAATTCCCAGGGAGCAGGCAGAATTAAATCGCTTGTCAAAATCTGATGATTCTTTTGATCCTCAGATTCTAATAACTCAAGCACGTTCTGGTTCTCAACCAGTTATAGAATCAATTGATAAGTTGCATGAAGGAAATGTGGCTTCCCCGACTGACCTGCCCCGCACATCTGCAAGATCGCGTTATGCAAATCCCCGGACTGTTGAAGATGGACTCGCACAGTTCGAAAAGTATAAAGAATTTGCTGATAACATCAGTAAAGTAAATCCCAATATTGCTCAAGGTCTAGGGTCAAACGTGCAGAAATCTGAATTGAGACGTGTTGTTTTTAATCCAGTGGATGATTATGAAGGTTCCCAGGTTAAAGGTAACTACACTGATCGCTCTATCAATGATAACAAAGCAGTTGGGTTGACACATTCCACAGCAAGTCAGGGAACTTCTAGTAAGCACCCAGAAGATCCTGCTTTGAGGCCTCAAGAGTTTGAAAGAACTGATATTGGTGCTGACAATAACAATGGGAACAACACTAAGGTGAGTGTGCAGCCTCTGGCATGGACAGAGAGCCCAGTTAGAGCTGTTTCTCAAGGGGAGCCCAGCTTTGGTGTTGGCACTCCTGAGCAGAAAGACATACGAATCGATATAAATGACCGGTTTCCTCCTGATTTCCTGTCTGATATTTTTTCCAAAGCGAAAATCCATGAGACTGGTTTGGGGCCTCAAGAGTTTGAAAGAACTGATTTTGGTGCTGACAATAACAATGGGAACAACACCAAGGTGAGTGTGCAGCCTCTGGCATGGACAGGAAGCCCAGTTAGAGCTGTTTCTCAAGGGGAGCCCAGCATTAGTGTTGGCGCTCCTGAGCAGAAAGACATATGTATTGATATAAATGACCGGTTTCCTCCTGATTTCCTGTCTGATATTTTCTCAAAAGCGAAAACCCATGAGACTGGGGTCAGTCCAGTGCATGTTGATGGAGTGGGCTTGAGCTTGAACATGGAGAATCATGACCCAAAACGCCGATCTTACTTTCAGAATTTGGCTCAAGATCAGTCTGCCAGGAAAGTTTTTTCCCTTATAGACCAAGACCATCTGAGTTATTCATCCTCGCTTACAAATGTTGAAGGAGGGGCTCCCATAGATTATAGTTATCCACCCTTAAAGTCTGATGGAGTTGGCTTGCCTCACATTGAGGAAGATGTTCGGCAAGAGACTTCTGGTGTTGTTGGACCAAACACCATGGATTCCCATGCAGATTATGGTCATTTTGAGCTGAAAGGCACTGAGAGTGCGTGGTTGGATGGGATGGATGCTAGAATACCTGAATCAGAGTATGAGGTACATTGATGAGTTTTTCTATTTCATCTGTTTGATAATCCCTGTGTCTTAACCCTCTTGCTATTGTTTCACTACACCTGATTTTCTTATGACCGTCAGGGTGGCAAGTTGGACATTCGAAACATTGGCACACATCTTGTCGATCTTTCTCTAGGAGAGTTTGATATTAGCACCTTGCAGGTGATTTCTTTCAGTGTGATGTTGTTGTTGTTTAACTATGGCTGTGTGTGATGGAAGCTGAAAATTTTGTTTGTTGCAGACTCAAATTGCATTGTATAAGATTATCGTTTGGAAATTCTCGTATGTGAAAATATCATTAGTTTAGACAAGTTATTGTTCTAATAGAACAGGATAGTATTGATAAAGCATTGAAGGACTGAAAAATGCACAACTTGTATCTAGAATCTGCTCTGATGTCTTTTGCAGAAACCATAAGAAATGAAAAGGAGAAAAGGAGTATTATAGTCAGTGAGAAATGGACTGTTTCAGACCATCTATTCCCCTCCAGGAGGGCAAGATCCATGGCCGATAATTCAACCCACTGGAGGGGTGGTTTTTGCAGTGGCAAATGTGAAGTAAAACAGGTTGTGTTTCCTTGACACTGCTTCGTTCACTGCAGTGGATAAAAGTAACATGATGTTGGCAACATTAACACTGGTAATGTTTGGCTAGAGAATGCTGGTGTTAGGGAAACACAACATTCTTTAGTCAAACATCACTGTTGTTCCACAGTGCTGTGCATGTAAAACTCATTTCAGGAAGTCCAACTCTGTTTAAAATGTGGAAACAAAATATATGAAACAATATGATGTCACATGCTCATGGGGAATGGCTTGGCATGTCAAGACATTCTTGTTGAATGATCTGGTGGATTTCATTTCTTGCTATTTGTTTCACTTTTTGGCACCTGAAGTACATATTGGGACATCTAGTAACATGCTATTAGTCATACATTATATGGGCTATTAGTCATGCATTATATGGGACATTTTCTAAGACTCGCTACTTTCATTGGTGTTGGATATGTTCAGTCAATGTCATTGAGGATTTCTTTTATCTGTGTAAACTTTCTCTCTCGTCACAGATCATAAAAAATGAGGACCTGGAAGAGCTGAGAGAATTAGGGTCTGGCACATTTGGTACTGTTTATCATGGAAAATGGAGGGGTACAGATGTTGCCATTAAGCGAATAAAAAAGAGCTGCTTCACCGGCCGCACATCAGAACAAGAAAGATTGGTGAGCTTATGTTCATTCTAGTGATTCTTTTAATGAACAATTTAGCTTGAAAATAATTGACATGTATGTGTGATAGCATCTAGTATACCAGGAATATCAATGAGCCTGGAAATTTCTCAAGGTACCCTTTTTAAGCTTCTAGAACTATTTCTGAGGTCAAGATCCCTTTTACGAACTGGAATTGAAGAATTAGTAAATTTGTTCCACCTAAAATGATTGTGAACTTATAATTTATACTCTAATAACCGAGTCTATTACATGGTTATAAGATCTTTTCATACCAGAATAGGCTTGTATATGTTCTCATTATGAGCAAAGGTCCTCAGAGCATCTCTGAATAAAGTCTGTTTACATTACATATGGATCCTTTCATTGTTACATTTCCTTTAGGATTAGGAGATTTAAAACATTGGTGAGCTTACTATTATTCTAGTGATCTTTTTAAATGAACAATGAAACATGTAAATAGTTGACTTGTAAATAAGAAAAATTTAAGGCAGTTGTTAAACCTTATTTTGCATCCCAGGTCAAATTTGGGCTAGAAGGCTGGAATGTGGTACATTTCAGATACTTTGAATGCCTTAACTTCTGGATTGTCTAGGTGCTGTTCTAGGGTTTCAGTAACCTTTAGTTATATGAAAGTAACAAAAACAAATTTTGGCACTACCTGTTGGAGGATATGGATTTGTTTTTCTTCATTCTGCATCTGTAACTAGTATTGTTATTTTTCAGACCACGGAGTTCTGGCGTGAAGCTGAAATTCTTTCAAAGCTTCACCACCCCAATGTTGTTGCATTTTATGGAGTGGTGCAGGATGGACCAGGAGGAACACTAGCCACTGTGACAGAGTTCATGGTGAATGGCTCTCTTAGACATGTTTTACTTAGCAAGGACAGGTAAGATTTATGTGTTGAAGGTCATTGTACTTGCACTACACAATTCACTCTGTTAACATATTCTTGTTTAACTTAATCTTCATAAATGTATAGGCATCTTGATCATCGTAAGCGTCTGATTATTGCGATGGATGCAGCTTTTGGAATGGAATATTTGCATTCAAAGAACATTGTGCATTTTGATTTGAAATGTGATAACTTGCTTGTCAACCTGAAGGATCCTTTACGACCTATTTGCAAGGTAACTGTGGTACTGTTGCTGTGTGGGTGGATTCCATATATATGATAAATGTTACTTACTGCCAGTCCGATTTCTGAATACTTATTTACTTAGCTGCTAGTTGGTCATGCAAAACTAATGTTTAAGACATAACATAAATGCTTCTGTTTTTGCAGGTAGGTGATTTTGGTTTGTCAAAGATCAAAAGGAATACCTTGGTTACTGGTGGTGTAAGGGGAACTCTTCCATGGATGGCTCCAGAACTCCTGAATGGTAGCAGCAGTAAGGTTTCTGAAAAGGCAAGTAACGAATTTCTTGTATGTTGTGAAAAATGCATGTTTACATTTCCATCAGATTTTGTCTGCCTTGATTTTTTTTTCTTCTAACAATGCAAGTTATCTAGATGCTTATAGAATTACATGAAAGTTGGTAAATTGACTTTTGGCATATTGTTTCTTTTGGTCAAATAACAACAGTGATTATGCAATTGATGCTCATAACCTCTTTGCTTATTGGCAGGTTGATGTGTTCTCTTTCGCCATTGTCTTATGGGAGATTCTCACTGGTGAAGAGCCTTATGCCAATATGCATTATGGTGCAATCATAGGTATGCATGAAACGTTTCAGTTACATAAGTGATACACTTTTGAAGCACCATAGCAGACAGCGTGCTGATATATTCCACGCTGATGCCTGGGCCTTCTATGTTCGTTACTTAATTTTTGCTGTTATTTTAGATTTTCTTAAGAGTTTAGGCGTATTGATTTCAGTGATATAACCTCAAATATTCTATAAATTGGTGTTTGCTAATAAATAAATGTCACAACTTTTTATTGATACTGGAGTTGCTTCGTAGTTAACAAGTCTCTTCTTCGTTGTTTCTGTGTCCCTCTCCCCTGCAGGAGGCATAGTTAATAACACCTTGAGGCCGCCTGTACCAAGCTTTTGTGACCCGGAATGGAGATTGCTAATGGAGCAGTGTTGGGCACCTGATCCCATGGCCCGTCCATCATTCACAGAGATCGCCAGGCGCTTACGCGCCATGTCAGCTGCATGTCAAACTAAACAGATACCCAAGTAGCGATGCTTGCCAATTCCTTTGCTGTGTTTTTTAGCCCATTGTCATGCAATACAATCGCAAAGAGTTTATTTCGTAAAGGTTGTGTATATCTACAAGAGGAGGGAGAAGGGGTTCCCAATGTATGATTTTTGTGTTGTGCAGAAACTGGAAGAAAGTGAACTTTATGTAAAGCTATTATTTTTGTCTATAGCATATACGAACTTCATATCAGAACTCTATAATGGTGTCTAGACGCCCTTCATTCGGTTTGTACGGGAGGTGGAGCATTCTTATGGATCTCTGTTGATTTTTTTTCCTCTTTTTTCCTGTTGCTTGCTGGTATGGCCTGCATTAACAACTCATGGGGATTGATGAACCTAAAATTAATAGCCTTGAGTTCCCGGGTCTGATTTTAGGCAAAAAAACTAAAAAAGAACCCTTGTCCATCCATACATGCTATGTATGGTCCGAGACTCTACGCTCAATATATCTTGAAAACACCATTTGCCCGATCCTCGGAAAAATGGTAAATGAAACCTTCCTCAGGGAAGTTCATTTAGCTCAACTAGCATCGCCCCCTTTCAAGTTCGAGCCTCGAAAACCATATTGTGTATAACTCCCAGCTCAGTGCATGATTGCCACTTGGCACTAGATGCCTGTGTACCTCATCAGGGGGGGAACTTTAAGATGGTATCAGGACATGCTTTGTCCAGGCCTCATTCCCTAGTCACACATTTTCACACGTCATGGAGTAACCTGCCAAGATTAGGGTAATCATCTTGCATGATTGTACTGTAAATTTTGCCTAATTCCTTATGGGAATTGGTGTAGAAATGGTATAATTGTAAGTGGCAAATTTGTAGTTTTTTTAAAAAGAATAGATAACAATTTTTTTTTAGTTTTTTCTATATACTTAACCTTTTTTATTATTTTAGACTTGATTTATTTATCATCATTTTTTTTGTTTTTTTATTATTTTTTTTTATACTTTTTATAAATATTATTTTTTATTTTTTACATTTTGAATATTTATCGCTGAACTATTTATATTATTTTTTTATTCTTAATTTTTTTTAATTTTTTTTTCATTACACTTCTTTTTAAAACAAATATTATACAAAGCCAAGGTCAAAATCATCACTGCACCATGAAAAGTCTACTCACAATCCACAATGCAGGCACTAATCTTTTGTTAATTAAAAGTAGATTATTGCCGATTAGATAATTTTTCTTTTAACATAAAAAAATTCATGTTTTGCTATTACTTTTTGTAAAAATAAAAAAATAAATCATGTGAATGTTAGCTTGAAATGATCCGGTTAATTTAATAAGTCCAAAAACAACCCAAATAATCAATAAAAAATAAGTTTGATTTTTTAAAAAAAATCAAGACGATATTAAAAAAAACAAAAATATATTGGATCGATCATAGTTAACTTGTTAATTTTATAGCTCTACTCATGAAAGCATGATAACCCAGCAGAAAGTAAATTGAAAGAATTTTTTAAGTTTAATTTTCAATTAACCTAATATTATATGATGGAATTGAAAAAAAAATCAATTAAAAAAAATATAGAAACCATGATCACCTATATTAACTTTTTAAAATCACGCTTTGAGTCAAGAGATCATGATAATACCATAGAAAATAAATTATAAAACTAAATTCTCAATCAATCAAGTGTTGAAGAATACAATTTAAAAAAATCAATTAAAAAAAGTAAAATAATGACTCGAGTCGACTTGAGTTAATCCACCAAACCTGTAACCCGGGTCATAAGATCTGGATAACCTCATAGAAAATAAACCAAAAACCAACTCGAGTCAACTTGGGTTAATTTATTATACACGCAACCTATATCATAAGATCAAAATAACTCCATAAAAAACAAATTACAAAAGCAAATTCTCAATCAATAAAATTAAATTTTTAAAAAATAATTAAAAAAAGACTTGAAAAATAACTATAGTTAACTCATGTTAATCTGTCAAACTGGTGACTGAAGTCGTGAAAACATGATAACTACAACTCAAAATAAATTATGAAGCCTAATTTTCAATCAATAAAAATTTAAAAGATAAAATTTTTTAAAAAAATCAATTAAAAAATCTAAATTAACCGAGTTGACCCACTAAACTTACACCCCAGGTCATGAGATTTAGATTATCCCATAAAAAATAAATAAAAATAAATCATGAAATCTAATTCCCAGCAAACCAAATGTTAAAAAATAAAATTAAAATTAATAAGAAAAAAATCCAAGAAAACCAAAAGAAAAAAATAACAATATTAAAATGAATAGTGTTTTACAAGATAGTGCATATTAAAAGCACCACTTTTTTTAGTATTTTGCTAAAATAAAATTTTAAAAAATAATTAAAAAAAAGACTTGAAAAATAACTACAGTCAACTCATGTTAATCTATCAAATTGGTGACTTAAGTCATGAAAACATGATAACTTCACAGAAAACAAATCAAAATAAATTATGAAGCCTAATTTTCAATCAATAAAAATTTAAAGGATAAAATTTTTAAAAAAATTAATTAAAAAAATCTAAGTTAACCGAGTTAACCCACTAAATTTGCACCCCGGGTCATGAGATTTAGATTATCCCATAGAAAATAAATAAAAATAAATCATGAAATCTAATTCCCAGCAAACCAAATGTTAAAAGATAAAATTAAAATTAATAAAAAAAAATTCCAAGAAAACCAAAAGAAAAAAATAACACTATTAAAATGAATAGTGTTTTACAAGATAGTGCATATTAAAAGCATCACTTTTTTTAGTGTTTTGCTAAAATCAAATGTTAAAAAATAAAATTAAAATTGACAAAAAAAACATAAATTAATAAAAAAAACATAACACTATTAAAATAAATAATATTTTGTGAGGTAATACACAATAAAAAACACTATATCTTTTAGTATTTTGTTAAATGAATAATGTTTTATCAATTATGTACAGTAAAAACACCATATCTTTTAATTATTTTATTAAAATCAAGATAAAATTAAGATTGATAAAAATAACATAAATTAAATCAAGAAACCATAAAAAAATAAATAGAATTTTGTTATATGATGCCGATAAAAACACCTCTTTTTTTAGTATTTTTTAAAAATAAATAAATTAGATTCATGCACAACTCATAATATTTAGCATTCAAGTGATGAATGAATAGCTGCTGAACAGCCGAGGGGTCAATAGACTTGGTTTTCAGAATTTAAATATCACATCATATTAAATTCTCATGAATTATTTGATGGAAAAATGATATAAAATATATTTTTAATTTATATGAATGATAAATTAAATTAAATTTCACATTTTTTTCAATTACTGTACTCCTTTTTAATTAATCTATCCACTAACCCAGACTACCACAAAACTTGAAATAACACAACCAAAGATACAAAAAGACCCTTTTACCCGACCCGACTAGACCGGCCACCACTCCTGCCACTGCATTTCTCAAACCCCGTATTCTAAACCTCTCTTCGGGTTTAGGGTTTTACGGTTTTACGGAATCGGGAATCCTTCGACCACCATGACCCGATTCCAAAATGGATCACGCCTCGTCTCCTACACCTTCTTCCGCTCCAAAAAGACACCGTCAACTTCCCCAAACGCCGCTCTCCTCCAGGGCAACTTCCAAATCCAGCAACACCGCCACTTCTCCAACCTTGCACGCGTCACCACTAAAGAAGAAAAGGAGCCACGGTGGAAGGACTCGATGGACAGACTAAGAAACATCGGTATCTCAGCTCATATCGACTCCGGTAAAACCACTCTTACTGAACGCATACTCTATTACACTGGTCGAATTCACGAGATTCATGAGGTTCGCGGTCGTGATGGAGTTGGGGCTAAGATGGATTCCATGGACTTGGAGAGAGAGAAGGGGATCACTATCCAGTCTGCTGCTACTTACTGCACGTGGAATGGATATCAGGTACTTCAAACTTCGAAACGTTTCGGAACCTTTGCACGTCAAGTTGAAACGTTTCGGAAAAATGACGAATTTTGTGCGAGTTTGTGCTGCTTGTGTTTGTTTTAGTTCCGAAGCATTGGGAAGTCTCGATGGTTTTGTCTTTTCTTTTTGTTTTGTTTTGTTTTGTTTTTTTTTTTTTTCTATTTGGTGGTTTTTGTCAATTGTGGATTTTGTGATGTTTTGTTTATTTGGGGTTGAAAAAGGTTTTTTTTTCCCCGGCTTGATTGGTTAGCTTATGTGTTAAAAGATGCAGTTTTGGAGATAGGAGTTTTGGGTTTTTGTTATTTTTGGTGAGTTTATGTTTATTTATCTTGAGTTAGTTGAGTTTTATATATTGACAACCTCGAGATTATATGAAATGAATGATTGGATTTCTGTGAGTTTTTTCTTTCCCCTACTAGGAAAGTGGTTTCGACGTGCAAGTTGGTTGGAGAAAGCATTTGCGAGTTTGGGTTCATTAGTTTGTATTGTTAGGTTGTTTTCTCAAGTTTAGTGTTTAAAGAGCATAACTAGGAATATGTTGTGAAGTTCTATTGGGACTTGAATCGTTGGTTTGCTAGGAAGTTTTTGTAAGATTGCTAATTGTGTATGAATTACATTAGTTCTCTTATTCAAAAAATGAAATTTAATTGTTCGCGTTATTAAAGATAGATTGATTTAGGTTTTCCCTGCCCTTGTAAGGTTTTAATAAAAAAAAAAAAAAACAAATGTAAATTTGCTTGGGTGGTAAATTGATGGCCTGTTGGGAACTAGGTGTCTATGCAATTTGTTTTTTTTTTTTTTTGTTTTGTTTTGTTTTAAACAATAACTATTGTTCCTTACTGTTAGAAAAATATAAGACACGTGTAAAGATAACTGTGATGGAGTAGGCAAGGCATGGTAATGTATCGTAACTAGTAGCTTGTATAAGCAGAGAAGGGAAAAAGTTTTGATGTGAAACATTCTGAAACTTTTCTACATGAATTTGGACTTTTTTGGGTATTAAGTTATGCTGTCTTTACTGCTTTTTTTGTGTTCTTAGATTGGCACTGTACTTTTTTTTAGTTAACGGATTCTCAAGCATCGGTCATATCTATTTGGTGAATGAGTGCTTGTTGTAAAACAGTGATGGTTTTTGCTGTGGTGATGTAGGTGAATATAATTGATACGCCAGGACATGTGGATTTTACAATAGAGGTGGAGAGGGCTCTGAGAGTGTTGGATGGTGCAATTCTGGTTTTGTGTAGCGTGGGTGGAGTGCAAAGTCAGTCTATTACTGTGGATAGGCAAATGAGGAGATATGAGGTGCCTAGGCTTGCTTTTATTAATAAACTTGATCGAATGGGAGCTGATCCCTGGAAAGTTTTGAACCAGGTATGGTTGTGTTACTTTTCATTATATCATGGGTGTTATTTTATATTAAAGAAATCAATTAATTTCATTCTTTAGGTTTTTGCCAAATCTGTTTTGTTAATGATGGAAGTTTTCTGCTGTTTATGTTATAGTCCTTTGCAATCAAGTCAATCACATGTGTGTTGTGGTTTTGAGTTCGATGGTTCTTTCTGTGATGAACTGTCTATTTAGTGATGTTTATAATTTTTTTTCCCTTTTCTTTTATGAATCTTCCTCTCATTGCTGATTATTGTGGTTCATTTTCTTAGGCAAGGTCTAAACTAAGACATCATAGTGCAGCAGTGCAAGTTCCAATTGGGCTGGAAGATGATTTGCAAGGCCTTATTGATCTTGTAAAGATGAAAGCATGTTATTTCCATGGCTCAAATGGGTGAGTACATGAACACCTATGATGTTTGATTACTTTATTTTGTTGTGTAACTTTGGTTTATAATTTTGTTCCATTTGAAGACTATTCTTTTCATTTTTCAGTGAAAAAGTTGTCACTGCAGAAATACCAGCTGAGATGGAGGCCTTAGCTGCAGAAAAACGGCGTGAACTAGTAGAAACAGTTTCTGAAGTTGATGATAAACTTGCAGATGCTTTTCTCACAGATGAGCCTATTTCATCCTCTGACCTTGAGGTATATCTAGAGACAAAAAATGTTTTTCTGAAAGAAAACAACATTCATGAACTGTGATTTTTCAGCACCTATCTAGTGTAGGTACAAGATACATCAACTCTTAAGTCATTATGCTCTTTTCTCTGACACATCAGTTGGTGGGGCCTAGCTTTAAAATTTATGTGTCATTATTGTCAAATGTCTCATCAACACATGTAAAAGAGCTGTAAAATAAACTTTCTTGAGATCGGCAATAAATTACATTTTGTGTTTGTATGCAATTACTTTGGCCTTAAACTTTAGAATTCATCTATCTTCTTGAGTAGGAGGCAATTCGCAGGGCTACTGTAGCGAAGAAATTTGTACCTGTATTCATGGGCAGTGCATTCAAGAACAAGGTAGTTTATTTCTCCTTTTGTTTTCTCGATTCCTGTATCTTTGAGTCATTTGGGTATAGTTGGTGGTAATCATTCTGTTCATTCACTTTTCTGTTTATTTATAATATCTTCTCCTTTTCATTTTATTCCAATAGGGAGTACAGCCACTTCTAGATGGTGTACTTAGTTATTTGCCTTGTCCCACTGAAGTTGGTAACTATGCTCTTGACCAAACCAAGGATGAAGAGAAGGTATTCAGTTTAACAATTTAATCTTAATTTATACTATTTTCTCCACAAATTACGTATCAAGGCTGGGTGCAGGTTGTGTTGTCTGGAACTCCAGATGGACCACTTGTGGCATTGGCTTTTAAATTAGAAGAAGGTCGTTTTGGTCAGTTGACATATCTAAGGCATGACTTATTGCTGGTTTAGTTTTCATTTAATGCTTTCGCAGGTTTTGCATGAATATGATCTGTTAGATTAGTACTAGACAGTAGACGTGCTAACATTTACTATTTTTTGTTTTCCTTCTTTCTTTCCTTTTTTTTTTAATGAAGAATCTACGAGGGTGTAATTCGCAAGGGTGATTTTATAATTAATGTAAACACAGGCAAGAAGATCAAGGTAAGTTTTTGGGCCTGTAATGTGATCTGGCTTCTACTTCATTACGGTTCTAATATTATTTCGTTATAGATTCCTCGTTTGGTTCGGATGCACTCTGATGAAATGGAGGTTAGTTATTGCACTCCAATATTTCTCTTCAATTTATGTTTATGTCATTATGGATGAATAATATTACATTTGTTCTGCTGTATTCTTGATATACTTTCTCATCTTTGGGGAATTTTATGCTACAGGACATTCAAGAGGCACATGCTGGGCAAATAGTTGCTGTGTTCGGTGTGGATTGTGCTTCAGGTCAGTCCTTCACATGCCAAGTCACCGATGTTTTATTTTTGTATTGGTTTTCTTCATAGTTCTTCTTGGAGAGTGTTCATGGGCACCAGAAGTTACTACAAGTAAAACATGTCTGTTGCTGGAAAAAAAAAGGATTTACTTCTATACTTGGGCACGGGACAACTTTTGAGATACTTTGATTGGTTGGAATAGGAACTGACTCTTCACCTAAATTTTACATTTTTCTTTCATTTTCATCAATGTTATTTAGTCATTTTAATTAATTATTTCTGTTGTTATTGGGTGAAAAGGAGACACTTTTACTGATGGATCAGTTAAATACACTATGACCTCTATGAACGTCCCTGAGCCAGTTATGTCATTGGCCATTCAACCAATCTCAAAAGACTCTGGAGGACAAGTAAGTGCAAAGGAAATGGATTTTTCCCATGATTTCGTGGCACTCAATTTATAAATTATAGCCAGATATGAGGGTCTTAGGAGAGAGAATTTGGTGTCTTACATTGCTTGAAGTATCCTGCCCTCCAATCAATATAAATTTTTTTCGTTTGGTATTTTTCCCAGTTTTCAAAAGCTTTGAATCGTTTTCAGAAAGAGGATCCCACTTTCCGTGTTGGCTTGGATCCTGAGAGTGGGCAGGTTTGTTTTTTTTTTAAATGTTCACTTTCTGTTTCTTTAAGCATATGATAACTTGTTGGTGTGATGCGTGATACTTTTGTGGGTAGACCATAATTTCTGGAATGGGAGAGTTGCATTTGGACATATATGTGGAACGGATTAGGAGAGAGTACAAGGTATCTACCTTATATGATTTTTTCCTCGTCGATTTCTTTTCTGGTTGGAAATATTCTCCTTTGTTAATTTACATTCTTCCACAACTTTGGCTTGAAAAGGTAGATGCAAGTGTTGGGAAGCCTCGTGTGAACTTCAGAGAAACAATCACTCAGCGTGCTGAATTTGATTATTTACATAAGAAGCAAACTGGAGGACAAGGACAATATGGACGAGTATGCGGGTAAGTGTTTGGTGTTGATTTCTCACTCTGAAATTAAATTGTTATGGTATCTAATTTGTCCTATTGGTGTCCTCAACTATCATCTGCTTTTCACCGCACATCTTTTAGCAGTATATCAATCAATGCAGTAGTTATGTATAGGACGTGTCAAGCTGCTGCCTAGGTACTCCTGTTATTGCTAATTGTTTGAATTTGCTTTGTATTTTCAGAACTATCTGATCAAATTTGAACCAAACTACAACTTTATAAATCTGATCCCAGGTATTACCTTCCTGTATTTTTCCATGTACAGGTACATTGAGCCGCTTCCACAGGGGTCAACAACTAAGTTTGAGTTTGATAACATGATTGTAGGACAGGTTATACCATCAAACTTCATTCCTTCTATTGAGAAGGGATTCAAGGAAGCTGCCAATTCGTGAGTAGCATTTGGCAACAGAAATTATAGTCCATATTTTGTTGTTTTTTAGAAGGTTCCTATATTATCCCATAAGTATTCAAGTAGTTCTCTCTCTCTTAGTTTCGCCCTCAGGACAACATAAGTTGAAACTGAAAATTTAAAGCTCTTTTTAATTGAACAATCTATCCTGTCAGCTGTGTTTGACAATGCATTATGCCTTCTTTTTGAATGAGAACTTTTATAACTACAATTATGTGAAGTCTCTGCATATGGTATTGGAATTGTTTTGGGAGCTTCTTTTCTTTTATTTTTCCATTCATAATATAGACCCGCGTGAAAAGATGTGTGGTCTCATATGATAAAATTTGTGAGCTTTTCGCTCTTGCATGTACAGGGGTTCTTTAATTGGGCATCCAGTAGAAAATCTTCGAATTGCTTTGACAGATGGCGCTGCCCATGCTGTGGATTCTAGTGAACTTGCATTTAAATTAGCATCAATATATGCTTTTAGACAGGTTCTTCCCTTATCCTGTGTTTAGAGGTGAACTCTCCCTTATGAATGGGCTGTACCCATATTTGGAGCATCTAGTTCTGATTTTCTTTATTTCACCCCTATTAAACAGTGTTACACAGCTGCAAAACCTGTGATACTAGAACCTGTAATGCTGGTGGAACTGAAAGTACCAACAGAGTTTCAGGGAACCGTTGCGGGTGACATTAACAAGTGAGTGGTTTTTGTACCCATGTAGTATATTATCATTGTTTCTTTGCTTTTTCTGGAACTCAAATTGTTTGTGTGTTTGCCATATGATAGGAGGAAAGGTGTGATTGTTGGAAATGACCAGGATGGGGATGACTCTATAATAACCGTCCATGTAAGCATAACTTTCTCCCTCTATTTTCTTAGTCTCTGAGGCCTAGTTCTGAACCCAAAAGAAAAATAAATAAATAAATAAAACAAGCGCTAAGGATATCACAGTCATGATATCTTTGGTGATGCTTTAACCCCCACACTAATGGACTGTGAGTTCCTATGATTGACTTTTCAGGTGCCTTTGAACAATATGTTTGGTTACTCAACTTCTCTTCGTTCAATGACACAGGTGACCATGAGTTGAAATTCGAATGACTTCCCTCTTTAAAGTGCCTAGTGTTTCTTTTCTCTATATTTGCATGTACCGCCTTATATACTGATCTTTCACATTTTTTACAGGGAAAGGGTGAATTCACAATGGAATACAAAGAACATTCACCTGTTTCTCAGGATGTGCAAATGCAATTAGTAAACACCTACATGGCCAGCAAGGGTGCTGAATAATGAAGATTTCCATTAAAGCAAATGCCCTATATTCCGTACATAAGCCTCAAAGGTTTATATATATATATATATATATATATATCCTTTTTGACGACCAAGTGTATTGTTATATAAATATTCATAAGTTAGATCAATCAGTTTTGAGATACAAAATAAATTTGTATTGCCCTGTGGGTGTACATGCATTAACTCAACAAGTCAAAATGAAATAGCTAAATTTTGTCTTTTGATCTATTTGTTTTCCTTTACATGTAAAAAACTATGAAAAACTGGTTCCGGGGTTTCCTTTTGTGTAGCAAATATGCTCGGAAAAACTGTAGAAAACAAACCGGCTTTTATTCCCAAGCAAAGCCGTTGTACTTTAACTTTGTGCTTCTCGGGTTCAACGTTACTATTGATATAGCAGCTGTCTTCTTTTCCCTGAAAGATAGCTGGAAGACAGGTGCATCACTCTTGTCACAGCAGCATTACTTGTGAAGTTCTTTTTGGCGTCTCTTCATGAGTCTCGAACCCTTCTCACTTGATGGCTTAGAAAATGAAGCTTTCTTAAATATTTGCTCCATCATTCGTATGGATGGTGGTAGCCCCGCTTGTTGAGTGCTTATTTGCATCTTATAGACCCTTTATGACATGAAAAATCAAGTTTATTCACCAAACAAAATAAATCCCTCACAGTAGCTGGCTGCAGAGTTTACCTCTTGGGACTGGCTAATCGTACAAAAACTGTGTATGGTCAACAGGACACTTGCAAATGCTAATGAAAGTCAACTGTATGTGTTTGCCCCAATGCCCTTTCAAAGAATAACAGTGTTTTGACTTTTGATTTCTTAAATTAAACATACGTTGCTGGATTTTCATGGTCAGAATAAAGAAAGCATATTCAAGTGATGGAAGGGCAGAGGTCGTTAGTGTCCCCTCCAGTCAAGAATTAGGGCCTTAGCTGTTAGAGAGAGAGAGAGTCGTCATGAAGGAAGACAAACACTACCAGATCAGTAATCAACAAAACCCAAGGTTTTGTTCTTTTATTAGCTTTTGATAGTTTTGCGAAAAATCAAAATCCATCATGAAATGACGAAAGGGAGAGTTGATCTTTGGAAGCTAGTGATTCACGTCTGTTCTGTCGATGGTCACCTTCATATCAGTCCCGTGTCAGGAAAGAACAAAATCGCTACACAGTTATGTTCCAAGAAAACTAGTCCATTTATATGCAGTAAACATGATGCACTCTTCTTTGTCCTACATTTAAGAGACTTTCACGAGGAACATTTAGAGCTGCACTGTTCTGTCTGCATATCTTCCCAAGAAAAGCACACACATATATATAATCAACAGCTGTTTTCTTATAGAACTTTGAATCCCTGCGTGCCAGAACCTCTGTATTCCACAGTATGTGCACAACACCTGCATCTCTACAGACACCCATAAATTCTAACTCATTTATCTCAGATGGGCTGCTTAGAAGACCAGATGATGCGACGACCCTGTTACTATGCAGATGGCCATTAATAGACCTGATTGAATCTCCTGATGAAATTGTTCCATCCACGTTCAATGGCACTGAGTTGCCAGTTTGATTCAGAAGAAAATCACTCTGCTGCTCAGTTTCCTGGTCATATATACTGTAGTCATCTGAGTCTGAACCCCCATCCATCATGGACTCAAGCCGGACGAATGTGGAAAGACTGTCAAAGAGTTTTCTTACAACACAACGGAACATACGGAAATTCATGGGTCCAATCAGCTATACAAGGAATCTCTCTCCTTCAGGAACTGTGTGGACGGGAAGGTACTTCACACAGACAAAAACAACTATTGAACGGATGGCAGGAAGGTTTGTGATAAAATGGGAAAAAATGTGGGGCACTCTTCTTGCTAGTTCAGAGTAAACGAGTCCGATTCCAGGGACACGAACTAGTCCTAAACTGGGACCAAGCCCAAGAATCCATGCCATCGAAACCATACTGTGCACCTCAAAATCATAACGTTTCTTGGTTACCATAATGCCACACATACATGATGATAAGAAAAAAATTAGCACCTTTTGAAGAAATGTTGGTAAATGAAGCATTCGTGAATTTTATTTAAATAAAAAACTGTACAATTTGGTAAACTTTCGCATTTAGAAACTTTCGCACTTCCTAAATACAATATTTTAAAATGTCGTTTTTGAAGGGTAACGTTTTTATTATTTTTTTAAAAGTAGTAATTTACCAAAACTTTTTTCAAACCATGCTGGAAAGGAAGAACACCCCTTACATTAAATAGGAACCGATCTCAGGCTATCATGATGTCATGGGTGATCCATAACAAACACCGAGAGAAGGGACAATGAAGTTAGGTGGGAAATTGTTTCTCCCTCTCAAGGAAAGAACTAATAAAACCAAATCAAGCATGTTTAGATGAGGTTCGATATGACTTATGAAAAACTCCAGTATACCTGCAAAGGATTTTGAAAGAAAAAATAATTTTTTTTTTTGCTTGGATGAGTGTCATCATTGTTGACCAGAATGGGCCGCAGAAAAATCAGAATAGAATCAGTAAGTTGGATGGAAAGACCAAAAACATGATCTACTCTTCGATAAAAAAAAATATTATACATGGATAACTTGTCCAACATTCAATAGACTCTCACAAGGAACATTGAAAACCACAGTGTTTTCCCTGCACAACTTTCGTAGAAGAGCATACACATAATCAATTGCTATTTTCTTCCATAAACTGGAATCCTGTCTTGCTGTCACTACTGTATTCCCTAGAATGTGGACCACTCCAGAATCTCTACAGTTCCTCAAGAGTTGCAACTCACCATTCGTGATTTGGCTGATCACCTGATAGGATGGCAGGATAGCATTGTTTGCCTGCAATTCAGAATATACAGTCGTTGAACCAACTGAAGAGATGGTTTTATCGACAGTGGAAGAAAGTTCGTCGCCATTATAACCCGAAAGGCCATTTCTTAATTCCCTAGTCAGCTCATCATCTAAGCTATATTCATCCAAATCTGAACACCCTTCCATCATGCTCTCAAGCCTGACAAAACGAAAAAGGCTGTCAAAGAGCTTATTCTCAAAATCATCATCCTTCTTATGAAGGTCTTTATAGCCATATCTTGCAACACAACGGAACATGTGGAAATCCTTGGATCCAATCCGCCTTGCAAGGAATCTCTCTTCTTCCAGGACTGTATGGACTGGAAGGTACTTTATACAGACAAAAACCACAACAGAATGGAGTGCAGGTAGGTTGGTAAAAAAGTGCGAAAAAATGTGAGGAACCCCCCTGGCTAGTTCAGTGTATACAAGTCCAACGCCAGGCACCCGAACAAGACCTAAGCTTGGGCCAAGCCCAAGAATCCATGGCATTGAAACTTTGCTATGCATCTCAAACTCGTAGCGTTTCATTGTCCCATAATGCCAAGCACACATGATGGTTAAAAAGACTGCAGCAATTACTAGAGGAACCCAACCACCTTGATTGATCTTGAAGAGTAAAGCAGAAAAGTAAGTAACCTCCACAACCAGGGATAGCAGAGTGAATACTAGGACAAGAATCCAATGCCACCGCCATACTAATAACATAATTAGAACCATAAGGGCTGTCGTCACCAGCATGACTATCACAACTGCAATTCCTGTCGAGACATGAAATGGCCTATGAAATTTATATAATTCTGATATTATCTCTCTTTTTTTTATTGGAAAAAAAAAAACTAGAAATGGAATTGTTTCAAGTAATTTGTAAGAAAGAAAGTTAGGTTTTAGAGCTGACAAATATGTAGTATTGTCTTGTACAATTAAGGCATCACTATCACCTGCTTGACATCAACCACTACATGCATTTAATGATGAGTGTTTCTGATTACTAGTGTCCAATAAGAAAACACGGGAAAAAGTGTCGTTCGAAAAAGTTTCCAAGAGAATTTAACATGCAGCAATCTAATGAATGGCCAGCAGGATGCATCGAAGAAAATTGTCAATAAAAGTAATCTGAAGGCCATAGAAATTACAAGTGATAACCCATAAGAGAAAATGTTGGTCAGTCTGATTGTAGATTATTTCAGATATCATTATCACTAAGATCTTACTATCATGTCGAGGCCTAAAATCTGTGACACTAATGCATGATCATATTTTGTTACAAGGAGGTTTTTTTTACCATTGTCAATCTCTGGACTAAATTTGAACCCTGTTCCTCAAAAACGGAAGGATGTCAGATTTGAAGTTCTTCTGCGATATGTTTTTACTTCTGTTAATTCAAATAAATTCGCAGATAATACACTTACCAGAAGCATTTCCAATTTGGCTTTGATTTCTGAAACCAACTGTCACAGCGATGCAAAGAATCATAAGGATCCAATTAATTTCTGGGATGTATATATGGCTCATCATTTTCTCTGATGTATGCATAACTTTAACTCTAGGAAAACAATATACTGCAGCAGCCTGCTTGATCACTGAAAAAGTTGCAGTTATGGTAGCCTGGCTAGCAACAACTGCAGCGCCTGTCGCAATAATGAGCACTGGCCAATATATGCTATCTGCACAATACAAAGATTCACTATGTATTGGACCGCCACTTACTGCAGAGAATGAAGCATTATAAACAACTTTAAAAATTTCTAAGGAACACGCTAAGTTATATTGTTTTTCTCTTGGCTGACGGATCGAATCTGAGACAAGTACCTTTTATTTCAACAAAATAAAAGGACACCTAAAACTATTTTCTATTCAGCAGGAGCCTACAAGAACTTCGCACGCACAGACATGCTGAAGATCGGAACAAACCTGGAATAGATCGATAAAATGCATCAACTACATTATCCGAGTTTTTCAGGAGGTATGCAGCTTGTCCAGAATAGGCAGACAGAAGGCACGGAAATACTACTACTGTGAAAGCAATTTGTATGCTTGCCACTGAAAAATGGGATAGATCCGCAAAGAGGGCTTCCGTCCCTGTAATGGTTCACAACTAGACATCAGAATTGAATACTACAAATTTAGTTAAATTATTTAATGAACATTAAATGGGATTTAAGAACATGACAAAGAAATTAACTGATAAAACATAAAAGTTTACCTGTTATACTGAGCATAACACCTCCAAGAGAAGTCCAGCTCTCTTTCCGACCCCTTTTGAAATATCGGTATATATACAGTGGTGAAAAAGCTTTCAGAGCACTGCTATCATATTTGATAATATTGTATATGCCGATACCTCCGATTAAAAGAAACCAGAGGAGGACAATAGGGGCAAAAATCCAGGTAATTTTTTCTACGCCACGGTGTTGCAGACAGAACAAAACTACTAATATTATCACGGCAACAACAAGAACAATTTCTGTACAAGAGAAAATAAAGTATACAGTCAGAGGAAAATCTCCTAAATTAGTGGAACGTTGAAAGATTAGGGGATGAGGGAACTGTCTTGCGACAGGAACCAGGGCGTCAGATTAGTTAGTCTCAGAGCAAGGAGATACCACTACTCATCTCAGGACGGCCTAACTTGATTCCTTGAACAGCCGATAAAACTGCAAAAGATGGTGTTATCAACACCTTCTAAGAAGAATATTGGCGAACAATAGTAAGAAGGCAGGCACTAAATCCTGAAAACCTGAAATGGCCGGAGTGAGAATTCCATCCCCGATCACCATGCAAGTGCCTACAAGAACGAGAACAAGAAGTGAATTCTTCCTGAATGTATGTCTTTCCAACCATCTCTTGGTCTTTGCAGCAAAGGATTTTTCATGAAATGTAGAATGACTATAAGTTGTTAGTTTCTCATCAGAATGGTCTTGGTTGGGTATCGTCTTCAGTTTTGCATGTCGGCAGAGCAGCGAATAAAGAGCAAATGTTCCTCCTGCACCAGAAAGAGAATAAAAGGTCAGAGAAATTTAATGGCTTCATCAACATTAGTTTGAGTTTACTTTACCTTGTCCATTATCATTTGCCCTACAAACAATGAAAACATATTTCAGGAGAGGGACGAGAGTGAGAGAATATATAATCAGTGATAGAGCTCCAATCACGTCCTCTGGATCCTTGATTCCATCAGGAAATGTGTTGTAGAAAACATATAAAGGAGATGTGCCTAAATCTCCGTACACCACACCAAGGCTTTGGAATGCAAGCTGAAGGAGAAATAAAGTAGAAGAGTCCTGAAAGAAACGAGCTGAATGAGCAATGAAAACAATCTTTCGAGGATCTTGCAATTACGCTATTCTAATCCACTATTTTTCCTGGCATCCTACATTCTATGACTCCACATACAGAAATACAACTGCATAGCATGCTGGCAGGCATCATAAACAGCAGGAATTCAATTCTTGATTAACATTTATAACTTCCTCTTCACCACCATCTCTATTACCAGCTAAATGCAAACAACAAGAAATTTGGTTTAGATTACTTGGGGAATTTAAAAACCTTCTGTAATTTGAATCCATAGTTAGGTCATGCCTGGGCTTCTGTAATAGCGATTGCTGTCTATTTCCATAAACCAAGAATTACAAAGGATAATGTTATATACCTTTTCATCATACCTGTTCCTAAGCCCCCCACCCTCTTCATCCATAGGTGGATCAAGCTGCTGCTGCAAGGCCCACATTCTACCTTTATTACCAATTTCCTCGTTATCTATTGATAACGAGGCCATCTCCAGTCTAATTCCAACAATTCTTCTCCTTTCACCAAGAAACCTCTCTGCTATAATCAATCTCCTTTATTTAGTCTTCTTAATTCTTCCCCAAACTGCTCATTCTCGCCAGAAAAGATCCCAAACCCAGACAAAACCTGAAGAGAGCTGGAAACCCAAAAGTTGTCATCAACTTGTAAAAATTCATTACAAGGAAAAAAAAAAAGACAGAACAGAACGGAACATAAACATCAAACCAAATTCAATGACCCTAAATGGCATGATATTGCATTACATTATGGTGCCATGGGATCCAGCATTGAGTCTTTTCAAATCCCGAAATGAAAATGAAAAGGGCTGGTTCACATTAGCCAGAGCCAATCTGGAAAGGTAGACAAATGTGAACAAATAGAATCCGCGGACGGAAACATAGAACTTGTTCACAGTTGTCAAAATTGGAATAAATATTTGACTGTACATAATACTAAAAATGGCAAACAAGAACAATGAGCTCATGAAATGCTACACCTTTCACATTCCAAGTAACAGCAAACTTAAGATTACAAGCAAGCTACGAAAAATCAATTAAACCCTTCCATCATTTCACACACACAAAAACAAAGATGTTAACGGAGACGTATATTTATTATTATTACACCTTAAAAATTAGCCTCATGAATTTATTTATTTATTTTGTATGGAAGGAACGGTTTTTTTGTGTTACACTTGCCAAACATTATTGTTTTTTTTTTTTAACATAAACCCAATCCTTGTCAGGGCAGACATGGCTCTCTAACCTCATCAGAAGCTTTTATAAATAAAGACATGTTTAATAAATAATAATTATAAAAAGCTTTCTAAAACGTCTCGGGTTATTTATAGAATCAAAGAGATTTGTTAAAATTATAAAAGTACCATTTATTATTTCTAGTGCCATAATCATCATGTGATTCCCAGATGATATACATACGATGAACCTTTCTAGTGTTTGGATTACAAAATTGCCACCCATTAAGCTCCATGTAAAACTCATCCATCGTGATTTTTATTTAATTTATTATAGAATAAAAATCTATGTTTATAAACATTTAAGAGAGTGTTTTTTTTTTAATATGAGATATATATATATATTTTTTTTCATTTACAAACTATACCAACAATATTTCTATGTATATCAAGTATTTGACAAACTAATTTGGGTATTTTTTTCTATATAGAAAATATAGAAATAGTGGAAACAAAATTAAAAAGTATTTGGTAAAAAGATGGAGATAATGTTATAAAATAAATTTATCTTGAGACAGTTATAGAGTAAATTAAATGTAGAGAAACTGGGTATCTCCCTTGTCATTCTCGTCTCTTTTTAGAAAGTGTAGTTTGATCAAAAATATTTGATCCATATTTTTTTTTATTGCTTCTATTTAAATACAGGTCTTTTTGTTTTTTGGTAGGCCACTCAGGTTTTAGCAGAGAAACAACGAGATAGACATAGGTCACATAGCCAAGAGATTCAAGATCCAAATAAATATCAACATCAACTAGATACGATCGTTGATTATAGCCATGCCAACTCGCAATAGCAATAGAGATAGGTTAGAGATAAGTGTGCGCCTTGTAAAGCACTTAGAAAATGTTCAACCATCACTATGTCGGGATGTATTCATAGCTCTATGCTCTGATATGATTTGTTTTAGAGCCTTTGCTTTATATCAGCTGTCAATGGTTTCAACCCTTTCTCTCTTTTTCTACGCCTTAAAATAAGGTTGTTTTTTCTTCTTCTTCTTCTTCTTTTCTAGATAAGATGAAGGAGATTTTGATTTCATATTTGGTGTAAGAGTTTGTCAAAGGATTTTGCTTAGAATCTTTTTTGGATCCCATCTGAGAAATGGCATCTTTATCATTGATATTGTGATGGCTATATCACGCTCCATATCATCAGATTTGAGGCTGCTAATGTTGGGATAGCTGCTTTTTCCTTCACTTTGCTTTGCCTTTCTTTTTGTAATTTGGACTCTCTGTGCCAATTGTTTTCTGATTAATTATCATTTTAGATTGTTTTGTTTATTTGCCAACATACTCTTCCTTGCAAATTTCTCAGGGTTTGTGCTTTCTTCTTGCTTGCCATCAAAGCTTGAAAAGGCAGGTTTGCTCCTGTTGTCTTTGTATTTTTTTTTCCCATGTTGCTACTGTCTCTTCTTCTCAGCATGTGTGCGTTGTTTCTTCTGCTTTTTGCTTGCTCTCTTTGTATATTCTACATTTTTTTTTCCTTTTTAGCTTGCTCTTATCAACAGTTGTACAAAAAAATATTTATACATAGAATATCTGTCCGACGTTCAAGAGATTCTCATGAGGAACATTAAAAATCACACTGTTTTCCCTACAAATTTTTCTAAGAAATGCATATATATAATCAACAGCTATCTTCTTGTAGAATCTTGAATCCCTCCTAGCTCTCACCACCGTATTCCCCATTATGTGCACCACCCCAGCATCCCTACAATTATTCAAAAATTCTGTCTGGTCAACCTCCGCCTGGCTGCTAGTTCGGTCGGACGACCTACTGGTAAAATTTGCATGTGATGGAGACTTGATCTGCACGATCGAGTCGATGGATGAAATAGTGGGATCAGCAAACGAGGAAGCAGTGTTTACATTACCATTCAAAAGGGCTTCTCTCGACCGCTCAGTTTGCGGCCCATATAAACTATAGTCGTCTGAATCTGAACATCCTTCCATCATAGTCTCGAGCCGGACAAACAAGAATAGGCTATCAAAGAGTTTTTTCTCAAAATCTTCATCCTTCTTGTGAAGGTCTTTATATCCATACCTTGCAACACAACGAAACATGTGAAAATTCTTTGGTCCAATCCGCTTGACAAGGAATCTCTCTTCTTCGGGGACCGTGTAGACAGGGAGGTACTTCACACAGACAAAAACAACAACAGAATGTATGGCAGGTAGATTTGTAATGAAGTGAGAAAAGATGCGGGGAACCCCTCTTGCCAGCTCGGTGTACACAAGCCCAATCCCTGGGACTCTCACCAGTCCTAAACTGGGGCCAAGCCCTACAATCCATGCCATAGAAACCTTACTGTGCATCTCAAACTCGTAACGTTTCAATGTACCATAATGCCAAACATACATGATGACAAGAAAGGCAGCTGCAATCACAAGCGGCACCCACCCACCTTGGCCAATCTTGAAGAGTACAGCAGAGAAGTAGGTGCATTCCACAACCAGTGATAAGCCAGTGAACAGCAAGACAAGAATCCAATGGCAGCGCCACACCAATAACATGATTAGAATCATAAGCAAAGTGGTTACCAGCATGACTATCACAACAGCTGTCCCTGTTGTTGCACAGGATTTTGTTCAATTTAGAGCAATGCGTCATAAAGAAGTTAAATGCACGAAACAAAATACATGAGCAAAATTTGCCTGGTAAAATTCGACTTTGATCTGCTTTTAGTAATCACAAGTTGCATTAAGCAAGAGACTCATGTTACTCTCAACAACACATTTTATGAAGCTCTTGGAACTTGTTCCCAGAAAGTTAGCATAGGTGTCATAGCAAAGTCAAAAGATTAGCAGAATAAAAGAAGATATTCTTTTTCTTGGTTTGAACTTCAGAAAGAAAGATGGATCAGGTTAATTTCATGCCACTTGTTCAGCCACACATAAATCATTCTCTTCAATAAACTTACCATAAGCATTACCGATTTGACTTTGGTTCTTGAAACCAGCAGTGACGCAGATGCAAAGGATCATAAGGATCCAATTTATATCTGGAATATATATCTGGCCTAGGAACGTTTTTGATGTATGTACAACTTTGACTCTTGGAAAACATCCAAGTGCAAGAGCCTGCTTGATTATTGAAAAAGTTGCAGTTATGGTAGCCTGACTCGCGACTACAGCAGCTGCAGTTGCGACAATGAACACTGGCCAATATATTTTATCTGCCATGTCAGAAAGAAGGTATAAATTAGCATCTGTCCAGTAACATCATCTTCATAAAAATTTGTTTCTATGGGAAGAGAAAGACTAGTGTTAAGATGGTAGCACAACCTTAATAAGAACATCAAGCCCAATAAGACGTTCATCGAAACATGGAGATAGATATGCCTAAGCAGTCAGGATTAAAAATGAAATTGTCAACACAGGAAGCTGTTCTTTGAGTTTGGTCCCGAAATTTTGATTGTCAAACCATATGTTTGTGGGAAAGTAAGCTGTGAGAAGCTTTTTAATTCCATATTACAAGTGTTCAGGATAACTTCATGCAAGTCCACAAGGCGTCCGTAGGGCTGAACACTCTTGGTGGGCTTTTCCTTTTCTGAGATCCTTGAATAATCACTAAAGCTTTGATTCCAAATAAATGATCCGAAATTCCTACATTAGCCACTTAACAGCCATTCTAAAATCAGAACAAGGACTAAATTCTCAAAGATGCTTTGTGTTTTTCCAACTGAAATTTATTCTAGTGGTTTGTGGAAAAAACTGGGATAATAAATTTCCAAGCAATGATTTTCAGTGACCATGAATCATATCTTACCACATCATATCTATGAGTTTCACCACAGCCTAACAGTGAGCCCAACATATAAAATTTGAGCGTTTGATCTCTGGATTTCCTAGTCTCTGTTTAGTTGGCAAGATATTCCTAATCCCCAAGACCTCTACTTGAAGGTTAACTTCTCATACATTTTCATTTCTTCCACATTAAGTATATGCCTCAAAATCCACAGAAGAGAGCTTGCTTCGTTATTTGTCCTCTTATTGCTTATCTTTCTCTATTTTTGCATTGCATAACAGTAAAATGACCATAACATGCACCTCACAAGAAGTTGCAGGAAATGAAGAAAATGAAGAAGTTACAATAGAAGGCTAGGAAACCCAACTAAAAAAGATTTTTCACCTGGAATAGAACGATAGAATGCATCAACCACATGTTCCTTGTTTTGCATAAGATAAGCGGCTTGTCCAGAATACGCTAAAAGAAGACAAGGGAAAACAACTACAGTAAAAGCAATCTGTACAGCTGAAACTGGAAAATGGGCTAGATCAGCAAAAAGTGCCTCCGTACCTGTAGCAGTTCGTAACAAGAATCAGTATACTGCTATGATCTTAGATTTGATGTTAACAAATTTTAAAAGGTTTAAACAGTAGGAGAAAAAAAAGATTTATGTACTCAAACTTCACAAGCATAGAGCCACCAATTCATTTGATAATTACCAGTTATACTGAGCATAATCCCTCCCAGGGAAGTCCAGCTATCTCTACCTCCCCTTCTAAAATACCGATAAATATGTACAGGTGAAAAAGCTTTCAGAACACCAGTATCATATTTCCAGATGTTGAACACGCCGATACCCCCAATTAAGAGAAACCAAAGCAGCACAATTGGGGCAAAGAGCCAGCTGACTTTATCTGTCCCATAGTGTTGCATGCTAAACAAACCCACCAATATGACAACTGCAACAACTATGACTACATCTGCACCAAAGAAAACAGAATAGTTAAAGATTCAGAAATCCAAATTGCTAGAAAACCGAGGCAAAAAAAAACAACACAATTGGTTGCAGAAAGGAAAAAACAATGACAAGGTTTTGTTGAATTTCAGGAGAAGAAAAATACCGCTACTCAGTTTGGGGTGGTTTACCTTGATCCCGCCAGAAGCTGAAAGAACTGTCATCGAAGAGTGGTTAAGCATTTACAGGGGAATTGAAATAAATTAAAACTAGCATAAACTAACAGCTGAGGGAAAACACTCCAGGCCCCAGATAAACCACAAGTACATGCTATATGCCAAACATGATAATCACATGAAACTTTTATCCTTTAATCATTCTCTAGGTATCAATACATCAATTGGATTTCTTTACCCACAGATCCCATTAGCAACCCGAGCATCCAACTATTTATCATGAGAATTACCAAAAACATTCTAATGGCTAAACAGAAGTTGTTGCAATAAAGCAATAAGAACGCAGTTATTAAAATAAATTGTACAGTACACATTAAAACAAACCACTATGATTTCTTCCTAGAATAAGCAATAGGTATCTAGCTAATTTTTTAAAGGTTCTAACATAAACACAAACATGCAATCGCACCCAGAAATTATATGCCAAAGCAATAAGCATTTTATAGATGGACCGACAGAAAATTTACAAGTCAGTAGTCATCAACGTACCAGATATTGCTGGAGTGAGAATCCCATCACCAATCAACATACAAGTGCCAACAAGGACAAGAAGAAGAAGTGCATTCCTTCTGAATGCATATCTCTCCAACCATCGCTTAGTTGTAGCAGCAAATGATTGCTCATTGAAAGTGGAACGGCTATATGTTGTCAGCTCTTCATCTGTCCGATGTTGATTTGGAATAGTTCTAACATTAGCATGCCGACAAAGTAACGAATAGAGGGCAAATGTTCCACCTGTGCCATGAAGAGGATAATTTAAGTCCAGTAATTCTCATCAACGTCAAGGCAAGAAACATCACAAATGTGTGCACACTAGGCACATGTTCAAATTCCAAATCAAATTCAAAACCTGAAATTCTTATGCAAGTGCTTACAAGAACATCACTGTACAGTGCATTTTTTAAAATGAGATCATAAAAAATAGTTTTCTTTCTGTTCACATGGCTATATCAAACAAAACTTACTGAAAAAATAATGAACAAATTGATCCACAGAAAATCTCTATACCTTGGAAATGTCATGGTTTACTATCAAAATCTATGCCAATACCAGAAGAAATAAAATAACAAAGAAAATTTATGATCACACTACTATTCAAGCAGCAAAAAGGAGAAACTAGCCTGATAGCACACACACTTCTTCTTATAATACTTTCTTTATAGTTAGAA
>Ga0325401_1000152_pt1 | contig 43387 bp, 45 predicted proteins | sample PopdelMetagenome_FD_205666 | JGI IMG/M metagenome (GOLD analysis project Ga0325401, IMG submission 205666) | Populus deltoides microbial communities from Bellville, Georgia, United States - Xylem-PdKOR-R2 | ecosystem: Host-associated > Plants > Phyllosphere > Stem > Wood/Secondary xylem | place...
CGTGCTCCGGCAGGTCTGTCACCGCCGCGCTGCCGATCGCGACGCGCTCCCGGTTACGCCAGGTGACCTGCCCAGCGTCCGCCCGCGCGGCGCGGTGGAGCTGGGTGACCGGCAACCTCGGATAAGCCTCGCGGTACCGCGGCGCGCTGCGCATCGTTCGTCATCCCCAAAGGGCCAACCGCCCCTTTTTTTAACGCTCCGATTAACTGACACGCTTAGCCGTCCAAAACACCCACGAAATCGATGAATCATCCAGGGGAGAGACGCGGCACAGGCCCCCGCCCGCGAAAGCAGCAGATCGGCGCGTCTATAGACGCTGCAAGGGGCGCATAACCTGTTGCCGGCAATCACAAATTTAGCGGAAACCCACAGCTTAGGCAGACGGTGTGGCGGAGAGGGTGGGATTCGAACCCACGGTACCCGTAAAGGCACAACGGTTTTCGAGACCGTCCCAATCGACCACTCTGGCACCTCTCCGCATGAAAGGGGGTCCGGCCGGCGGGAAGCGGCGCCCTAGCGCAGGCTTTGGGCCTCGGCAAGCACCTCCTTACCCTCTCTCGTGCGTCCTGCTTGTGCGGCGCGGCGCAACCATTAAATATCAGGCATGCCCGAGCACGACCTGCCCGACATTTCTACCCGAAGCGCCGTTGTCGCACCGCCGGTTGCCCATGCCAGCTTCTCTATTGGTGACGTCGTGCGCCATCGCGTTTTCGACTTCCGCGGCGTGATATTCGACGTGGATCCCGTCTTCGCCAACTCCGAGGAGTGGTACGAGGCGATCCCGGCGGCGATCCGTCCCTCCAAGGACCAGCCTTTCTACCATCTGCTAGCCGAGAATGCCGATTCGACATACGTCGCCTATGTCAGCCAGCAGAACCTGCTGCCCGACGATACGGACGAACCGGTGGACCATCCTGCTATCGGCGGGCTGTTCGCGGAGTTCGCGGGCGGACGCTATCGGCTGCGGAGCGAGCACCGCCACTGACGGGCGGCGGCGGGCGCGGGCGCCCGCCCGGTCACGTCGGACGCGTCGGGGCGGGCGGTGCCCTGCCCCGCGCGCCGACCGTCAGAAGCTCGTCGTGAAGCGACCGTAGAGGAAGCGCCCGTTGAAGCCGAACGGCGAGAAGGTGCTGTACGGCTGGTAGTAGGCGTCGATGGGGTAGCTGCCGCCCACCGCCGCCGGACGCGGACCGGTCGGTCGCCGGGTGGGATACACGTCGAACAGGTTGTTCGCGCCGAAGGCGAAGGTCGCGTGCTCCTTGAAGGTGTATCGCACCTCCAAGTCCGTGATCCACTTGGGCCGCAGGATCAGGTCGTCCGGTCCTAGCGCGGTCAGGCTGGTCGGGTCCGCAATCGGAAAGGCCGCGCCCGGCGCAATGACCCGTCCGTAACGGGCGGTCCGGCCGGTGATTCCAAAGGCGCCCAGCGTGCCGTCCGCCGACAGCACCAGCTTGTCGCGCGGCTGTCCATCGGTGAAGCGGATGCCTTCCACGCGCCCGAAAAGGATCAGGCCGGGGATCTGCGCCAGCGGACCCAGGTCGTTCAGGCGCCGGTCGATCTCCGTCTTGTTGTAGTTGTACGCCGCCGACAGCGACCAGTTGCCTAGCGCGTTCAGCCCGAAGCGGTACGTCGCCACTGCGTCCAGCCCCTGGGTCGTGGTGTCCAGCCCGTTGATGAAGAAGCGCGCCGCACCAACCGAGTTGAACCCCTGCGTCGCCAGCACGCGGCCCACCGCGGCGTTGACCGCCGCCGTGCCGCTGCCTGCGGCACCCAGGTTCTCCGTCAGCACGATGCGGTCGTCGATGGCGATGCGATAATAGTCGACGGTCAGGTTGAAGCCGCGGAACGGACTCAAGGCCACACCGCCCGTCACGTTGAACGACTTTTCGGCATCCAGCTGGCGAGCACCCAGCGCCTGGGCCAGCGCGCTGGTCGCCGGCACGGTGGTGATGTCCACCGGAAAGCCGCCGATGAAGTTGGTCGACGTCGTGGTAAAGAACTGCTGCTGGAGCGACGGGGCGCGGAAGCCGTTCGACACCGATCCGCGCACGGCCACGCCCTCCACGAACTCCCACCGTGCGGCGACCTTGCCGTTCAGCGTGTCGCCGAAGTCGCTGAAATGCTCGTATCGGCCGGCCGCGGTCACCGTAAAGCCGTCGAACACGTCCGTATCCAGCTCCACATAGCCCGCCACGCTGTCGCGGCTGCGATCGGTAGCGGCGGAGGCCGGAAAGCCGGGAAAGCCTTGCGCGCCCACAAGCGCCTGCCGGCCGGGCTGGCCGGCCACGAAGAACGGACCGGCGGCGTAGCTTTCCAGCTGTCCCGGCACGATCTTGAAATTGTCGCGGCGATATTCGGTACCGACCGAAAGCGTCAGCGGCTTGGCCAGCCCGACGTCGAACGCGCGACCCAGGTCCAGGTTGACCGTGGTCTCGCCGAACCGCAGCCCGCCCGAGTCGAAGTTGCGCAGCGTCGCGGGCCCGAACGAGGTGTTGAGGCTGTTGACCGTGGAATAGTCGAAGCCGTTATGGCCGTAGACGACGGACAGGTCGGCCTTGAAGCCCGCCACATCGGCCCGGATGCCGACCGCGCCCGCATAATCCTCATAGTCCGTAGAGATGGCAGGCAGGAACCCGTCGGGCCGCAGGGGCACGAAGTTGGCGGCGCTGGGCGTCGTGCCGGCCGCGATGACGGAGAAGTCGCGGTTGTTGGCCGAGCTGGACTGCCGGAAATTGGCCGCGCTCAGGCCGTCGCGGTGCGCGTAGGAGCCGAAGGCGTAGAGCTCGGCCGCCCCCAGCGGCACACCTCCGTTCAGGAAGACGTTGTAATCCTCCGTTTTAGGGTCGCCGAACTGGAAGTTCAGTCGGTCGAACGTCAGCTCGCGCGGGTCGAACGCCGCCGTCGGGCGGTTGTAGTTGGGACGGGGATCGAAGCCCGCCCGATTGGTGTTGTCGCGGTCGCGATACTCGCCCGAGATGTTGAGGTAGCCGTCCGGCCCGATGGGCAGGCCGATGTTCGCGCCGAAGGTCCACAGGTCGCCGTCGCGGGCCCGCCGTTCGCCGTCGTAGTTCGCCGCCAGCGTCCGCGAGTCCGTTCCGTCGAAGAAGGGCTGGCCGGCGGCGTTGGTGCGCAGACCCGTCAGCTGGCCCACATCCTCCAGCTGCGTCACGTACTTGCCGTAGCTAACCTGGACGCGGCCCGTGTTTACGGCGCGCTTCAGCTGGACGTTGATGACGCCCGCGATCGCGTCCGACCCGTATTGCGACGATGCGCCGTCACGCAGCACCTCGATGCGCTCGATCGCGATGGACGGAATGGTGTTCAGGTCCACCGCCGCGGCGCCGCGCCCGATCGAGCCGTTGATGTTGAGCAGCGCGGACGTGTGGCGCCGCTTGCCGTTCACCAGCACCAGCGTCTGGTCCGGGTTCAGGCCGCGCAGCGTCGCCGGTCGGATCACGTCGGTGCCGTCGTTGATCGACGGCTGGGGAAAGTTGAAGCTGGGGATCAGCTGGTTCAGCACCTTGTTGACCTCGCCCAGGCCCGACGTGCCCAGCGATTCGGAAGAGATCACGTCGATCGGCACGGCGCTGTCCGCCGCCGTCCGGTTGGCGGCACGGCTTCCGGTCACCACGATGGTTTCGGCCGGGTCGTCGTTCGGTACGCCCTCCTGCGGCGACGCCGTTCCCGCGACCGGCGTGGGCGCAGGTGTGGCAGCCGTCTGGGCAAGCGCAGGCGTAGCCAGAACGGTGGTCGCGAGAAGCGTGGCAGCGAGCGATCGGCGCATGAACTATTTTCCCCGTCTTGACCGCCCGATCGTTGCCCGGCGGCTTCGGCTGCGGAGCCTACGAACGGCGCGCCGGTCCACAAGGGCCGCGGCGGGCCCTCCATGGCGATTGCGCCATTTTAGTTGCAGTGCGGCAACAGGCGTTATGGGCGAGGCTGTACGGCCGCATCGCGCGGCGTCGTCCTTGCCGATTGACTTCCCGGGTGCCCGGCCCTAGCTGCTCCCTTCTTCCTGCCGGATCAGTCCGGCGGGCTCGTTTTGTCGGAAAGAGATAACAGGGCCATGTTCGCAGTCGTGCGCACGGGCGGCAAGCAGTACCGCGTCGCCGCCGGAGACAGGATCGTCGTCGAGAAGATCGAGGGCGACGCAGGGTCCAGCGTGACGCTGGGCGACGTGCTGCTGGCGGGCGAGGGTTCCGACCTCCGCTCGGTCGACGGCCTGACGGTCGCGGCCGAGATCGTGGCGCAGGCGCGCGGCGAAAAGGTCATCGTCTTCAAGAAGCGTCGTCGGCACAACTACCGTCGCCGCAACGGCCACCGGCAGAGCCACACCATTCTCAAGATCACCGGCATCGGCGGCGAGGGCAACAGCTCTCAGGCCCCGGCCGCTCAAGCGTAAAGGAGCGCTCTCGCCATGGCACATAAGAAGGCAGGCGGCTCGTCCCGCAACGGTCGCGACTCGGCTGGCCGCCGTCTCGGCGTGAAGAAGTTCGGCGGCCAGGAGTGCGTGGCCGGCAACATCCTCGTGCGTCAGCGCGGGACCAAGTTCTATCCGGGCACCAATGTCGGCATCGGCAAGGACCATACCCTGTTCGCGCTCGTGGACGGCCGCGTGTCGTTCGCGACGGGCAAGCTCGGCCGAAAGTTCTGTTCGGTAGAGATGCCGGCCGCGATTGCGGCCGAGTAACAGGGCGCACCGGAACGGGTCGCCCAGCCAGGGTGACCCGGGTTCCCGCGAGGGAACCGAACCAGGAGGGAGCAGGGTCACCCCGGCTCCCTTTTTTGCTGGCTTCCTCACTCATGTCGTCGCGGCGTCACCAGAGCGTGGCACCGCGCGCTCCAAGAGGAGGCCGCATGTTCGCCCGTACCGCCCGATTGACGCTACGCCCCGCTTGGTCGGAGGACGCCGCCGCGATCGCCGACGCCGTTGGCCGCTGCGAGGTTACAACGGCGCTGTCGCACGTTCCCTTCATCCATGCGGAGGCCGACGCGCGCGACTGGATCGGCGTCGAGCGACGCCGGTCCGATGCGTCGTGGCTGATCCTGTCGCACGAGCGTGACTATCCGCGCATCGTAGGCGGGATCGGGCTCAGCCGCTGCCTGCGCGAAGGCGGCCAGCAGCTCGGATACTGGCTGACGCCCGAAGCCCGAGGTCGCGGCTATGCCACGGAGGCAGGCCGCGCGGTTGTCGACGCGGCACGGCGGGCACTCGGCCTTCAACGGCTGACGGCCACGCACTGGCACGACAATCCGTCGTCCGGCCGCGTCCTGCAGAAGCTCGGCTTTCGCCGGACCGGCGATGCGGAGATGCCGTGCCGGGCAAGGGGCGGACGCGTCCTGCCCTGCGCCGCCTATGTGCTCGACCTGGTCGAGCGACCGGCGCCCGCACCAACGCTGGCGGAGGCGGCCTGACGGGTTGCGCTGCCCGTGCCCATTCGATCGGACGGCCGCTGGTCGCCCGAACCGCTTGCCTTTCCCCTCCCGACATCCGAAGCCCGCCCGCAGATCATGTCCGTCGCTCCCCTGCCCGCCCCCCGCCGCCTGTCACCGGAAGCGTCCCGCGACGCCGCCCTCGACGCTGCGCGCCAGCTCCTTGTCGAGTTCGGCCCCCAGGCCGTCACCCTGAAGGCCGTGGCCGCCCGGGTCGGCCGGACGCACGCCAACCTCCTGCACCATTTCGGCTCCGCCCAAGGCCTTCAGGAGGCGCTGATCGAGCGCATGGCGCGGGCGATCACGGGCACGATCCGGGACGCGGCCCTGCGCACGCGCGCGGCGGGCGGCTCTCCGCGCGAGGTGGTGGACCTGACGTTCGACGCATTCGGGCGCGGCGGTGCGGGCGCGCTCGCCAGCTGGATGATCCTGTCCGGCAACGAGGACGCGTTGAACCCGATCCTGAACGCGATCCACGACCTTGTGGACGAGATCGCCGATGCCGAACACGCACCCGCGCTGCGAGGAGAGACGTTGCAGCTGGTGCTGACCGCCCTCGGCGACGCACTTCTGGGCCCGGCGACGGCGCGCGCGCTCGGCCTGCCCGCTGGTGCCGCGCGCGACCTCGCCACGCGCGCCCTTCTTCGCGGCCGGGAGGGCTGAACGATGCATTTTCTTGATCAGGCAAAGATCTATGTCAGCTCGGGCGCGGGCGGCCCGGGCGCCGTCAGCTTCCGACGCGAGAAGTTCATCGAATATGGCGGACCCGACGGCGGCAACGGCGGCAAGGGTGGCGACGTGGTGTTCGAGGCGGTGGCCGGCCTGAACACGCTGATCGACTTCCGCTACACGCAGCATTTTCGCGCACCTCGCGGCACGGGCGGTTCAGGCTCCAACCGTACCGGCGGCGGCGGCGACGACCGCGTGATCCAGGTACCGGTCGGCACCCAGATCCTGTCGGAGGATCGCGAGGAAGTCCTGTTGGACTTCACGCGCGTCGGCCAGCGCGAGATCTTTCTGCGCGGCGGTGACGGCGGCCGCGGCAACATGAGCTACAAGACCTCCACCAACCGGGCTCCGCGCCAGCACGGCACCGGCTGGCCCGGCGACGAGGCCTGGGTCTGGCTGCGGCTGAAGCTGCTGGCCGATGCGGGGCTGGTCGGCCTGCCCAACGCCGGCAAGTCCACCTTCATCAACGCCGTCACCAACGCGCAGGCGAAGGTCGGCGCCTATGCCTTCACCACCACCCGCCCCCAGCTCGGCGTGGTGCGCCACCGCCAGCGCGAGTTCGTGGTCGCCGACATACCCGGCCTGATCGAAGGCGCGGCCGATGGTGCGGGGATCGGCGACCGCTTCCTGGGGCATATCGAGCGATGCCGCGTGCTCCTTCATCTGGTCGACGCCCATGATCCGGACGTGGCTGAAAGCTACCGCATCGTCCGTGACGAGCTTTCCGCCTATGGCGGCGGGCTGGACGAGAAGCCGGTCGTGATCGCGCTCAACAAGATCGACGGCCTGGACGACGAACTGGTGGAGGCGCTCCAGGCCGAACTCGCGGATGCGTCTGGCGCGGAGGTGATCCCCATGTCGGGCGCGGCCGGGACCGGGCTGGACTGGGTCCTTGATCGACTGCTCGACGCCATCCCGTCGCGCGATACGCCCGCGGACGACGATGGTGCGGAGGACGAGGTGCAATGGTCGCCGCTATGAGCGCGTGCTAGGACCGGCACATGGCGTCCGCTCCCGACTATCCGCTGCTGACCGCTGAGGATTTTCTCGACATCGACTTCGGCGGACGAAAGGCCGAGCTCGACAACGGCGTGATCCGCATGATGGCCGGTGGTTCGGCGCGCCATGCGCGCGTGCAGCTGAACGTACTCTTCGACCTGCAACGCCAGCTGCGCGGCACGGGATGCACACCTTATAACTCCGACATGGCCGCCCGCACCCGCGATCGATCGATCCGCTATCCCGACGTGCCGGTCTATTGCGGGCATGACGGGGCCGACGACGATGACCAGAAGGCATTCGACGATCCGCGCGTGATCTTCGAGGTTCTGTCCGCCGGCAAGGCCAGAACGGACCTGCGCGTCAAGCTGGAGGAATATCGCGACCTTCCCAGCGTCGACACGATCGTCTCTGTGGACATAGCCGTCGAACGCGTCCGCATCGTCCAGCGCACAGGTCCGCACGGCTGGTCGGACGTCGCCTTTACGGAGCCGTGCGACGTTGCCCTGCCTTCTATCGGCGCGACGCTCCGCCACGCGGATCTGTTCGCCCGCGACTGACGCGCGGCACATGGTCGCATGATCTTCCCGCCCGCATCCACGCCTCGCCTGGTGGTGAAAGTCGGTTCTGCCCTGCTGGTGGAGCCGGACGGACGCCCGCGAAGGGCCTGGATGGACGAACTCGCCGCCGACATCGGCGCGCGCCTCGCCCGCGGGCAGCGGATCGTTCTGGTGTCGTCCGGTGCGATCGCGCTCGGTGCCCGCCGACTCGGCCTGCCCAAGGGCGGCCGCGCCAGCCTTGAGGACGCTCAGGCGGCCGCCGCGGTCGGCCAGGTGGTCCTCAGCGCCGCCTGGGCAGACGCGCTGGGCGCACAGGAACTGGCCGCTGCCCAGGTGCTGCTGACGCTCGGCGACCTAGAGGACCGGCGGCGCTACCTGAACGCGTCCGCGACCTTTGAGCGGCTGTTGTCCCTTGGCGCCGTTCCCGTGGTGAACGAGAATGACAGCGTCGCTACGGAAGAGATCCGCTTCGGCGACAACGACCGGCTCGCCGCCCGCGTCGCCGCCGCCGCCAGCGCAGACGCCGTGCTGCTGCTGAGCGACGTGGACGGGCTCTACGATCGCGACCCTGCCCTGCCCGGCGCCGTTCACCTGCCGCGCGTCGACCGGATCGACGCGACGGTGGAGGCGATGGCGGGCGGCGGGTCGGCCTCGGGCATGGGATCGGGCGGCATGGCATCAAAGGTCACGGCCGCCCGGCTCGCCAACGCGGCCGGCGCGGTGCTGGCGATCGCCTCCGGACGAGCCGGGCGCCCCCTGGCCGACGACGCGCGTCACACCCTGTTCGCCGCCACCGCGCCCGCTTCCCGTCGCCGGGCCTGGCTGGCGGGCGGCCTGACCGCCGCGGGCACGCTGCGGATCGACGACGGCGCGGTGGCCGCACTTCGCGGAGGTGCCAGCCTGCTGGCGGCGGGTGCGCTGGCGCTGGAGGGACGGTTCGCGCGCGGCGACCTGGTGGTGATCGCGGGACCGTCCGGACCAATCGCGCGCGGCCTGTCCGAATATGACGCCGCCGACGCCGCGCGCCTGCTTGGCCGGCGCAGCGACGAACATGCGGCCATCCTGGGCCATGCACCGCGCGCGGCCCTGGTTCACCGCGACCATCTGGCGCTGCTGTGATCCTGGCGATCACGGGCGCCACGGGCTTCGTGGGCGGGCACCTGCTCGACCGGGCCGAAGCTGCCGGGCACGCAGTGCGCGCGCTCACGCGACGCCCCCAACCGCCGCGGACTGGCGTCACCTGGATACAGGGGTCGCTGGAGACACCGGATGCGCTGGCGGAACTGACCCGCGGCGCCGACGCCTTGGTCCACGCCGCCGCCGCCGTGAACGCCCCGGACGCCGCAAGCTTCGAGGATGCCAATGTTCGCGGCACCGCGGCCCTGGTTTCCGCGCTCGCCCCCGGCCAGCGGCTCGTTCACGTCTCGTCGCTCGCCGCCCGCGAGCCGGAGCTCTCGGAATATGGCCGGTCCAAGGCCGGCGCCGAGCAGGTCGTGCAGGCGTCCGCCGCCGCCTGGACGATCGTGCGTCCGCCCGCCGTCTACGGCCCCGGCGATCTCGAACTGCTGGAGGTGTTCCGTGCCGCCGCCCGGACGCGGATCGTGCCCCTGCCCCCGCACGGACGCGCCTCCATGCTCCATGCTCGCGACTTGGCGGAGCTGCTGCTCCGGCTCGCCGGCATGCCCGGCCACCCCCTGGTCCTTGAGCCCGACGACGGCATGCCGCTTTCCCATCCCGGCCTGGCACGCGCGGTCGGACGGGCGCTCGGCCTCCGCGTCCTTCCCCTGCCCCTTCCCGGCGCGCTGCTTCGAGCCGGCGCCGCGCTGGATCGTCGCCTGCGCGGTGCGGGTGCCAAGCTGACGCCGGACCGGGTCGGCTATCTCCTCCATCCCGACTGGGTCAGCGACCCTGCCCGCGGCGTTCCGCCGGACCTGTGGCAGGCCCGGATCGACCAGAGGTCGGGCTTCGCGGAGACGGCAAGGTGGTATCGCGCCCAGCGCTTGCTATAGCGCCCGGCCGTACGTCCGCATTTCCGCGGCAGGAGCCATCAATGTCAGACCGTGCCGAGATCGTTGAGGCCGTCACTGCCGAGATCGAGCCGTTCAACAAGAAAAACGTCACCGTCACCGAAGCCACCAGCTTCCAGCACGACCTGGAATGGGACAGCCTGACCGTGATGGACTTCGTCGCCGCGGTCGAGGACCGGTTCGACATCATCATCACCATGAACATGCAGGCGGAGATCGAGACGGTGGGCCAGCTGACCGATGCCGTTGCCAAGCTGAAGGCCGGCCAGTGACCGAAACGGGGCTCCAGGCCGAGGCGCTGCCCGTCGACCCGCCCGTCGTGCCGGCCGAACGCGATCTCTTTTCCAAGTTTGACCCGCTCCTGGCCGAACGCGCGGCGCTGCTCGCCAGCGGCGTGCGCGACCCGTTCGCGATCGTCATGGAGGAGGTCCGCTCCCCGACGGAGGCGGTGATCCGCGGACGTGAGACGATCCTGCTCGGCACCTACAATTACATGGGCATGACCTTCGACCCCGACGTGATCGCGGCGGGCGAACGCGCCCTGCGGGCGTTCGGGTCGGGCACCAACGGGTCCCGGATGCTGAACGGCACCTTCCGCGACCACATGGCGGCCGAGGAGTCGCTCCGCGCCTTCTACGGCATGTCCGGCGCCATGGTCTTCTCGACCGGCTACCAGGCGAACCTTGGCGTCATCTCCACCATCGCGGGCAAGGGCGAGTACGTCATCCTCGACGCGGACAGCCATGCGTCGATCTATGACGGCTGCAAGATGGGCGACGCGGAGGTGGTGCGCTTTCGGCACAATTCCGTGGACGATCTGGACCGCCGCCTCGGCCGGTTGCCGAAGGAGCCGGGCAAGCTGGTGGTGCTGGAGGGCGTCTACTCGATGCTGGGCGACGTGGCGCCGCTGAACGAGATGGTGGCCGTCGCAAGGAAGCATGGCGCCATGGTCCTGGTGGACGAAGCGCACTCGATGGGTTTCTACGGCCCCAACGGGCGTGGCGTGTACGAGGAACAGGGGTTGGAGGGCCAGGTTGACTTCGTCATCGGTACCTTCTCCAAGTCGGTGGGCACCGTTGGCGGCTTCTGCGTCTCCGATCATCCGAAGTTCGAGGCGCTGCGCATGGCGTGCCGCCCGTACATCTTCACCGCCTCCCTGCCGCCGTCGGTTGTCGCCACCGCCACCACGTCGATCAACAAGCTCCGTGACGCGCACGACAAGCGGCGGCGGCTCTGGGACAATGCGCGCCGGCTCCATGCGGGCCTGCGCGACATGGGCCTGCGGCTCGGCACCGAGAGCGCCGAGTCTGCCATCGTGGCCGTGATCCTGGAGGATCAGGTCCAGGCGGTCGCCATGTGGCAGGCGCTTCTGGAAGCCGGCGTCTACGTGAACATGGCCCGTCCGCCCGCGACGCCGGCCGGCACCTTTCTGCTGCGCTGCTCGCTTTGTGCCGAACACACGGCAGGGCAGATCGACACGGTGATCGGGCTGTTCGGAGAGGCCGCGCGGTTGGCGGGCGCCCTTCCGGGGTGAAGCGGTCTTAACTTGGCTTTAAGCGCGATCGCGGATCGCGTAGGGTCGTGATCGTGGACGGGGAAAGGGCTGTGCCCTCCGAGGGCGGGCCGCGCTGGCGGACCTGGACGCTCGTCGCCATGGCGATCCTGGGCGCCGCGACCGTGGCCGCCCTGGTTCTGGCGCTGGGCGAGGCCAATCGCCAGCGCGACCGTGCCGCCGCCGCACAGGCCCATAGCTACGACGTGATGGTCGTGTCCCGCACCCTGGCGGGCACGATCGCCCGGTCGGAAGCGGCGCTTGGCCGGTACGTCATCTCCGGGGATCGCCGGCTCGGCCAGAGCTATGTCGACGACTGGCGGCTCGCGGCGACCCAGCTGGATCGCCTGACCAAGCTCACGGGCGACAACCGGGTCCAGCGTGCTTCTACCGGCCAGTTGCGCGCCGCCTTTGCCCAGCGCGGTGACGAGCTGTCGATGATCGCCCTTTCCACCAGTTACCAGAAGAACGCGCAGGCGCTTGCCCGCTACTACAAGGCGCGCGAGGCTCCGGCGCTGCACGCCATCGACCGGACCATGAAGGAGCTGATCGGCGAGGAAAGGAGGCTGCTGAACCGTCGCATCTCCAACGCCGAGCGCGCCGGGGCCAAGGCATCCGCCATCGCGCGCATCCTTTCCGTCTTCGGCGTCTGCATCGTTCTGGCGGCCATCCTGCTGGGCGTTCTGACGGTGCGCGCGCTGGCCGACCGCGCCGCGGCCGAGGCCGCCGCCGACGCGGCCGAGCTTCGCGCCGTCGATCTGGCGGAGGCCGTCACGCGTGCCACGGACGAATTGCGTGCGCAGGAAGCCAAGCTCCGCCAGAGCCAGAAGATGGAGGCGATCGGCCAGTTGACCGGCGGCATTGCGCATGACTTCAACAACATGCTGGCCGTGGTTTCCGGCGGATTGGAGCTTGCCCGGCGCAACATTGCCGATCGCGATGCCGTGCTCCGCCACGTCGACAGCGCCGCGGAGGGGGCCGCCCGCGCGGCGGCCCTGACCCGGCAGCTGCTGGCCTTCAGTCGGGAAGGATCGCTCAAGCCGGAGGCAATCGAGGCAGGTGCGCTGGTGCGTGGAATGACGGACCTGCTCGACCGCGCGCTGGGTGACGGCATCACCATGCAGGTCGTGGATCAGGCGGGCGAGTGGCGCGTGTTCGGCGATCGGGTTCAAATCGAGAACGCGATCCTCAACCTGGCGGTGAACGCGCGCGACGCGATGGACGGGCGCGGCGAGATGACCGTGCGGGCTGCCGCGCGCGCGCTGCGCAAGGACGAGGTGGGGCATTGTGCCGCAGGCGACTATGTCGCCCTGTCGGTGACCGACACGGGATGCGGCATGACCCCCGCCGTTCTGGAGCGCGTTTTCGAGCCGTTCTTCACCACCAAGCCGGTCGGCGAAGGTACCGGATTGGGCCTGAGCCAGGTCTTCGCGCTTGTTCGGCAGCTCGGCGGCGAGGTCGGGATCGAGACCGAGCCGGGCCGGGGCAGCACCGTGGCCCTATATCTGCCCAGACGCAGCACCGGCGATACACCCACCGAGATCGAGACGGAGCGGCCATTGCCTCTTCCCGCTACGCGCTCCGCGCTCCGGATCCTGCTGGTCGAAGATGATCCGCGCGTCCTTTCCGCGTCGGTGAGCGCGCTGGAAGAGCTTGGCCACGAGCCGATCGCCTGCGGCGACCCGCTGGAGGCACCCGCCGTGCTTGCCCAGGCTGGCACGGTGGACCTAGTCGTCACCGACGTGCTGATGCCCCGCCAGACAGGTCCCGAGATGATCGCGGGTCTGCTGAAGCGACAGCCGGAACTGCCCGTCCTCTACGTCACCGGCTATGCCGGCGATGCGGGTAGCGCCGGCACCTTTGAGGGCCACCAGGTCCTTCGCAAGCCCTTCACGCTGGCGGCGCTGGAACGCGCCGTTGCCGCCGCCGTGCAGGACACCGGCGGAACCGGCGTCGGCGATACGGTCGCGGCCGCCTGACGCCGAAAACGCCTGACACCCGCGCTGCCCCGCCCTATAGCCCCCCGCACCCCTTCCGCCGCGAGCAGGCGTGCATGACATCACTTGACCGCTACATGGCGCGCCTGATCGCCGTGCCGCTCTTCTCCACGCTGGTGATCGCGTCCATGCTGCTGATCCTCGACAGGATCGGCCGCCTGTTCGACTTCGTGGCCACCCAGGGCGGACCGGTCAGCGTCGTCTGGCGGATGTTGGCCAACCTGCTGCCTGAGTATCTCGGTCTCGGCATACCGATCGGTCTGATGCTGGGCGTGCTGCTGGCCTTTCGCCGGCTCGCCACCTCGTCTGAACTGGACGTGCTGCGCGGCGTCGGGATCAGCTATGGCCGGCTGCTCCGCGTACCTTACATGTTCGCGATCGGGCTGGCGGCGCTCAACATCGCCATCGTGGGCTATGTCCAGCCAAAGGCGCGCTACGCCTATGAGCAGCTGCGTTTCGAGCTCAGGACGGGCGCGCTGGGCGCATCGATCAAGGTGGGCGAGTTCACCCACCTGGGCGACCGCATGACGCTCCGGATCGAGGAAAGTCGCCAAAAGGGTCGCGACCTGCGCGGCATCTTTGTCCATGCTCAGTCGCGCAAGGGCGACTGGATCGGCGTCACGGCGCGCACCGGCCAGTTCCTGGCGACGGACGACCCTAACGTCATCGTGTTTCGCCTGACCGACGGGACGCTGGTGCATAACCGACCGAACTTTCCCACGCCGCGCGTTCTGACCTTCTCCACGCACGACCTGCCGATCAACCTGCCGCGATTTGAGAGCTTCCGGCAGCGCGGCGGCCGCAACCTCGAATACACGCTGCCGGAGCTGGCGAAGAACGGCGAGAGCGCCGCCACCGAGGAGTTGCGCGACTCCAGCCGGTCCGAGTTCCACTTCCGCCTGGTGGAGGTCGCGACCATGTTCCTGCTGCCAATGCTGGCTGTTGCCCTGGGCGTGCCGCCCAAGCGGTCGTCGGCTTCGTTCGGCGTATTCCTGGCGATCGTGATGATCGTGACCTATCACAAGATCAACGAATATGCGGCGTCGATAGGAGAGCTGGGCCGCGTGGACCCCCTGTTCGCGCTCTGGATACCGTTCCTCATCCTCGCCGCGCTGGTGGGCTGGATGTACCACACCGTCGCCTTCGTGCCCGGCGGCCAGCCCATTGCGGCACTGGAGCGCGTCTTCTCCAGGCTGGCGCAGGCGATCACCCGCCGCCTACCCGGCCGCAACCGCAAGCCCGCAGGGACCGCCGCATGATTGCCCGCCTGCTGTCGCGCATGTTCCCCTCGCCCACCGTGGCGCGCTACATGGCGCGGCTGTTCCTGACGCGGACCTTCGCCATCAGCGCGGCCATCGTCCTGGTGCTCCAGGCGCTGGACCTGCTGTCGGAGACGGGCAACATTCTGGGCCATCCGGGCAACGGCCAGGCGCAGGTCTGGCGCTATGTGGGCCTCCGCACGCCGCAGATCATCGCATTCGTGCTGCCTTTCTCCGTGCTGCTGGGTACCATCCTGACGCTTATCACCATGAACCAGAATTCGGAGGTGGTCGCGCTAAAGGCGGGTGGCCTGTCTGCGCACCAGGTGCTGGCACCGCTTCTGGTGGCGTCGTTCGGCGTTGCCATTGTCTCTTTCGCGTTCAACGAACGCGTGGTCGCCCGTGCCACCGCCACGCTCGACCAGTGGAAGGACGTGGACTACGGCCCCCTTCCCATCGACCGCGGTGACCGATCCAACGTCTGGGTCCGCGAGGGCGACGACCTGATCGAGGTGGACCAGATTCGCGGGCGCGGCGGCAGGACGCAGCTCGGCGGGGTCACGCTCTACGATCGGCAGGGCGGCACGCTGCGCTACATCGTCACGGCACCACGCGGCGTGCGCGAAGGCGACGGATGGCGGGTCGGCCCCGTCCGCCGGTTCGACGTCGCCACCGGCAAGGCGGCCACGAGTGCGTCCACCGTGGTCGCCCGCGGCGTCCGGCCGGACCAGTTCACGCTGGCACGCGTCAACGCCGACGGCCTGTCCTTCACGGACCTTCGTGCGGCGATCGACGACCTTGCCCGATCCGGCCGCCCCACAAAGGCGCTGGAGGGTACGTTGTGGCACAAGCTGTCGGGCCCGCTGTCCGCGATACTGATGCCGCTGCTGGGTGCCGTCGCGGCCTTCGGCATTGCACGATCCGGTCAGCTGTTTGTTCGCGCCGTGATCGGCATGGCGCTAGGCTTCGCCTATTTCGTGGCCGACAACTTCGCGCTGGCGATGGGAAATCTCGGCGCCTACCCACCGTTCCTTGCAGCCTGGGCGCCGTTCCTGCTGTTCTTCCTGATCGGCGAGGCCGTGCTGATCCGCACGGAGGAATAACGACCTCGCTTACGCGCGGGCACCCATGGTGCTGCGCACGATCCGGGAAACCAGACCCGGCAGGCCCGCATAGCTGGCCTTGTGATAGACGGAGCCGGGCTCCAGCGCCGCCTCGATCCGGCGGTGTGCCTCACCCAAAGCGTGGTAGGGCAGGCTCGGCAGCAGGTGGTGCAGCGCGTGGTAGCGCAGGCCCACAGGCGCCCAGAGAGCCGGCAGCAGCGTCGGCGGCGGCACATTGACCGAGTCAAGATACTGAGCCGTGACGCTCATCGGCTCGCCTTCATTCTCCCAGAGGTGCGCGACAAGCGTGCGCACCTGGTTCAGCACGGCAACGCCGGATGCAATCGCCATGGCGATGCCGAAGGCACGAAGCGGGATCACGCCCGTCGCCACCATCGCGATCACCGCCACCGCCCAGGTCGCTGCAGCCACCTCCACCCGGTTCCAATAGAGCCGCGCCTCGCCTTCGGGGGCACGACGGCGGAATTGCGGATTTATCGCCAACGCGGAGTATCGTTCCATCACGACGCGGCGAAGGCCCGGCACTACAGCCGACAGCGGCCCCAGCACGCCGTATCGGAACAGCAAGGCAACCGCTGCCAGCGCCGACACCAGGATGAACAGCGGCAGCGTCCACGGCTTCATCAGCGCGAGCGGCAGATACTCGGGATCTTCGGAAGTGCCGTAACGGGTCTTGGCATGGTGGAGGTTGTGGACGCCCTCGTACATGAAGGACGGGATCAGCATGGGCACGCCGACCAGCACGTTCCAGCCATCCCGGAAGCGCGGCAATGCCGAATGCTTCATGTGGCTGACCTCGTGGATGAAGCTCATCGCACGGTACAGCCCCAGGATCGATACGATGCCAAGTGCGACCGCCCAACCGGCGGACGGCACCAGCGCCGCCGCAACCAGGGCGCCGTAGCCGATCAGCGCCGAGCCGATCAGATCCGCCCAATAGATGCCAGGCCGCGGTGCCGTGAGGTCGCGGGTCAGCTCGGCCGCGGCGCGAAGCATGGCCTTGTCGTCGGCGATCCGGTGCGCGGGCATACCCCCGCTCGCCGTGGAACGGTCTAGGGCAAGACCGTGGTTCATGACGTGATCCATGTGTCCCTACATAGGCGCGATGCCGGCGTGCCGCCAGCGACAGGGATCGCGGAAAGGTCGCTCGCTATGATCGACCCCGCCGTTTATGGGCGTTTTCGGGAGACAACGCTTCGCCTTTCTCAGGGACATGACCATGGCCGCCACCGCTACCGTCCGCGCCGTCGACTCCAGGCGCGATAGAAAGGCGTTCGTGGAGCTGCCGTTCCGACTGTACCGCGACGATCCCCACTGGGTACCGCCGTTGAAGGGCGAGGCGCTGGGGCTCATCACGCCAGAAAAGAACGGCTGGTACTCCCATGCAAAGGCTCAGCTTTTTCTGGCGGAGCGCGACGCTCAGGTCGTGGGCCGCATCTCCGCCCATATTGACACGCTGGCGCTGACCATGGACCCGGTCCAGGGCTTCGGACCGGGCGTGGGCCAGTGGGGGCTGTTCGACGCAGAGGACGAGCAGGTCGGCCGGCTGTTGATCGAGACGGCGGAGGAATGGCTGCGATCCCAAGGCATCACCCGCGCCCTGGGCCCGATCTCCCAGTCGATCTGGGAGGAACCGGGTCTGCTGATCGACGGCTACGACCATCCGCCCACGATCATGATGGGCCATGCCAAGCCCGCCTATCGCGGCTGGATCGAGGAAGCGGGCTACCGGCCGGTCAAGCAGCTCCTGACCTATGAACTGGACATCACGCAGGAGTTCCCGCCCATCGTCCAGCGGATCATCAAGTCCGGCGAAAACAATCCGCGCATCCGCGTGCGCCCGGTGGACAAGAAGCACTTCGACGAGGAAGCGGCGATAATCCTGGGCATCCTGAACGACGCATGGTCGGACAATTGGGGGTTCGTGCCGCTGACCCCGCCCGAGATCAAGGACGTGGGCGTCAAGCTGAAGCCCATCGTCTTCAACGACCTGATCCGCATCGCGGAACTGGACGGCCGGCCGGTGGCGTTCATGATAACGCTGCCCGACCTGAACGAGGCCATTCGCCCGCTCAACGGCTCCTTGCTGCCGTTCGGCTGGGCCAAGCTGCTGCTGTGGCTGCGCCAGCCCAAGGTACGGACGATGCGCGTGCCCCTGATGGGGGTGGTCAAGGACCTGCAGAGTTCGCGCATGGCCAGCCAGCTGGCCTTCATGATGATCGAGTATATCCGTCGCGCGTCGGTGGACCGTTACGGCGCCAGCCGGGGCGAGATCGGCTGGATCCTGGACGACAACCAGGGAATGCGCTCGATCGCCGAGACGATCCGGAGCCGCGTCAACAAGGTCTACCAGGTCTACGGCCGGGACCTGTAGGGTTCAGAACAGTGCCGCGATCCCAGCATAGAGCTGCACGTCCGGCGCGCTCCGGTTCAGCCCCGCGATCGCTTCGGCGAACAACGCGCGCGTGCGGCTGTAGCGATACTGGATGCCTGTGGCGGCCAGCCAGCGATGCTCGTGACCGGCAGGGTCGTTGTCCTTCAGCCACTCGCCCTCGGCCGTGACGGACAGGGTGTCGGACAGGTCAACGGCGACGCCCGACACCAGGTTGGCGCCGAAATGCCGGCCATGCCGGTCCTCGTCCGCCAAGGCATCCAGCTCGCCGGTGACGCCCAGAGTGACCCCCTCCACCACGTCATAGGTGACCGGCAGGATCACGCCGGCGCTCCAGGTGCCGTCCCCAAGAGCCGAGCCACCGGCCGGCAGCACCACGAACGGCTCGACGCCGTAGGACAGGCCCTTGCCGTCCGGATTGCGCAGGTTCTGGCGAAGCCCAAGGCGAACGTCGCCGACACCCTCCTGCTTCTCCGCGCCACCCGCCCCTTCGCGCGTGCGGACGCGGCCATAGGGTGTCCAGCTGACCTGCACCTCCGTCGTCGGCCCGACGCCGAAGCGCGCCTGGAAGTCGCCGAACAGCAGCGTGTTCTCACGCTCGCCCCGCTGCCGATCCAGGGTCCAGTCCACCGCGGATACCTCCAGCTGCACGCGGCCGGGCTCGGTGGTGCAGGCCGAACTCTCCAGCGAGGGCTGGTTCGGGCAGAAGCGCGGGCCCGCTTCCTGGGCAGCGACGGCGGCGGGCATTGCCAGCACAGTTAGGGCAAGCAAACGCCTCATGCGGTCAGCGCGTCCACCAAGAGGCGGACCTTGCGCTGGCGCCACTGCGGCAACGGCGCGACCAGCCAGTAGCCGAACCGCGAAGGCTGCGCCGCACCATCGGCCACGAGCCGTCCGTTCGCGAGGTCGGCCGCCGCGAGCAGCTCCGGCACCACCGCGCGGCCCAGCCCCGAGGCCGCCGCATCGATCGCCAGACCCGCATCGGCCACGCGGACTGCCGCTCCGTCAACCGGAGACCCAGGCCAGCCGATCAGTACGTCACCGCCGCCATGCGACGCAGCAACGGTCACGAAACCCTCCGATTCGATGGCCTCGCCCTCCATGTCGCCGGGCCCCTCGCCCCATCGAAGGGCCAGGTCAAGATTCGCCTGCGCGAAGTCCGCCTCCTCCTCGCCGCTCAACACGGTGACGCGCAGGTCGGGGTCGTTCGCGGTCAGTCGCGCCAGCCGCGGAAGCAGCCACTTGGCGGCGACATCGCGCGGAGCCGCCAGCGTCAGCGACTTGGACGCCTGCCCCGCCTGCATCGACTGGACCGCTTCCTCGAAATGCAGGAACCCGCCCCGCAAGGCGGATAGTCCCGCCTCCGCCTCCGGCGTCAGTTCCAGCCCGCGGGCTGTGCGTCGGAACAGGACAACGCCCAGCGTCTCCTCCAGCGCGCGGACCTGTTGGCCGACGGCGGCGGGCGTTACCGCCAGCTCGTCGGCCGCGCGCGTGAAGCTCAGGTGCCGGGCCGCCGCGTCGAGCACGCGAAGGCCGTTCAGCGGCAGGTGCGTACGCTTCACGTCGTTAATCCGTGACGATGGGCGCGGTCAGCGCGAAGCGGGGGATGGCCACGTCGAACCGCGCGCCGTCCGCATCCACGACCTGGTAGCTGCCCTGCATGGCGCCTGTGGGCGTCGCCAGCGGACAGCCGGACACATAGTCGAACGCGGCGCCGGGCTCGATGGTCGGCTGCTCGCCTACCACGCCCTCACCCTCCACCGTATGGCGCGCACCGCGCCCGTCAGTGATGACCCAGTGCCGCGTCAGCAGCTGCACGGCGCGATCGCCGTCGTTCTCGATGCGGATATGATAGGCCCAGAACCAGCGTCCGCGCCCAGGCTCGGACTGCTCGGGCAGGTAGCTGACCGATACCCGCACGGTGATGCCGTTGGTCGTCGCGGACGCGGGAAAGAAGGCCTTCACAGCCCGGCCTTTGCCAGTGCCTGCCCCAGGTCGTCGATCAGGTCGGCCGGATCCTCCAGCCCGACATTGAGGCGCAGCAGCCCCTCCGAAACGCCCATCTCCTCGCGCGCCTCGGGCGCGACGCCCGAATGGGTCGTGGAGGCCGGGTGCGTCATCAACGACCGAGAATCGCCGATGTTGTTGGATATGTCGATCAGCTCCAGCCCGTCGAGCAGAGCGTGCGCCTGCACCCTATCCGCCAGCTCAAAGGCGAAAATGGGGCCGAACGCGTCCATCTGCTTCGCGGCCAGCGCGTGCTGCGGATGGCTGTCCAGGCCGGGGTGCAGGATGCGCGGCACGCGGCCTTCCAGGAAGCGGCCGACCGCCAGCGCGTTCTCCGACTGGCGGCGCGCGCGCAGGTCCAGCGTCTCCAGCCCCTTGAGCACCACCCAGGCGTTGAACGCCGACAGCGTCGGCCCCGTGTTGCGGTGAAAGGGCAGCAGGACGTTGTCGATCCAGTCGCGCGTGCCGCAGATCGCGCCGGCAAGGACGCGGCCCTGCCCGTCCATCATCTTGGTCGCGGAATAGGCGACCACGTCGGCGCCCCACTCCATCGGTCGCTGAAGGACGGGCGTGGCAAAGGCGTTGTCGACCACCGTCACGATCCCGCGGTCACGCGCTAGGCCGCACACCGCCTCCAGGTCGACCACGTCCATGGTCGGATTGGCCGGAGTTTCGAAAAAGAAGACCTTGGTCTCCGGCCGGATCGCGTCCGCCCAAGCTTCCGGGTCGCGGCCGTCCACCACTGTGGTCGCGATGCCGAAACGGGGCAGCAGCGTGTCGGTCAGCCAGCGGCATGACCCAAAGGCGGCGCGACCGCCGACGAGGTGATCGCCGGTGCGAAGCTGGCACAGCAGCGCCGCCGTCATCGCCGCCATGCCGGTCGCGGTGGCGCGACAGGCCTCCGCCCCCTCCATCAGCGCGATCCGCTGCTCCAGCATCTCCACCGTGGGATTCTGAAGGCGGGAATAGGTCATGCCAGGCTGCTCGCCCGCGAAGCGCGCCGCCACGTCCGCCGCGCTGTCATAGGCGTAGCCCGAGGTCAGGAACAAGGCCTCGGACGTCTCGCCATATTCCGTCCGCGCCGTGCCGCCGCGGATGGCGCGGGTGGCAGGCCGCCAACGGCCGGTGATCTCCGGGTCCTGACCCGCGTGCCTCTTCATGGGGCGCAGCGTTGGCGGAAACGCTGCCGCCCCGCAAGCATCGGCTACAGCGCCGCCAGGATCGCGTCGCCCATCGCGCTCGTCGAGCAATCGCCGGTCAGGTCGGCCGTGCGGTGGCCGGACGCGATGGCGGAGGCGACCGCCGCCTCGATCCGGTCGCCCGCATCGGCCCGCCCCAGCGAGTGACGAAGCATCATCGCGGCGGACAGGATGGCGGCGCAGGGGTTCGCCCTTCCCTGCCCGGCTATATCGGGCGCGCTGCCGTGGATCGGCTCGAACAGGCCCTTGCCTTCCTCGCCCAGCGCTGCGGACGGCAGCATCCCGATGGAGCCGACGCACATGGACGCCTGGTCCGACAGGATGTCGCCGAACAGGTTGCCGGTCACGATGACGTCGAACTGTCCCGGATCCCGGACCAGCTGCATGGCGGCATTGTCGACGTACATGTGCTGAAGACGGACGTCGCGGTAATCGTCCGCCACCTCGTTCACAACGTCGCGCCACAGCTGCGACGTTTCCAGCACGTTCGCCTTGTCCACGGACAGCAACCGGCCGGAGCGACGACGCGCCGTCTCGAAGCCGACCCGCGCGATGCGGGCGATCTCCACCTCGTCATAGCGCATCAGGTCGTGACCTTCGCGAAGGCCGGTGCGCGTGCGCCGGCGGCCGCGTTCGCCGAAATAGATGTCGCCGGTCAGCTCGCGCACGATGACCAGGTCGATACGACGCGCGATCTCCGGCCGCAGCGCGGAGGCGTCCTCCAGCCCGGGAAACAGCTTTGCCGGACGGATGTTGGCGAAGAGGTTCAACTGCTTGCGGAGCTGAAGGATCGCCTGTTCGGGACGAAGAGCGCGCTCAAGCCCGTCATATTCGGGCGCGCCGACGGCGCCGAACAGGATGGCGTCCGCCTTGCGGGCCAGGTCCAGCGTCTCCGGCGGCAGGGGGTGCCCCGCCGCGCGATAGGCCGCGCCGCCCACCGGCGCCTCCTGGAACGTCAGGCCGAGATCCATGGCTTCCAGAACGCGGCGTGCCTCGCGCACCACCTCCGGTCCGATACCGTCGCCGGGAAAGATCGCGATCAGCGGCTGTCGCTTCATCCGTACCTCGTGTCTGCGGAAAGGGCGCGATTAGGGGATAGGAAGGGGATCACGCAACCGCGCGCTTCAGCCGGTCGATCAATCGTCCACGCGCTGCCAGTACGTCGGCTGCCCTGTCCGTCAGCAGGTCGCGGGCCAGGAAGTGGCCCGACAGCTTCAGACCGTCCAGCAGATCGGGCCACTCCGCCGCGCTGCCATCCCGGACAAAGGCGGGCAGCGCCAGAAGCCGGTTCTCGTGGCCATGCGCGGCGCTGCGCGACACGGCGGCGGCGCTGCGCGGGCTGACGAACGCCAGGTCCTTCTCCGCGCCCGTCACCACGCAGCGCGTCAGGTCTAGGCCGAAACCGAGTTCCGCCAGCACCACCAGTTCGTACCGGACCAGGGCCGCCGTCCAGCCCCGCGCGCTCGGCGCCGCCTCGATCGCGCCGAGCAGCCCGTCCAGGGCGTCGAACACGACAGGATAAGGCTGCGCTTCCGGCAACGCCGCGGCCGCCAAGGCGGTGGACCACTGGATTGCGGCCGCCGCGGCGGGCTCTGCGTGAAGCGTTGCACGGCTGTGTATCAGCTCAACGGTCATGGCCGCCAGCTGCTCCTCCGTGCGCGCACGATACTCGGCCAGCACCATGTTCCCCGGCTGGAGCACGGGACGCAACGTCCGGGATCGGCCGCCCCGCACATAGCCGGGCTGCACGCCGTCGCGCGCGGTGAGCGCGCGGACGATCGCTCCGTGCTCACCGTGCTGGCGGACAGAAAGGACGATCGCCTCGGCCCGAAGCTGCACCGCCCTCTGCCCTCAGCGCGCGTGAAAGAAGTCGTAGACTTGCTGCGCCACCGCCTTGGACACGCCGGGCGCGCGGGCAAGGTCCTCCAGAGAGGCGTTGCGGACGGCGCGGGCCGTGCCGAAATGCATCAGCAGCGCCTTTTTCCGGGCGGGCCCGATGCCGGGCACCTCGTCCAGCGGGCTGGCACCCATGGCCTTGGACCGCTTGTCGCGATGCGCGCCGATGACGAAGCGGTGCACCTCGTCTCGCAGCCGCTGGAGGTAGAACAGGGCGGGCGAGTTGACCGGAAGCATCAGTTCGCGGCCATCGAGCAGGTGGAACACCTCCCGACCTTCGCGCCCGTGGTGCGGCCCCTTGGCGACGCCCACGAGGCAGACATCCTCGATGCCCAGATCCTCAAGAACGGCGCGCGCGGCGGAGAGCTGGCCCTTGCCACCATCGATCAGCACCAGGTCCGGCCAAGTGGCGTCATCTCTGTCTGGCGCTTCCTCCAGTTGACGGGCGAAGCGACGGCGGAACACCTCGCGCATCATGCCGAAGTCGTCGTTGGTGGCCGCCTCGTTGCCCTTGATGTTGAACTTGCGATACTGCCCTTTGCGGAAGCCTTCCGGCCCGGCCACCACCATGGCGCCGACCGCGTTGGCACCCTGGATATGGCTGTTGTCGTAGACTTCGATCCGGTCGGGCGGTTCCGGCAATTCGAACAGTTCGCCGATTTCGCGCAACAGCTTTGCCTGGGTCGTGCTCTCGGCAGCACGCCGCTCTAGGGCTTCCGTGGCATTGCGTTTCGCCTGCTCCATCAGGCGGCGACGATCGCCGCGCTGCGGCACCGAGAATTGGACCTTGTACCCGGCGCGGTCCGACAAGGCCTCGGCCAGCAGCGCCGCCTCGGGCAGCTCGCGATCGATCAGAATCTGGCGAGCGGGCGGCACCTCCTCGTAGAATTGCGTCAGGAAACTGGTGAACACCTCGTCCTCCGGCACGTCGCCCGTGTGCGCCGGAAAGAAGCTACGATGGCCCCAGTTCTGGCCGCCGCGGATGAAAAAGGCCTGGATGCCAACCACGCCCTCGCGCGACGCCAGCGCCAGTACATCGGCGTCACCAACCCCTTCAGCGTTCACGGCCTGCGTGCCCTGGACATAGGTGAGCGCGCGCAACCGGTCGCGGAGAACAGCTGCGAGTTCGAAATCCATGTTGGTGGCGGCGGCCTGCATCTGCTCGCCCAACTTCGCTTGTACGCGGGTGGACTTACCGGCCAGGAAGTCCTTGGCATCGGCCACAAGTTCCCCGTAGCCGTCCGCGTCGATGCGCCCCACGCACGGCGCCGAGCAGCGCTTGATCTGGTAGAGCAGGCAAGGCCGGTCGCGTGTGCGAAAGAAGCTGTCGGTGCAGGATCGCAGCAGAAACAGCTTCTGAAGTGCATTCAGCGTGTTGGTGACCGCACCTGCGCTGGCGAAAGGCCCATAATAGACGGCGCCGGGACGGCGCGCACCCCGATGCTTGCGGACGCGGGGAAAGTCGTGCTCGTCGTTCAGCGCGATAAAGGGGAAGCTTTTATCGTCGCGGAGCAGGACGTTGTAGGGCGGCCGGAAGCTCTTGATGAGCTGCGCCTCGAGTAGCAGCGCCTCCGCCTCGTTGTTGGTGGTGACGATGGTCATGGTGCGGGTCTGCGACACCATGCGCTGTAGTCGGCGGGGAAGCTGCTGGACCTGGGTGTAGTTCGCCACTCGCTGCTTCAGCGAGCGCGCCTTGCCGACGTAAAGGACGTCGCCGCGTGCGTCCTGCATCCGGTACACGCCCGAACGATTGGGCAGCGTCCTCAGCACGTTGCGGATCGCAGCGACGCCGGCCTCAAGGTCCGGCTGTTCGGCCCCGCGTATCGCGAAAGTGGCCTTTTCCTCGTTGAAGCGGTCGTTCGGGGTTGCCATGCCTGCCGCTAGTTAAGGGCAACACCTCGCCGTCGCTAGGCTTGCGCGAACAGCTTGGTACCGACCACGCCGGTCACCGTCAGCGCCATGAAAGCCGCCTGCACGCCGCTGACGCGATCACCGAAGAAGTAGACGCCGCCGATGATGACGCCGACCGCGCCCAAGCCGGTCCAGACGGCGTAGGCCGTGCCGGCGGGCAGGCCGCGCATGGCGAGCGCCAGCAGGCCCATGTTCACGAAGCTGAGAACGATCGGCACGGACGATGCCTGCCACGTCGCGAGCGTCGCCGCCCATTTCAGGCTGAGCGCCCAGCAGATCTCGGTAACAACGGCAACGGCCAGGATGAGCCAATACATGGGTGCGTCCCACGGGCTCGGAAGAAAGGAGGCGCGCTCGCCGGAAACCCGTCAAGAGGCGAGCGCGCGATAATGGTTCAGGTCAGTTTGGGCGACCCAAGCCGTTGATGGCACGATCCACCAGCGCACGGTCCGCACCGGCATCCAACCGTTCGCGGATCAGGGCGGCGGCGGCGCGGGACGCTGCCTCGGCGGCACGGCCGCGAACCTCGGCCAAGGCCGCACGCTCGGCGGCGGCGATCTTGTCCTCGGCCATGCGCGCGCGGCGGCCGACCAGTTCGTCGGCGTCGGTACGCGCCTTGGCGACCAGCTGCTCCGCCTCCGCCTCGGCATGGGCCGTCATCTCGGCGGCCGTCTTCTCGGCGTCGGCGAGCTTGCGCGCATATTCGTCCCGGATCCCCTCCGCCTCGATGCGAAGCGCGGCGGCCTCGTCCAGCTGACGCCGGATGTCTGCGATCTGGCGGTCCAGCCCGCCAGTGACCGCCTTCAGGCCGCCCTTGGCGACGACGATCGCCAGGAACACGATCATCGCGATCGACACCCATGCGGTGCCGTTCAGCCCCAGCACGGACGGATCGGGATGGTTGGTCTCGCCGATCCCGCCGGACTCGGTGGTGATCGCCTCGTGCCCCGTCTCGGGCACCCCCTGCAGCTTGTCCGCGTTCGCCAGGTTGGCCGCGACCGTCGCGGAACCGTTAGCCATGAGCCGCCACTCCCGTATTCAGGCGGCGTACCGCGACCTGGGCCTCTTCGTTCGACACGGAGATGCCGGCCACGCGCTGCGCGATGTCGCGAGCGGCTTCGGCGGCAACCGCCTCGATCTCGGCACCCGCGCGCTGGGCGGCGGCGCGTATGTCCGCCTCACGGGCGGCGAGACGGTCGTGCTGCTCGGCACCGGCCTGGGCCAGCCGAACCTCGGTGGCCTTGGCGGCACGCGCACGCGCGTCAGCCAGGACGGCCTGCGCCCGCTCACGGGCCGCCTGATCGCCCTGGCGCCAATTCTCTTCCGCCGCGTCGGCCGCGTCGCGCGCGGCCTTGGCGGCGGTCAGGTCGCCGCTGATCCGGCCGTCGCGACCGTCGATGGTCTTCTGGACGCGCGGCACCATGCCGCGGCCCACGACCAGGAACACGAAGCCGAACGTCAGCAGAAGCCAGAAGATCTGGCCCTGATAGGTCGCGGCGAGCTGGGAAATCTGAGGCATCCGCTACCCCTACGGCGTGGGCGCGACCGGTGCCGGCCGCGCTCCGCCAGGTCAGTTCAGGCGACGAAGATCAGGATCATCGCCACGACGAAGGACAGCAGGCCCAGAAGCTCGGCGGCCGCGAAGCCGATGAACAGGCGACCCTGCTGACCGTCGGCCGCGCCCGGGTTGCGCAGCGCACCCTCCAGGAACGAGGCGAACACGTTGCCCACGCCCAGCGAGGCGATGCCGGCACCGATCGCGGCGAAACCGGCGGCGAGCAACTTGGCGGCTTCTGCGTCCATGATGAAACTCCTTGTGTATAGAAAAGTGAAGTTGAGGAAGTTGAGGGTTAGTGCAGGTTGACCGCGTCGTTGATGTACAGCGACGTGAGCAGCGCGAAGACATAGGCCTGGATGCCGGCCACCAGCAGCTCCAGCGCCGAGATGCCGATCATCAGAACGAAGGACGAGCCGCCCACCACGACGCCGGTCAGCGCCCCGGCATTGCCAGCGTTGATGACGAAGCCCGCCAGCACCTTGAGCAGCACGTGACCGGCGGTCATGGCGACGAACAGTCGCAGCGCCAGGCTGAACGGGCGGACCATGAAGGACACAAGCTCGATCGGCGGGATCAGCCACAGCAGCCAGGCCGGCGTGCCATGCGGCACGAACAGGCTGAAGAAGTGAAAGCCGTGGCGCGCGAAGCCGACCACCAGCACGATGGAGAAGCTCAGGATCGCCAGCACGCCCGTGATGGTGAAGTGGCTGGTGAAGGTGAAAGGATGAACGCCCACCACGCCCAGCGGCAGCAGGCCGAGCAGGTTGGCGAACAGGATGAACATGAAAAGCGAGAAGACGTAGGGGACGTAGCGCTTTCCCTCCGGCCCGACATTGGCGGACACGAGATTGTCGATGAAGCGCGTAGAGCCTTCCACCATCATCTGCCAGCGGCCGGGCACCAGCTGGCCCTTCATGCCACCCAGCATGAACAGCCACAGCGCCACTGCGGCGATGCACATCCACATGGCCGAATTGGTGAACGCGATCTGATGACCGGCCAGGTTGAAGCCGTCCCAGATGGTCTGCACCTCGAACTGGTGCATGGGGTCGATCTTGCCGCCGCCTGCCGCCACGAATGCTTCCCGTTTTTTACGCGAAAGGCCCGGGGATCAACCCGGGCGCCGGTTCGCGAGACGAATGATGTTCCTGAACGCGACCGCGGTGCCGAGCGCCAGCAGCACGAGCAGGAGCCAGGGAGACGTGCCCAGCAGCCGGTCGAGGACCCAGCCGATCAGCGCGCCGCCGACCATTCCCCCGATCAGCTCGGCGAGGACGCGATTGCCGAGGCGGTAGCCCTCATCGGCCCCAATCCCCTTTGCAGTCGCGCCCGTCCGCTTTGCTTCGTCATTCTCCGCCCCCCGCAGCCGCTCGTCGAGCGATCGGAGGCGCGCATCCTGACCAAGTGGGTCCGGCCCGGGCTCCCGTTCCGCCATCGCGCTTGTCCCCTGTTTCGGGCAGGCCCGTCCGGCGCCGCGGCGAGCCCGCCAAGGCGCGGTCCGTTTAGCAGCGGGCGGATGCGAGTCAACCGCGGTGCGAGCCGCGCCCCGCTAGACGCAGCGCGGGTCGCGGTCAGGCGCGCCGCCGCCGCGGGTGGCCCACGCGCCGCTCGGCGTCCGATACTTCTCACCCGGCTGGGTCTGGGCGATCAGGTTGCACCCGCTGGTAAAGGCGAGTTGCTCCACCGTTGCGCCGCTGGCCGACGCCTTCTGCGTATAGGCTGACTTGCGCTGGATATTGATGCTGTTGACGAGCGCGCGCACGTCGGCGCCGCCGCCCACCACGCCTAGATAGCCATCGGGCTGCTCGCCCACCTGGCCGGCCGCGCGCGCGGCGGAATAGGCGGGATCGCGCTGCGCCAGGGCAGCCGCGGATAGGCCGGTCACGAGCACGGCACCGGCGGCGGAAAGCAGAACTTTACGCATCAGAAGATCCCCGGATTCTGCTGGATCAGCGACTTGGCCTCGCCGTCCAGCCTGTACACCACTTCCTGCGTCACGTTGATGTTGAGGTTTATCACGATCGGCTTGTCCGGCGCGGACACGTTGACGCAGGCCGTCAAGATAAGGCTTCCCGTACCCGTCGCCAATAGAGGTCGCTTCATCGCGCTTGTCATGGCTGTCTCTCGCTTGCGGGTGGCTGAACCGGGGACTGGTCCGGTGTGCGGTTCTGACGCTCAAGCAGCGCCGGAAGGTTGCGCTGGATCAGGCGGCTCGGGTCGTAGAAGCTCTGCGCGCTGTCCAGCAGGCCGCGAAACGGCGCGGTGATGCGGACGTTGAATAGCAGCGGCAGGCGCTGGAGCCGGCGGATCAAGAAGTTGGCGCGCGCGCCCTTCCCCTGGCTGACGCCTGCGAAGCGTACGTCCGTCACCATCTCCCCCGCCAGCGGGCCGTTCATGCGGATGTCCAGGCTGCGATAGCGGAGCGAGCGAAGCGACTGAAAGGCCAGGTCGCCCCAGAAGCCCAGCTGGCGCCGCCCGAGTTCGCCAACATAGGCGATGGTACCGCCGCCCTCGCGCACGGTCAGCGCGCCCCCTTCGATCCGGCCGCCCGTTTCGTCGAAGATCATCGGCAGCACGCCGTCAAACGTGCCGGTTGCATCCAAATTGTCGAAGTCGAACTGTTGCAGGAACGGCGCCGCTCCGATGCCGTTCACGCGAAACGTCAGCCGGCGCTGCGATGCCTGCGAAAAGTCGAGCAGCGTCGGCTCCAGCGTCAGCGTGCCGCCGGCGAACGGCCAGCGCGCGCCGCGCACCGCCACGCGCGATCCGGGCAGCGTCTGATACCGGACCACACCGTCCGTCACAGGCACGCCAGGGTTGATGGAGGCGACGGTCACGACCTGGTCTGGCGCGCTGGCGAGCGCCAGCAGGTCCGTGAACAGGATGTCGCCCTTGACGCCCGTGACCGGCCCGAACGCGGCGGCAAGGTCCAGCCCTGCCGTGCCGAACCGGCCGGTGCTGGTGACGCCCGCCGGCGACCAGTCGATGCGCCCCTTGCCCGCGACAATGCCCTTCACCTCCGCGATCACGCCGAAGGTCAGGCGGGTCAACGCCTCGGGCTGGAGCCGGTCGCCGAACGCGATGCCGGGCACGTCCAGGTCGGCCGATCCGGTGCCCGCCCCCAGGTCGTGGCGGATCGTCGCCAGCGCCACCCGCGTCGCCGTGGGCGGATTAAGGAGCATTGCGGCGGCATCGATCCGACCGTCCGCGAGCGTCAGGCGAAGGTCCTGCGCAAGGAGCGGCTCGAACCGGGCGGGCGCCTGCGCGTCCGTGACGGTCGCACGGGCCTGCACAGCCAAGCGACCGTCGTGGACGCTCCAGTCGCCGCCGCCGTCCGCCGCCAACAGCGGGACGGCCGCGAGCTTGCCCGCCAATCCCTCGACCCGCCCCGCCACCCCGCCCGAGACGAGGTGGCCGGCCAGCGACACGGCATTGAGCCGGCTTTCGCGATCGGATGGTCCCAAGCGGAGCGCGACCTCGCGCAAGGTGAAGCCGGAGCCGCCGAGCGAGAGTGTACCGCCACCCGCTTCCATGCGGACGGGCGAACCGCCAAGCCACCCGCGCAACGCCACAGGCGAGAGGCGCCCACCACCGGTGAGGTTACCCGCCCCGCCCGTCACGATTGCAGGACCAGTGGGGCAGAGCGTCGTCGTGCCGGCCGATAGATCCAGCGTTCCCAGCCGCAGCCGCTGGAACGACACAAGGGTGCAGTCCGGTCCGATGCGCCATCGACCCCGCTCGTCCCAGGCCATGTCCAGCGGCACGCGAAGGCCGTCGATCCGCCCGCTCGCCAGCGGACCGGAAAGAAGCGCAACCGTGCGGATGGTGGATTGTCGCGACCCCACGGTGAAACGGAACGGCAGCACGGCCATTTGCGCGGAGTCGGCGACATAGGGTTCCGCTCGCCCCTCCCCGCGCCAGACGCCGTCCTGTCCACGCGCAACACGGGTGCGGAAGGCCGGCAACCCTCCCCCGCGCGCTTCCACATCGGCGACTGTCCGGAGGCCGCTGCCGGCGCGCCACTGGATGCCCTCGCCGCCGGTCACGCGTACACGCGCGCCCGATACGGAGCGGCCGTCCAGTGCATGGACGTGCACAAAGGTGCCACCCGCGTTCGTGGCTGTCGAAAGCCGAGCCTCCGCGTCGAAGCTCTGCAACGCCCGTCTGGCCGCTCCCGCCACGGCGGACGCGACCGGACCCACGGGCGTGCCGGCAAGGGCACGGGTAGACGGCACAAGTTCCCGTCGTACGACACCGCCATGAAGGCTGAGTCCGCCCGTAAAGGCGGCACCGCTGCCCACGCGCCACACGCCCTCGGTTCCGACACGAGCAGCGAACCAGTTCGACCCGGCGACCCGTTGAAGCTCGAGCGACGCGCGACCGCCCGTCCGCTCCGCCGTTCCCGCGAACGCGAAGCGCCCTCTACCTGCACCGATCGCCAGGCCCGGCCCGGTCGCGCGACCCCACCCGCCGTCGGCCGTGCCGCGCCAGCGGTTGAGCGCAGGCGACAGGCGGACGTCGACCGTGGCCGCCGGCTGCTCCACCGCCACGCCGCCGCAGAGCAGCGATGCCACGCGGACGGGACCGACAATCGCCGGTGCGGACGCCTTCACGCGCACGTCCAGGCGCGCGGTCATGTTCGTTGCACGGCAACCGGCCTGACCGACGTCACGACCAGCGACCGCCACCTGTCCCCGAAAGCCGTCGATCAGGCCGCCCGCTCCCCTCAGCCTTAGCCCGATCGCTCCGACCGGCGTGGCGAGTTGCAGCCGGCCGTCCGCAACGGAAAGGTCGATATCGGGCAGAGCGAAGGGCTTGCCGGAGGGCGGCGGTAGCAGCCGGTCGATCGTGCCGAGCGAAAGGCGACCGTCGCGGCCGACACGCCCGCGCATACGGACATTTCCCGCACGTACGCCCTCCAGCGTCGGGCCGCCCAGGCCGAAGCGGGTGCGGGTCTCCACCCAGTCGGCCACGAGGTCGGGGTAGCGCGGATCACCGATCACCAGGTTGGTCAGGCGCTGGCGACCCGCTCCCAGCTCGGCCACTTCGTAGCGGGCGGGAACGCCGCGGCGGGCGAGTTCACGGTCGATGAAACGGGCGGCGATCGGACGGCGCTCCACCCAGACGGTCAGCGTGCCGGCACCCGCCAGCAGCAGCAGCGCCAGTGCGATCCGGCGACCGCGGCGGCTGGAAGCGTCCTCGGGGGCACGGGTCGGGGCCTCCGCCCCCTCCTGCTCCTCCCCCGCCACGCATCGCACTCCAGACCGATCAGGTCGCGCTTATGCCGGGCCACCGCGTCTTGCAAACCGCTTCGCCTCGTTCGTAGAACCACGGACGTGGCCGACATGGACCCCCAAGCAGAACCGGACGACCGGGCCGGCCATCGGTCGCGCCTGCGACGACGCCTGTTCGAAGGCGGCGCGGACGCGCTGCTGGACCACGAGCTGGTCGAATACCTCCTGGCGCTCGCCATCCCACGCCGGGACACCAAGCCGCTCGCCAAGGCGCTGCTGCGCGAGTTCGGGGGCGTGGCCGGGCTGCTGACGGCCGATGGCGAGGCACTGGCGCGCGTGCCCGGCATGGGTGAGACCAGCGCGGCGGCGATCAAGATCGCCCACGCCGCCGCCATCCGGCTGGTCCGCGCGCAGGTGACCGAGCGACCGATATTGTCCAACTGGCAGGCGCTGCTCGACTATCTGCGCGCCGACATGGCGCATCACGGCGTGGAGCGCTTCCGCGTGCTGCACCTCAACACCAAGAACATGCTGATCCGCGACGAGGTGATGGGCACGGGATCGATCGACGAGGCACCCGTCCACGTCCGCGAGGTCATCCGCCGCGCCATGGACCTGGGATCGGCCTCGCTGATCCTGGTCCACAACCACCCGTCCGGCGACCCCTCTCCCAGCCGCGCGGACATTGAAGTGACCCGCGCCCTAGCCGACGCGGGCAAGCGCCTGGGCATCGCCGTCCACGACCACCTCATCATGGGCACGCGCGGCCATGTCAGCTTGCGGTCCAAGGGACTGATCTGACCCGACGAAAAGGGCCGCCGGATCGCTCCGGCAGCCCCTTCCCGAACCCCAAGGGGAGCGATGGGTTACGACTGGCCCTGCGACAGGAAGCCGGTCAGTTCCGCCTGGGTCAGCGACCGCGACTTGTCCTTGTCTGCCTGGGCGAAGGCCGCACCGACCCACTTCCTCGTAGCGGGCGAATCGGCCCTGGTCGCCGGATCGGACGCGGTCTTGAGCGCCACCATCCAGCCGGAGAACTCGGCGGGGCTCAACTTGCCGTCGCCGTCCTTGTCATAGGAGGCGAACTCCTGGCCCACGACTTGCGCCACCTGGTCGCTCCCCGATGAGGCCGCGGCCGACGCGTCCGGCTCCGCCGACTGGGTCGCGCTCGCGGACCCCAAAGGCTGGCCCGAAGACGCAGTAGACGGCTGGGCGACTGCCTGCGGGTCCGATGCCGGCGCGGACGCTCCCGTGCCGGCCGGTGCCGTCGCCTGCGCCGAAGACGTGGGGGCCGAGGGGACGGACGACTGGACGCCACCGGCCGTGATCTCGCCCGATGGCGTGCCGCTCTGGGGCGCCGTCGGGGCGGTCTGCGCCGCAACAGGGGCAGAAATGGTCATGGCGGCGGCCAGGAACAGATACTTCGTCATGGATAATCTCCAGAGTTTCTCTTGTTCTGAAAAGAGATGTCGTGGGCGGTCCAAGAAGGACCAGCGAACCGGACAGGTCGGTTGCTTGTCATATAGTCTGGCGCGCCGGCGTTTGTACCGTCGGCTCGTCCCTGCTAACGCCCGCCCCGCCGCGATAGTCCGCACCGGAGGCCCCCCTTGATCCCGCGTTACGCCCGACCTGCCATGACCGCGATCTGGACGCCGGAGGCGCGCTTCCGCATCTGGTTCGAGATCGAGGCGCACGCCGCCGACGCGCTGGCCGAGCTTGGCGTGATTCCGCGGGAGGCAGCGGCCCGCATCTGGGAAGCCGACGCTGCCGCCGGCCCGTTCGACGTTGCTCGCATCGATGCCATTGAGGCCGAGACCAAGCACGACGTGATCGCATTCCTCACGCACGTGTCCGAACGTACGGGGCCGGAGGCGCGCTTCCTGCACCAGGGGATGACCTCGTCCGATGTGCTGGACACCTGCCTGGCCGTGCAGCTCGATCGCGCGGCGCGCCTGTTGCTGGAAGACCTGGACCAGCTGCTGGAGGTGCTGAAGCGCCGCGCGTTCGAACACAGGCTGACGCCCACCATCGGTCGCAGCCACGGCATCCATGCCGAGCCCACGACCTTCGGCCTGAAGCTCGCCCAGGCCTATGCCGAGTTCGCGCGCAACCGCGATCGGCTGGAGGCGGCCCGGCGCGACGTCGCCACCTGCGCCATATCGGGCGCGGTGGGCACGTTCGCCAACGTCGATCCGTTCGTTGAGGAATATGTTGCGGGCAAGCTGGGGCTTTCCGTCGAGCCCGTATCCACCCAGGTCATCCCGCGCGACCGGCACGCCATGTTCTTCGCGACGCTGGGCGTGATCGCGTCATCGGTGGAGCGGCTGGCGACCGAGGTCCGGCACCTGCAACGCACCGAGGTGCTGGAGGCGGAGGAGTATTTCTCGCCGGGACAGAAGGGCTCGTCGGCCATGCCGCACAAGCGCAATCCCGTGCTGACGGAGAACCTGACGGGCCTGGCGCGCATGGTGCGCGGCTATGTGACGCCCGCGCTGGAGAACGTGGCGCTGTGGCACGAGCGCGATATCAGCCACTCGTCGGTGGAACGCTATATCGGGCCGGACGCCACGATCACGCTGGACTTCGCCTTGGCGCGCCTGACGGGCGTCATGGACCGGCTCCTCGTCTATCCCGAGCGGATGCAGCGCAACCTGGATCGCATGGGCGGGCTGGTCCACTCGCAGCGCGTTCTGCTGGCCCTGACCCAGGCGGGCGTGAGCCGCGAGGACGCCTATCGCTTGGTGCAGCGCAATGCGATGCGCGTGTGGGAAGCCGATGGCGCGCTGTCGCTGGCGGAGCTGCTCAAGGCCGATCCGGAAGTCTCGGCTGCGCTGACGTCCGAGCAGATCGAAACCGAGTTCGACCTCGATTATCACTTCAAGCACGTGGACACGACATTTCGCCGCGTCTTCGGCACGGACGGTGCGACGAATTGACGTAAGAAGACGTTAAGCCGATTGCATTTGCTGCATCTGCGAACGCAAGCAACAAAATTGCGCTGCGGCGCAACAGAGCATAGATGCGTCCGTGCCGGAACGATCCGGCATCGGAGTACCAACCATGCGCAAGATCGAGACCCTGACCAGCACCCTGCTGGCGCTGGCGGCTCAGGCGCTGGTGGTGGGCGTCATCACGCTCTGATCCATCGGCGCGACCGCCCTCTCTCTGAGAGGGCGGCCAGTGCCCCTTTCTCCGAGATTTCTCCAGACTGATGGAACCTGCGCGCTTGTGCGTCGCCCCTGGTTCGATCACGCCGGGCTAACCGCTGCGGCGGTACGACCTAGCGCTCGTTCCTGTTCGCCCCGACAGGCTCCGCCGCCGGCGCTTGCGATGATGCGTTCTCCGCCGGTGCCGCGACTGCGGCGCGCCCGGGACGGATGCCGTCGGGCGACGGCTGACGCGACGCAGGGCCTTCTCCGCAGGCGGATAGGTTGACCGCCAGCATCAGCAACGACCCAATCCGCTTCACGCCCCCAGCGCCGTCTTGATCTTGGCGAAGAAGCCCTGCGAGTCCGGGCATTCCTCGCCCGTCTCCGTTTCCCGGAACATCTCCAGCAGCTCGCGCTGACGCGTGGACAGCTTGCTGGGCGTCTCCACGTCCACCTGGATCACCAGGTCGCCACGGCCGCGGCCCTGTAGCACGGGCATGCCCGCGCCCCGTTGGCGAAGCTGCTTGCCCGACTGGATGCCGGCCGGGATTTTCACCTCCAGCGTCTCGCCGTCCAGCCCGGGGATGGACAACGAACCACCAAGCGCCGCCGTGGTGAAGCTGACGGGCGCGCGCGCGAACAAAGTCGTGCCTTCGCGCTCGAACAGCGCGTGCCGCTTCACGTGTAGGAAGATGTAGAGGTCGCCGGCCGGCGCACCGCGCGCGCCCGCCTCGCCCTCGCCCGACAGGCGGATGCGCGTGCCCTCGTCCACGCCGGGCGGCACGTTGACGGACAGCGTCTTGCTCCGGTCCACCCGACCCTCGCCGCGGCAGTCGCCGCACGGATCGGCGATCACCTGGCCGGAGCCGTGACAGACCGGGCAGGCACGCTCCACCACGAAGAAGCCCTGCTGTGCCCGGACCTTGCCGTGGCCGCTGCAGTGGCGGCAGGTGGCGGCGCGGGTGCCCGGCTTGGCGCCCGTCCCGTCGCACGTCCCGCACGGGGCGGAGACGTCGATCGTGACCTGGGTGTCCTTGCCGTGGAACGCCTCGTCCAGCGTGACTTCCAGGTCGTAGCGCAGGTCAGCGCCGCGTGCGGGGCCGCGACGCTGGGTCCCGCCGCGACCACCCATGAACTCGCCGAAGACGCTTTCGAAGATGTCGGAAAAGCCGGAGAAATCCTGGCCGCCCCCACCGCCGCCGCCCTGACGGAACGCCGCATGGCCGAACCGGTCATAGGCCGCGCGCTTCTGCGGGTCCTTAAGGACGTCATACGCCTCCGATACCGCCTTGAACCTGGCCTCGGAATCCTTGCACCCGGCATTCTTGTCCGGGTGGTACTTCATGGCGAGCTTGCGATACGCGGTCTTGAGCGTGCCGGCATCGGCCGTCCGCTCGCATTCCAGAAGCTCGTAATAATCTACTTCGGTCGTCATCCACCCGACTCCCTCTCCCCATCAAAGGGGAGAGTTCCGGGACGGGCGGCGGATCAACCGCCGTCCCCGCCCCGCTCACCCCGACCCTCTTCCCGCGACCTGCGGAAAGAGGGAGAGGAACATCACGCCTTCTGGTCGTCCACCTCGGAGAACTCGGCGTCGACCACGTCGTCCTGCTTGTCGCGGCCGGCATTGCCCTCCGCATCGGGCGACGCGTCCGCCTGCGCCTGCTTCTCGTAGATGGCCTGACCCATCTTCATGGCGACCTGCGCCAGCGCCTGGGCCTTTTCGGTCATGCGATCGGCGTCGTTGGACTCGACCGCAGATTTGGCCTCCGTGATCGCGGCCTCGATCTCGGACTTCAGCTCGCCGTCGATCTTGTCGCCATTGTCCGCCAGCTGACGCTCGGTCGTGTGGATCAGGCTCTCGGCGTTGTTCTTGGCCTCGGCCGCCGCACGGCGCTTCTTGTCCTCCTCGGCGAACTGCTCGGCGTCGCGGACCATCTGCTCGATGTCGTTGTCGCTGAGACCGCCCGACGCCTGGATGCGGATCTGCTGCTCCTTGCCGGTGCCCTTGTCCTTGGCACTGACGTTGACGATGCCGTTGGCGTCGATGTCGAACGTGACCTCGATCTGCGGCACGCCGCGGGGTGCGGGCGGGATGCCGACCAGGTCGAACTGGCCCAGCATCTTGTTGTCGGCCGCCATCTCGCGCTCGCCCTGGAACACGCGAATGGTGACCGCACCCTGGTTGTCGTCGGCGGTGGAGTAGGTCTGCGACTTCTTGGTCGGGATGGTCGTATTGCGGTCGATCATCCGGGTGAACACGCCGCCCAGCGTCTCGATGCCGAGGCTCAGCGGGGTCACGTCCAGCAGCAGCACGTCCTTGACGTCGCCCTGAAGCACGCCCGCCTGGATGGCGGCGCCCATGGCGACCACCTCGTCCGGGTTGACGCCCGTGTGCGGATCCTTGCCGAAGAAGTCCTTCACCGCGGCGCGAACCTTGGGCATGCGGGTCATGCCGCCGACCAGCACCACCTCGGCGATGTCGTCGGCCTTCAGGCCCGCGTCCGACAGCGCCTTGCGCATCGGCTCGATAGTGCGCTTGATGAGGTCGTCCACCAGCCGCTCCAGGTCGGCGCGGTTGACCGTCTTCACCAAGTGCTTCGGCCCGTTCTGGTCGGCGGTGATGAAGGGCAGGTTGACCTCGGTCGAGGCCGCGGACGACAGCTCGATCTTGGCCTTCTCGGCCGCTTCCTTCAGGCGCTGGAGCGCGAGCTTGTCCTTGGTGAGGTCGATGCCCTCGTCCTTCCGGAACCCCTCGGCCAGATAGTCGACCAGCTTGTTGTCGAAGTCCTCGCCGCCCAGGAAGGTGTCGCCGTTGGTGGCCTTCACCTCGAACACGCCGTCACCGATCTCCAAGATCGAGACGTCAAACGTGCCGCCGCCCAGGTCGTAGACCGCGATGGTCTTGCCGTCCTGCTTCTCCAGGCCATAGGCGAGCGCGGCCGCTGTCGGCTCGTTGATGATGCGCAGCACCTCGAGACCCGCGATCTGGCCAGCGTCCTTGGTCGCCTGGCGCTGCGCGTCGTTGAAGTACGCGGGCACGGTGATGACGGCCTGGGTCACCGTCTCACCCAGGTACGATTCCGCCGTTTCCTTCATCTTCTGGAGCGTGAAGGCGCTGATCTGCGACGGGCTGTAGTCCTTGCCGCCCGCCTGGACCCACGCGTCGCCATTGCCGCCGCGCACGATCTTGTACGGGACCAGCTCGGTGTCCTTCTTGGTGACCGGATCGTCGAAGCGGCGTCCGATCAGGCGCTTCACGGCGAAGATGGTATTGTCGCCGTTGGTGACCGCCTGGCGCTTGGCGGGCTGGCCGACCAGCCGCTCGCCATCCTTGGCGAAGGCGACGATCGACGGCGTGGTACGGGCGCCCTCGGCGTTCTCGACCACCTTGGGCTTGCCGCCCTCCATCACCGAAACGCAGCTGTTGGTGGTGCCCAGATCGATGCCGATTACTTTTGCCATTTGTGGTTCATGCCCCTCGAACAAAACAGGTGGGAAGGAACGCCCCGTTACGGCAGCGCAACCTCCCCTTGATGGCGGCGATATAGGTGGGCGCCGGCTTGCCGCAAGATTTCGGCACGGTAAGCGGGAACCCGTCGTCGATCAGGGGAAAACCGTGTCTTTGAAGCGTCTCCTTCCCGCCCTTGCCCTGTTGGCAGGCGCTTGTGCCGGACCGCCGGACCTGTCGGTGGACGATGCCTGGGTGCGGCTGCCCGCCGTTCCGGGACGACCAGGCGTCGCCTATTTCGCCGTGCATGGCGGGCCGCAGACGCGGACGCTGGTGGCCGTCTCCGCCGACTACGCTCTGCGCGCCGAGATGCACGAGAGCATGACCGATGGCGCCGGAGCCGGCGGGAAAATGGTGACGATGCGGCCGATCGATACCGTGCCCATCCCGGCGGGGCAGGAGGTGCGGTTCGATCCCGGCGGGCGGCACGTGATGCTGTTCGGCGTCGATCCGGCCGTGAAGCCGGGCATGACCACGCTCCTCACCCTCACCTTTCGCGACGGCAGCCGCGTGTTCCGCAAGGCGCAGGTGATCGGCGCGGGCGACCCGACGCCGGAATGACGGCCCGTGGCAGCAAGCGCCCGCTCACGCCGGGCGAGGTATCGCTGGCCCGCGGCGTGTTCGGCGACGCGATCGACTATGACGCGGCGCGCGTGGCGAACAGCAAGTGGATTTTCTTTCAGCCACGCGACCGGGCCATGGCGCCGCTGGGCTGCATCCACTTCCACCCGCGTGACCCGTGCTACCGGGACGATTTCGGCGGCGCCGGGCTGACCGAACAGGGTGTCTTTATCCACGAAATGGTTCATGTCTGGCAGCACCAGCGCGGTATCTACCTGCCGCTGAAGCGCCACCCTTTCTGCCGCTACGAATACGCCCTGAAACCCGGTCGCCCGTTCCGCCGCTACGGGCTGGAACAGCAGGCAGAAATCGTGCGCCACGCCTTTCTCCTATCACGCGGCGCGCGCGTTGCCGGTGCCCCAATCCTGGACCAATACCGAACGCTGATCCCCTTCCAGGGTGTTCAATCTCAGGCATGGTGACGAGGACGCCTGGCCACCTCCGGCCGGCTCAACACGCCAGAAAAATGACGACGACCATGTCAGCCGTGATTGGCAAGACAGTGCTTCCCTGCACCAAGCCTTTCCGCAACTGCTCCTTTGATCGAAATGTCCAACTCAGGCGGAAAGGCTGACATGCCGCCGTTCACGGGCGGAGCGATAGATGGCCTCCATCACCCGCAGGTCCGCCAGACCCTCCTCACCGGGGGTCAGCGGGTCGGTTCCCCCGGCCACGTACTCTGCCAGATGGTCGAACTGCGCCGCGAACTGGTTGCGCCTGGGTGACGGCAGGAAGCTGATCCTGTCCTCTACCCTCCGGAAGCGCGGGTCGGAGCGACCGGTCGCCTCCGCGGCGCTCACTTCCACCGGCTCCTTGCCCCCCAGGTAGCGGGCCCGCGTTCAGGCTGTAGATGCCGCTGTCCATCACGGAACCGCCACCGGTAAGCGGCCTGGCGAGACGCCACTGGTTCGGCTGGGCATAAAAAGCCGTGATGCGCCGTTATCATGCGCGTCAGGCCGACATGGCCGCCCGTCGCCAGTTCAATGGCCAACCGGTTGTATGGTTCGAAGGGCAGCGATAGCCGATCATCAGCTTGCGGCCGGCCTGCCTGGACGCGGCGATCATCGCCTCGCCTTCCACAACGGACACGGCCATCGGCTTCTCGCATAGTAGGTGCTTGCCCGCTCGGGTTGCCTGGATCGCGTACTCGGCGTGCAGGCTGTTGGACGAGCCCCCCATCGCGAAGACGACCTTCAGCGCGTTCAGGAACGCCGGCCGTGTCAGTACGCGATCAGGCGTCAGCGCCTCATGGGCCATGTCCACGATCCGCCGGCCGGTCTCGTACGCCATCTGCCCGCGCTAGCGGTACGGCGCCGGGACGGCGGCACAGCCCGGCAGCGATAGGCCCAGTGCCTCCGCCACCGTGTTCATGGTGCTGGCCGTGCCCATGGTGTTGCAGTGGCCGACGGAGGGCACGCTGTCGGTGGCACGCTCCAGGAACTCCTCCTGCGTGATCTCGCCCGCCGCCAGCTTGCGGCGGCTGCGCCAGATCACCGTGCCCGACAGCACGATCGCCGGGACGCCGACCGTGGACGCGGCCATGATGCCCGACGGCGTGGTCTTGTCGCACCCCGTGGTCAGCACCACCGCGTCGATCGGATAACCGTGCAAGAGTTTCACCAGTCCCAGATTAGGCCAGGTTGCGATCCAACGCGGCCGTGGGCCGGCGGCAATTCTCGAAGGTGGGATGGACCGGAAACTCCAGCGGCACGCCGCCTGCGTCGCGGATGCCGTCGCGTACGCGTTGCGCCAGGGACAGGTGCACCCGGTTGCAGGGCGAAAGGTCGCTGCCAGACTGCGCGATCGCCACGATCGGCCGCCCGGACCTGAGATCGGGCGGTGTCAGCCCATAGTTCATGAACCGCTCCAGGTAGAGCGCGGTCATGTCGGACGGCTCGGGCGCGGCGAACCATTCGCGAGAGCGAAACGGGTGAACAGGTCGCCGCGGCGTGGAAGCGGTGCCAGACCTGGTTGGTAAGGCTATCAGCGTGGGCCGACCGGTCAAGCGCGCCGGGAAGCGGGCAGGCCGTCGCTGACAACTCAACCCGCCCAGCCGCCGGGTCAGGCCTCGCGAGCCGGCGGCCTTCGGCGCGGGGCCGCGTCGGACTGGCGCCGGATCAGGTCGAACGCCATCAGCCGCATGGTGTCCGCCTCGCTCCCGCCGTTCCTGGTCGTACCGGATAGCGCGCCGACCTCGCTGTTGGCGCGCCCATCTCGAATGGCAACTATGAGCATTTCAATGGCCGCACGTGCCATGTCGGCGATGGGCTGGCGGATGGTCGTCAATTCCGGCCAGATGGCGGTGGCCAGCGCCGTGTCGTCGAAACCGCACACCGTCAGGTCGCCGGGCACGTCCAGTCCGCGTCGGTGCGCCACCGCGACCGTGGCCACCGCCATGTCGTCGTTGGAGGAGAACACGGCGGTGGGCGGGTCCGCCAGGTCGAGCAGCCGCTCGGCCGCGTCCAGTCCCGACCGGTAGGTGAACCGCCCGTCCACGACCAGCGCGGGGTCGTAGGCAATGTTCGCCTCCTCCAGCGCCGCCCGGTATCCTTCCAGTCGGCGCCCGCTGGCGGACAGGTTGGGATTGCCGGCGATGAAACCGATCCGACGATGGCCCAGCGCCATAACGTGGCGCGTCATCTCCAGGGCCGCTTCCCGATCGTCGATGCGCACCGCCAGCGTCGCCGGACTCGGCACGGCCGTCGCGACGGACACGGCCGGAACGCCGCTCGCCGCCAGGAAGCGCAGCACCGCGTCCGCCTCGCACAGTGGCGGGGGCAGCACCACGCCGTCGATCCCGCCCGCCACCATGTGGCGTGCGACTTCCAGCTCGTGGTCGCCCAACTCGCACTTTTCCACGAGGATCTGCACGTCCGATCGCGACGCCTGGTCCAGGCTGCCAAGCAGGAACTCGCTGAGGAACCCGGCGCTCGGATTGGAATAAAGCAGCCCCACGCGCAGCTGTCCTGCTCCTGCCAGGCTGCGCGCGGCCTTGTTGGGAGCGTAGCGCAGCGCGTCGATCGCCGCCGTCACCGCCTCACGGGTGGCGGGCCGCACGTTCGTCTCGCCGTTGATGACCCTGATACCGTCATGGGCGAGACGCCTGCGCGCGACGCGACGTCGTTGATCGTGGGAGCGGACCCGGAACGCGGACGACGCGCGGCACGGGCCGTGACCGGTGGTGCCTCCGGCTCAGGGCTGCCGGCGTCCGACGGATCGGATCGGGAAAGGTCGGGCTTTGGAGCGGCGGAAACGACCATACCGGCCAACGTGACCGCTTCTACATCGGGCGACAAGCCCGCTCGTCCACCCGCCGCCTACTGGCAACGCATCCCGGAACAGCTTGTCCACTCCTCACCCACCGTTGTGGTAGCGCTATCTGGCATGGCGCCCGACAGAGGCTGCCTCCGGGAGAACTGCTTGATGCTTGCGACCCTGACCCTGCTTGCCGCCGCAGGCTCCATGGCCCTTTCACTCGTCGGCTTGGCGACTGTGCAGGCGCAGAACACCGGAGCGGCACCTGCTCCCGCTCCTGCAGCCCCGGTCGCTGGCGGTGTCCAACCGAACGATGCAGTGGCACCGGCAGGGCGGACCTACCCGGCCCAACCGCTCGTGCGCGACCTCTTCTTCGCGGATCCGTCCGCGCGCGCCTTCAACGGCAGCCTCTATGTGTACGCCAGCCACGACGTGGACGCCGGCATTCCCGACGACGATCTGTGCAAACAATATGCCATGCACGACTACCGCGTGCTTTCCATGGACCGGCCCGGCGGTAAGGTGACGGTGGGGCCGGTAGCGCTGGACGTGAAGAACGTGCCTTGGGCCTCCAAGCAGATGTGGGCGCCCGATGCCGCCCAGAAGAACGGCACCTATTTCCTCTACTTCCCGGCTCGCGATAAGCAGGGTGTGTTCCGCATCGGGGTCGCCACCTGCCGGTCGCCCACCGGCCCCTTCACGCCGGAAGCGCAGCCCATCCGGGGCAGCTACGCCATCGATCCGTCCGTGTTCACGGACGATGACGGTCGTTCCTACCTGTATTTCTGCGGCATCTGGGGCGGTCAGCTTCAGCGCTGGGCCACGGGCCGCTTCGATCCGAACGCGGGCGACACGGACCTGAAGCAGGATGATCGTCCGGCGCTCGCGCCCAAGGTCGCGCCGCTCACTGGCGACATGAAGCAGTTCGGGGGGGGGCCCCCCCCCCCCCCCCCCCCCCGCCGCCCCCCCCCCCC
>Ga0325401_1000156_pt1 | contig 43245 bp, 46 predicted proteins | sample PopdelMetagenome_FD_205666 | JGI IMG/M metagenome (GOLD analysis project Ga0325401, IMG submission 205666) | Populus deltoides microbial communities from Bellville, Georgia, United States - Xylem-PdKOR-R2 | ecosystem: Host-associated > Plants > Phyllosphere > Stem > Wood/Secondary xylem | place...
GTAGCTCGCAAGCACCACATTGTCCCCGCCGAACCCGAGGTATCCCGGCGAGGACGCGATCCCGACACGGTTGAGGACGACGGCGGACCCTCGCGTCAGGCCGCTCAGGTCGAGCGATCCATCGACCGTCGCGTCTACGCCGGACCCGACCTGCGTGATGGTGATGACGAGAGCGGCATCCGCGGCCTGCGGAATGACGACCGCCGATGCGGCGAACACCACCAGTCCCTTGATCTTCGTGTGAAGCCTCATGGTCCCGACTCCTTCCTTACCCCGCGCAGGTTGATGCCAGATCGCGAAATATGCGTCGACCCTGCGAGGGCGCGGATCGTCTGCCCTGCGGTCAGACCGGGTGTCTGGAGCGACGGGTCGCGTGCAGGAGCCGTATCGCTTGCCTGTTCCTGCCGCCGCGGCGACCCATGCCGTCACCCGCCCCGGAACGGCAGCAACGTCTCGTATTGGGACAGTGCCGGCGCTCCCGGAACGCGGCCGCCACGGCGCAGGAGGAACGCGTGGCGGACGATCTCGCCCTGCTGTTCGAGGCCGTAGCGGGTGAAATCCTGTCCGGGTTTGAGCGCGTAATCGTAGCGGCAGAAGGGGTGGCGGCGGATCGGCAGGCAGATACCCTGCTGGTGCTGCCAGACATGCACCATCTCGTGGATGAACAGCCCCTGCAGGTCGAGCCCGGCGCCGCCGTAATCGTCGCGCCACAGGTCGCCGCGGGGGTGGAAGTGGAGCACCCCGCACGGCGTCATCGCCACCGCGCGCGGCTGAAAGAACACCCATTTGCGATGGCTGAGCCGGACGGGGGCATAGTCGATCGCGTCGCCGAACGCGCTGCGCGCCAACCGTTCTTCGGCGGGGGTGAGCGGGCGGCTCATGCCGGCGGGCCGATCGGCGGGGTCATTGCGGGCCGGGCGTACCCGCGGCGACCGCGGTGGCCTTGCGGACGAGCCGGGTACCATTCGAGAAGGTCAGGGTCAGCTCGATCAGCCGGCCGGGCTTCACCCCGGGATTGACGTCGAACAGCATGACGTGGCGACCGCCGGGGGCGAAGGCGGTTTCCTGCCGGGCGGGGACGGACACGCGCGCGATCGGGCGCATGCCGGTCGCCACCGTCTCGTGCATCTCGGTGGCGATCGCGATGTCGGTGCGCACCGAGATCAGCGTCGCAGGCGCAGGGCCGCCATGGATCGTGAAATAGGCCGCGCCGGGCCGGCCGGGGGCCGCGGGCAGCCGCACCCAGGCGCCGTCGACCGACAACGGGTCGGGTGCGGCGTCGCACCCGGCCAGCGTCGCCGCGACCATTGCTGCTGCGATCCACGCTGTACGCACCCGTTCCCTCCCGGCAAATCCGCCGACGCGCTTAGGTTCCCGCCCGTCTTGCGGCAAGCCGGACGGCCCCTATATCGCCGCCAGCAACATGGCCATTGCGTCGCCGTAACGGGGTGCAACGGTTTCCACGGTCTAGTGAATGAGGGGCTGGAATACACTCATGGCAAAAGTCATCGGCATCGATCTCGGCACCACCAACTCGTGCGTTTCGGTGATGGAGGGCGGCAAGCCCAAGGTGATCGAGAATGCGGAAGGCGCGCGGACTACGCCGTCGATCGTCGCGTTCGCCAAGGACGGCGAGCGGCTGGTCGGCCAGCCGGCCAAGCGCCAGGCGGTGACCAATGGCGACAACACCATCTTCGCGGTCAAGCGCCTGATCGGCCGCCGCTTCGACGATCCGGTGACCAAGAAGGACACCGAACTGGTCCCGTACAAGATCACCCGCGGCCAGAATGGCGACGCGTGGGTCTCGGCGGGCGGCAAGGACTATTCGCCGTCGCAGATCAGCGCCTTCACGCTTCAGAAGATGAAGGAGACCGCCGAGTCCTATCTGGGCGAGACGGTGACGCAGGCGGTCATCACCGTGCCGGCGTACTTCAACGACGCGCAGCGCCAGGCGACCAAGGACGCCGGCCAGATCGCCGGGCTGGAGGTGCTGCGCATCATTAACGAGCCGACCGCGGCGGCGCTCGCCTATGGCCTGGAGAAGCAGGACGGCAAGCTGATCGCGGTGTACGACCTGGGCGGCGGCACCTTCGACGTGTCGATCCTGGAGATCGGCGACGGCGTGTTCGAGGTGAAGGCGACCAACGGCGACACCTTCCTGGGCGGCGAGGATTTCGACAACAAGATCGTTGATTTCCTGGCGCAGGGGTTCCAGAAGGACGAGGGGATCGACCTCACCAAGGACAAGCTCGCGCTCCAGCGGCTCAAGGAAGCCGCCGAAAAGGCCAAGATCGAGCTGTCCTCGGCCGCGTCGACCGAGGTCAACCTGCCCTTCATCACCGCCGACCAGAACGGCCCCAAGCACCTGGTCAAGCAGATCACCCGCGCCGACCTGGAGCGGCTGGTCGAGGACCTGATCAAGCGGACGCTGGAGCCGTGCCGCAAGGCGATCGCGGATGCGGGCGTCAAGTCCGAGGACATCAGCGAGGTGGTGCTGGTCGGCGGCATGACCCGCATGCCGCGGGTGCGTGAGGTCGTGAAGGGTTTCTTCGGCAAGGACCCGCACACCGGCGTCAACCCCGACGAGGTCGTGGCGATGGGCGCCGCGATCCAGGCGGGTGTGCTGCAGGGCGACGTCAAGGACGTGCTGCTGCTCGACGTCACGCCGCTGTCGCTGGGCATCGAGACGCTGGGCGGCGTGTTCACCCGCATGATCGACCGCAACACCACGATCCCGACCAAGAAGTCGCAGACCTACTCGACCGCCGACGACAACCAGGGCGCGGTGACGATCCGCGTGTTCCAGGGCGAGCGCGAGATGGCGGCGGACAACAAGATGCTGGGCCAGTTCGACCTGGTCGGCATCCCGCCGGCGCCCCGCGGCGTGCCGCAGATCGAGGTGACGTTCGATATCGACGCCAACGGCATCGTCAACGTGTCCGCCAAGGACAAGGGCACCGGCAAGGAGCAGCAGATCCGCATCCAGGCGAGCGGCGGCCTGTCGGACAGCGACATCGACCAGATGGTCCGCGACGCGGAGAAGTTCGCGGAGGAGGACAAGAAGCGTCGGGCCGGCGCCGAGGCGAAGAACAACGCCGAATCGCTGATCCACACCACCGAGCGCCAGCTGGCCGACAATGGCGACAAGGTTGACGAGTCGCTCAAGGGCGAGATCCAGACCGCGATCGACGAGGCCAAGAGCGCGGTCGAGGGCGGCGATCCCGACACCATGAACGCAAAGGCGCAGGCGCTTGCCCAGGTGGCGATGAAGCTGGGCCAGGCGATCTACGAGAAGCAGGCCCAGGCCGACGCGTCACCCCAGGGCGGCGAGCAGGCGCAGGGACCGCAGGAGGACGTGGTCGACGCCGAGTTCTCCGAGGTCGACGACGAGCGCAAGGCGTAAGTGCAATGTCTCTTCCCCGTCATGCCGGCGCAGGCTGGCATCTCTCTCCACAGGCGGTGCGCTTGCGGCGTGAGACCCCGGTCTTCGCTGGGGTGACGGGCAAGGAGACGGGGGCCGGACGATGACCACCACGATCGATTACTACGAACTGCTGGGCTGCGAGCGCACCGCGGACGACGCGACCATCAAGGCGTCGTACCGCAAGCTCGCGATGAAGCACCATCCGGACCGCAACGCCGGGTGCAAGGACAACGAAGCGCAGTTCAAGGCCGTCTCCGAAGCTTATGAGGTGCTCAAGGACCCGCAGAAGCGCGCGGCCTATGACCGGTTCGGCCATGCTGCGTTTCAGCAGGGCGGCGGTGGCGGCGCGCAGGATTTCGGCGGGTTCTCCGATATCTTCGAGTCCGTGTTCGGCGAGTTCATGGGCGGCAGCGGCGGACGCGGCGGCCAGCGCGCGCGTGCGCGCGGCGCGGACCTGCGCTACGACATGGAGATCACGCTGGAGGAGGCCTATTTCGGCAAGGCCAGCGAGATCACCGTCGACGTGTCCGCCCAGTGCGACACCTGCCTTGGATCGGGCGCGAAGCCCGGCACCCATGCCAGCACCTGCCGGCATTGCCAGGGCCACGGCAAGGTGCGCGCGCAGCAGGGCTTCTTCGTGGTCGAGCGTGCCTGTCCGGTGTGCCAGGGTTCGGGACAGGTGATCGCCGAACCGTGCGTCGACTGCCGCGGCGAGGGTCGGGTCGAGAAGACCAAGACGCTGACCGTCAACGTGCCCCCCGGCGTCGACGAGGGCACCCGCGTCCGCCTGACCGGCGAAGGCGAGGCGGGGCCGCGCGGCGCGCCCGCAGGCGACCTGTACATCTTCCTCCACGTCAAGCGCCACGCGCTGTTCGAGCGCGAGGGCACGACGCTGTTCGCGCGCGCGCCGGTGAGCTTCACCGCGGCGGCGCTGGGCGGCACGATGACCATCCCCGGCCCCGACGGCCGCGCGCACGAGATCAAGATCCCGGCGGGCATCCAGTCGGGCAAGCAGCTGCGCCAGCGCGGCGCCGGGATGCCGGTGCTCCAGGGCCGCGGGTTCGGCGACCTGGTGATCCAGATCGAGGTGGAAACCCCGACCAAGCTGTCCACCCGTCAGCGCGAGTTGCTGGAGATGTTCCGCGAAACCGAGACCGGGGACGAGTGCCCCGAGTCGAAGGGCTTTTTCGCCAAGCTGAAAAGCGCGGTGGTGGGGGAGTGACAGACCTCTGATCCTCGTCCCGGCGCAGGCCGGGATCGCTTGCGGCGGGCGTGTCGCTCCGATTACGGGCGACCCCGGTTTCCGCCGGGGTGACGGAACGTAGGTGCTACCGGCGCCACCGCGCCCAGATCGCGGTCGGCAGGACCAGCCCACGGGCTTCCTCTCGCACGCCGAGCTCCCCCGCTTCCACCGTGCCCGGCAGGTCCGCGAATGCCTGGGCAAGCATCTCACCGATCGCGAGCGCCGACATCCGCACCGCATAGACGGTGAGGAACAGGAAGCGGGAATCGGCGTCGAGCAGCCGGCGACAGTCGGCGATCAGCGCGGGCAGATGCTCCTCCAGCCGCCACACCTCGCCCTCCGGCCCGCGACCGTATTTGGGGGGATCGAGCAGGATGCCGTCATAGCGGCGGGCGCGGCGGACCTCGCGCGCGGTGAATTTCGCCGCGTCGTCGACGATCCAGCGCACCGGCGCGTCGCCGAGCCCGGACAGGCGGGCATTGGCGCGCGCGGCCTCGACCGACTTTTTGGACGCATCGACATGGACGACGCGGGCGCCGGCGGACGCCAATGCCAGGCTGCCGACGCCGGTATAGCCGAACAGGTTCATCACGTCGGGCGTCTCGACCCCCGCGAGCCGCTCGCGCAGCCAATCCCAGACGGGTGCCATGTCGGGAAAGAAGCCCAGGTGCCGGAAGGGGGTGCACTGGGCGGTGAAGCGCACCCGGTCCCAGCCGAGTGGCCAGCCGTCGCGCGGCACCGGCTCGGCGGCGCGCCCCTCCTCGAACATCCAGCGCCCGCCGCCGTCCTCGTCCGAGCCGGGGACGAACTCGGCGGCCGCGCGCCAGTCCGTTCCCGCGGGCGCCCACAGCGCCTGCGGCTCGGGACGGATGAAGCGGTAGCGGCCATAGCGTTCGAGCTTGCGGCCATGTCCGCAATCGACCAGCCCGTAATCCGCCCACGGCTCGCCGACCAGCGTGTCGAGCCTCATCGGGTACGATGCTCCGCGACATAGGCGCTGACCGCGGCATAGTCGGCGGGCAGGGTGACGCAGCGTTCCTCGCGATCGTGGAGGTCGCCGACCCGCGCGGGCAGCGGCGGACGGACCCCGGTCGCGCGCTCGACCGCATCGCCGAACTTGGCGGGATGCGCGGTCGCGAGCGTCACGACGGGGACGTCGACGTCCAGCGCGCGCGCCGCGGACAGCGCGATCGCGCTGTGAGGATCGATTACCTGCCCCGCACTCTCGTACGCCCAGCGCATCGCCGCCGCCATCGCGTCCGCATCGACGCGGGCGGCGCAGAGCAGCGGGGCGATGCCGTCGCGCTGGCTGTTGGTGAGCTGCATCGCGCCGGTGCCTTCGAACCCGGCCATCTGTCCCGCCAGCGCGCGGCCGTCGCGGCCGCCGACGTCAAACAGCAGGCGTTCGAAGTTGGACGAGACCTGGATGTCCATCGACGGGGTCGCGGTCTGCTGGACGCTGCCCTTGGAATAGTCGCCGGCGTTGATCGCGCGGGCGAGGATGTCGTTGACGTTGGTCGCGACCACCAGCCGCCGGACGGGCAGCCCCATGCGGTGCGCGACATAGCCGGCAAAGACATCGCCGAAATTGCCGGTCGGGACCGAGAAGGCGACCGCGCGGTCGGGCGCGCCGAGGCGGACGGCGGCGTGGAAGTAATAGACCACCTGCGCCATCAGCCGCGCCCAGTTGATCGAGTTCACCGCCGACAGGCCATGCCGTTCGGCAAAGGGCCGGTCGTTGAACATCGCCTTCACCAGCGCCTGCGCATCGTCGAAGCTGGCGTCGGCCAGGGCGATATTATGGACATTGGGGGCGAGCACGGTGGTCATCTGCCGCCGCTGGACGTCCGACACGCGGCCCTGCGGGTGGAGCATGAAGATGTCGATCCCCGCGCGCCCCGCCACCGCGTCGATCGCCGCCGAGCCGGTATCGCCGCTGGTCGCGCCGACGATCGTCAGCCGGCGGTCGGTACCGCGCAGGAAGCGTTCGAACAGCAGCCCCAGGAGCTGGAGCGCGACATCCTTGAACGCGAGGGTGGGGCCGTGGAACAGTTCCAGCAGCCATTGGTCGTGGTCGAGCTGGACCAGCGGGGTGACCGCGGCATGGCTGAACCGGGCATAGGCTGCCTCGCACAGGTCGCGCAGCTCGTCCTCGTCCAGCGCGTCGCCGACAAAGGGCAGCATCACCCGCACCGCCGTCTCGGCATAGGACAGCCCGGAAAGCGCCGCGATCTGGTCGCGGGTCAGCGACGGCCAGCGTTCGGGAACGTAGAGCCCGCCATCGGGCGCGAGGCTGGCGAGCGTGACCTCGCGAAAGCCGATCGCCGGTGTGGCGCCGCGGGTGCTGATGTAGCGCATGGGGGCTCGCCTATCGCTGCCGGTGCCGGATCGCCAGACCATAGATCACGGTGGCGACCGCGGCGAAGAAGAACCACTGCCCGGCATAGGCGAGATGGTTGTTGGGGATGCTGTCGATCGTCGGCTGGGCGTTGGGCGCGAGGCCGGCGACCGGGGGTGCGGCGACCAGCATCGGCGCCGGCGGGGCGTGATCGAACAGCGACCCGATCAGCGAGCGGCCGTCGGGCGCCTGGCCGATGCGGCCGGTGATCGGGCCGCCGCTCCACGCGATCCGCGCCTTGGGGTCGCGGGTGGTGCCGAGCTGGACGGTGACGCCCGAGCGGCACCGCGCGATCGCCCGGAACCCGGCCGCGCCCGCGCCCGCGAGGCGGACGGTGACCGGCGGCTGGCAATCGGCAGCGGAGCGGCGGAACAGCAGCTGCTGGTCGGGCAGGCGCGGATAGGCGACGGGCGGGCGCGAGGGATTGGCCGCGACCTGCGCCAGGAACGCCTGCTTGCGGGGCAGGCGATCGAGCAGCTGCCACAGCCCGAGCGCGATCATCCCCGCAACCGCGAGCGCGACGACCAGCGTGGGGACGACCGGCCAGTGCCGGGCGGGGGCGGGCGGGATCACGGTGCGATCCGGCCTTCGCGCGCGGCGTTGCGATACTCAGCGGCGATCAGCGCGCCCTTGGCGAGGCGGAGCGAACCCAGCACCCCCGCGACGGTCAGCGGCAGCCAGAGCAGGACGTGCACCCACCAGGGTGGTCCGAAGCGGATCTCGACGATCACCGCGAGCGCGGTGACGACCGCGCCCAGGATCAGCGTGAGGAACGCCGCAGGCCCGTCGCCGACGTTGAACTGGGCGAGGTCGAGGTCGCAGGCGGTGCAGCAGGGCGCGAACCGGGCGACCCCGGCGAACAGCGTCGCCGCGCCGCAGCGGGGACAAAGGCCGCGCAGCGCGACCTGAGCGATCGGAGGCATCGTGTCGTTCATTCCCGCCTTCCTATGCCGTCGGGCGAGGCACCCCCGCCCCCGCACAGGGGCCGGCGAGGGTTCATGAACGGGTCACCCCCCGTGGACCGGCGCGCCCCAGCCACCCCAGACATAGACGGTGACGAACAGGAACAGCCACACCACGTCGACGAAGTGCCAGTACCACGCCGCCGCCTCGAACCCGAAATGCTGGCGCGGGGTGAAGTCGCCCTTGTAGGCGCGGATCAGGCAGACGGCGAGGAAGATGGTGCCGACCAGTACGTGGAAGCCGTGAAAGCCGGTCGCCATGAAGAACGACGCGCCATAGTTGATCCCCTTGAACGGGAAGGGCGCGTGGGCGTACTCATACGCCTGGATGCCGCTGAACAGCACGCCCAGCACCACCGTCAGCCACAGCCCCTTGAGCACCCCGTCGCGGTCGCCGACGCCGAGCAGCCCCCAGGCGCCCCGCTTCTCGCCGCCGCGCTGGTTGTGGATCAGCGCATGGTGCGCCCAGGTCACCGTGGTGCCCGAGGTCAGCAGGATCAGCGTGTTGAGCAACGGCAGCTCGAACGCGTTGATGACCGTCAGCCCCTTGGGCGGCCAGGTCGCGGCGACCGCGGCGGCGCCCTCGGCCGCGCGCTCGACCTGCCCGTCGACGAAACTCATCGCGGTGGGGAACAACGAAAAGTCGAAGAACGCCCAGAACCAGCCGACGAAGAACATCACCTCCGACGCGATGAACAGGATCATGCCGTAGCGGAAATGGAGCTGGACCACCGGCGTGTGGTCGCCGTGATGCGCCTCGCGAACGACCTGCGCCCACCACGAATACATGCCGAACAGCACCGCGGCGAACCCGATCAGCAGGATCCAGCCGCCGCCCGCGGCCTCGTGCATGTACATGATGCCGCCCGCCGCCATCACCAGCGCCGCCATCGACGTGTAGAACGGCATGATGCTGGGCGGCAGGATGTGGTAGTCGTGGTTCTTGGCGCCGGCCATCGTTGAGCTTCCCGTTTGTGCCCCCTCCATCCGCCTCGGGCGAACGGGGGTGAGTGCAATGCCTTGCTCTAGCCCGCGGTCTTTGCGGAATCCACCGGGTAAAACGTATACGACAGCGTGATCGTCTCGACATTCGCCGCATCCGGGTCGGCGAGCATCTTGGGATCGACATAGAAGATGACCGGCATCCGCACCGTCTCGTGCGGCCTGAGCGTCTGCTGCGTGAAGCAGAAGCACTGGATCTTGGTGAAATACTTCCCCGCCTGCGCGGGCGTGACGTTGAAGGTGGCGGTGCCGGTCAGCGGCTTGTCCGACAGGTTGGTCGCCTTGAAGAACACCATGTCGCGCGCGCCCACCGCAATCCGTTCCGACCGGTTCTCGGGGGCGAAGCGCCAGGGCAGCTTGGCGTTGACGTTGGCGTCGAAATCGACCTGCACCTGCGCATCGACCGCGCCGGGTGCGCGCAGCCCCCGCTGTGTGGTACCGTTCAGCCCGGTGACCTGGCAGAACAGGCGATACAGCGGGACGCTGGCCCAGGCAAGCCCGGTCATGAAGCAGATGCCAAGCACCGCGAGCAGCGCGGTGCGCGTGGTCCGGGCGGCAAGGGGACGCGGAGTCACCCGTGCATCTCCAGCCGGATCTTGGCCAGCGTGATCGCGAACACCAGCACTACCAGCCCGCCGAGCAGCAGCCCCATCACGATCGCGCGGCCCTTTTGCCGGCGGCGGATCAGGTCGAGGTCGTCAGGGGTCATGGCAATATCCAGCGGTCGGCGACCAGTGCGCCGAACAGGACGAACAGGTAGAGGATCGAATAGGAGAACAGCCGCTTTTCGGGCTTCATCGCATCGTCGGGCCGTTGCGTCCGTGTCGCCACCTGAACCGCCATCCCGGCAAAGGCGGCGGTAAGCGCGACCGAGGCCGCACCGTAGATCCATCCGGTCAGCCCCAGCGCCCAGGGCGCGATCGCGACCACGCTCATATAGGCGGTATAGAGCCCGATCTGGCGCCGGGTCGCGCGCTCGCCCGCGACGACGGGGAGCATGGGGACGCCCGCGGCGGCGTAGTCGGTCTTCACGAACAGCGCCAACGCCCAGAAATGCGGCGGCGTCCACAGGAACACCAGCCCGAACAGCAGCAACGGCAGCGCGGCGACGTCGCCGGTCGCCGCGCTCCAGCCGATCAGCGGCGGAAACGCCCCCGCCGCGCCGCCGATGACGATGTTCTGCGGGGTCCGCCGCTTGAGCCAGACGGTATAGACCAGCACGTAGAACAGGATGGAGACGGTGAGGATCGCGGCGGCGACGAGGTTGACCGCCAGCCCCATCAGGATCACCGAAAAGGCGGACAGCCCCACCCCGAAATGGAGCGCGGCCTGCCGGTCCATCCGTCCGGCGGGCAGCGGCCGCTTCTGCGTGCGGCGCATCGCGGCGTCGAGATCGGCCTCGTACCACTGGTTGAGCGCCCCCGCGGCTCCCGCGCCCAGCGCGATGCACAGGATCGCGGTGAACCCCAGCACCGGGTCGACCGGTACCGGCGCGGCCAGCATCCCGCAAAGCCCGGTGAACACCACCAGCGTCATCACCCGCGGCTTGGTCAGCGCCAGGAAGTCGCGCCAGTCGGCGGGCGGCAGCAGGGGGGCGGCGGTGGTCATGGAAGCCAGCGCCTATACCCGCACCGGGACGGCCGGGGAAGCCGGTGCCGGTGCCCCCAGCCACACTTTGTAAAACATGGGAAAGCCGCGATCAGGCAAGGGGCCGGGATGCGTCTCGTTCCTGCCCTGGCGGCCATGTGCCTGTTGCCGACCGTCGCCGCCGCGCAGACCGATCACGATGCGCAGGGCTGGCTCAACATCACCGTGCAGGGGCCGATCCACGACCGGCTGATCTATTTCGCGGAGGTGCAGCCGCGGATCGGCAACGACCTGTCGCGGCTCGACGCGCTGCTGCTGCGCCCCGCGATCGGCTGGCAGGTGTCGCCGCGGGTGGCGGTGTACCAGGGCTATGCGCGGGTGGTCAGCCCGGTCGACGGCGCCCGCGACCGGGCGGAGCACCGGCCGTTCCAGCAGGTGACCTGGTTCCTGCCGCAGGCGCCGGTCGCCGAGATCCAGTCGCGCACCCGGCTGGAACAGCGCTGGCGCAACGACAGCGGCCAGATGGGCCTGCGCCTGCGCGAGATGATCCGCGCCGAACGCGCCTTTGCCGCGTCGGGCGAGGGCGTACGCGCGCTGGTCTCGACCGAGCTGTTCTGGGCGTTGAAGGATACGGATTGGGGCAATCGCGCCGGGTTCGACCAGATCCGGACCTTTGCCGGGGTCGAGGTGCCGATCGCGGGGCGGTCGACCGCGGAGATCGGCTATCTCAACCAGCTGATCGATCAGCCGGGATCGGCGCGGCGGATGAACCACGCGGCGGTGGTCAACGTCTTCATCCGGCATCGCTAGAGCGACCGATCCGCCCTGGCCGCCCCTCTTGTGGAGGGGCGGGGGCCGATGGATCAAAGGGTGGAGAAGATCACCCCGACCACCAGCGCCTGGGCCGCGATCGCCAGCAGCGAGCTGGCCGCGGTCTCGAACATGCGCATGGTTTGGTCTCCGACGCCGGACCGTTCCGGCTGTGAGCGAGATGCGCTTTGTTGCTTAGATGCGCAACATTGTTGCTCGCATCCGCGATTGCGTCCGATGCATTCGTACCGCCCATGCACGTGTTTCGGCAGCAAAGCGCGTGGGGCTATTCCCCGAACACCCGCGCAAAGATCGTGTCGACCTGTGCAAAATGGTAATCGAGGTCGAAGCGCGCCTCGAGTTCCTCCGCCGAAAGTGCCGCGGTCACCTCGACATCGGCGCGGAGCAGGTCGAGCAGCGACAACGCGCCGTCCGACTCCCACACCCGCATCGCGTTGCGCTGGACGAGGCGGTACGCGTCCTCGCGGCTCACCCCGGCCTGGGTCAGCGCGAGCAGGACGCGTTGCGAATGGACCAGCCCGCCCATCCGGTCGAGGTTGCGCCGCATCCGTTCGGGGTACACCACCAGCCGGTCCATCACCCCCGTCAGCCGCGCGAGCGCGAAGTCGAGCGTGATCGTCGCGTCGGGGCCGACATAGCGCTCGACCGAGGAATGGCTGATGTCGCGCTCGTGCCACAGCGCGACATTCTCCAGCGCCGGGGTGACATAGCCGCGGACCATGCGCGCGAGCCCGGTCAGGTTCTCGGTCAGCACCGGGTTGCGCTTGTGCGGCATCGCCGACGAGCCCTTCTGCCCGGGCGCGAAATACTCCTCCGCCTCCAGCACCTCCGTGCGTTGCAGATGGCGGACCTCGGTGGCGAGCCGCTCGATCGAGCCGGCGATCACTCCCAGGGTGGCGAAGAACATGGCATGGCGATCGCGCGGGATGACTTGGGTCGAGACGGGTTCGGGGGTCAGCCCCAGCTTGGCGGCGACATATTCCTCGACCTGCGGCGCGATGTTGGCGAACGTGCCGACCGCGCCCGAGATCGCGCAGGTCGCGATATCCGCGCGGGCGTGGCGGAGCCGGGTGCGGCAGCGGTCGAACTCGGCATAAGCCTGCGCCAGCTTGAGCCCGAAGGTGGTGGGTTCGGCATGGATGCCGTGGCTGCGCCCGATCGTTGGGGTCCGCTTGTGTTCGAACGCGCGGCGGCGAAGCACCGCCAGCAGCGCGTCGAGGTCGGCGAGCAGCAGGTCGGCGGCGCGCGCGAGCTGCACTGCAAGCGCCGTGTCGAGCACGTCGGACGAGGTCATGCCCTGGTGGAGGAAGCGCGCCTCCGGCCCGGTGCGCTCGGCGACATGGGTCAGAAAGGCGATAACGTCGTGCCTGGTCTCCGCCTCGATCGCGTCGATCCGGTCGATGTCGAAATCGCCCGCCGCCGCGTCCGCTTCCCAGATGTGCGCGGCCGCCTCGGGCGGGACGACGCCCAGCTGCGCCAGGGCGTCGGTCGCGTGCGCCTCGATCTCGAACCAGATGCGAAAGCGCGTCTGCGGCGCCCAGATCGCGGCCATGGGCGCGCGGGAATAGCGGGGAACCATGGATGATCCTTGTTACCGGAAGCTGATTTGCGCGCTGTTAGCACCGGTGGGGCACCCCTTCAAATCGATATCCGGAACCCTATCTGCGAGCAGAACGTTGCTTTTGTTAAGTTCCGACAGCGATCCGTCGCCGCGTCAGTAACAGCGCGACGGACCCGACAAGAGGAGATGAAGATGTTCAAGCAAGTTCTTCTCGCGACCAGCATGCTGGTCGCCGCCCCCGCACTGGCGCAGACCGCGTCGGCACCGGTCCAGAGCTCACCGGGAAGCGCGCCGACGACTGCGACGTCGGAGGCACAGGCAACTGCTACTGCTCCGGTGCAGCAGCAGTCCCAGGTGACCGCGAACCAGGCACCGACGGCTCCGGCCGCCACTGCCCAAACTGCACCGGCCCAGACCGCGCCGGCCCAGCCCTCGACCGCGACCGCGCAGGCCGATGCGCAGCCGGTTACCGGCGAGGCCGGGGTCGCGACCGCGCAGGCGACGCCCGGTGCCGATGCGGGCAGCGCGACCGCGCAGGCGGCTCCCGCCGGCGATGCGGGGACCGTGGCGGCCGACCCCGCCGCACAGCCCACCAACGAGCCCACCCAGGTCGCCAGCATCGTCGATCAGGAGTTCGGCAGCTACGACAAGGACGGTGACGGCAAGCTGAGCCAGGCCGAGTTCGGCGCCTGGATGGTGGCGCTCAAGACCAAGAGCGATCCCGCGACCCGCGCCGACAGTCCCGAGACGAAGAAGTGGGTCGGCGCCGCCTTTGCCCAGGCGGATACCGACCGCAACAGCGGTCTGACCAAGACCGAGCTGACCGGCTTTCTGTCGCAGGGCCAGTCGTAACGGACATTCGCCATCCCGGCTGGATGGGAGGGCCGTCGGAGCAATCCGGCGGCCCTTTTCGCGTCCGCCGTTCCCCGCGCGTGCCGGATGCGGGTCAGATCAGCCCCTGTGCCCGCAGCGACACATGCCCGCGGGTGCCGACGATCAGGTGATCGTGGAGCGCGATCCCCAGCCCCTTGGCGGTGGTCGCGATGCTGCGGGTGATCTCGATATCGGCGCGGCTGGGCGAAGGGTCGCCGCTGGGATGGTTGTGGACCAGGATCAGCGCCGCCGAATGGAGCTGGAGCGCGCGCGCCACCACCTCGCGCACGTACACCGCGGCCTCGTCGATCGTGCCTTCGTTCATCACCTCGTCGCGGATCAGCATATTGCGGGTGTTAAGATGAAGCACCCGGAACCGCTCCACCGGATGATGCGCCATGTCGGCATGGAGATAGTCGAGCAGCGCCTGCCAGTTGGCGAGCACCGGCCGCTCCGCCACCTCGCCGCGGAGCAGCCGGATCGCGGCGACATGCGCGATCCTGACCGCGGCGGTGGCGGTGTCGCCCATGCCGTCGACCCGCGCCAGCGCGTGGGCGTCCGCGGTCAGCACCCTGCCCAGCCCGCCGAACTCGCGGATCAGCCGGTGGGCGAGCGCCTTGGTGTCGCGCCGCGGGATCGCGAGGGCGAGCAGATATTCGAGCAGCTCGTGGTCGAGCAGTCCCTCGCCATCGGCGAGCAGCCGCGCGCGCAGCCGGGCGCGATGCCCGAGGTGGGAGGGCGCCTCGGCAGGCGGCGGCGCGGGCGGTTCGGCGGGGAACAGCGCGGGGGTGTCGGCATCGGCCATCGCGGTCGAGCCTAGCGGGTCGGGGCCGGCACCGACAACCGTTCCGCTTGTCCGGCCGACGCCCGCTCGGCTACGCACGGGCGGTGGAAGCGCCGCCCCCCGACGATCTGCCCCGCCGCCGCTCCGCCCGCGCCCGGCGCTGGGCGGCGGGGGCGGCGATCGTGCCCGTGCTGGCGCTTGCCGGACTGTGGCTGGCGCGGATGCCGGTGGCGACCCGCCTGGTCGACCGCGAGCTGGCCGCGCGCGGAGTGCCTGCACGCTACCGCGTCGCGTCGCTGGGGCCGCGGGGACAGCGGCTGGAGGATGTCGTGATCGGCGACCCCGCCCGCCCCGACCTCGTCGCCGACTGGATCGAGACGCGGACCGGCATCGGGTTCCACGGGCCGTATCTCGTCGGGGTCCGCGCGGGCCATGTCCGCATCCGTGCCCGGCTGGTCGGCGGGCGGGTGTCGCTGGGCGCGATCGACCGGCTGCTGCCGCCGCCCTCGGGCAAGCCCTTCGCGCTGCCCGCGTTGCGGGTGGCGAGCGACGACGTGCGGATCAGGCTGGCTACGCCTGCGGGGGTGGTGGGGCTGAAGCTCGCCGGCAGCGGGCGGCTCGACGACGGGTTCCGCGGGACGCTGGCGGCGGTGGCGCCACGGCTGGCGGTGGGCGGGTGCACCGCGACCGGTCTGCGCGCCGCGGTGACGTTGCGGGTGGTCAAGGCGGCGCCGGCGATCGCCGGGCCGGTCCGGGCGGGCGCGATCGGCTGTGGCACGACGCGCGTCGCCGCGGTGCGCGCCGACCTCGACCTCGACCTCGGCTTCGCGGCGGCGCTCGATACCGTCGGCGGGCGGGCGGGATTTGCGACAGGCACGGGCTACGCGGCGGGCGGGCGAGTGGCCGCGCTCGCCGGCACCGTCGCGCTCGACCGCCGCCCGATGGCGTCCCCGGCCGGCGACCTCGACCTGACCGCGACCGGGCTGCGGCTGGCGGGGGGGAGCGCACGGGCCGTGGCAGTGCGCACGCCGTTCGTGGTCGCGGACGGCGGGATCGGGATCGGCACCCGCGACCAGGACCGGGCGGGGCGCCCCTCGCAGGCGGAGGTGACGGTCCGGGGCGCCGCGGTCGCGCCGGCGCTGCTCGACCGGTGGCTCGCGCCGGCGGCGCTGCCGGGAACCCCGCTGGCGCCGCTGGCGGTACGGGCATCGCGCGCGGCAAGGGCGGCGGCGCGCGATTTCGACGCGAGCGCGACCCTCGCCTGGGACAGCGCGGGTGGCGCTCAGGCGCTCCGCCTCTGGTCCCCGACCCTGCGGGCGCGCAGCGGGGCGACGGCTCGCGCCGCGTTGCTGGCGACATGGCAACGCACCGCCGCCGGCCGGACCGCATGGCAGATCCTGCCCGAGCGCGGCGATGCGAGCCGGATCGTGATCGGTGGCGGCGGGCTGCCCGGCGTCAGCGCCGAACTGGCCGAACGGCGTTCGGGCCAGCCGTGGCGCGCCCGGATCGTCGCGGCCCCCTATGCGGCGGGCGATGCGCGGCTGGCACTGGCACCCGCATCGCTGGCGGTAGACGGCGCGCGCTGGCGGCTGGTGACGGCCGCCACCCTGTCCGGCTCCGTCGCCGACGGGCGGGTCGAGGGTCTGGTCGTGCCGATCCGCCTCAGCGCCGCGCCGGGGCGGATCGCGCTCGATCCGGTTTGCACCCCGCTCGCGGCCGAGCGGCTGGCGCTGTCGGGGCTGGTGCTCGACGACCCGCAACTGCGCCTGTGTCCCCGCGACGGGGTGCTCCTGCGCGTCGCGGCCGGCCAGGTGGCGGGGGGTGCGCGGATCGCGGCGAGCCGGCTTGCTGGCCGACTCGGCGCCAGCCCGCTCACGATCGCGACCGCGGGGGCCGATCTGGACCTGGGCGGCCGCGGCTTCCGGGTCGCGGGGCTGGCGGCGACGCTGGGGGCGGGGGAGACGCCGACCCGGCTCGACCTCGGCACGCTCGACGGGCGGATCGCGGCCGGGGGCGTCGCGGGCCGGTTCGCCGATGCCGGCGGACGGATCGGCGCGGTGCCGTTGCAGCTCGGCGCGGCGGCGGGCGAGTGGCGGCTGGCGGGCGGGGTGCTCGACCTCACGGGCGCGCTGGGCGTCGGCGATACCGCCACCCCTGCGCGCTTTCAGCCGATGCGGGGGACCGGCGTCCGCCTGCGGCTCGCGGACGGCCTGGTCACCGCCACCGGCACGCTGGCGGAGCCGACCACCGCCACCCCCGTCGCGACCGTCGCGATCGCCCACCGGCTCGCGGGCGGGACGGGGTCGGCCGACCTCGCCGTCCCCGGCGTCATCTTCGGGTCCGGGTTCCAGCCCGAACTGCTGACCCGCGTCACCTTTGGCGTGGTCGCGGACGTGCGCGGCACGGTGACGGGGCGGGGCCGGATCGCGTGGGGGCCGGACGGTGTCACCTCCACCGGGCGGTTCGCGACGGCTGGCACCGACCTCGCCGCCGCGTTCGGGCCGGTGCAGGGGATCGCGGGCGCGATCGACTTCGACGACCTGTTGTCGCTGCGCAGCGCCCCCGACCAGCGGATCACCGTCCGCTCGATCAATCCCGGGATCGAGGTGAACGACGGGATTGTCCGCTTCCGCACGCTGTCGGGGACACGATTGCAGGTCGACAACGGCCACTGGCCCTTTGCCGGCGGCACCCTGACGCTGGCACCGACGGTGCTCGATTTCGGGCAGGAAGCGGCGCGGCGCATGACCTTTGCCGTGACCGCCGCCGCGGCGGACCGCTTCCTCCAGCAGTTCGACTTCCCCAATCTCGCCGCGACCGGCACCTTCGACGGGGTGCTGCCGATGGTGTTCGACGCCGCCGGGGGGCGGATCGAGGGCGGGCGGCTCCAGGTGCGTCCCGGCGGCGGCACCATCGCCTATGTCGGCGACCTGACGGACAAGGACCTGGGCTTCTGGGCCAACCTCGCATTCCAGTCGCTCCGCTCGCTGCGGTATCGCGACCTGTCCGTCGCGATGGACGGGCCGTTGTCCGGCGAGATGGTGACCGCGGTGCGATTCGCAGGCGTCAGCCAGGGGCAGGGGGCCAGGACCAACTTCCTCGTGCGCCGGCTTCAGCGCCTGCCGCTGGTGTTCAATATCCGGGTCGTCGCGCCCTTCCGGGGGTTGCTCGATTCGGCGCGCGGCTTCTACGATCCCGCCCTCTTGATCCGCCGCAACCTGCCGGCGCTGCTCGAGGAGCAGCGTCGCCGGACCGCGCCGGTTCAGCCTACTGCAAGCGAGCCCGTGCGATGAAGCGTGTCATGATGTCGGTTGCGGTCTTGAGCGTCGGCGGGTGCGTCAACATCTCGGCACCCGACAAGCCGATCGTGATAAACCTCAACATCAACGTCACGCAGGAAGTGGTGTACCGTCTCGACAGCGAGGCCAAGTCGCTAATCCAGCAGAACCCGGGGATCTTCTGATGCCAAGAACCGTCCTCCTCACCGCCGTCGCCGCGCTGGCGATCGGCTTTGCCGCCGGGGCCGCCTATGCCCAGCGCGACCCCGCCTACGCCGCCGCCCGCGCCGCGGGGCAGGTCGGCGAACAGCCCGACGGCTATCTGGGCGTGGTCGGCGCCGGTTCGGCCGAACTGCGCGCGCTGGTGTCGAGCATCAACATCCAGCGCAAGGCGGCCTATACGCAAAAGGCGCAAGGGGCGGGTGCGACCGTCGAGCAGATGGCGTTCACCAGCGGCTGCAACCTCGTCGCGCAGACGCAAGCGGGCGAGAAGTACCGCACCCCCGGCGGTAACTGGGCGACCCGTGGCGGCGGCGCGCCCGAGCGCGACGGGCGCTGCGTGTGAGCGATCGCCCGGCGACCGGTCGTCCCGGTGCCGATCGCGAGCGGACCCGGCCCGCACCGGGGTGACGGGATGGGGCACGGGTCGCGGGGGCGCCGCACCTGAACGCCGCCTTTCCGAAAGGTTGACTTATCCCGACCCCCCTGTCTAAAGCGCCCGTGCCTGAGGCGGGGTCGCTCGCCGGCCAGCGTGCCTCCTCCCCATGACCCGGCTGGATTGGTGGAGGAGCGCGCATGGCGGACGATCCCGGGCAGGACCGGCAGGCGGAGGACCCGCGTCTTGCCAGGCTCGACGAGCGCCTGGACCGGGCGCGGGGCGTTGAGGCGGCCCGGCATGGCGTCAAGGTCGATCCCGACCGCGGCTATGCACAGGGGAACCGCATCATCGCCGCGCTGATCGGCAGCCTGGTCGGCTCCGCGCTGATCGGGTGGCTGCTTGATCGGTTCGCCGGCACCGGTCCTTGGGGCCTGATCGTCATGCTGTTCCTCGGAATAGCGGTGGCGTTCAGGCAGATCATTCGAATCGCCAACGAGCGCCCGGAATAACCGGACGCTCGTTTTGCATGACGGTAACGGGGTTTGACGTGGCGGCAGCGGAACAGGGCAGCAGGATCGATCCTATGCACCAGTTCCTGATCGAACCGGTGTTCGGTCGGGACTGGACGCTGTTCGGCCACAACATCGCCTTCACCAACTCCGCGCTGTGGATGGTGATAACGCTGGTGGCGTTGTGGCTGTTCATGCTCGGCGGGCTGAAGCGCGAGCTGGTGCCCGGCCGCTGGCAGGCCGCGGTGGAAACCTTTACCGGCTTCGTGTCGGGGATGCTGACCTCGAACATCGGGCCGGAGGGGAAGCGCTTCGTCCCCTATGTCTTCTCGCTGTTCATGTTCATCCTGTTCGCCAACGTCATCGGGCTGCTGCCGGTCGGCATCGTGCCGGGCGTCCATCCGTTCACGATCACCAGCCACCTGACCGTTACCGGGGTGCTGGCGGTGATCAGCTTCGCGATCGTGCTGATCGTCGGCTTCGGGCGGCACGGCTTCCACTTCTTCTCGCTGTTCGTACCGCACGGCACGCCGGCGGTGATGATCCCGCTGATCTTCGTGGTCGAGCTGATGAGCTTCCTGGTCCGCCCCTTCTCGCTGGGCCTCAGGCTGTTCGTCGCGATGACCGCGGGGCACATCCTGCTGAAGGTGCTGGCCGCGTTCGTCATCAACGGCATCAACCTGGGCGCGGGCTATGCCGCACTGATCTCGGTGCCGTCGATGCTGCTGATGATCGGCATCACGCTGCTCGAACTGCTGGTCGCCGCGATCCAGGCCTATGTCTTCGCGCTGCTGACCTCGGTGTACCTCAACGACGCGGTCAACCTGCACTAGCCGATCTGCTTCGGGGTCGCCCGCGAAACACGCCCGACCCCCTGACCTTTACTGACCTTCCAATCTGACAGGAGTGAATGACATGGACGCAGAAGCCGCCAAGATGCTCGGTGCCGGCCTGGCCGCGATCGGCATGGGCCTCGCCTCGCTGGGCGTGGGCAACGTGTTCGCCAAGTTCCTGGAAGGCGCGCTGCGCAATCCGGGTGCCGCGGACAGCCAGCAGGGTCGCCTGTTCATCGGCTTCGCGGGCGCCGAGCTGCTCGGCCTGCTCGCCTTCGTGACGATGATCATCCTGCTCTTCGTCGCATAAGGCGACGAAGAGGCGGCGGGCCGATCGGCCGGCTTTGCCGGTCGACTGGCCCGTTCGACGTCACGGACACACGGAACACCCCCATGCCCCAGATCGCCCAGATCGCCTCCACCTACGCGTCCCAGCTCTTCTGGCTGCTGGTGACCTTCGGCCTGCTCTATTTCGTGGTCGGGCGGGGCATGGTGCCGCGGATCGTCGCCACCGTCGACCAGCGCGACGGACGGATCGCGGGTGACCTCGCCGCGGCCGAACAGGCACGGCTTGCGGCCGACACGACCGAGGCGGGCTGGCGGGCCGAGATGGACGCCGCGCGCGTCGCGGCCCAGGCGTCGCTCAACGCCGCCAAGGCCCGCGGCGCGGGCGCGTACGACGCGCAGATCAAGGCGGCCGACGCCGACTTGTCCGAGCGCATGAACCACCACGACCTCGCCATCGCCAACGCCAAGGCGGACGCGCTCGCCAACCTCCAGACCGTTGCGGTCGAGGCGGCGCAGGCGATGGTCTCGCGCCTGGCGGGCGTCGAGGTCAGCGTCGAACAGGCATCGGACGCGGTCCGCCGGGCCGGCCTCCATGTCTAACGGGAGCAGCAGCGTGGCGCAGAACCTTTCGCGGGCGGCCCAGAGCCAGCCGCTTGCTCCCGCCAATATCCGCGATGGCAGCGAGTTGACCGGGGAGATCCACCAGCCCGGCGGCGCCGAGCACACGGTCGAGGCGACCGCGTTCGGGATGAACACCACCGGCTGGGTCGCGGTGGCGGCGCTGATCGTGCTGGTGCTGATGCTGTGGAAGAAGGTGCCGGCGCTGATCGGCCGTTCGCTCGACGCCCGGATCGAGGCGATCCGCCGCGAACTCGACGAAGCGTCGCGGCTGCGCAAGGAGGCCGAAGCGCTTCGGGCGGAGTATGAGGCCAAGGCCGCCGCCGCGCATCAGGACGCCGACGCGATGCGCCAGAGCGCCGAGCGCGAGGCCCAGGAAATCCTGGTCAAGGCCAAGGCGGATGCCGAGGCGTTGATGGATCGTCGCGCCCGCATGGCGGAGGACAAGATCGCCGCCGCCGAGCGTGCCGCGATCGCCGACGTCCGCGCCCGTGCCGCCGATGCCGCCGCCAAGGCCGCGGCGCTGCTGATTACCGAGCATAACGACGCCGGCGCCGACCGTGCGCGTGTTGACCGCACCATTGCCGGACTTGCCCGCTCGCACTGACGAGCGCCTGAAAAGTTCCATGCGATCGTGCCTCGTTTCGGGTGCGATCGTGCTTTCCCCGGGCACACGAATGGCTACCGTTCCGGCCGTCGGGTCATCCGGCGGGGAGTGGGGATGGGTATAACGCTATACGAGCCGGCGCCGATGCTGGCCGACGAACGCCAGCGCGAGCGCGCGGTGGCGGCATCGGGAGCATTGGAGCTGCGCAACGACCCCGCACTCCAGGCGATCGTCGAGGACCTGCGCCAGGACTTCGTGACGATGATGGCCGCAGTGTCGATCCTGCATAGCGACTGGCAGTATCTGATCGCGGCATCGGGGGTTCCGGACGGGCCGTACAGCCGTCGCACCTCGTTCTGCGGGCATGCGATCGAGCAACCGCAGACGGTGTTCTGCATCCCCGACACGGGGCGGGACGAACGCTTCGCCGGCAACCCGGTCGTGGTCGAGGGCAATGGCGTGCGCTTCTACGCCGCGGCGCCGCTGGTCGGGATCGACCAGGTGACGCTGGGGGCTGTCTGCATTGCGGATCGGCATCCCCGCCCGATGCTCGACCAGGCCGCCGCCTGCCGGCTTACCGCCGCCGCCGCTAGGGTGATGGCGGTGATCGATGCCCACCGCACGGGGAACGGTACTTAGCCTTGCGGCTAATTAGGCGATAAGCTAACACGGGGCATGGACTCGATCTTCGACGCGTTGGCGCATCCGACCCGCCGCCGCATCCTCGAACTGCTCAAGGGCGGCGGGATGACGGCGGGGGCACTCGCCGAGGCGTTCGACGTGTCCAAGCCCACCATGTCCGGCCATTTCGCCAAGCTCAAGGCGGCCGGGCTGATCGGGGGCGAGAGCCGCGGCACCGCCACCGTCTACACGCTCAACCTGTCGACGATGGAAGAGGTGCTGCTCGCGTTCATGAACCGGCTGCGGTCCGAAGGGAGCGAACCATGTCCTACCGCCCGATGATCGTCCTGTCCGCGGCCGTCACCGCCGCGATGGCCGGGGTCGCGGCCTGGGCGCAGACGCGGCTGCCCGCCGATGCGCGGCTGCCGATCCACTGGAACGCGGCGGGACAGCCCGATCGGCTCGCGGATGCTGGTACCGCGCTGTTCCTGCCGGTGCTGATCGCCGCCGTCCTGACCGCGATGCTCGCGATCGTGCCGCGGATGGAGCCCATGCAGCGCGACCTGGCGCAGAGCCGGCCGCCGTTCCTGACCGCCTGGGCCGCGGTGATGGCGGTGATGGTGGTCGTCGAGGCGATGACCGCTGGGCCGGCCTTTGGCCTTGCGGTCCCGCCGACGCTGTTGCTCGCCGCGGCCGGGATGCTGCTGATCGCGATCGGCAACGTCCTGCCCAAGTCGCGCCCCGGCTTCTTTGTCGGCATCCGCACGCCCTGGGCGATCATCGACGAGGACAACTGGATCGCCACCCACCGGCTCGGCGCCAAGCTGATGGTCGCCGCCGGGCTGGTGGTGATCGCGGCGGCGGTGCTGCCGCTGTCCGCGGCGGCGCGGGGCGGGCTGGTAACCGGCGCGGTCGCGGCCGCGGTGGTGGTGCCGGTGGCGTATTCGTTCCTCCACTGGCGTCGGCGGGCGGCTGGTTAACGCGGCCGGGGACTCCTACATGGGCGCCGCCATGTCGACGCCCACGCCAGACCGGTTCAACGAGGAACGCGCCACCTACACGATCCGGGGTTCGGACACCCCGGACCTCGACGCCGGGGTGGCGGCGATCCGCAACGTGTTGAAGACGCTGCCCCAGCGATCGGGGGTGTACCGGATGCAGGACGCCAAGGGCGACGTGCTGTACGTCGGCAAGGCGCGCTCGCTCAAGCAGCGGGTGGCGAACTACACCCAGGTCAAGGCGCTGCCCAAGCGGCTCCAGCGCATGGTGTCGCAGACCCGCGCGATGACCATCGTCACCACCAACAACGAGGCGGAGGCGCTGCTGCTCGAGGCGCAGCTCATCAAGCGCTATCGCCCCGCGTACAATGTGCTGCTGCGCGACGACAAGTCGTTCCCCTTTATCCTGCTCCGCTCCGATACCGACTTCCCGCGGGTGCAGAAGCATCGCGGCGCGCGGCGATCGGTGGGCAGCTATTACGGCCCGTTCGCGAGCGCGGGGTCGGTCAACAACACGCTCAACGCGCTCCAGAAGCTATTCCTGCTGCGAAGCTGCACTGACGGGTTCTTCAAGACACGCGACCGGCCGTGCCTGCTGTACCAGATTCGCCGCTGTTCCGCGCCCTGCGTCGGCCGGATCGACCAGCCCGCCTATGCCGAGCTGGTCGAGGACGCCAAGGCGTTCCTCGCGGGAAAGACCACCGCGGTACAGGCCAAGCTGGGCGCGCAGATGCAGGCGGCGGCCGAGGCGATGGACTTCGAACTCGCCGCGGTGCTGCGCGACCGGCTGAAGGCGCTGACCTTCGTCCAGGGCACCCAGGCGATCAACGCCGAGGGGCTGGGCGATGCCGACATCTTCGCGCTGGCGTGCAAGGACGGGGTGATCGGCATCCAGGCGTTCTTCATCCGCGGCGGCCAGAACTGGGGCCACCGCAGCTTCTTTCCCGCGCACACCGCCGAGGTGCCCGAGGACGAGGTGATGACCAGCTTCCTGACCCAGTTCTACGAGGAGGTGCCGCCCGCCCGCGCGATCCTGCTCGACCGCGAGCTGGGGGAGGGCGAGCTGCTGGCGGGCGCGCTGGGCGAGGCGGCGGGGTACAGGGTCCAGCTGTCGATGCCCCAGCGCGGCGACCGGCGGCGGCTGATGGACCAGGCCAAGCGCAACGCGGTGGAGGCGCTCGAACGCCGGCTCGCCGAGTCGACTACCCAGGCCAGGCTGCTGCGCGAGGTCGCCGAGCTGTTCGACCTGCCCGAGCCGCCCGACCGGATCGAGGTGTACGACAACAGCCACATCCAGGGGACCAATGCGGTCGGCGCGATGGTGGTCGCCGGGCCGGAGGGGTTCCGCAAGGGCCAGTATCGCAAGTTCAACATCAAGGGGAACGAGGCGGCGACCGACAGCGACGTGGGGATGATGCGCGAGGTGTTCCGCCGCCGCTTCGCCCGCCAGCTGGACGAGGCACCCGACCGCGACGATTCGACCTGGCCCGATCTGGTGCTGGTCGATGGCGGCAAGCCCCAGCTCGCCGCGGCCAGGGCGGTGCTGGAGGAACTCGGCATCGAGGATGTCTGCCTGGTCGGGGTGGCGAAGGGCGCGTTCCATGGGCGCGAGGGGCGCGAGGTGTTCCACCTGCCCGACGGGCAGGAACGGATGCTGCCCGTCAATTCGCCGGTGCTGTTCTACCTCCAGCGGCTGCGCGACGAAGTCCACCGCTACGTCATCGGCGCGCATCGCGACAAGCGCGCCAAGGCGATCGGCGCGTCGCCGCTCGACGAGGTGCCCGGCATCGGACCCGCGCGGAAAAAGGCGCTGCTGATGCATTTCGGCACCGCGCGCGCCGTGCGCAATGCAAGCCTCGACGATCTCAAGCGCGCGCCGGGCGTCTCGGTCGCGGTGGCGCAGCAGGTGTACGACTTCTTTCACGCCCGCTGAGCGGCGGTCGTCGTCCCGGTTCCTGCACCGATCCGCCACTTGCGTGCGTCGCCGGCCCGGCTAGTCTCGCCGGGAACAGGGGGAGTTGCACATGTGGGTCAGGGGATTGGGCGGCATCGCGCTGGCGATGTCGGCGGCGGGGGCGCAGGCGGCGGAGGTGCCGCTCTACAAGCCCGCACCGGCCTGGGTGAAGCCCGCGCCGCCGATCGATGCCGCCGGGCTCACCGACAATGCGCCCATCCTGGTGCTGTTCGACACCCAGCACCGGCTCGAGAAGGGCGAGGTCTGGAGCTACCAGGACATGGCCACCCGCCTAGCCTCGCCCGAGGTGGTCGCGCAGGCGGGGACCGTGTCGATCCCGTGGAACCCCGCCAAGGGCGACCTCGTCGTCCACCGCGTCGCGATCCTGCGCGGGGGCACGGTGATCGATGCGCTGGCGGGGGACAAGCGCTTCACCGTGCTGCGCCGCGAACAGCAGCTGGAGCAGCGCTCGATGGACGGGACGCTCACCGCCACCTTGCCGGTCGAGGGGCTGCAGGTCGGCGACGTGCTGCGCGTCACCGTGTCGACCAGCACCCGCGAGCCCGCCTTTGGCGAGGCGATGCAGACCGCGGCGCCGCTGCCGGTCGAGCCGGTCCGTGCCGGCTTCGTGCGCGCGCGCATCCTGTGGCCCCGCGACGCCGACGTGCGCTGGCGCGCCTATGCCGATGGCGCGAAGCCCGTCGTCGCGGAGGCGGACGGCTGGCGCGAGATGACGCTGACCGGCGCGCTGCCCAAGCCCGCCGAGTTGCCCGACGACGCGCCGCTCCGTTATCGCAAGCTGACGATCGTCGAGGCGACCAGCTTCGGCGGGTGGGAGGCGGTGTCGAGGGCGATGGCGCCGCTCTATGGCACCGACGGGCTGATCGCGCCGGGCAGCCCGCTCGCCGCCGAGGTGGCGCGGATCGCCGCGGCCCATTCCGACCCGCGCGCCCGCGCCGCCGCCGCGCTGGAACTGGTGCAGGACAAGGTCCGCTATCTCGCCAACGGCCTCGGCAACGGCAACTACCAGCCGCAGGTGCCCGCCGACACCTGGTCGCTGCGCTATGGCGACTGCAAGGCCAAGACGCTGCTGCTGCTCGGGCTGTTGCGGGCGTTGGACATCACCGCCGAGCCGGTGCTGGCATCGTCGCAGCTGGGCGACCTGCTGCCCGACCGGCTGCCCAGCGCGGGGGCGTTCGACCATGTGCTGGTCCGCGCGGAGGTCGGGGCCGACACGCTGTGGCTCGACGGCACCGCCGGCGGCGGGCGGCTTGCGGACCTGGGCGACGTGCCGGGCCTGCGCCATGTCCTGCCGGTGCGCGCCGGCGGGGCCGCGCTGATGCCGGTGCCGCTGCGCGCGCCGGCCCGGCCGCAGGTGGCGGTCTCGCTCGACATCGACCAGTCGGCGGGGCTGGCCGTGCCCGCGCTGGTCAAGGGCGAGATCCGGTTGCGCGGCCAGCCGGCGGAGATGGTGGGGCTCGCCAAGACGCAGGGGTCGAAGGACCAGCAGGCCCAGCTCGTCACCGGACTGATGATGCAGGCCGCGGGCACGTCGGTGACGCTGGCGATCTACGGCCTCGCCTATGATCGCGACGCGGGCGAGGCGACCGTCACCGCGACCGGTGTGGGCCAGACCCGCTGGCGCAAGGAGAACGGCCGCTATCGGCTGGTGCTGGACCATGGCGTGTCCGAACTGGAGTTCGCGCCCGACCGGTCGCGCACCGCCTGGACGGCGATCCCGGTGGCGACCGGCCAGCCCGAGACGATCGGGTATCGCACCCGCATCCGCCTGCCCGATGGCGGCAAGGGGTTCACGCTGGAGGGCGATCGGGGCGAGGCGACGCCGCTGCCGGGGATGACCGTCAGGCGCACCGTGACGCAGGCGGGCGCGGAGCTGGTGCTCGACGAGCGGATCGAGCGGACCGGCGCCGAGATCGCCGCGGCCGACGTCGCCGCGGTCCGCGCGCGGGTGGGGCAGGCGAAGCAGCGGCTGCTGACCGGGATCGCCCCCGCGGACGTTCCCGCCCGCTGGCAGATCGCGGCCGCGGGTCGGAGCGACGGGCGGTTCAAGCCGCTGATCGCCGGCTACACCGCGGCGATCGCCGCCGATCCGGAGGAGCGCGACGGCTATCTCAACCGCGCACGCTTCCTGATCGGCATTCACGATCCGCGGGCGGCGCTGCCTGACCTCGACCAGGCGTTGAAGCTGCAGAACGATCCCGACACCCGCTCATTGCGCGCGGGCGTCCTTCGCCAGTTGCGCCAGGACGACAAGGCGGCGGAGGACTGGCGCGCCGCGCTGGCGCTGGACGGCGACCGGTCGGACGTGCTGGTGGCGCTGGGCGCCTTCGAGATCGACCATGGCGGCCGCGACGCGGCGCTGGCGCGGGTGCAGGAGCGGATCGACGCGGGCGGGCGCCGCCGCGCGGACATGCTGGCGGTCAAGGCCGACCTACTGGCGCGCGCGGGCGACCGCGACGGCGCGATCGCTGCGATGGACGAGGCGGTGAAGGACCGGCCGGGCGATCCGAACCTGCTCAACAGCCGCTGCTGGATCAAGGCCGAGCTCAAGGTCGCGCTCGACACCGCGCTCAAGGATTGCACCAAGGCGATCGAGCTGGGCGAGAACCCGGCCGCCGCGCTCGACAGCCGCGCGCTTGCCTATTGGCGGCTCGACCGGGCGGACGACGCGCTCGCCGACCTCGAGGCGGCGCTGGAGATCGAACCAGGCCAGGCGTCGAGCCTGTATCTGCGCGGGCTGATCCGCGCCCGGCGGGGCGAGGCGGCCGCGGCCAAGGCCGATATCGACGCGGCCCGCCTTATTGATGCCCGGATCGAGGACGAGAACCGCCGCTTCGGTATAGGTCCCGCGAGCGGCATTGCCGCTTCGTGACCGACCTGATGCACATGGGCCACAGTTGATCTTAAACTGGGTGGGTGCGCGTCTTTCCGGATCGGTCAACCGTTGGCCGGTCTTGTGGTTCAATGTCTGGGAGGTTTGACAATGCGGATGGGGTTGATGGCGGGCGTTGCCGCCGCGGTGATCGCGATGCCGGCGATGGCGCAGGAGACGACGGCGGATCGGCCTTTCGAGGGGATCTATGTCGGTGCGACCGGCGGCTACGATGTGCAGCCGAACGACGTCAATTCGGGCCTGCTGTTCGACCGCAACCTCGACGGCCGCTTCGGCGACGGTGTTCCGACCGGCACCGGCGCGGCGCCCGACGCATTCAGCCCCGGCTACTGCAACGGCGCCGCGACCAGCCAGCTGGCCCCCGGCCGTGGCGGTGTCTGCCGCAACGATCGCAACGGCTTCAGCTATGCGGGGCGCATCGGCGTCGATACCCAGCGCGGCAACATCGTGGTCGGCGCGGTGGCCGAATTCGGCGACACCGAGATCACCGATGCGGTGAGCGGCTTCTCGACCACCCCGGCAAGCTATGTCCTGTATCGCAATGTCAGCTGGGAAGGCTCGCTGCGCGGGCGTGCCGGCGTCGCGGTCGACACCACACTGTTCTACGGCACCTTTGGCGGCAGCTATGCCCAGATCGATCGCCGCTTCGCGACCACCAACACCGCCAATGCGTTCGCATTGTCGGGCGACCGCAAGCAGTTCGGCTTCCTTGGCGGCGGCGGCATCGAACAGAAGATCGGCCGCAACATCTCGTTCGGCATGGAATACATGTACCACCAGTATAACGACAACGACGCGGTGGTGCGCGTGACTCAGGGGACCGCCAACGCCAACAACCCGTTCGTGCTGGCGCCCAACACCGCCGGCACCGATTTCCGCCGGTCGGACCCCAAGTTCCGCTGGAGTTCGATCCGCGGCACGGTGGCATTCCGCTTCTGACGACGTGCCGGACCGAGTTTCCGGTCCGATCTGGTCGCATCGGTCATGCGGGGATCACCCCGGCATGACCGATGCGAGCTACGCCACCCGGTCGGGTTGCGCGACGACCAGCGCCTCCAGGAACTGCCGCACCGCGCCCTCGATCGGGGCCGGGCGACCAGTGGGCAGGTGGACGTTGACCACCGTCATGCCGATCACGGCATGCAGTTCGCCGCTGTCCGCCTGCGCCAGTTCGTAGCGTTGATGAAGGCTGGTGCGGCCGATCCGCTCGATGCGGACCGACGCCTCCACCGTATTGCCCCAGGTGAACGGTTTCAGATAGTCGACCGCGGCATGGCGGACGTGGAACTCGGTTCGGGTCCACTCGGCCCCGAGCGCGTCGGCGATCCCGGTCCACGCCCAATATTCGGTCGCGGCGACATCGGCATATTCAAGGTAGCGCGAGTTGAACACGACGCGTTGCCCGTCGATCTCGGCATAGCGGACGCGGAAGCGGGTGGAAAAGGCGAAGCCGGGGCGAGTCATCGCGTCGCCCTGACGCGCGGGTGGGACCAACGCAACCCTCAGCGGCGCATCCGACCGATCAGCCAGTGGACGACCAGCGACGCGCCGACCGCTATCGACAGGACCAGCCGGAGCGGCACCGCGTCGGGACGGCACGGCCCTGCCACGCCCCCGCAGCCCATCGCGCTTACGCCCGCCAGCGCCAGCGCGGTGATCCCGACAAGCCCGCCCACCGCCAGACCCAGCTTCCAGCCGAGCGTGTCGGGCGGGCGGCGCGGCATCATCCCGCCTTCTGCCCCGGCACGTTGACCCCCATCGACTGGAGGTAGCGCTTCACGTTGCGCGCGGCCTGGCGCAGGCGCTGTTCGTTCTCCACCATCGCGATCCGGACGAACCCTTCGCCATTCTCGCCATAGCCGACCCCCGGCGCGACCGCGACCTGCGCATGGGTGAGGAGCTGCTTGGAGAATTCGAGCGACCCCAGATGCTTCAGCGCGAGCGGCAGCGGCGCCCAGGCGAACATGCTGGCGGGCGGCGCGGGAATGTCCCAGCCGGCCCGGCCGAACGCCTCGACCATCACGTCGCGGCGCTTGTGATAGAGCTGGCGGTTGCGCTCGACGATGTCCTGCGGGCCGTTCAGCGCGGCGCAGGCGGCCGCCTGGATCGGGGTGAACGCGCCATAGTCGAGGTACGACTTGACCCGCGTCATCGCCGCGATCAGCCGCGGGTTGCCGACCGCGAAGCCGATCCGCCAGCCCGCCATCGAATAGGTCTTGGACAGGCTGGTGAACTCGACGGCCACCTCCTTGGCGCCGGGCACCTGGAGGATCGAGGGGGTCGGACGCCCGTCGAAGTACAGCTCGGAATAGGCAAGGTCGGACAGCACCCAGACCTTGTTCTCGCGCGCCCACGCGACGAGGCGTTCGTAGAAGGGCAGCTCGACCGCCTCGGCGGTGGGATTGGACGGATAGTTGACCACCAGCACCGACGGCCGCGGCACGGTGAACGCCATCGCCCGATCGAGCGACTCCCAATAGGCCTCGTCGGGGGTGGTCGGCACCGCCCGGATGGTGGCGCCTGCGATGATGAAGCCGAAAGTGTGGATGGGATAGGACGGATTGGGGGCGAGCACCACGTCGCCGGGCGCGGTGATCGCGGTGGCGAGGCTGGCGAGCCCTTCCTTGGAACCCATCGTCACCACCACCTCGCGCTCGGGATCGAGTTCGACGCCGAAGCGGTTGGCGTAATAGTTCGCCTGGGCGCGGCGCAGGCCGGGAATGCCCTTGGACTGCGAATAGCCGTGCGCGGTAGGCTTGCGGGTCACCTCCACCAGCTTTTCGATGACGTGCTCGGGCGGGGGCAGGTCCGGGTTGCCCATGCCGAGGTCGATGATGTCCTCGCCGCCCTGACGCGCGCCCGCGCGCATCGCGTTCACCTCCGCGATGACATAGGGGGGTAGGCGCTTGATGCGGTAGAAGTCGTCGTCGGACATGGCGGGTCTCCTGCACACTCACTATCGCGTCCGCCCCCTTAGCGGAAGCTGCGCTCGCCCTGTGGCGGAGGACCTAAGCTTTCGCCGGGAGGACGGAACGGCTAGGGAGGTTTTCAGGAGAGCGAGCCATGGCCGACGACCCGATACCCCCCGACGCCGGCCCGACCTCCGGCGCGTCGCCCGGCAGCGCTCCCAGCCTGGAGGACCTCCAGCACTGGACCTGGGTGGTGGGCCGGGCGCAGCAGATGATGGCGGAGGCCGGGCTGGCGGCGGCGGGCCAGCTGCCGGGCACCGGCTGGCCGGTGATCCCGGGGTTCAACGATCCCGCCGCGCTGTCGCGTGCGCAGGATTTCTGGACGGACAGCTTGGCGCTGTGGAGCCGCTTTCTCGACCCGCAGGCCGCCCCCGCCGAACCGTCGCGCGACAGGCGTTTTCGTGGCGAGGCGTGGCGCCAGCCGGTGTTCGATACCATTCGCCAGAGCTACGAGCTGGCGTCCGCGCACCTGCTCAAGGGGGTGGACGCGATGGCGGGGCTCGACCGCAGGCAGCGCGAGCAGCTGCGTTTCGCCACCCAGGGCTTCGTCGACGCGATGAGTCCGTCCAACTTCCCGGCCACCAACCCCGAGGTGATCGAGCGCACCGTCGCGACCCGGGGCGAGAACCTGTTGAAGGGCCTGCAACACCTGCTCGCCGACATGACCCGCGGGCAGCTGACCCATACGCAGGCGGACGCGTTCGAGGTCGGTCGCAACCTCGCCACCACGCCGGGGCAGGTGGTGAAGCGCACGCCGCTGTACGAGCTGATCCAGTACGCGCCCGCCACCGACAGCGTGCTGGCCGCGCCGCTCGTGATCTTCCCGCCGTGGATCAACCGCTTCTACATCCTCGACCTGACGCCCGAGAAGAGCTTCATCCGCTGGGCGGTGGGCCAGGGGCTGACCGTGTTCACCGTGTCGTGGAAGTCCGCCGATGCCAGCCATCGCGACATCGTGTGGGACGATTACGTCGCCGCGCAGATCGACGCGATCGATACCGTCCGCGAGCTGCTCGACGTTCCCGCGGTGCACACGATCGGCTATTGCGTCGCGGGCACGACTCTGGCCGCGACGCTGGCGGTGCTGGCGGCGCGCGAGGAGGCGGACAAGGTCGCATCGGCCACCTTCTTCACCGCGCAGGTCGATTTCGGCGAGGCGGGGGACCTCAGGCATTTCGTCGACGACGAGCAGCTGCGGGTGCTGGAGGGATTGAGTCCCGACGGGTTCCTCGACGGGCGCTACATGGCTGCGACCTTCAACGCGCTGCGCGGGCGCGACCTGATCTGGAACTACGTCACCAGCAACTATCTGCTGGGACAGGACTATGCGCCGTTCGACCTGCTCCACTGGAACGGCGACACCACCAACCTGCCGGCGAAATGGCACATGGGCTATCTGCGCGACCTGTATCGCGACAACCGGCTGGTCGAACCGGGCGCGATGAGCGCGCTGGGCGTACCGCTCGACCTGAGCCGGGTCGCGACGCCCACCTATGTCCAGGCGGGGCGCGAGGATCATATCGCCCCGGCGGCAAGCGTGTGGAAGATCACCCACCTGTTCCGCGGCCCCTTGCGCTTCGTGCTCGCCGGATCGGGGCACATCGCGGGGGTCGTCAACCCGCCGGCCGCGGGCAAGTACCAGTATTGGACCAACGATGCCGCGGTCGCGACGCTCGACGAGTTCGTCGCGGGCGCGACCGAGACCAGGGGCAGCTGGTGGCCCGACTGGATCGCATGGCTGCGGGCCCGCGATCCGGCGGAACTCGCGGCCGATAGCGCCAGGGTTCCGGGGCAAGGCGCGCTGCCCGCGCTGACCCCCGCACCGGGCGACTATGTGCGACAGCGTTAGCCCTCCCGCTGCACCGCCCCCGACTTGAATCCACCCCCCGATTCCGCTATGTTGCATCGCAGCATAGCCGGAGAGATGCCGTGGCCGATCCCGTTCAAGCTTTCGCCAGGCCGTCGCGCAAAGGCGCGCGCAAGGCACCGCCGTCGGTGATCGAGGCGACGGCGACCGCGCCGATGCCGGTTGTGGACACCCCGGCCCTGCCCGAACTGCCCACGGCTCACGCCCCGGCCCTCGCTGCGGCAACACCGATCCCGCCCCAAACCCCTTCCGCGCCGGTACCATTCGCCGACGCCCCGCCCGCCGCGGACCCGGCGGAACTCGCAACAGAGGACACCGTCATGGATACGATCGACGCTACCGAGACGACCGCCAACGCCACCGCCGATCGGGCGCAGGCGATGTTCGCCGACCTGAGCGACCGGGCCGACGGCGCGATGGAGCGCGGCACCAAGCTGGTCGAGGAGATGTCGGCGTTCGGCAAGGGCAACATGGAAGCGCTGGTTGAATCATCGCGGATCGCCGCGCGCGGCTTCGAGTCGCTGGGTCAGGACGCTGCCACCTTCGCCAAGCAGTCCTTCGAGCAGTCGGCCGCCGCGCTGCGCCAGCTCGCGACCGTCAAGTCGCCGACCGAGTTCATGAAGCTTCAGGGCGACCTGATCCGCCAGTCGTTCGACCAGGTGGTCGCGCAGGGCTCGCGTCAGACCGAAACCGTGCTCAAGCTGGCCGGCGAGGTCGCGCAGCCGCTGTCCAACCGCGTCGCGGTGGCGATGCAGAAGGTCAAGGTCGCGGCCTGACCTCGCAACGGTCGATTGGGATAGAGAGGCGGCCGTCGAACGCGACGGCCGCCTCTTTTCGCGTCGCCCGGCCTTGCCCCGCGGCGCAGGGGTGCCATATCCGCCTTATCCCATGACGAGCGAAGCGACCCCCATGGCCGATCCCCAGATCGCCCCTCCCATTATCGCTGCCGCCGGCGGCGTGACCGGGCACCGCATGGCCGGACCCGACCGGCGCGACGACCGCGGCGGCGGCGGTGACGACAGCGGCGTCGGGATCGCGACCAAGACCCGCGCCAAGACCAAGCAGCCCACGCCCTACCGCGTGCTGATGCTCAACGACGACTATACTCCGATGGAATTCGTCGTGCTCTGCCTCCAGCGTTTCTTCCGGATGGACATGGAAGCCGCCACACGGGTGATGCTCCACGTCCACCAGAAGGGGGTGGGCGTGTGCGGCATCTTCTCCTACGAGGTGGCGGAAACCAAGGTCGGACAGGTCACCGACTTCGCCCGCCAGAACCAGCATCCGCTCCAGTGCACGCTGGAAAAGGCGTAGGTATCGGGTCGCCCGTCTGCCCTGCGCTCAACGGGCCGGGGGCAGCCAGCTGAGGTCCAGCCCCTCGAACCGGTTCACATAATTGCCGATCCGCGCCAGCATCGGCGCGTTAAGCAGCGTCACCCGGCCGTTCTCGCGCGCGATCAGCCCGTCCTGTTCCAGCTGGCGGAGCATGCGATTGACGTGCACCGCGGTCAGCCCGGTGGCGTCCCCGATCTCCTCCTGCGTCAGCCCGAGCGCGAAGCACGCGCGCGGCGATGGATCGGTCGGCGCCAGGCTGTTGCGGATCTCCAGCAGCAGTGCGGCGACCCGCGCCTTGGCGGACGTGCGCCCGAGTGCAGCGACCCGATCGGTCAGCATCACCCGCTCCATCTGGTTCATCACCATCATCATCGCCGACAGGCGGGGATGGTCGCCGACCAGCCGGGTAAGGCAGCCGCGGTCGAACGGCGCCACCACGCAGTCGGTCACCGCCGCGATCGTTTCCACCGACCGGCGGTAGACCAGCGATGAAAAGCCCATCATGTCGCCGGGGAACAGGAACCGCAGGATCTGGCGGCTGCCATCGTCGAGCAGGACGTAGCTCATCATGGTACCGCGCGTCAGCACGAACAACTCGGTCTGCAAGTCGTTCTCGCGCACCAGTACCCCGCCGCGGCGAAGCGGGCGCGTACGCTCCTCCAACCCCGCCAGCACCGCACGTTCGCCTGCTGTTAGATCGATAAGACCGCCAAAACGCTCGGCGAAGCAGCTGTCGGACAAGGTGCCCGGTTCCCCCTTGATATCACCCACCCAAAGCAAAGCCCCGCATTGCCTGCATTAAAGTGAATCAAGGGCGTCACGCCAGCGTGATGCTTGGATCGCCCGCCGTGCCGCGATAGAGGCTGGACGATGGACCGCATCCTGATCCGCGGCGGGCATCGCCTCGCCGGTCGCCTGCCGATCTCCGGCGCCAAGAACGCCGCGCTGACGCTGATGCCCGCGGCACTGCTCACCGACGAGCCGCTGACGCTCAGGAACCTGCCGCGACTGGCCGATGTCGACGGCTTCGGCCATCTGCTCAACCAGCTGGGCGCGTCGACGGCGGTGGAAGGGACCCGGCCCGACGAGTTCGGGCGGGTGATGACGATCCGCGCCGGGCGGCTCACCTCGACCGAGGCACCCTATGACATTGTCCGCAAGATGCGCGCGTCGATCCTGGTGCTGGGGCCGCTGATCGGTCGGGGCGGCGAGGCTAGGGTGTCGCTGCCCGGCGGTTGCGCGATCGGCAACCGGCCGATCGACCTCCACCTGAAAGCGCTGGAGGCGATCGGGGCGGAGCTGGAGATGGCGGCGGGCTATGTCCGCGCCACAGCCCCCACCATCAACGGCCAGGGCGGCCGCTTGTCCGGCGGGCGCTACCGGTTCCCGGTGGTCTCGGTCGGCGCGACGGAGAACGTGCTGATGGCTGCCGTCACCGCGCGCGGGGGCAGTTGCATCGAGAATGCCGCGCGCGAGCCCGAGATCGTCGACCTGTGCCGCTGCCTCATCGCGATGGGCGCGAAGATCGACGGGATCGGCACCGATACGATCGAGGTCGAGGGCACCGACCGGCTCCATGGCGCCACCTATTCGGTGATGCCCGACCGGATCGAGGCGGGATCCTATGCCTGTGCCGCGGCGATCACCGGCGGCGAGCTGGAACTCACGGGCGTGTCGGTCGACGACATGGGGGCGACGCTGTCGGCGCTGGAGGAGGCGGGCGTACGGGTGGAGCCGACGCGCGAGGGCGTGCGGGTGACCGCGGACGGGCCGCTCCGGCCGCTGACGCTGTCGACCGCGCCCTATCCGGGGTTCGCCACCGACATGCAGGCGCAGTTCATGGCGATGCTGACGCTGGCACAGGGCGCGTCGGTGCTGACCGAGACGATCTTCGAGAACCGCTACATGCACGTCCCCGAACTGGCGCGGATGGGGGCGGACATCACCGTGTCGGGGCGAACGGCGGTGGTGCGGGGCGTGGCCGGACTGACCGGCGCACCGGTGATGGCGACCGACCTGCGCGCCTCGATGAGCCTGATCCTCGCCGGGCTGGCAGCGACGGGCGAGACCAGCGTCGCCCGCGTCTATCACCTCGATCGCGGTTATGAGCGGCTGGAGGAGAAGCTGTCGGGGGTGGGCGCGGATATCGAGAGGGTCAGCGATGGATAGGCAAGCCACGAGGCACGCTGCCGTTTGACGCCACCTCGCCGGGCATAACGATCGGCAGTTGGCGGCAACTACCTGCCGCCATTTACCGGTTCTTAACCGGTCGTCTTTACGCGTTGTTAAGCCGCACGTCGCGGCGTCGAGGGAGGTGGCTCATGGCTCGCTGGCGAATCGTGCTGGGTGCAGGCCTGCTCGCGCTGGGGGGATGCTCGCATGCGTCCCGACCGGTGGTCGCGGCTAAGCCCGTTCCGGCAGTGACGTCGCCGGGGTGGAACAGCATCGCCTCCGCCGCCGATGCCGAGCGCGTCGCCGGGGTCGCCGACCTTTGGACGCGCGCACGTGCAGCCGTGCCCGCAAGGCTGCAGGCACGGCTGCGGGCGGAAGGTGCGCTGGCCCAACCCGATGCCGCGCTGGCGCTGCCGACGCTGCCGCCGGGACCCTATCGCTGCCGGCTACTGCGGTTCGGCGGGCGCGCGGGCCTGCGCAGTTTCGCGCCCGATTTTTGCTATGTCGACGGTGACGCGACCGCCCTGTCCTTCACCAAGCAGACCGGCAGCATCCTGCCCGGCGGATGGCTTCATGCCGATACGCCGACTAGGCTGGTGTTCCTGGGTGCGACCCGGCGCGTGGGCGAGGCCAAGGCGCCCGGCTACGGCATCGTGCCCGCGCAGGACGTTGCCGGCGTGGTCGAGCGGGTCGCGCCGTTCCGCTGGCGCATGGTGATGCTCCACCCCCGGCGCGATGCGCTGCTCGACGTCTATGAACTGGTGCCGGTGACCCCGACGACCGGCATCGCCAGCCGTTAGGCGATCCGGTCCGGCACCGCTGCCGCATCCTCCGCCACCGTATCCGCGGGAGCCATCGCCTCCCACGGGAACACGAACCAGTCCTTGGTGACGGTGCGGTCGATCGTGCGCGCGCGATAGTCGACCCGTTCGGCCGAGACGGTGTTGTCGATCAGCGTCGCGAAGCGCACCGACCCGTCCGTCGCCCCCGCGGTCGCCAGCGCCGCACGGAGCATCCCGATCGTCCGGCCCGAATCGTTGATGTCGTCGATGAACAACAGCCGCTCGCCGCTCCGCGTGCGGGCGGCGAGGCGGACCAGCACGTCGTCGGCGAAGTCCTTGAGCTGGGCCGACAGGTCGCACGACAAGGTCTGCACGCCGGTCGCGTGGCTGAGGTACACCGCCGGCACCAGTCCGCCGCGCCCGACCCCGATCAGCCAGTTCGGCCGCCACTGCCCCGCTGCGATCTCGGCGGCGAGGGTGACGACATCGGCGACGAAAGCGTCGTGCGACACGGGGGCGAACACCGGCATCACCGCGCCTCCGCGACATAGGCGTCGAGCCGGGCGAGGTGCCCCGCGACCTCGTCGTCGGGCAGGAACGAGCCGAGAAAGCTGTTGCGCGCGAGGCGGTGGAGGTCGCCGTGCGACAGTTCGCGCGCCTGCGCGACCGCGACGAAGTTGTCGACCATGTAGCCGCCGAAATAGGCCGGGTCGTCCGAGTTGACCGTCGCGAGCAGCCCGGCGGCCAGCATCCGGTCAATCGGGTGGTCGGCCATCGTGTCGACATTGCGCAAGCGCACGTTCGACAGCGGGCACACCGTCAGGCACATGCCGGTACGCGCGAGATGGGCGACGAGGCTCGGGTCCTCCAGGCTGCGGTTGCCATGGTCGATCCGGTCGACGCCAAGCGCGAGCGCCTCCGCGACATAGGCCGGGGGGCCTTCCTCGCCGGCATGGGCGCACAGCCGGAAGCCGCGGCGGCGCGCCTCGGCGAAGACGCGCGCGAACTTGGCCGGCGGATGGCCGACCTCCGACGAATCGAGCCCAACCGCGGCGATCCGCTCGCGCCAGGGCGTCGCCTGGTCGAGCGTCGCGAACGCCTCCTGCTCCGACAGATGGCGCAGGAACGAACAGATCAGCCGCGCGGTGATGCCATGCCTTGCTTCCGCCTCCGCGATTGCCGACAGCAGCCCGCCGATCACCGTACCGAACGCGATCCCTCGTGCGGTATGGGTCTGGGGGTCGAACATGATCTCGGCATGGACGACGCCGTCCGCGGCGATCCGGTCGAAATAGGCGGCGGCGAGGTCGTGGAAATCACGTTCGGTGACGAGCACGGCCGCGCCCTGGTAGTAGATGTCGAGGAAGTCCTGAAGGTTGGCGAACTCGTACGCGGCGCGTACCGCCTCGACGTTCGCGAACGGCAGCGCCATGCCGTTGCGGGCCGCGAGCGCGAACATCAGTTCGGGTTCGAGCGTACCCTCGATATGGAGGTGAAGCTCGGCCTTGGGCAGGCCGGTGAGGAAGGAGCGCAGGTCGGTCATGGACGGGTGATACCCGATACACTCCGGAACGGGGAAGGGTGGAAGGGCACCGCCGCGCGCACTTCGCCCGCGGCGGTGCCCTTCTCCAGCCTCGCTGTTCCCTTCGCGTATCGGGAAGGGGCGTCAGATCGCTGCCAGCGCCTGCTCCATGTCGGCGATCAGGTCGTCGGCATCCTCCACCCCGATCGAGATACGCACCAAATTGTCGGTGATCCCCAGCGCCTGCCTGCGCGCGTCGGGTACCGACAAGTGGGTCATCCCGGCAGGATGCGAGGCGAGCGTCTCCGTGCCGCCGAGCGACACCGCGAGCTTGGCGATGCGCAGCGCGTCGAGGAACCGGAACGCCTCCGCCTCGCCGCCCTTGAGATAGAGCGAGAAGGTGGACCCGCCGCCGTTGCAATGCCGGCGATAGATGTCGGCCTGGCGCCGGTGATCGCCATGGGTGGCGGCGGGTGCCTCCGCCGCGATCTCCGGGTCCTCCGCCAGGAAGCCGAGATAGCCGACATGCTCGACCTTGTCGTGGCCACGCAGATACGCACACACTTTCGCGGCATTCTCGCCCGCGCGGCTCATGCGCAGTTCCAGCGTCTCGAGCGAACGGAGCAGCATCCAGGCGGTGTTGGGGTCGCAGATCGTGCCGATCGTGTTGCGCATCGCGCGGATCGTGTTGATCTGCTCCTTGTTGCCGAGGACGCCGCCGGCGACCAGATCCGAATGGCCGCCCGCATATTTGGTCAGCGAATATACCACCAGGTCGGCGCCGTGCTTCATCGGTTGGTGCCACAACGGCCCCAGGAAGGTATTGTCGATCGCGATCGGCGGCTTGTCCGCGCCGGTGAAGATCGCATCGCGCGCGGCGGCGACCGCTTCCACGTCGACCAGCGCGTTGGTGGGATTGGCGGGGGATTCGAGATAGATCAGCGCGACCCGACCGGTCGCCGCCTTGGCAAGCACCGCGTCGATCTCCGCGCGCGTCGCGCCCGCCGGGAAATCGAGCCAGTGTACCCCGAAACGCCCCAGCACCCGCGCGATCAGCGTTTCGGTCGCGGCGTAGAGCGGGCCCGAATGGACGATCGTATCGCCCGGTCGTACCATCGACAGGAACAGTGTCGCGATCGCCGCCATGCCGCTGGAAAAGGCTAACGCGTCCTCCGCTTCCTCCCACACCGCCAGCCGGTCCTCCAGGATCTCCTGATTGGGGCCGTTGAAGCGCGAGTAGACAAGCCCCTCGGCGCCGCCGGGACGCTTGCCGGTGACCCCCTCGAAATGGCGCTTGCCGCTTGCGGCATCGGGAAAGACGAAGGTCGAGGTCAGGAAGATCGGCGGCTTGAGCGAGCCTTCCGACAGCATCGGGTCGTAACCGTGGCCCATCATCAGCGTCGCAGGCTTGAGCTTGCGGCCGGCGATCTCGTCGACCGGGGGCTTGGGTTTGCGGCGAGCGACTCCGGACATGTCTGCTTCGGTTTCGGCGGGCGTATCGGTCATGATCGATCCTCTCGGAAGGACAGCATAACGCCCGATCGTTGCACGCGATACCATCTCCGCTCGCGCAACAACGGCAAAGCGACGCGCAACATCGCTGCGTGGCGGCTCGGGCCGCCCCTCGGTCGGCTCCGGCCGTCGCAGGCGCGGGCGACAAGGCGGTACCGATCCGTCACCCGGGCCGTTGGAACACACAGATCATCAGGAGTACCCGAGAATGACGCTTTATCGACCACTCACGCTGGCGTTCGCCGGTGCCGCGCTGATCGCCACGACCGGTGCCATGGCGCAGACCGCTACCCAGACGACCCCGCCGCAATCGACCCAGCCGGCCAACCCGACCAGCCCGGCCTATCCGGACCCGGCAACTCCGACGACGCCGATCCCCGACAGTGGCAGCGTAACCGCGCCGGGCAGCCCCGATGCGACCACGAGCGCGCCCGATCCGGCCGGAACGACGACCGCAGATCCGGCGATGAGCACCGACACGGCGACAGCCGATCCGGCAGCCACGACGGAACCGACCAAGAAGCGCAAGAGCCCGCGCTGATCCGTCGGTTACGAGACGAAGCCCGTCGGCCGCATGGCCGGCGGGCTTCGTCGTGTTCAGGGCAGGCCGATCAGGCTCAGTTGGCGGCCATAGCCCGGCTCGCCGCGATGACTGGCACGGCGGAAGCTGTAGAAGCGGTCCGGATCGGCATAGGTGTCGAGCCCCAGGGTGATGATCCGGGTGAGTCCCGACATGGCCAGGCGGTGGGCGACATAGGCTTCCAGGTCGAAATGGTGGTGGCCCGGGCGGGTATCGGTGAAGAACCGTTCGTCGGCAGGCGCGCGCGCGGCGAAGCGGGCGCGGAACGCGTCATCCACCTCGTAGCTGGCGCGTGCGATGCAGGGGCCGATCGCGGCGGTGATGTTCGCGCGATCGGCGCCGAGCGTCGTCATGGAGGCGATGGTGGCGTCGGTGACCCCGGCAAGCGCACCCTTCCACCCGGCATGCGCCGCGCCGACCACGCCTGCATGGGCGTCGGCCAGCAGCACGGGCGCGCAATCGGCGGTGACGATGCCGAGCAGCAGGCCGGGACGGTCGGTGACGAGCGCGTCGGCCGCGGGCCGGTCGTCCTGCGTCCAGGGTGTCGTGACGGTCACGACGTCGGCGGAGTGGGTCTGGTAGGGGGTGACCAGCGTCGCGCCGGCGCGCACCGCCGCGACCGCGCGGGCGCGGTTCTCGGCCACCGCGGCCGGATCGTCGCCGGCGCCCAGCCCGCAGTTGAGCCCCGCGACAAGCCCGGTCGACACGCCGCCGCGCCGGCCGAGAAAGCCGTGCGGGACGCCAAGGTCGGCGCGGTGCACCTCCGTCACAGCACCAGCCGCATCAGCCGGTCCTCGTCCACCGTGCTGCCGACCCGGAAGTCGAACCGGCCGATGTCGACAAAGCCGCGGCGGGCGTAGAAGCGCTTGGCGCGGTGATTGTCGACATAGACCGACAGCAGCATCTCGGTGCAGCCCCGGCCCCGCGCGGTCGCGAGCGCCCAATCCATCAGGGCGGGGCCGATACCGGCGCCCAGGTGGCTGCCGACGACGTAGAGCTGGTGAAGCTCGATCGCACCCGCGGGCCAGTCGCCGGGGAACACCACCGGACCGAGCTTGGCGAAGCCGACGATCGCGTCGCGGTCGGTCGCGACCTGCACGGTATAGGCCGGGTGCGACAGGTGGCCCTGCAGTCCCGCCGGCCCGAACGCGGCGGGCAGGAAGGCGTCGAGATCGCCCTGGCGGTACAGCCCCTCAAAGGTTTCGACATAGGCGCGGGTGGCGACCGCGGAGACCTCCGCAGCGTCGGCGGGGGTGGCGGGGCGGTAGGCGATCATTCGCCAAAGGCCGCGGGCGTGGGCCAGCCCGGCGCGGTGATCGCGAGCGCGCGAAACAGCGTCCCCATCGCGTCCATCAGCCGACCGCGATCGGCGAGCAGCGCGTCCGCCCGGTCCGGATGCCGGCGCGCGAGGCTGGCGGTACGCTGGTCGATGCAAAGCCCGCCCAGCAGGTCGCGCTGCGCGATCGGACCCCAGGCGACCGTGCCCGCGGCCTGCGCAGCAGCGGCGAGCGTGCCGAAATCGACATGCGCGGACAGGTCCTGGTCGCCGGGGCGATCGAACGGGTTGGCGAAGCCGTGGCCGCGCACCGCCTGGAGCGTGTCGCCGAGCGCGGGGCCACCATGGCCATAGTCGATCGCGAGCAGCGCCCCGCCCTGGGCGGCGATGCGGGCGGCAAGGTCGCGCGTCACGCCGACCGCGGCGGGCGACACCTCCAGGATCGCGCCGGGCGGGGCGTCGCGCAGGCTGTCGGGGATCACGGCATCGGGAACGGGCTTGCCCGCGATCGGCAGGAACAGCGTGTCCTGGCACCCGACCAGCCGCTCGTGCCAGCCCTCCTGCCGGCGCACGAGCTGGCGGATCGGCAAGGCGTCGAAGAATTCGTTGGCGACGATCAGCAGCGCCCGGTCGGTGGGCAGCGTGCCGACCGCATCGTGCCAGCTCGCGGCGGGCACAGCCCCGGCCTGGGCGGCGCGCAGGACGGGGCTGGTCTCCACGAAGTGGACCGGCGGCCGGAATCCCGCACGCGCCATCGCGCGAAGGGCATCGGCGGCGAGAGTCCCGCGGCCGGGGCCAAGCTCCACCCACGCCGCATCCGGGCGGCCCGCGCGGTCCCACAGGTCGGCGCACCACAGGCCGACCAGCTCGCCGAACATCTGGCTGATCTCGGGCGCGGTGACGAAATCGCCCGCGGCACCCAGCGGATCGCGGGTGGCGTAATAGTGCGCGTTGGCGGCGGCCATGAACTGCGACACCGGGATCGGCCCCGCCAGCGCGATCGCGCGCGCGAGGCGTTCGGGAAGGGGGCCGTCTGGCGCGGCGGGTGCGGCCACCTCCGTCATCCCAGCGAAAGCCGGGGTCGCCAGCAGGCAAGCGGCGCCTGCGCCCCCGGCCGGCCCCGGCCTGCGCCGGGGTGACGCAGGGAGGGAGCCGGGCGCCTCACGCCACGCTTTCCGTGCCCGCGATCGGCTCCACCCGCGTCCGCCTGCGCGCGGAGGTCGCGATCAGCCAGGCGCCGCCCGCGATCATGGGGACGCACAGCCACTGGCCCATGTGGATCCCGCTGGCCTCGACGAACGTGCCCTGGAACTGCCGGTCGGGCTCGCGGAAGAATTCGACGATGAA